>Ga0325401_1000071_pt1 | contig 55141 bp, 46 predicted proteins | sample PopdelMetagenome_FD_205666 | JGI IMG/M metagenome (GOLD analysis project Ga0325401, IMG submission 205666) | Populus deltoides microbial communities from Bellville, Georgia, United States - Xylem-PdKOR-R2 | ecosystem: Host-associated > Plants > Phyllosphere > Stem > Wood/Secondary xylem | place...
GGCGCGCCAGGTCCTCGGACGCCTGCGCGATCTCCCCCGATCCCGTGCGGATCGTCGACGCACTCTCCGACACCGACCCGATCAGCTCGCGAAGCCGCTCCAGCGCCTCGTTGAAATTACCCTTGAGGCCTTCGTACTCGACCGGGAAATCGGTCCGGATCGCCACGGTCAGATCGCCTTCGGACAGGCTCGACAGGTGGCTCGACACGGTGTCGACCACCAGCTTCTGGCCGGCTTCCGCCCGGCTGCGCGCCGCATCGGCGGCATCCTTGGCGACGCCGTTCTCGCGGAACACCGCCACGGCGCGCGCCATGGCGCCGACCTCGTCGCCGCGGCCCAGGCCCTCGACGTCGCGCTGGTAGTGGCCCCCGGCGATCTCCACCATCTGCGCCTGGAGCCGGACCAGCGGCCCGGTGATGCCGAACCGGGCCACCAGGATCGCGATCGCCGTCCCCGACGCGACGCCGATCACCCCGATCAGGATCAGGAACCACGAGGTCCGGTCGACCGCCGCGGACAGCGCGTCGCCGTCCTTGTTCACCGCGGCGGTGCGGTCGTTCTGGAAGGTGACGATATCCTCGATCAGCGCCGATGCGCGGGCGTCCACCTCGGGCAGCAGGCGGCGGGCGTCGTTCTTGCGATCGTCGCGGCCCAGCCTGACCGCCCGGTCGGTCAACGCGTGCAGCGCGTCGGCGCGGGTGCGGTATTCCGCCACCGTCCGCGCGAGGCGCGGTTCGGACTTCACCACCGCCTCCAGCCGCTCGACGACCTTGCCGTAGGAGTCGGCCTCCTCCGCCGCCGCGCCGCGCGCGATCCTGCTGTCGCCGTCATACAGGGTGGTCTGGTACGCCGAATAGGCCATGGCGGTCAGGTTGCGGTTGATCCGCCCCAGCAGCACGCTGTTGGGCAGGGTGACGTCCACCATCTGCTTGTAGCTGTCGTTGGTGCTCTTGAGCCGGGCCGACCCGTTCCAGGCCATGAACAGCGTGATCGTGCCCAGCATCAGCAGCAGGCCGACGATCTTGGTCGAGATCCGGATGTTGTCGAGTATCTTCATGGAAAAGGGATCCGCTCAGACAAGGCCCGTCCGTCGCCGCGGCACAGGGCCGGCGACGCAGGATCCGGGCGGTTTCGAGACCAGGGATGCAGTGACGATGCCGCAAGCATCGTTCACCCAGGTTATTATAGGACGCGGGAAGGTGCCGGTCGCGCCTCGCCTACAGGCTGGCGTTGATCGAGATCGGGGTCGCCTGTGCGTTGCGCGCCAGCGCACCGCGGGCGCCATAGGTGGTGGTGCGGGTTCCCGACGCGCGCTGCGCCTCCGCCGTGATCGCGCCCATCAAGTCGTCGCACAGCGCGATCCGGCGCTGCAACAGCCCGGCATTGACCGACAGCTTGTCGGTGATCGCGCCGACCAGCCCGGCGAGCGTCGCGCGCGCGGGCGCGTCCAGCATCGCCAGCCCCTGCTCGGCCGATCCGATCCGGACATGCTCGGCCTCGATGATCCCCACCAGCCGCAGCTTGGCGGACACCAGCGGTTCCAGCCGGGGGTCGTAGGCCGATCCGGCGAGGATCGCGTTCTCCTCGTCCAGCACCTCCGACAGCGAGGTGATCGCGCCCACCAGGTCAAGCGACATCGCTGCCTCCCTGCAATCGGACGATCTCGGCGAGCACATGCGCCGACAACCCGATCCCGCCCGCATCGGTGATCGCCGCGCCCATCTTCTCGGCCATCACGCCGCGGAACATCTCCTCGCCATGACCGCCGCCGAAGGGGCCGCCGCTTTCGACGGTGCTCATCATCATCTGGGTCATCTGGCCCAGGAACACCGCTTCGAACGCCTTGGCCGTCCGCACCGCAGGGTCGGACGGCGCGGCGGGCGCGGAAGTTGCGGGCGGGAAGGACGGGGAAGGGGAACCGACGGGGGTCATCATTGCACCTCGATCTCGGCCTGGAGCGCGCCCGCGCTCTTGACCGCCTGCAGGATGGTGATGAGGTCGCGGGGGCTGACACCGAGCGCGTTCAGCCCGCCGACCAGCGACTGGAGCGACGTGCCGCCGCCGATGGTGGCGAGCGAGGCGCCGCCGCCGTCGTCCACCGCGATGCGGGTGCGCGGCAGCACCGCGGTCTGCCCATCGGACAGCGGCGCGGGCTGGGAGGCGACGGGCGTCTCGCTGACGCTGATCGTCAGCCCGCCCTGCGCGATCGCCACCGGGCTGACCCGGACGTCCGCGCTCATCACCACCGTCCCCGCGGCCTCGTTGATGACGATCCGCGCGGCCTGATCCACCTCGACGGGCAGGTTCTCGACCTCGCCCAGCAGGTCGACGACGTTGCCGGCGAAGCCCGCGGCGGGCGCGATCTCGACCGTGCCGGGATCGAGCGCCTGTGCGGTCCCCGTGAAGCGCGCGTTGACCGCGGCGGCGATGCGGCGCGCGGTGGTGAAATCGGGGTTCTTGAGCGCGAGCTTGAGGCTGGTCGCGGACCGCAGCGCAAAGGGCACCTCGCGCTCGACGATCGCGCCGCCCGCGATCCGCGCGGAGGTGGCGACGCCGCGGCTGACGCTGGCGCCCGCACCCTGCGCCTTGAACCCCGACACCGCGACCGGGCCTTGCGCGACCGCATAGATCTCGCCGTCCAGCGCGCGCAGGCTCGATACCAGCAACGTGCCGCCCTGAAGGCTGGTGGCGTCCCCCAGCGCGGATACCTGCACGTCGATGGTCGAACCCTGGCGCGAAAAGGCGGGCAGGGTGGCGGTGACCGACACCGCGGCGACGTTGGCCGGCTTCATCTTGGCATCGCGGACATTGACGCCCATCCGCTCGAGCATCGCCTGGAGCGATTCCTCGGTGAAGGGCGAGTTGTTGGTCCGGTCACCCGTGCCCGCCAGCCCGACGACGAGGCCGTAGCCGACCAGCTGGTTGGCGCGGACGTTCTGGACGTCGACGATGTCCTTGACGCGCGGCCGGGCGACGGCGGGGGCGGGCAGTGCCGCCAGCAGCAGGGCCAGCCCGGCGAGCAGGCGCGCGATCCCGGCAAGGGGGTTTGCGATCGACATGGTTGATTATAGGATAGGGTCGATCCGCAACCGGAGGCGCGGCACGGAAAATGCGCATCGATGGCCTGCCGCCGGCGATCCGTCAGGCACTGATCGCCGCCACCGCGGCGGGGGCGGACGCGTTCCGCGCACCGGCCGAACGGACGGACGCGCCACCGCCGCCGATCCCGCCCGCCACCGCCGGCGCGGTGGGCGCGCAACCGCCGACCAGCGTCGCAATGCTGGTCGCCCTCGCCGCGGTCGACCCCGCGGCCGACCGGCGGCGCAAGGCGGCGGAAAACACCGATCGCGGGCTGTCGCTGCTTGAACGCTTGCGCGACGAACTGGAACTGGGGCTCGCCTCGCCCGAACAGCTGGGCCTGCTGGCCGACTGGGCGGCGGGGTTCGCGGTGCCCGACGATCCCCAGCTTGCGACGCTGGCGCGCGAGGTGGAGTTGAGGGTGCGGGTCGAACTGGCGAAGCACGACCTGACGGCGTGAGTTGCCGAGCCTGATGACCTGCCCCGATCCGTCCATGCCGGGCGAAGTCGCGGCACGGGGGACGTGCGGCTCGTCCGTCGCGTGCCTTTCGACTGCGCTGAGGGCCAACGGAGCGGAGGCGATGTGAGGTCGGCGCTGGACACTGAACCGTTCGTGCCGAGCTTGTCGAAGCCCCGCTCTTCGTTCTCCAGGCACGGGGCAGGCACGGCGGTGCTTCTACACGCTCGCCCCGCTCACCCCGGTCGCTTCGCCAGCCGCATGACGTAGCCGATCACCTCCGCCACCGCCGCATAGTGTTCGGTCGGGATGGGGCGGTCGATCTCCACCGTCGCGTGGAGCGCGCGGGCGAGGGGGCGGTTCTCGACGATCGGCACGCCCGCGTCGGTCGCGATCGCACGGATGCGCAGCGCCACCGCGTCCACCCCCTTGGCGACCACCACCGGCGCGCCCATCCGCCCGTGGTCGTATTTCAGCGCCACCGCATAATGGGTCGGGTTGGTGATGACGACGCTGGCGTCGGGCACCTTGCTCATCATCCGGCGGCGCGCGCGCTGCATTCCGATCTGGCGGATCTTGGCCTTGATCTTGGGATCGCCCTCGTTCTGCTTGTGCTCGTCCTTGATCTCCTGAAGGCTCATCTTGAGCTTTGCGAACCAGCTGTGCCGCTGGTACAGGAGGTCGAACAGCGCCAGTGCCGCCACCGGCGCCGCGACCGCCTTGACCAGCACCGACACCAGCCCGCCCGCGGCGCGGCCGATCTCCGCCGGGTCGGCGCCGACCAGTGCGCTGAGCGCGGTCACATGCGGGCGCAGCACCGCCGCGGCGATGCCGACCACCAGCGCGACCTTCGCCAGCGTCTTGCCGAACTCGACCAGCGCGGGCTTGCCGAACAGGCGTTTGGCCCCGCCGACCGGCGACAGCTTGCTCCATCTGGGGCTGACCCGCGACCAGCTGATCGTCGGCAGCCCCGCCATCGTGCCGCCGACCAGCGCAAAGGCGACCAGGGCGGCGAACATGGGTGCGAAGACCAGGGCGAGCTGCCCCAGCATTCCGCTCGCCAACCCCTGCGCGCCGGCCGCATCGACCCGAAAATCGTCCGCACGGCTCCAGATGCGGGCCAGCATGGTGCCCATCCGCGCAAAGGCGTGGACGCCCAGTCCCCCCAGGACCAGCAGCATCGCCGCGAAGATCGCCGCATGGCGCATCTCGGGCGCGGTGGGGAGGTCGCCCTTCCTGCGCGCGTCCTCGATCCGCTTGGCCGTGGGGGCGTGGGTCTTGCCGTCCTTGTCCGCCACCGGTCAGCCCCAGCCGGCCTGGAGCCATTGCGCGAACTCGGTGGTGAACGCGGTCAGCATCACCCCCGCCAGCCCCGCGAACAGCGCCAGTCCCAGCGTCAGGTTGAGCGGCTGCGCGACGAAGAACACCTGCATCGCCGGCGCCAGCCGTGCGGCGAGCCCGAGCGCGACGTTGAACACGACGCCATAGACGATCATCGGCGCCGCCAGGCTCACCGCCAGCACCAGCGACCGGCCCGCGACCCGCACCGCCAGCTCCGCGAAGTCGCCCGCGGCCGGCACCCCGCCGATCGGAAAGGTGAGGTAGGAGCGCACGATCGCCGCGATCCACAGGTGGTGGACCAGCAGCGCCATGCACGTCACCGCCGCCGCCACCGACACCAGCTTCGACAACACGGTCGTCTGCCCGCCCTGCGCGGGATCGGCGACTAGCGCGGAGGTGAGCCCGACCTGGAGGCTGACGATCGATCCCGCGGTCGCCATCGCCAGGAACATGAGCTTGACCAGCAGCCCCAGCGCCAGCCCGGTCAGCAGCTCCGCCAGGACCACGCCGATCAGCCCGTCCCCGCCGGCGCGCGCCAGCGGCAAGGCATGGGCGGACAGCAGCCCCCACAGCGCCACCGTCATCGCCAGCGCGAGCATCAGCCGCACCCGCCCGGGCACCGCATCGTCCCCGAACACCGGCAACAGCATCAGCACCGCGCCGACACGCGCGAACAGAATCAGGAAAGCGGTCGCCTCGACCGGGATCGCGTCCATCAGCCGTGCACGATGCGATCGGCCAGAAGCGCGGTGAAATCGTGGAGCGCGTGCCCGATCATCGGCAGCGTGAGCAGCAGCGTCACCCCCATCGCCCCCAGCTTGGGGACGAATGTCAGCGTCTGTTCCTGGACCTGGGTCAGCGCCTGGAACAGGCTGACGATCATGCCCACCACCAGCGACACCAGCAGCAGCGGGCCGCACACGGTCAGCACCAGCACCATTGCGGCGCGCGCGATGTCGATCGCGTCGGTTGCGTTCATGGTCGGGAACCGTTCTAGATCTGGAGCCGCATGATGTCGGTGTACGCGCTCACCACCCGGTCGCGGACCGCGACCACCGTGTCGAGCGCGGTTTCGGCGGCACCCATCGCGGTGACCACGTCGATCAGGTCGCCCTTGCCCGCGACCTGCCTGGCCGATGCGCTCTCGGCGGCGCGCATGGTGGTGGCGGCGTTGCCGACCATCGACGACACCATGTCGCCGAACCCGCCGGTGGCCTGCGGCTTGGCGGTTCCGCCCGCGACCCCGCCGCTGCGGCCGACGGTGAGCGCGCGGCCATAGGCGCTGGCGGCATCGAGTGCTCCGATCGACATGGATGCGGTTCCTTATTTCAGCAGGTCGATGGTGCGCATCGTCAGCGTCTTGGCCGCCTCGATCGCGTTGAGGTTCGCCTCGTAGGAGCGCTGCGCCGCCTTCATGTCGGCCGCCTCGACGAGCGGGTTGACGTTGGGCATGCTGACATAGCCTCCCGCGTCCGCCGCCGGGCTGCCCGGCTGATAGACGCGGGCAAAGGCGCTGCGGTCGCCGTCGATGGAGCGGACCTCGACCCCCGTGGTCCCGGTCGCGCGGTCGACATCGGCGCGGAAGCTCGCGACGCGCCGGCGATAGGGGTCGCCGCCCGGCCCCTGCGCGACCGAATCCGCATTGGCGAGGTTCTCGGCGATGATCCGCATCCGCAGGGATTGCGCGCGCAGTCCCGATGCGGACACGCGGACCGACTGGGTCAGCTCCATGGGCGTACTCCGGGCGACCGATGACGGCGCCTCTCCTGCCCATCATAGGCAAGGATTGCCGCCCCCGGTCGCGCCCCGGCATTTTCTGCCACCCGGCACATTTTTCCCGGTCGCGGCGGCGGCGGGTGCGCGATCGGTCCTAGGATGGGTGCAGAAGGAGCCGCCCATGTCCGTCGTCGACGACATCAGCATCGACATGTCGATCGTTTTGGGATCGGCCAACGTGCCGATCCGCCAGATCCTGCACATGGGCCGCGGCGCGACCATCGCGCTCGACTGCGGGCATGACGACCCGACGCTGGTGTTCGTCAACGGCCGGCTGGTCGCCAAGGGGCGGGTGCTGGTCGCGGAGGAACAGATGTCGCTGGAGGTGACCGAGGTCGTCAAGCGGGGCCGCGACTGATGGACCTGCTGGCGCTGTTGCGGACGCTGGGCGCGCTGGGGTGCGTGCTGGGGCTGCTTGCGGGTGCGCTCTGGGCGGTGCGCCGGTTCGATCTCGCGCTGCCCGGCCGGGTCGGCGGGCGCGCGACCGCGGCCCGCGTCGCGCTGGTCGAGCGGGTCGCGATCGACGCCAGGCGCTCGCTGGTGCTGCTGCGCCGCGACGATGCCGAACACCTCGTGCTGATCGGCCCCGACCGGGTCACGGTGGTGGAAAGCGGCATCGTCGCGCCGGCACCGCCGCGCTCGTTCGGGGACATGATCCTGTGCCCCGCGCTCGACGGGGAATGGTATCGTGACTGATTCCTTCCCGGCCGTGCGCGGGCGGGTGCGGCGATGCGCCCGGCCGTTGCGCGGGGCCGTCGCCGCCGTGCTGCTGCTCGCCCCCACCCCCGCGCTGGCGCAGGCGGCGACGATCACGCTGGGACAGGGGACGCTGACGTCCAAGGCGATCCAGCTCGTCCTGATGCTGACGGTGCTGAGCCTCGCGCCCGGCATCCTGATGACGATCACCTCGTTCACCCGCATCGTGGTGGCGCTGTCGCTGCTGCGCACCGGCCTGGGCGCACAGGGGGTGCCGCCCAATCCGGTGGTCATCAGCCTGGCGCTGTTCCTGTCCTTCTTCGTGATGGCGCCGACCTTCGAAAAGGCGTGGGTGGGCGGCGTCCAGCCCTATACCGCCGGCACGATCCAGGAAGCCGAAGCGTTCGAGCGCACCGCCGCGCCGTTCCGCACCTTTATGCTGGGCCAGGTCCGCGACGACGACTTGAAGCTGTTCACCCAGCTCGCGCGCAAGCCGCCGACGCCGCGGGCGCAAACGCCGCTGCCGACGCTGGTGCCCGCCTTTCTGATCTCCGAACTGCGCCGCGCGTTCGAGATCGGGTTCCTGCTGCTGCTGCCGTTCCTGGTCATCGACCTGGCGGTTTCGGCGGTGCTGATGGCGATGGGCATGATGATGCTGCCGCCGCCGACGATCTCGCTGCCGTGCAAGATCGTCTTCTTCGTGCTGGTCGACGGCTGGGCGCTGGTCGCGGGCTCGCTGGTGCGCAGCTTCGGCAACGGGTGAGGGGGCTCAGCCCAGCCGGTACAGCCCCGCGCCGTGGCTCGGGATCGTCTGCGCCAGGCGGCCCGATGCCGGCGCCAGCGCCCGGCCCGCCCACAGGTCGCGGACCGGCTGCGTCCCCGCCAGCCCCAGTTCGCGAAGCGGCACCGCCACCTCGCGCGCCGCCTTGCCCGTGTTGAACAGCGCGACGTAGCGCCCGCGCCCGTCCGCCGGCCGCGCCGACCAGATGCGGGTGTCGTCGGCGATGAAGTGCGGCCGGTTGTCGCCGCTCGCCTGGTTGACCGCCAGCACCTCGCGATTGGTGAGCAGCGCCAGCGTCGCCGCGTCGAGGTGTCGGAGGTCGCCGCCCATGATGAGCGGGGAGCGCGCGATCGACCACAGCGTCATCACCGTGCGCTGCTCGTCGGGGGTGAAGCGGCTGTTGCGCTGACCCAGCGCCAGCCGTCCCAGCGGCAGCATGTCCGCATCCGGCCAGCCGCCGGGGCGCCGATGGTCGTTCCAGTTCTCCAGCCGGGTGAACTGCGCCTCCAGCAGCGGCCATTCGTCCCAGAAATCGTCGCTGATCCGCCACATCTGCGCGTACCGGCGGACATGGTCGCCGCGGCTGACGGGGGTTTCGCCGGGCGACAGGCTGAGCAGCATCGGCCGTCCCGATGCCGCGATCGCCCGGTGCGCCGCCTCGATCTCGGGGGCGTGCGCGTCATAGGGGCGGCTCATGTCGTCCATCTTGACGAAGTCGACGCCCCACTCGGCGAACAGCCGGAACACGCTGTCATAATAGGCCTGCGCCCCCGGGCGGGTCATGTCGACGCCGTACATGTCCGGGTTCCAGGGGCAGGTGCTGGTGGTGTCGGCCACGTCGCGCGCGCGATGAGGCGTGCCCAGCACCGGCAGGTTGCGCTCGACCGCCAGCCGCGGGATGCCGCGCATCAGGTGGACGCCGAACCTCAACCCCAACCGGTGGACCTCGGCGGCGAGCGGCGCGAAGCCGCGCCCGCCCGCGCTCGACGGAAAGCGGTTGGGCGCGGGCAGCAGCCGGCCATGCCCGTCCATCGCCGGGGTCGGCCTGGCGTTGTAGGTGTAGCTCGACGCCTCGGGTTCGTACCACTGGATGTCGACGGTGAAGACGTCGTAGCCGAAGGGCAGCAGCCGGTCCGCCATGATCCGCGCGGTTTCGCGCGCCTGTGCCTCGGTGATCGTGGTGGCGAAGCTGTTCCAGCTGTTCCACCCCATCGGCGGGGTCGGCGCGAGCGCGGGGCCGGCGCGCCTCGCCGCGCCCGCCCCGCCCGCCGCCCAGGCCGCCGTCCCCGCCGCGCCCACGCCCAGCAATCCGCGCCGATCGATCCGCACACCCGCTCCTTCGTCCGTCGTCGAGGGTGACGGTATCAGCGGCGCGGCGCAGGCGCCACCGCCCCCGTCAGCCGCAGCCCCGTCAGCCGCCCCCCGTTAGCCGCCCCCACGTCCCAGCGCGGTCTTCAGCAGCGCCTGCTGCTTGCGGTACAGGTTGGTCATCGCCGAAAAGTCCGCCTGGATCTGCCCCATCTTGAGCAGCTGATCCTCCAGCGTCACGTTGTTGCCATCGGGCTTGGTCTCGGAAACGTCGTGGTCGAGCACCACGCCCGATGCGCGCCCGCCGCGGCTGCCCAGCGCCGCCATCGCCGCGGTCGGCGCGACGCGGGGGCGGGCGACGCGGGTGCCGCTCGCCTCGCCCTGCTGCGCCAGCAACGCGACGAAGTCGGGCGCCTCGACCTCCCTGGCCTTGAACCCGGCGGTTTCGCTGTTGGCGATGTTCTGCGCGATCACCCGCTGGCGTTCGGCCAGGTGCTTCATCTCGCGCGTGATGCCGGCGATGATCGAGGGGACGCCTTCGGCCATGCTCTAGAACCCGTAGCTGGTGTTGGAGGAGGACAGGCGGGTCAGCGCCGCCTGGTAGTTCGCCAGCTGGGCCTGCTCGACGGCGGTGGAGCCGCCCTTTCTGCCGCCCGTGCGGGCCGGATCGGCCAACGCCGCCTTGGCATCGTCCCAGTAGAGCGATCGATAAGCGGACTGGGTGTAGCTGATTGCCTGAGTGATCCGCGCCAGCGTCACCTTCGCGTCCGTCTTGCCGTCGATCCGCAGCGCGTCGCTGAGGTCGAGGCCGAAGCTGCCGCCGGGGCGCACCCTGGGCGTGTCGTCGTCGTCGATCGCGGCCGGGGCGCTGATCCGCCGCGCTGACAGGCCGAGCTTGGCGAGCGCGTCGCGTCCGCCGGTTCCGGCGATCAGCTCGATCTCCTGCCCCGGTTTCGCGGCGATCCGCAACGATCGGCCCGAGTTCCCGGCCGGCGTGGTCACGGTCGCACCCCTGCCCGCAAACGCGCGGATGCGGTCGGCCAGCGTGGTCAGCGTCTCGTTCTCGCCGATCACGATCCGGCGCAGCGCGCCGCCGTTGACGCGGATCGAGAACTGGTCGCCCGCACGGACGCTGGTCTGCGCCTCCAGCGTCACCGAATCGGTCGGGGTCAGCGTGCCGCGATGGAGCCCGATCGCGCCCAGCACGCTGTTGCCGCCCTTGACCGCCGACAGCTCGACCGAGGCGGTGGCGGCGCCGATCGTGCCGAACTGGCGCACGTCGGCGACCGCGCCGCTCGCGGCATCGACCCGCGCGACGAAGCCGTCCACCGTGCCGGTCCTGGCATCGCCGAACGCCCCGGCGGTCCGCCCGCCGACATAGATCGCATCGCCCATGAAGCCGACGCTGTCCGCCTGGTCCTCCGCGGCGGTACCGATGTAGGAGATCGATGCCCCCGCCAGCCCGGCGTCGATCCGCGCCAGGAACGCGTCGCGCCGGCCGCCCGTGCCGTTGACCTGCGCCCCCGGCAGTGCGGCGTCGGTGGCGCCCACCACCGCGATCCGCCCGTCCGCCGCCACCGCCAGCGCGCGCGCATCGGCCGTGCCCAGGTCCAGCGTCGCCAGCGTGCCCGTCAGTGCGGCGCCGTCGAGCCGCCGCAGCGTCGCCCGCCCGCTCTCGCCGGTCAGCACCAGCAGCTTGCCCGCGCCGTCGACCGCCAGCGCCTTGACCGTGTCGGTGCCGCCGCTGTCGATCACCCGCCGTTCGGCCAGCTTGCCGCCCGCGTCCAGCCGCGCCACCACCGCGTCGCCCCGGTCCGTCTGCCCGCCGACGAAGATCGTCCCGTCGGCCCCGACCGCCACCGCGCTCGCGCTCTGGCCGCCCACCGCGCGGATCAGCGTGGAGAATGTCTCGTTGCCTTGCGGGTCGTATCGCGCGACCGCCATGTCGCCGTCGCTGGTCGCCCCGTCGAATCCGCCGGACACCGTGCCCGCGATCACCACCCCGCCATCGGCCGCGATGGTCACCGCCGCCCCCCGCGCGCTGCCCGCGGCGCCCAGGTTGCGCTGCCACACGACGTTGCCCTCGCTGTCCACCTTGGTGAGCAGCAGGTCGTCGGCACCGTTGGACCGGTTGGCGGCGACGTCGCCCGACGTCGTCCCGACCACATAGCTGAACCCTTGCGCGTCGGTGGCGATCGCCTCCGCCGACAGCGCGGCGGCGACCACCCTGGCCTTGAGCTTGCCGGTCTCGTCGTCCTCCGCCGCCATCGCGCTGCGTTGGGTGGCGGCGGCGTCGGTCGCGGTGACGAGCGGATAGCTGTGCCGGTCGAGCGCGCCTGCCGGGTCGTCGAAACGGGAGATCCGGGTGGCGAGCGCCTCGCCGGCGGCGGACACCCCGCCCGCGACCATCAGCGCGTCCCCGGCGCCGACCTGGTCGATCGCGATTGTCTCGAACCCGGCGCGTCTGACCGACAGGCCCCATTTGTCGCCGAACTTGTCCGGCTGGACGCTGACCGCCCAGCGCGGCACCGCTTGGCCCTGGGCATCGAGCACCGCGTTGCCGTCCGCGTCGCGGCGCGGCACCGCCCGGATCGCGGCGTTGATCGCGTCGGCCACCCCGTCCAGCGTCGGCGGCTGCGGCGCGCTCGACAGGTCCACCGTCACCGTGTCCGCCACTCCGCCCGCCTGCGACAGCGCGATGCGGAGCACCTCGTCGCCCCTGACCCCGTCGAGCGCGCCGTCGCGGGTCGCGCGCACGCCCTTGCCCGCGATCGTCGGCGCCGACAGCGAGGAAGGGGCGGCGACCGTCACCGTCTGCACCTCGCGCGCGGCCCGCGCGAACGACAGGTCCATCTGTTCGGATGGCGCCGCGACCAGAAAGGTGCGCAGGTCGCCCATCCCCTTCGCGAACGTCGCCTGCAACCGGGCGCGCTCGGCGGTGCCGGTGGTGTCCCTGGCCGCCGCCTCCGCCAGCAGCCGCAACCGGTCGAGCGCCTTGTAGGTGGTGAAGCTGGTCTGGACGTCGATCGGCAGCGGGTTGGCGCCGGTGCCCGGCTTGTCGATGATCGTCCGCATGGTCTGGATCGCGGCCAGCTGCTGCGACGCCGGGACCTTGGACGCCGCCTCCTTCCACGGCGCGATCGTGTCGGGGGTGGTGAACGCCGCCCTGGCCTTGCGCTGCGCCCGCGTCTCGATCGCCGGCAGCGATGCGGCGCCGCCCGCAAACGCATCCGTGCCGGTCAGCAGGCTGAGGCCCGCAAGGCCGCTGGACAGGGTCGTCATCACTCCCTTCTCCCGCCTTTTTCAATCGCCGGCCCACACCCGACCGTCCGCGCTTCCTCCTATAATAGGACGAAACAGGGTCGGGCGGTGCGCAGGCGCGCTCCCGGATCGCATGCGGGAACAGAGCCGAACCGATGAGCACCATCGCCGAACCCGCCGAACTGAAGCGCTATTCGGGCGTGGAGCGCGCCGCGGCGCTGATGCTGGTGCTCGGGCCGGACTACGGCACCCCCATCTGGGACCACCTGTCGGTCGACGAGATCAAGGAACTGTCGTCCGCGATGGCGCAGCTCGGGCGGATCCCGTCCGCAGTCGCCGAGCACCTGCTGGTCGGCTTCTCGGGCGAGGTCGCGAGCATGAGCGCGCTGCACGGCTCGTTCGAGACCACCGAGCGCCTGCTCGGCAACATCCTGCCCGACGGCCGGGTGCGCGAGATCATGGAGGATATCCGCGGTCCCGCCGGGCGCACCATGTGGGACAAGCTGTCCAACGTCAGCGAAACCGTGCTCGCCGGCTATCTCAAGAACGAATACCCCCAGACGGTGGCGGTGATCCTGTCCAAGCTGAAGCCCGACCATGCCGCTCGCGTGCTCGGCCAGTTGCCCCATGAGGTCGCGACCGACGTGGTGCAGCGGATGCTGCGCATGGAAACCGTGCAGAAGGAGGTGCTCGTCCAGGTCGAGCAGACGTTGCGCTCCGAATTTATGAGCAACCTGTCCCGCGCCCAGCGCCGCGACCCGCACGAGGCAATGGCGGAGGTGTTCAACGCCATGGACCGCGCGACGGAGGAGGCGATGCTGGGCGCGCTCGACGAGCACGTTCCTGAATCGGCGGAGCGCATCCGCTCGCTGATGTTCACCTTTGACGATCTGGGCGGGCTGCTGCCGGCGTCGGTCGCGGTGATCGTTCGCCAGGCGGACAAGCGGCAGATGGCGCTGGCGCTCAAGGGCGCGCCCGAGCACATCCGCCAGCTGTTCATGGGGGCGCTCACCGAACGGTCCGCCAAGCTGCTGCGCGAGGACATGGCCTCGATGGGCCCGGTGCGTGCGCGCGATTGCGACGAGGCGCAGACCGCGCTGGTCCGGCTCGCCAAGCAGCTCGCCGACTCGGGCCAGATCGTGCTCGCCGATCCCAAGAGCGACGATGCGATGATCCTGTGAGGACCGGCCGGTGAGCGCGCCGTTCAGCATCCGCCCGTTCGGGTTCGACGAGATCTTCGAGGTGGCCGTGCCCCTGCCTCAGGAGGGGGACGGGGACGACCTGCGCCTACGCCTGGCGGTGCTGGAGGCCGAACTGGCGTTGCTGCGGACCGATGCCCAGGCCGAGCTCGCCCGCACCCGCGCGGAGGCGTTCGCCGCCGGGCTCGCCCAGGCGCAGGGCGAACAGCAGGTCGCGCTGCTCGCGGCGGTGGACGCGCTCCATGCCGCGGTGGAGGGCGTCGAGGATCAGATGGCCGCGATCGCCGCGGACGCCGCGCAGGAAGCGGGCGTGGTGGCCCATGCCGCCGCCGAGCTGCTCGCCGGCCATGCGCTCGCCGCGGCGCCCGCGACGGCGGTGGATGCCGCGATCGGCCGCGCCCTGCGCCAGGTCGCCCGCGGGCAGGAGGTGCAGGTGGTGGTCCACCCCGATCTCGTCGACGCGGTCGAGGACCTGATCGCCACCCGCCAGGCCGCCGACCGCCGCCGCCTCCACCTGTCCGCGCTGGGCGACCCGCAGCTGGCGCCGGGCGACGCGCATGTCCGCTGGGACACCGGCGGCATCGTCCTCGACGCCGCCGCCCGCGCCGCTGCCGTGCGCGCGGCTATGGCCGACCTCCTCCCCGACTGACCGGCGCCGCATTGCAGGGCTGGCGCGCTCCCCAAGCCTTTGCTAGGGCAACTCGCAACGCACCCGTAGCTCAGCTGGATAGAGCGCTGCCCTCCGAAGGCAGAGGCCACAGGTTCGAATCCTGTCGGGTGCGCCAGAACTCTGCGATGGCATCTGCGACCAGCCGACTGCTGACCCGATTGGTCGGGTTCCCGCTACCAGCGGCAACCCCACTGCAACCGATCAAGCGGGGATCGCGGCATCCTCAAGCGCGCTCGGGCGCACCGTGGCGTGCTGCTCTGATCGCAATGCCGCTCATGCCTCGGCCTTGATCCGGTAAACGGCACCGCTGCCGACCTCGCGGTAGAGATCGACCCGCGCACCGTTCCAGTGATGGTCGAGGTGGCGCCCCTGGACGGGGTTCGCGGCCAGGTCGGGATAGAACAGCGCCACGCACTCGCCGCCAAGCTGACGGCAGCTCGGATAGACGATACCATCCGACTTCGCAGCGCGCAGGTCGGCAGCCAGCGATTGGCTCTCCGCATAGCCGTCCGGCAACAGCGCTTTGTCGCCACGCAGATCGTGCGCCTCGAGCTTCACGTCGAGGGCGATCTCGCGGAACTGCGACGTCCAGCCTTCCGGCTCGGCGGTACGCGCCATGAAGCGCTCGTGATGGTGGATGGTCTCGGCCAGTGCGGTTTTCGAAGCGATCTGCGGCATGGAGCACGCCATAGGCACCCTTAGTGAAGCGGCTCGGCCGGTCGAAGCTGACATGGGTGAACGGAGCCATCAGGTAGCTCGCACCGGGACCTTCGAAGCGGCGCGCGGGCGGGACGAGGTCGAGGTTGCCGATCGTCTCCATCAGCCGCGGGTTCGTCTTCTGCTCGGCGGCAAGGAGCAGCGGCCAGTCCTCGGGATCGGCGATGTCCTCGAACAGGTCGATCGGCGGATAAAGGCTGCGGATGATCCGCCGAGCCCCGGCCCATGCGATCGGTGTGACGGGAACCGCTCCACGGTCGATCACCAGCCGCCGCGCTCGGCGTCCAGCAGGCGCCGGCCGCTAGCGAAGCTGCGCTGCAATAGCGTTCCGCCGCGGGCGCCGGACCGTTGATCGATTGCCGTCCTTCGGCAGCGCCCCTAGAACGGCCGCAACCGGCACGCCGAGGTTGCCGTGGGTTTAGGAGGCGAGATGCACAAGCTGGCGATAGCGGCCAGGCTGTTCGTGGCCGGGCTCGGCGCGCTGCTGCTGGGCGCGGCGCCGCCGACGACGCCCGCCTTCCGCGATCCCGATCTGCCGGCCGATGTGCGCATCGCCAACCTGCTGGCGCTGATGACGGTCGACGAGAAGATCGATGCGCTCGGCACCGATTCCGGCGTGGAACGGCTGGGCGTGCCGAGCTTCGGCTCGTCCGAGGGCATTCACGGGGTGCAGCAGCGCGGCGGCGGCAAGAACCGGCGCACCCCCATACTCACCACCCAGTTCCCGCAGCCGCCCGGCCTGGGCGCGACCTGGAACCCGGAACTGGTGCGACGCGCGGCGGGGGTGGAGGGGAACGAGGCCCGGTGGATTTCCCAGACGCCCGGTTACGACCGCAAGATCATGATGCTGTGGGGTCCGCAGGCGGACCTCGCGCGCGATCCGCGATGGGGGCGCATAGAGGAGGTGTATGGCGAGGACCCGTTCTTCGCCGGCACCATGTCCACCGCCTTCTCGAAGGGGTTGATCGGCGACGATCCGCACTACTGGCAGGCGGCCCCGCTGTTGAAACACTTCCTGGCCAACTCGAACGAGGACAATCGCACCCGCACCAGCTCGGACTTCGACGATCGCCTGTTCTGGGAATATTACGCCCGGCCGTTCCGCATGGCGTTCGAGGACGCTGGCGCCAGCGGGGTGATGGCCGCGTACAACAGCTGGAACGGGGTGCCGATGGTGATCCATCCGGTGCTGCGCCAGGTCGTGATCGACCGGTGGCATGTCGACCTGGTGTCCAGCGACGGCGGGGCGATCAAGACCTTGTGGAAGGACCAGCACGCGGTTCCCGATCAGAAGGCGGCCGCCGTCGCCGCGCTGAAGGCCGGGGTGAACCAGTATCTCGATACCTACAAGGACGAGCTCCACGCCGCGCTCGCCGCGGGCGAGATCACGGTCGCGGACCTCGACGAGGCGCTGGCGCGCAAGTTCCGGATCACGATCAGGCTGGGGCTGCTCGATCCGCCCGAGCGGGTGCGGTACGCCGCGCTGCACGGCGGCACGCCGCCGTGGCAGGGGGAGGCGAACCGGGCGGTGTCGCGGCAGGCCGCGCTGGAGTCGATCGTGCTGCTCAAGAACCGGGCGGGCGCCCTGCCGCTGCGGGCCGGCACGATGCGATCGATCGCCGTCGTCGGCCCGCTCGCGAAGTCCGTCTACTGGGACTGGTATGGCGGTTATCCGCCCTATGCCGTGACGCCGCTGGCCGGCATCCGTGATGCCGCCGGCGCGAACGTCCGCGTCGCCCAGGCGGCCGACGACACCGACGATGCCGCCGTCGCCGCGGCGAAGTCGGCGGACGTCGCGGTGGTCGTGGTCGGCAACGACCCCACCTGCGGCCCCAACATGGCCAATGACTGGACGGACAACGGCACCAAGCCGTGCGCGGACCCGGGCGACGGGCGCGAGGGCCGCGACCGGGCGACGCTGGCGCTGGCGCAGGAACGGCTGGTGAAGAAGGTCATGGCCGCGAACCCGCGCACCGTGATGGTGCTGGTTTCCAGCTTTCCCTACACCATCAACTGGTCGCAGGCGAACGTCCCGGCGATCCTCCACATGGCGCACAGCTCGCAGGACGAGGGCTGGGCGCTCGGCCAGGTGCTGTTCGGCCAGTACAATCCCGGCGGGCACGAGGTCGTCACCTGGCCTCGGTCGGTCGACCAGCTTTCACCCATGATGGACTACGACATCCGCCACGGCCGCACCTACATGTACGCCCGGGGCAAGCCGCTCTATCCGTTCGGCCATGGCCTGAGCTACACGAGCTTCGGCTATGCCAATTTGCGGGTCGACCGGCAGGCCCTGGCCCGCGACGGGCAGGCGATCGTCAGCGTCGACGTGACCAACACCGGCCGGGTGGCGGGCGACGCCGTGCCCCAGCTCTACGTGCGACACCCCAGCTCCAGCGTGGCGCGGCCCGCATTGCAGCTCGAAGGCTTCAGCCGCGTGCCGCTGGCCGCGGGCGAGCGCAAGACGGTGCGCATCCCGCTCAGGGCCGCGCAACTCGCCTATTGGGACATGGGCCGGCAGGCGCTGGTGGTGGAGCCGGGCCGTGTCGAGGTGATGATCGGGGCTTCCGTGTCGGATATCCGCCTGCGCCGGACGTTGCGCGTGGAATAGTTCAACGGTCGCGAGCGATTCCCGGTACGAGGCTGGGGGACGGTCGGGCCCGATCGACGACAGGAGAGGCGATGAAGCGCGTGAAGACCGGTCTGGCGTGGCTCGCCCTCCTGCTCCTGCCGCTATCCACGGTCGCCGCGCGGGACGCCGCACCGGCCGAGGCGCGCCCGATCGCGTCGGTGGTGGCCGAGCATGGCCGTCTGCAGGTCGCAGGAAACCGCGTCGTGGACGCGCGCGGCCGGCCGGTGACCCTGCGCGGCATGTCGCTGTTCTGGAGCCAGTGGAAACCGCAATACTACAACGCCCGTGCGGTCCGCTGGGTCGCCGGCGACTGGCGCGCGACGGTGATCCGCGCCGCGATCGCGGCCGACCGCGGCGGGTACGCGACCCACCCGGACGTCGAGCTGCGGCGGGCGCAGGCGGTGATCGACGCCGCGGTCGCGGCCGGCGTCTACGTGATCGTCGACTGGCATGCCCATGATCCGATGCCGGACGAGGCGGTGCGCTTCTTTTCCGCGATCGCGCGGCGCTATCGTGGGGTGCCCAACCTCATCTACGAAACCTGGAACGAGCCCTTGCCGCGATACGGCTGGTCCGCCGTCATCAAGCCCTATCACCTCCGGGTGATCGGCGCGATCCGGGCGATCGATCCGGGTGCCTTCGTGGTCGCGGGCACGCGCAGCTGGGCACAGGACGTGGACGAGGCCGCGGCCGACCCGCTGCCTTTCGCGAACGTCGCCTATACGCTCCACTTCTACGCCGCCACGCACAAGCAGGCGCTGCGCGACAAGGCCGACCTGGCGCTTGCCCGCGGCGCTGCGCTGTTCGTGACCGAATATGGCACCACCGCCGCGAACGGCGATGCGCCGATCGACGCGGCCGAGACCCGGACATGGTGGCAATGGTGCGAGGCGCGCGGGATAAGCTACGCCGCCTGGTCGCTGTCCGACAAGGACGAGGCTTCGGCGGCGCTGAAACCCGGTGCCGCGGCCGGCGGTGGATGGCGGGCCGCGGACCTGACCGTTTCGGGTGCACTGATCCGCGACCAACTGCGTACCGCGTCCACCCCGTAACTCCGCCCCGCAAAGGTCCTTTCCGTGCCCAGACCCGCCCGTCTGCTCGCCCCTTTCCTCCTCGCCTGTTCGGCGGGCGCCCTCGCGCAGGCCGTCCATCCGGCACGCTGGCCCGTCGCGCACAGCCCGGTACCGCGCGATGCCGCGATCGAGGCGCGGATCACGGACATGCTCGCGCGGATGAGCATCGAGGAGAAGGTCGGCCAGACCCTCCAGCCCGAGATGAAGACGATCACGCCCGAAGACGTGCGCACCTACCACATCGGGTCGATCGAGAATGGCGGCGGATCGGTACCCGATGGCGACAAGCATGCCCCCGTCTCCGCCTGGCTGGCCCGGATCGACGGCTATTGGAAGGCATCGGTCGATCCCGCCAACAAGGGCGTGCGCATCCCGATGATGTGGGCGTCCGACGCGGTTCACGGGCACAACAACGTCTATCGGGCGACGCTCTTTCCGCACAATATCGGTCTCGGCGCCGCGCGCGACCCCGATCTGGTCCGGCGCATCGGCGGGGCGACCGCGATGGAGGTGCGCGCGCTCGGCATGGACTGGAGCTTCGCGCCGACGCTGGCGGTGGTGCAGGACGACCGCTGGGGCCGGACCTATGAAAGCTATTCGGAAGACCCGGCGATCGTCGCCGATTACGCCAAGGCCATGGTCGAAGGGTTGCAGGGGACCGGAGCGCGGTTTCTCGACAAGGATCACGTGATCTCCACCGCCAAGCACTTCCTGGGCGACGGCGGCACCGATGGCGGGCGGGACCAGGGCGACAACCGGGCATCGGAGGAGGTGCTGCGCGACGTCCATGGCGCGGGCTACCCGGCGGCGGTCAACGGCGGCGTCCAGGCGGTGATGGCCAGCTTCTCGTCCTGGCAAGGGATCAAGCTCCACGCCAGCAAGGGGCTGTTGAACGACGTGCTCAAGGACCGGATCGGGTTCGACGGCCTCGTGATCGGCGACTGGAACGCGCACGGCCAGGTGCCCGGCTGTACCAAGGGCGACTGCCCCGCCGCGTTCAACGCGGGCGTCGACATCTTCAACGTGCCCGAGGACTGGAAGGCCCTCCACGCCAGCATGGTGCGCGAAGTGAAGGACGGCACGGTCCCGACCGCCCGCCTCGACGACGCGGTCCGGCGGGTGTTGCGGGTGAAGCTGCGCGCCGGGGTGTTCGACCAGGGGCTGCCATCCACTCGGCCGCATGCTGGCGACGAGGCGCTGCTCGGCGCTCCCGCCCACCGCGCGATCGCGCGCGAGGCGGTTCGCAAGTCGCTGGTGCTGGTCAAGAACGACGCACGCGTGCTGCCGATCGACCCGCGCGGCCGCCACATCCTGGTCGCCGGGGCCGGGGCGGACAGCATCGCCAAGCAGACCGGCGGCTGGACGCTGTCGTGGCAGGGCAACGACAACACCAATGCCGACTTCCCCGGCGCGACCTCGATCTGGGGCGGGATCAAGGCGGCGGTGGAGGCGGGCGGCGGCACCGCGGTGTTGAGCGCCGATGGCAGCTTCGCCGGCCGGAAGCCCGACGCCGCGATCGTGGTGTTCGGCGAGAACCCCTATGCCGAGTTCCAGGGCGACCAGGCCGATGTCGCGCTTCGCACGGAGAACGCGGAAAGCCTGGCGTTGCTTAAGGCGCTGCGTGCCGCCGGGGTGCCGACCGCCGCGGTGCTGCTGTCGGGCCGGCCGTTGTACCTCAACCCGCAGATCAACGCTGCCGACGCATTCGTCGCGGCCTGGCTGCCCGGGTCGGAAGGCGCAGGCGTCGCGGACGTGCTGGTGGCGAGGCCGGGCGGTGCACCGGCGCACGACTTCACCGGGCGGCTGTCCTTCTCCTGGCCCAAACGCCCCGACCAGACCCCGCTCAACGTCGGCCAGTCCGGCTATGACCCGCAGTTCGCCTTTGGCTACGGGTTGAGCTACGCGCGCCCGGCAAAGGTCGGCAGGTTGCCCGAACACAAGATCGCCGTCGAAACCGCACCGCCGGGCGTGTTCCTGAAGGACGGCACCGGCACCAACGGCTTCCAGCTTACGATCGGCGACGCGCAGTCGCCCCACATCGCGGCGGTCGGAACGCGGATCGCGACCTATGGCAATGAGGCGCTGACGCTGCGCCGGGTGGACCGGCGGCGGCAGGAGGATGCCTGGGCCGCCATCTGGTCGGGCGCCGGAGACGCCTGGGTCGCCCTTGAGCGTACGCGCCCGATCGACCTGTCGCGCGAGGCGAACGGGGCGATGGTGCTGCAGGTCGACTTCCGCCTGACGAGGGCACCATCGGGCGCGGTGACGCTCGCGGTCGGGGGTGAGCGCAATACGGCGCTACCCCTGGCCGGGCTGCTCGGCGCCGTCACCGGCCAGTGGCGGACGTTGCGTGTGCCCCTGCGCTGCTTCGGCGCGGACCTGACAGGGGTGACTACCGTTCGCCTGCAGACCTCGGGCGTGCTGGGTCTGGAGGTGTCGGACGTCTCGCTACAGGAAACGGGACCGGGCGACCGGTGCCCGACCGGTTCTTAAGCGGATCGCGGACGCGACCGAGCGCCGGTGATTGCCTCTAATCGCGGTGCCGAAGAGAGATCTGCTGCGAAAATCGCGAGATCGTTGCTACGGCCTGGTTCATCGGAACGGGAATGGTTCGCAGGCTTGCTCCAACGACGGCTGGATGCGGCACTGCGACGATTGGGCTCGAATGGCGCCGTCATCGCTTCTGCGAAGCTGCCTGAAGCTGGTCGAGCCGGTCCTTGCCCTGAAAGGCAAACATCCAGCCGGGATACTCGGCCGGCAGCCGACTGATCTCGGAAAGGCGGGCGAGTTCTTCGCTCGACAGCGAAACCTTGGTCGCGGCCAGGTTATCGAGCAGCTGTTCGTCGCGCTTGGCGCCGATGATGACGCTGGTGACCGCCGGCTGGTGGAGCAGCCAGGCGAGCGCGACCTGCGCTACGGACACACCCTTGTCCTTCGCGATCGGGCGGATCGCGTCGATCACGTCAAAGGCGCGGTCGCGGTCGACCGGCGGAAAGTCGAACCCCGCGCGCCGGCCTTCCTCGCCGCCATCGCGGGTATATTTGCCCGACAACAGCCCGCCGGCAAGCGGGCTCCATACCATCAGGCCCAGCTCTTCGGATTGCAGCATCGGGACCAGTTCCCGCTCCAGGTCCCGACCGGCCACGGTGTAGTAGGCCTGAAGACTCTGGAAACGGTGCAGGCCAAGCCGCTCGGACAGCCCCAGGGCCTTGGCGATCTGCCAGGCCGCCCAATTGGACACACCGATGTACCGGACATGCCCGTGCTGGACGAGCGTGTCGAGCGCGCGTAGCGTCTCCTCGATCGGCGTCGCGGCGTCGAAGCCATGGATCTGATAAAGGTCGACATGGTCGAGCTGGAGCCGCTTCAGGCTCGCCTTGCACGCGTCGATCAGGTGATAGCGCGTGGCGCCGCGACCATTGGGACCCTGGCCGGTCTGGCCAAAGCCCTTGGTCGCGATCACCACCTCGTCACGCGGCACGCCCAGGTTCCGCAGCGACTGGCCGAGGATCTCCTCCGACCGGCCACCGGAATAGACGTCCGCCGTGTCGATGAAGTTGACCCCTGCTTCGATCGCGGTGCGGACCAGCGCGTCGGCCCCGTCCTGCTGGACGTCGCCGATCTTGCCCCACACCTCGCCATCGCCGCCGAACGTCATCGTCCCCAGGCAGATTTCGGAGACGAACAGGCCGGTCTGGCCGAGCTTGTTGTAACGCATGATCGGGACCTTCCGGGATCAGCCGTGCGGGCGCATCACCACCTTGATGACGCCGTCCTGCTTGTCGCGGAACCTGGCGTACATCTCGGGCGCGTCTTCGAGGCTGGCGGGATGGGTGATGACGAAGCTCGGATCGATTTGCCCGGCCTCGATCTTCTCCAGCAGCGGCTTGGTGTAGCGCTGCACATGGGTCTGGCCCATCTTGATCGCCAGGCCCTTGTTCATCGCGGCGCCGATCGGCAGCTTGTCCGCCATCCCGACATAGACGCCGGGGACGGAAATCGTGCCGCCCTTGCGGCAGCTCATGATCGCCTGACGCAGGACGTGGACGCGGTCGGTCGCGAGGAACATCGACGCCTTGACCTTGTCCATCACCGCGTCGGCGGCGCCGTGCCCGGCAGCTTCCAGTCCGACCGCGTCGATGCAGCTGTCGGGACCGCGGCCCTTAGTGCGCGCCTGAAGCTCGTCATAGACGTCGGTCTCGGCGAAGTTGATCGTTTCCGCACCGCCGGCCACAGCCATGGCGAGCCGCTCGGGCACCTCGTCGATCGCGATTACCCGGCCGGCGCCCATCATCAGCGCGGATCGGATCGCGAACTGGCCGACGGGCCCGCAGCCCCAGATGGCGACGGTGTCGCCGGCCTCGATCTGCGCATTCTCGGCGGCCATGTATCCGGTCGGGAAGATGTCGGACAGGAACAGCGCCTGATCGTCGGTGACGCTGTCGGGGATCTTGATCGGGCCGATATCGGCCATCGGCACCCGCAGATACTCGGCCTGACCGCCGCAATAGCCGCCCAGCATGTGACTGAAGCCGAACAGCCCGGCAGGCGAGTGGCCCATCGCCTTGGCCGCCATCTCGGCATTGGGATTGGTGCGGTCGCAGGCGGCGAACAGCCCCTTTTTGCAGAACCAGCAATCGCCACAACTGATCGTGAACGGCACGACGACACGGTCGCCGATCCTGAGGTTGGTCACCTCGGAGCCGAGCGCCACCACTTCGCCCATGTTCTCGTGGCCGAGGATGTCGCCCGCTTCCATCGTCGGCTGATAGCCGTCGAACAAGTGCAGATCGGACCCGCAGATCGCGCAGGCCGTGACCTTGATGATCGCGTCACGCGGGTGCTTGATCTCGGGATCGGCGACAGTGTCCACGCGGACATCGCCTTTGCCGTGCCAGCATAGTGCGCGCATCGATACATTCCTTTTCAACTGAAGCACTAGAGCGGTGCGCCATGCCGATGGTTCCACGCGATCGACGCGATGGAGCGCATCGATCGTCCGGGGGGCGATGTTGCGCCGAGCCGATTATGACCCTGGCCGGATCCCGATGACGGTGCCGACGCAGGTCCGCTTGCCCCTGTCGTTCAGCACCATCGAAGGCCTGCCGCTCGAGCGCGGGACCGACATCGGCCGGCCCCGCCCGTCTTATTGAAACCCGACCACGCCGTGCGGGACATAGGGCGCTTCCAGCCGGTCCATCTCGTCCGCGCTCAGCACGATGTCGAGGGCGGCGACCGCGTCGTGGAGGTGGCCGGGCTTGGATGCGCCGATGATCGGGGCGCTCACTTCCGGCTTTGCAAGGACCCAGGCGAGCGCGATCTGCGCGCGGGGGACGCCGCGTTCGGCAGCCACGGCCGCGACCGCCTCCACCACCTTGCGATCGGCCTCGGCGGTGTGCTCGTACAGCGTACGGCCGAAGCTGTCGCTTTGCGAGCGTTCGGTGGTGTCGTCCCAGTCGCGGGTCAGCCGGCCGCGGGCAAGCGGGCTCCACGGGATGACCCCGATCCCCTCCGCTTCGCACAGCGGCAGCATCTCGCGCTCCTCCTCGCGGTAGAGCAGGTTGAGATAGTCCTGCATGGTGGCGAAGCGCGTCCAGCCGTTCGCATCGGAGGTATGGAGCATGGTCGCGAACTGCCACGCGTACATCGACGACGCGCCGATGTGACGCGCCTTGCCCGCCTTGACGACGTCGTGGAGCGCTTCTAGCGTTTCCTCGATCGGCACGTCGGGGTCGAAGCGGTGGATCTGGTACAGATCGACGTAATCGGTGCCGAGCCGGGTCAGGCTCGCGTCGATTTCGTGCAGGATCGCCTTGCGACCGAGGCCGGCGCCGTTGGGCCTCGGACGCATCCGGCCATGGACCTTGGTGGCGATCACCACCTCGTCGCGCCGGGAAAAATCCTTGAGCGCGCGACCGACGATCTCTTCGGAGCTGCCATCGGAATAGACGTTGGCGGTGTCGAAGAAGTTGATTCCGGCTTCCACCGCCTGCCGGATCAACGGCCGGCTGCGTTCCTCGTCGAGGGTCCAGGCGTGATTGCCGCGCCCCGGATCGCCATAGGTCATGCAGCCCAGGCACAGCCGCGACACGTCGAGGCCGGTGGTGCCGAGTTTGAGATAGTCCATGTGGTCGTCCTCCAACCGCCACAACGTCCCGGACGCGCGATGCGACCCAGCTTGCTCCCGGTCATGGTCCGATCGTGCGGAACGCTCTACACGCCGGGGATCCGAGCCAAGGAGGCCCCATGCCGTTCGATACGCCCTACCTGCCCGATCCCGCCCGCTACAACGGCGGCATGCCCTATCGCCGGTGCGGGCGCAGCGGGCTGCAACTGCCCGCGATCAGCCTGGGGCTATGGCAGAACTTCGGTGGCACGGACGTGTTCGAGACGGCGCGCGCGATCCTGCGCCGGGCGTTCGATCGCGGCGTCACCCACTTCGATCTCGCGAACAACTATGGCCCGCCCTATGGTTCGGCGGAGGAGAATTTCGGCCGGGTGATGGCGGCCGACTTCGCCCGGCACCGCGATGAACTGGTGATCTCGACCAAGGCGGGGTGGGACATGTGGCCCGGGCCCTATGGCGGGATCGGCAGCAGCAGGAAGTACCTCGTCGCCAGCCTGGACCAGAGCCTGACGCGCATGGGGCTCGACTATGTCGACATCTTCTACTCGCACCGGGTCGATCCCGACACCCCGCTCGAGGAGACGATGGGCGCGCTGGCGCAGGTCCACCGGCAGGGCAAGGCGCTGTATGTCGGCATCTCATCCTATTCGCCGGCGCTGACCCGCGAGGCCGCGGCGATCCTGGCGGAGCACAAGGTACCGCTGCTGATCCACCAGCCGAGCTATTCGATGCTCAACCGCTGGATCGAGGACGAACTGCTCGGCACCTTGGCGGAGCTCGGCATCGGGTGCATCGCCTTTTCGCCGCTTGCGCAGGGGCTGCTCACCGACAAGTATCTGCGCGGGGTGCCGGGCGATGCGCGGGCGGCGCGGGAAGGATCGCTGGCGAAGTCGCAGCTCAGCGACGAGAACCTCGCCCGGGTGCGCGCGCTCGGCGAGGTCGCGGCGGCGCGGGGGCAGAGCCTGGCGCAGATGGCGATCGCCTGGGTGCTGCGCGATCCGCGCGTCACCTCCGCGCTGATCGGCGCGCGCACGGTGGCGCAGCTCGACGACAGCCTGGACGCGCTTGGCCGGCTGGACTTCTCGGCCGAGGATCTCGCCACCATCGATCGCCATGGGGGTGACGGCGGGATCAACATCTGGGAGGGCTCGTCGCTGATCCAGACGCTGCCGCCTGCCGGCGGAACGCCCGCCTGACCTCGTCGCCATGCCGAAGCTCAAGGTGTTCCGCACCCCCATCGGCTTTCACGACGCCTATGTCGCGGCGCCGAGCCGCAAGGCGGCGCTGAAGGCCTGGGGCGCCGAGGCCGACCTGTTCGCGCGCGGCGAGGCGGAGGAGGTGACGGACGCCGGCCTGGCGGAGGCTCCGCTCGCCAGCCCGGGGACGGTGATCCGGGTCGCCCGCGGCACGGCGGCGGAACATCTCGCCGCGCTGCCGCCTGCGCCCGCGCCGACTCGCCGCGCGCGCAAGCAGGCGGACGCACCCGTCGAACCGCGGTCCCGGACCACCCCGTCCAGACCACCGCGTCAACGCAAACCCACGCCCAAGCCTCCACCACGGCCACGCCCCAGCCGCGACGCGCTCGACGCGACGGAGGCTGCGCTGGCCGAAGCCGAGCGGCGCCACGCCACCATCCGGCGCGAGCTTGCGGAGCGCGAGGCCGCGCTGACCCGCGAGCGGCGCGCGGCCGAAACGGAGCGTGACCGCGAGACCGCCCACCTGTTGCAGGCCCGCGACACCGCGGCCGCCGATTATCGCCGGGCGCTGCTCGACTGGAAGGCGCGGTAGCCGCCAATCCGGGCTTGGTGGCCCGTCAATGACATACCCGTGCCGATTTGCGGCTGCGTGTCCCGTCGCGAGGCGCTATGACCCGCCCCGAACGGGGGGCAGGACGGGTGGGACGAGCGGCGAAGCTGTGGCTGGGGCTGGGCGCGATCGGCGGCCCGCTGCTGGGGGCGATGCCCGTGGCGGCACAGATACCCCCCGGCGCGGCGGTGCAGGCCCCCGATGGCCGGCAGGCGGCACCGATCCCGACCCGCCCGCAGGTGGAGCAGCCCGTTCCGCCCGAACAGCGTCGCGCGCGCGCGCGCATCGACGTCGGCGCCGCACTGGCCGTGGCGCCATGTCCGCTGGAAGGCTCAACGGTGCGCATGACGCTGATGGCGGTGCGGTTCGAGGCGGCGCGCGGCGGCGATCTCGCGCCCGAACTCGCCCGTCTGCTCGCGCCGGTGGCGGCCGGGACCGAGATGGGCGAGCGTCCGATCGCATCGGTGTGCGACATCCGCGACCGGGCCAACCAGGCGCTGTTCGCGGCGGGCTATGTCGCGTCGGTCCAGATCCCGCAGCAGGACGTAACCGAAGGCACTTTGCGGCTCCAGGTGGTTGCCGCGCGCATCGTCGAGGTGCGGGTACAGGGAGTGGAGGGCGAACTGTCGGGGTCGCTGGCGGCACGGGTCCGCGCGCTCCAAGGGATCGATCCGCTCAACCAGCGCGAGGCGGAGCGGCTGCTGCTGCTCGCCGGCGACGTGCCGGGGCTGCAATTGCGCCTGACCCTGCAACCGGCAGGGCGCGAGGCGGGCGACGTTATCGCGGTGGTCGACGTCGACCAGCAGCGCGGGCTGGTGATCGGCAATTTCCAGAACAGCGGTTCGCGGGCGCTGGGGCCGGCGATCTTCTCCCTTCGCGGCGAACTGTACGGGCTCACTGGCCTCAACGACCAGACGTATCTGGGCGTATCCAACACCAGCAGCTGGGACGAGGTGCATGTCGTTCAGGCCGGGCATTCGGTGGGGCTGGGCACTGGCGGCGTCCGACTGGGCGTACGGGGCAGCTATGCACGGTCGAACCCGACCATCCCCGATCTCGACCTGGGCAGTCGATCGCTGATCGCCGGACTGGACCTGTCGGCGCCGCTGGTTCGCACCCTGCGGCGGACCGGCCGTACGGTGGACGACATCAACCTGTTCACCGGTGCCGGGTTCGAGCTGCTCAACCAGCGCACGGTGGTGCGCGGTGCGGCCGGGAACACGCCCTTCACCCGCGATCGCCTGCGCATCCTCTACGCGCGGGCTGGCGGGCGATACATCAGCCGCAACGGTTACGGCGTCGCGGTCAGCGACGTCGACGCGGTGGTCGAGATGCGCCGTGGCCTCGACGTGTTCGACGCCACCCGATTGCGCACCAGCGAGGACGGGTTCCAGCCGTCACGCTTTGCGGGGGACCCGCGCGCGTTGGAGGTGCGCGGCACCGTCAACCAGACGCTGCGTCCGCTTTCGGGCGTGCCGCGCCTCGCCTTTGACTTGTCGGTATTCGGTCAATGGGCGAACCGCCCGCTCCTCAACCTTGAGGAGTTCACGATCGGCAACCTGACCTATGGCCGCGGTTACGACCCCGGCGCGAACGCGGGCGACCGGGCGGTGGCGATCCGGCTCCAGCCGCGCGCGACGGTGGCGTCCGGGCCGGACGGCGCGCTCGACCTGTTCGGCTTCTACGAGGGCGGCCGTTTCTGGAACCTCGATCCCGGCACGGCCGAGACCGGCCGTCGCCTCGAGTCGGCGGGTGGGGGCTTTCGATTCTCGATGCCCAGCCGGCTGGCGGTGGAGCTGACCTATGCCCGGCCGCTCGACCCCGTGTTGCTGAGCGACGCCCGCCGGCCGAGCGACCGGCTGCTGGTGTCGCTGACCAGCCAATTCGCGCCCTGGAGGTTTGGCCGATGACCCGTTCCGCCCCGCTCCGCCGTCGTTGGGCCCGCGCCGCGCTGCTCTCCGGCGCGGCCTTTGGCGCCGCCGCGGCGCAGGCGCAGACGCCGCCGGTAGTGCCGGTGGTGGCGACGGGCGGCGAGGGCGGCGCCGCCATCACGCAGGCGGGCAGCACGCTCAGCGTCGACATCGGCACCGACAGCCGCGCGATCCAGTGGCAGAGCTTCAACCTGAGCAGTGACGCGGCGGTGGTGTTCAGCGGCGCGGCCGCGCAACCGCTGACCGTGCTCAACTCGGTCGATGCGGCGAGCGGAACGTCGACGATCTATGGCAAGATCGTCTCGCAGCCCAACATCAACATCTGGCTTTCGAATCCCGCGGGGATCCTGGTCGGGCCGACCGGCGCGTTCAACGGCGGCAGCCTGGTGCTGACCACCGCCGCCCTGATCGGACTGGACCCCGCCACGATCGACGCCGCGACGTCGGTGCCGCTGACCGCCATGCCGGCAGGCGCCACGATCACGCTGGCTGGCGCGGTCGCGAGCGCCAATGGCGACGGGGCGCCGACGATCGGGCTTCAGGTCCAGGGCAACCTGCTGGTCGCCGCGCAGCAGGTGGCGGTGACCGGGGTGGTGCAGGCGACGGGCACCGTCGATCTGGTCGCGGCACGATCGGTCAATGTGGCGCTGGCGCAGGGCAGCCCGATCGGGGTCGCCATCGCCGAAGGCACGACGCTGGGCCAGCTGACGGTCGGGGCGACGGGCGGCGTCGAGGCGAGCAGCGTCCGGCTGCGGGGTGCGTCGGCGGTCGGCAGCGAGGTGCTGTTGGGGATCGATGCGGGTGCGAGGCTGACCGCGACCGCTGCGAATGGCCGGGTCCTGATCCTGGGACAGGCATCGGATAGCGGCGATACGGGGATGGTCCGGGTCGAGTCCTCGGGCACGATTGCGGGTGATCAGGTCACGCTTCAGTCGATCCAGCGCCTGGTGGATCGGCCGGGTGGCGGCGCGGGCACCGTGAGCGCAGGCATCGGCGGCATCGACGTGATCGGCGATGCGGGCGTCGCATTCTCGTCGACGCTCGACACCGGCGGCACCGCGCGCCTGATTTCGGCTGGTACGGTGGTGGCAGCGGGGGGGATCCGTGCGGGTGCCGACCTGGTGATGTCGGGGAACGGCATCGATCTGGGCGTGGCGGGGACTGCGGTGACCCACAATGTCGGCGGCACCGCGACCTTCACGGGCGGCGGCGGCGATCTGGTCGCCCGTTCGGGATACCGGCTGGCTGCGGCCGGCAATGTCGCGCTGGCGAGCGACGGGCCGGGCGGCATCCGTTTCGCGCCCGATGCCGCGATCCTGGCGGGGACGGCGGATGCGGCCGGCGGGTATTCGGGAACGCTGACGCTTCAGCCGGGCGGGCAGACCGCCCCCGTGACGCTGGGCACGGTGGATGCGGGGCGGATCGTGCTGCCCAACGACGCCAACACGTCGCTGGCGGGTAGCCTCTCCGCGGAGCGGTTGTCGATCCGCGACGCGCTGACGGTGCGGTCCACGGCCGGCGCGCTGACGCTGGGCAGCGTCCGCTCGTTCGCGGGGGGCGTGACCCTGACGTCCGACACGCTGGCGGTGCTGGCGGACAGCGTGCGGGCAGCGGGCGACGTGGCGGTGACCGCGGGAACCGACATCGCCGGGCGCGCCGCGCCTGCGGCCATTGCGGACGGCCGGCCGCTGCCGGCGCTGAGTCGGGCTACGCTGATCGCGGAGTCGGCGGGCGGGCGGATCGCGGCAAGGGCGGGCGGGACCGCGCAGCTGGGCGACGTTCTGGCCGGGGTCGGTGCCGCGGGCGCGGCCGATCGGCTGCTCAACCAGGTGGTGGTGCGCGCGGGCACGATCGACATCGCCACCGCGGTCGACGCATCGGGCATGCCCGTCCAGGCGGTGCGGACAGCACAAGGCAATCTCGTGCTCGCGAGTTCGGGTGCGCTGCGCGTCGGGGTCGGCGAGGCGGCGGCGGGCGTCGAAGCCCATGACGGGCTGACCGGTGCCTATGGCGCCGGGCTGGCGGCGACCGGCGACGTCCAGATCGGCACGCTGACCGCACGGGGCGGCGACCTGCGCCTTGCAGTCGGCGGCGCGCTGACCGGGCTGAGCCTGCCCGGCGCGGCGGCGTCGGCCACGGTTGCGGACGGGCTGACGCTGACCGATGGCGAGACGACCGGCGATCTCGCGATCGGCGCGGCGGGCGAGCTGGGCATCGCGCGCGGCCTGGCCGGCGGTGCGGCGACGCTGGAGGCGGGCGGCAACCTGCGGATCGGCAGCGTGGGTGCGGCCACGGGGCTGACCGCACGCGCCGACCTGTCGATCACCGGCCTGCCTGACGGCGGGATCGCCGGCGCGACGGCGGGCGCGAACCTGGTCGCGGACCGCGGCTCGATCCTGCTGCCGCCGCCGGGCGAGGCGGTCGGCGCGGTTGCGGTGCTGGGCAACGTATCGGCGGCCAACGGCTCGGTGTCGCTAACCGCCGGACGGCTGTCGGCGCAGTCGGTCACCGCCGGGGGCGCGGCGACGCTGACCGCGACGGGATCGGGGCTGGCGGTCGGAACGCTGCGGGCGAGTGCCGCGACGCTGTCGACCGGCGCCGCCGCCGCCGCGAGCGACGACGCCCAGTTGACGGTGACGATCGACCGGACCGCGGACACCGCCACCCTGAGGGACGGACATGGCTTTGCCGATCTCGCCACCTCCGGCTCGGACGCGGTGCTGGCGGTGACCGCGGGCGGGGCGGCGCAACTAGGGCTGGTCACCGCGGGGCGGGCGGGCGACGGCCTGCGCCCGGGCGACCAGATCACGGTGGCGGCGCAGGCGATCACCGCGCGCGCGCTGGTGGCGGCGAACGGCGGCGTCCGCGTCGGTGCGACTGCGGGCGACCTGTATCTGGGCCGGCCGACCGGGGAGGGGGCGGTGGTCGCGTCCCAGGTCGTCCAGGCGGGTGGCGGCATCACGCTCGACAAGACGGGGCTTGCCGGCGCCGTGCGGGTCGCGGGCGATCTGGCCGCGGGTGCCCAGCCGGGCTTCGCCGCGGCGGTCACGGTGTTGAGCGATACCGACCTGCTCGGCCGCACGATCGGCAGCGCCACCGGTGACGTCCTGCTGCGAGCCAACGGCACGGTTGCGAGATTCGCGTCGGGCAGCGTCGCGGGCGGACTGACGATCGGCAACGGTGCGGCCGACAGGATCGCGCTGGATGCGGCAGGCGACATCCGCATCGGCGCGCTGACCGCGGTGGACGCGCTCTCCGTCGCGGCCCGCGGATCGGTGACGGGGCTGGGTGCCGCCGCCGGGCGCGGGCTCGACCTGGCCGCTCCGTCCGGGCTTATCGACGTGCGCGGGCGCAGCGCGACGGCGAGCGCGGCGGGGCTCGGCACCGTTACCGCGCGTGACGGCATCGCGGTGGCGGCGGATGCGCTGTCGATCGGATCGGCCGCGACCGGCGGCGCGCTGCAACTGACCGCGGGCGGCACGATCGCGGCGACCCTGCCCTTCGTTGCGGACGACGGGGGGCCGGCGGTCGAGCGCCTCGCGCCCGATCACGGGTTCGCCGACCTGCTGGTCACCGGTGCGCAGGGCACGCTGTCGGTCACGGCCGGCGCGGCGGCGCAGCTCGGGCAGGTCGCGACCGGCACCGGCGCGACGGCGCTGACCGACGCCGGCGGGACGGCACGGACGCAGGTGAGCGTGGTTGCGGGGGCGGCCTCGATCGACCGCGCGACGGCGGTCAATGGCGGGCTGGCGCTGACCGCCACGAGTGGCGGGCTGTACCTGCGTGAAGGCGCGGCGGGCAGCTTCGCGACATTGACCAAGCAGGGCGCGTCCGGGACGCCGGCGGACGGCAACGCGAACGAAGTACGATCCGGGACGCTTGTCGCCGGAACGCTGCGGTCGGCCGATCCGGCGCTGGCGGGGCGGATGGCGATCGACAGCGCGACGGGCGTGCGCGCGGGCAGCGTCACCGCGTTCGGCACCGACGATCGCGGCGCGGCGCCGCTGCTCCAGCTCACCGCGCGCGGCGGCGACCTGTCCGGGCTGGCGGTGCCGGCCGCAGGCGACGGACGCTTGCTGGCCGCCAATGCCAGGACCGAGCTGGCCGCGCCCGACGCCGGCGCGCGGATCGCGGTGGCGGCGACGGGAACGGCGCAGCTCGGCGGGGTCGAGGCGGGCGTGGCGACGGGTGCGCCGATCGACGCGGGCGCCGCCGACCGCACGCTCGACCAGATCGCGGTGCGGGCGGGCGCGATCGATGCCGCCGCGCTCGATCGGCGGGTCGCGGCCGGCCAGGGCAATGTCGCGCTGACGAGCGGGGGTGACCTGCGCCTGTCGCTCGGCGAGGCGGCCGGCGGCGTCGAAGCCCTCGATGCCGCCACCGGCGCGCGTGGCGCCGGGCTGATGGTGGCCGGCAATGCCCAGGTCGGGCGTCTGGTCGCGCGCACGGGCGACCTGAGGCTCGATGTCGCGGGGGCACTGACCGGGCTGGCACTGCCGGGCGCCGCGGTGGTCCTGCCGGGGGCAGGAGACGGGCTGGTCGTGGCCGACGCCGATCTGGGCAGCGCGACGATCGAGGGCGCGGGCACCGTCCGCATCGGCGCGATCCGCGCGGGCGACGGCCTGTTCGTCACGGCCGGCGGCGACGTCACCGGGCTGGGCATCGGCACCGTGCGCGCCGGTCCCGTCGCCGACCTGTTCGCCGACCGCGGATCGATCCTGCTTCCCGCCGACATGGCCGCGGGGCAGGCGGCGCTGCTCGGCCGGGTGGAGGCGCCGCTGGGCCGCGTTGCGCTTGCCGCGGGGCTGCTCTCGATCGACCGGCTCGTCGCGGGCAGCGCCTCGCTCACCGCGACCGGCGCCGCGACCGGCGCCGCGGACGGCATGGCGGCCGGGTTGCTGGTCGACGCCGCCCGCGCGCTGCGGCCCGGCTATGGCTTTGCGGACCTGTCGACGGCGGCGGCGGGGTCGCGGCTTGCCGTGGCGGCGGGTGGCGCGGCGCAGCTCGGCACGGTGGTGGCGGGCGATGCCGCGGCGGCCGGCGTCGCGGGGACGCAGCTGTCGGTGACGGCCGACGCGCTGACGATCGGTCGGGTCGCCGCGCGCAACGGTGCGCTGCTGCTCGGCGCGCGCGCGGGCGACCTGTATCTGGGCGACCGGGCCGCGGGACTGGCCGGCACGGTCGTCGCCAGCGCGGCCACCACCGCGACGCTGGACAAGGGGATCGGCCCGGGCGGCGACGCCGCCGGGCTTGCCTGGATCGGCGGCACGCTGGTCGCCGATGGATCGGTGGCGATCACCAGCGCGACCGGGCTGCGCGCGCGGGCCGTGGAGAGCCGGACGGGCGACGTCGCGATCCGCGCGGCGACCGTGGTCGGCGGGCTGACGATCGGCGACCTGCCGCCGGACCGGGTAGCGGAGGACGGCATCCGCCTTGCCGGCGGATCGGTCGCGGGAGAAGCGGCGCTCGACGGCGGTGGCGGCGGTGGCGGCGGGATCGACGTGCGGATCGGCCAGCTGACCAGCGCGAGGCGTATCGACGTCGCGGCCAGCGGGTCGGTGACCGGACTGGCCCCGGCCGACGCCGCCACCAGCGCCAGCCTCGGCCTGCGCGCAGCGGGCGCGATCACCGTGGGCGCGAGCGATGCCGCCCCGCGCCTTGCCAGCGCGACGATCGCGGACGCGGTGGCCGGCACTCGCATCGCCATCGATGCGGCGCGGATCGCCGCCGCGCGGGTGGACAGCGGCGGATCGGCGAACTTGTCCGCGGGTGCCGGGCTGTCGGTGGACATGCTGGTTGCGGGTGGCCCGGCGCTGCTGCGCGCCGACGCCCCTGCAAGCGCGCCTATGGCCGTAGCATCGACGGCGGCGGTCGGCATGCCGCTCGCCGCCGGTTGGGGCGAGGCGGGGCTGACGGTGACCGGAGCGGGTAGCGGCGCGGCGGCACCGGCCGACCCGGCCGGCACCGTTCGCGTGGCGGCGGGGCGGGTCGCGCAACTGGGTGTGGTCACCGCCGCCGCCGGATCGGCGCCGCTCGTGACCGCCGATGGCACGCCGCGCGACCAGATCGTCGTCGGTGCGGATGCGCTGTCGATCGCCCGCGCCGAGGCCGCGAACGGATCGCTTCGGCTCGACGCCGCGGCAGGCGGGCTGTATCTCGGCCAGGGCTCGGCAAGGCTCGCGGCGACGCTGGTGAAGCGCGGCGCGACGGGCGGGGAGGTGGACCTTGCCGCCAATCTGGTCCGGATCGGTACGTTGGCGGCGGGCGGCTCGGTCGTCGTCACCAGCGATACCAGCATCCGCGGCGCCACCCTGGCGAGCAGCGGGGGCGATATCACCCTTGCCGCCGTTCGCGAGATCACCGGTGTGTCGCGGACGGCGGGGCTGGCCGATAGCCTGTCGATCGGCAGCGCCGTCGTCACCGGCGATGCCGTGGTCGACTCGCTCGGCAATCTGCGGATCGGCGATCTGGCGGCGACGGGTACGCTGACGATCGGGGCGGACGGTTCGATCACCGGGCTGCGCGGGAGCGACGCGCCGGCGGCGGGGATCGATCTTGCGGCAACGGCGGGGCGGATCGGCGTCGGCGGGGTTTCGAGCGCGACGCTGGAGCAGGCGGCGCTCGGGCGGGTGGTCGCGGGGTCCGATCGCGACGGCATCCCGGCGGTGCAGGTGCGGGCGGGGCTGGTGTCCGCCGGCTCGATCGAGGCGGCCGGGCGCGTGGTGCTGGACGCGACGCGTGGGCTGGCGCTGGGCATGGCGACGGCCGGCGGGCTCGACCTGCGGGTGCGGGAGGCCGGGACCGACGTGGAAGGCACCGTGCTCGCCACGCGCGACGACGCGGCGGCTGCGGCGGAACCGATCGGCGGGGTCGTCGCGGCGGCGGGCGACCGGCTGGCGGCCGACGCCGGCTTTGCGCGGCTGTCAGGGGGCGGGGTGCTCGGCGTCGTCGCGGGGCGGGCCGACGGTCGCACCGGGGTGGCGCAGCTCGGCACGATCCGGGGCACGCGCGTGGCGGTCACCGCCGATGCGCTCACGATCCAGCGCAACTTTTCCACCGATCCCGCCGCGGCCACGGCGACCGCCGGCCCGCTGTCGCTGACCGCGACGCGGGGGGCGCTGTACCTCGGCAGCGGCAGCGCGGCCGGGGTGGCGACGCTGAACAAGGCGGGCGCGATCGCCGACCCGGTCCTTGCGGCCCGCGCCGACGAGGTGCGGATCGGTACGGTGGCGGACGGGCAGCCCGCGACCGCGCTGGTCGCAGCTCGGGTCGCGATCACCAGCGCGACCGGCCTGCGCGCTGCCGGCATCCGCGCGACGGGCGGCGACGTGGCGCTGACCGCGACCGGTGGCGACCTCACCGGACTGCGCGGCGCGGCGGTGACGAGCGACCGCCCGGGGTTCGCCCCCGACTGGGGCCAGGTGCAGCTGGACGCCGCCACCGATGTCGCAGTGACGGCCGGCGGCCTCGCCCAGCTCGGCTTGGTGACGGCGGGCGTGGCGGGCGGCGCGGAGCGGGCGGACGCGGCAGCCGCGCAGATCGCGGTGCGGGCGCAGGCGACGAGCGTGATATCCGCCGTCGCCCGCAACGGCGCGCTGTTGGTGGAAACCGGCAGCGGCGAGACCTCCATCGATCGCGGCGAGGCGCGGCTGGATGCGCGGGTTCAGGGTGGCGGATCGGTGGCGATCGGGGCGTTGGTGTCGCAGCTGCGGGACGTTGCCGTCGTCGGCGGAGCGGACGTGACCGGGCTGGCCGGGGCGCCGGTGGGCGACGGGCGGCTGGTGAGCGGTCGGGGGCGCGCCGATCTGGCGGCGCTGGCCGAGGGGCGGACCGTGTCGGTTCTGGCCGGGAGCACCGCGCAGCTGGGCGCGGTCGGGGCCGGGCAGGGGACGGTCGTGGATCGGACGCGCAACCAGGCGGTGGTGCGGGCCGCGGCGGTGGATGCGGGCAGCGTGACGGCGGCGAACGGCAATCTGGTGCTGGAAGCGCGCACGGGCGTGGTCCGGCTGGCACAGGGCGTCGCAGGCGGCGGCGCGGAGGAGTTCGATGCCACGCGGCAGACCGCATCCGCAGGGATCCGGGGCGGGGCGGGGGTGGAGATCGGGTCGCTTTCGGCGCGGACCGGTGATGTTCGGGTCGTGGCGGGGGCGGGGAATGTGTCGGGACTGGTCACGCCCGCGGGCACCGGGCGTGCCGACCTGGCAGCGGCGGCGACCGATCGGCGGATCGTGGTCGAGGCGCGGGGTGGCGCGGCGCTGCTCGGCGTGCTCGGCGCCGGCGCCGGCGCGGGGGGTACCGGCGCGATCGAGCAGATCGCGGTGGATGCGCGCGCGATCGACGTCGCGGCGGCGACCGCCGTCAACGGTGGGATCGGATTGCGGGCGAGTGCCGGCGCGCTGACGCTCGGCACCGGCAGCGCTGCGACGGACGCGACGCTGACCAAGCTGGGGAGCGAGGACCGGCTGCGCATCGGCGGGGCGCTGACCGCGCGCGATGCGGTGGTGCTGGCGTCGACCACCGACATTGATCTGGGTGGCCCGGTGCGGGCGAGCGCGGCGGTCGGCACGGTGCTGATCGACGCGATCGGGGCGACGCCGGTGCGGCTGGGCAGCGCCGCGACCGCCGGCTTCGCGCTGACCGCGGAGGAACTGAGCCGGATCGACGCGCCCACCATCACCGTCGATGCGCGGGGCAACCCGGTGACGATCGGCAACGCCGCGCTGGGTTCGGGCGGGAGCAACACCCTGCTGCGCCTGCTGACCAGCGGCGACGTGAAGCTGGCCGGCACGATCGCCGGGACGGGCACCAACGCCGCAGGCACCCAGCGCACGCTTCAGATCGGCGGCACCCGCGCCGCGGCCGCGATCGACGCCAACGGCATCGCGCAACCGGCGGCGCTGGCAGGCCGCCTGTCCGCGACGCTGGACACCGGCGCCGGCATCCAGTGGGCGGGCGGGACGATCGACCTGCGGGCGCGGGCGATCGTCTTCGGCGACGGCGCGCTCCGGCGCGAGGTGGCGGCGAGCACCCCGGCGGGGATCGCGACCGATCTGGTCGCCAACCCCAATTCGGCGCTGTACCGCAGCGGCGTCGGCCGCGACTTCCTGTCGGCGCGGCTGCTTCAGGTTCGGTATCGCGATCATGCGCTGTTCCAGAACGCCGGGGCGAGCGCGACGGTGAGCAGCGGCGCCGTGCTCAACCCCGCCGGCACCACCACCGGCCCGGTCGCGCTCCAGCTGTACGGGCCGGGGGACAATGCCGGCGACAGCTTTGCGCTGTTCGGGACGATCAACGGCGCGGTCGCGCGCAGCGCAGGGCTGCTGCCCGAAAGCGTGATCCAGTTCGCGGGCGGACAGCCGCGGGTGGTTCGGGTGACCCAGGCCAATGCGAGGGTCAATGGCTGCATGATCGGATCGCCCGACCGGGGCTGCCTCAACGTCGATTCGCCGCCGCCGCTGATCCGGCTGTTCGACGAGCGGCAGATCCAGCTGTTCGGCACCGAGGAGAACCCGGACATCCTGTTCGAACCGCTGATCGGCACCAACAACGAGGCGCTGGTCGGCGATCTGGGCGGGGTGGACGCGGCCGGGCTGGCCGACTGCCCGACCGGACAGGAAGCGACCTGCCCGGTGACGACATCGACGCCCGCGACGCTGGCGCCGCCCCCGCCCCCGCCCCCGCCCCCGCCCCCGCCACTCCCCAGTCCGCCGCCCGCCGCACCCCAGGAGGTGAAGCCGTGACCCATCGTTCCTGCGCCCGCCGGCGCCTTGCCCTGCTGCTCGGCGGAGCGGCGCTGGCGTGGCAGCCACAGGTCGCAAGCGCGCGCGAACTGCCCGGGCGGTTCGATCTGGGCGCCAACGCCGATGGCGACGTGTGCGTCGCCACCCGCAGCTGGAGCGAGGGGGGCAGCGTCCGGGTGGCGGCGCAGCAGCCCTTCGCGATCACCTGTCGCGGTTCCACCCAGACGCGTGGCTATGCCGCGCGCACCGACAGCATGGCCGATACCTGCGGGGCGGAAAGCACGGCCGATGTCGCGGGGCTGGGCCGGGTCACGTTGGCGCGCTGCCGCGATGCGCGGATCGGCCAGCCGGTGGTCGCGATCGAGGCCGGCGGCTGGCGTGGGGCGGCGATCGAGAGTGCGGTCGCGCCGATGGTCCGGCTGCTCCGGTCGCTGAAGGCCGGCAGGGTCACGCCACCCGCGCCCGTCACCGTGGCGCTGGCCGAGGTCGCGCCCGCACCGGCGGAAGGCCCGGACGCGGGCGGGTTGCACCAGACCGGGATCGATGCCGCCGCCGCGGTCCAGCTCGGCCTGGGGTACATCTATGCCGGGTCGAACGTGGAGGCATCGCGGCTGCTCAACGATGCGATCGCGCAGTTCGCGGGCGCGCCGCTGTCGGACCGGGCGGAGCTGCGCCTCAACGCCGCGCTGTCCGATTCGAACATTGGCGAGTTCGGCGCGGCGGACGCGCACTTCGCCGAAGCCGACCGGCTGGTCGGCGGCGACACGCCCGACCCGGCCTTGCAGGAACAGGCGGCGGCGTATCGCGCGCTTCACCTCGTCAACCAGGGACAATGGCGCGCGGCGCTGGCGGTGCTGCCCGGAGCGGGGCGGGGCGCGGGGTCGCTCGCCGACCCGGCGACGCTGGCGGTGCTCAACCGTCCGCCCGCCGCGGCGGTGGCGGGAACGATCGACACCACCCGCGGCGCCAATGCGATGATCCTGGCGACGCAGGAGGAGATCGTCCGTTCCACCGCGCATCTCCGGCTCGGCGAGCTCGACGCGGCGAGTGCGGCGCTGAATCGCGCGGTCACGCAGGAGGCGCGGATCAGCGCCGCGCTGACCCCGCCGGGTGCGCCGCCGCGCAGCCTGCCATGGCTGCGCGCGCGGCTGGAGCGGCAGCGCGGGCGCATCGCGCTGGTCCGCGGGCAGAATGCGGCGGCGCTGGGCGCGTTCGACTGCGCGATCGCGACGATGCAGGACGTGGCGGCGCCGGCGCGTGCGCAATGCACCTTCCCGACCCGCACGGCCGGCATCGGCGCCGCCCTGTCGGGGCCGGTGATCGCGGAAGCGCAACTGGAGCGTGCCGCCGCGCTGGAACGCCAGCCGGGCGTGACGCGGGCGGCGGTGCTCGCCCAGTATCAGACGGCGGTGGACACGCTGGCGGCATCGTCGGACAACGCCGCGGCGACCTCGCCATTGCTTGCGCGCTATCTCGATCTGCTCGTGGCGCAGGCCGATGGTGGCGACCAGGCGGCGGGCGAGCGGTTCTTTCGCGCGTTGCAGACCGTGCGCGAGCCGGGCATCGCGCGCGAATATGCCGCGCTGCAATCGGTGGTATCGTCGGGTCGGGCGGGCGCGCTGGTCCGCGACCGGCGCGACCTGGAGCGGCAGCGCAACCAGCTGCGCGCGGAGATCGGCACCCTGGCCCCCGATGCGGCCCGGCTGCGGGACGCGCAGGTCGAACGCGACGCGGTCGATGCGCGGCTGGAAGCGGTCAAGCAGCGGCTGCGCGACAATGGCGGCACCGCCGCGATCGACGACGAACCGGTGACGCTGGCGGCGCTGCAACGCGGGTTGCGGCCGGGTGAAGCGTATCTGAAGCTCGTGCCGGTGGGCGCCAAGGTCTATGGCGCGGTGGTCACCCCGACCGCCCGGAGCATCTATGTCGCGGGTGCGTCCGCCGCGCAGGTGTCCGACGCGGCGACCGCGTTGCTGGCGACCGCGCGCAGCCGGACGGGGGCGGACGGGCGCGCGCGGATCCGGCCGTTCGCGGCCGACCGGGCGTACGAGCTGTTTTCGCTGGTCGCCGGACCGGCGGCACCACTGCTGACCGCGGCACGCGCGCTGGTGGTGGATACCGGCTCGACGCTGGGAGCGCTGCCGGTGGCGGTGCTGGTCACCCGGCCCGTGGCGGCGCCCGACCGGGGACAGACCGATTACAGCGCGGTGCCGTTCCTGGCGAAAACGGCCGAGCTGGCCAGCGCGCTGTCGCCGCGCACCTTTCTGCGCGCGCGGCTGACGCTGGCGCCGTCGGCCGCGCCCCGTTCGCTGATCGGTTTCGGCCAGAACGCGCCCGCGCCGGCCGAGCCCGCATCGGGGGAGACGGCGCCGCTGATGGTCGGCGCGGTGTGCCGGATCGGCTATGCCGACTGGGCGGCGAACCTCAACGCCAATCGCCCGGTGCCCGCCGACGAGATCGGCGCGGCGGCGACCGCGCTGGGCGCGCGCGACGCCCAAGTGGTGACGGGAGCGGCGTTCACCGATTCGGACATCATGCAGCGCAGCGACCGCGGCGAGCTGTCGCAATATCAGGTGCTCCACTTCGCCACCCATGGCATCCCGGCGACGCCGCTGCCCGGGCGGTGTGAGACGCCGCTGCCGCCCTCGCTCATCACCTCGCTCGCGCCGCCGCGATCGGTGCCGGCGGTGTTCCCCTCGGACGGGCTGCTGAGCTTCGTCGATGTCGCGCGGCTCCGGCTCGACGCCAATCTGGTGATGCTGTCCGCGTGCGACACCGCCAGCGGGGTGGACACGGTGACCGGCCGGCTGGCGGGGCAGGAGGGGTCGGCCGCGACGCTCGACGGGCTGGTGCGCGCGTTCATCGTCGCCCAGGCGCGCGCGGTGGTCGCGACATACTGGCGGGTGCCCGCGACCGCGGGGACGCAGGACCTGGTGGCGGCCTTCTATCGCGCGGGTCGCGACGGGACGATCGGGGCGGCGCTGCACCGGGCGCAGTTGACGGTATTGTCCGATCCGGCGACCTCGCACCCATATTTCTGGGCGGCGTTCTTTCTGGTCGGCGACGGCGCGAAGTCGATGCTGACGACGCCGGCCGCGCCGTCGTCGGTCGGCGTGGCCTCAGCGCGCAAGTCATGGTGAAGGCCGCGTAAACTTTCTTTTCCGGGCCGGGGAACAAAGTTGCCATTCCCAGATCGCGTGCGATCGTGATAGGCGCCGAGCAGTGTCCGGCGGAACGACTCGGGGGTAACCGGGGCGCGCCGGGCGGATCGCAACGGTGCCGCGCGATCGTGCGGCGGTTCGGGGAGTTCGAGGCAATGCGCAAGGTCGACGCGCTGGGGATGTGGGTGGCGGCATCGCTGGCCGGTGTGTCGCTGGCGGCCGGAGCCGCGGCGCAGCAGGTCCGCACGCCCAGCGAGATCGCGGCGGCGCTCGGCGCGGGCAAGGCGAAGCCCGCGGCCGCCGCCGACGACGATTCGATCCCGGTCGGCGACGAGCGTGCCTTCTCGCTGGCCTGCACGGGGGTGTGTGGCGGGTCGGCCAAGCCCTCGCCCTCGACGGTCCGGGTTGCCCCGCGCGGCTATGCCCGTTCGGCGGCGGCCCCCACGCCCGGCCGGGGCGGGGCGCATCGGCGCGCGGCCGGGGCGGCGGCGCCTCGTGCACCGCGCTCGTCGCTCGACATGCAGCTGACCTTTGCCACCGGTTCCGCCGAGCTCGATGCCGAGGCGCGGCGCCGGATCGATCCGTTCGCCGTGGCGCTGACCCAGGCCAATTACGGGCTGGCGGGCAACAGCTTCCGCGTCGAGGGGCATACCGACTCGGTCGGCAACCGTTCGAGCAACCTCGACCTGTCGCGCCGCCGCGCGCAGTCGGTGGTCGACTATCTCGTCGCCAAGGGCGTTCCCGCGTCGCGGCTGACCGGCAAGGGCTTCGGTCCCGACGCGCCGCTGTCCGGGCTGTCGGCGAACAACGGCGCCAATCGCCGGGTCGAGATTATCAGGAACTGACGTCGCGGACGCCGGGCCTGCCTGCGCCCGGTCGACCGCATCGACGCCGCTTCGGCCCCGTGCCGGAGCGGCGTTTTCGTGTCGGGGTCCTCGGCTGCGGAGCCAAGCGGCGCGTGGCGGGTTGGGGTGGGCGAGGAGTTCACCTGCGGATGCGGACAGCCCTGATCGCCCTATTGCTGCTGGCCGCCTGCGGCGGGACGCCGGACGAGGACGACGTGCCGGCGTTCAACCTGGCGAGCAACGGCGTGCCCGTCACGGCCGACGCGGACCGGCGGCCCGATGCGCGGGGGCCGGGCACCGCCCTGGGGCTGACCCAGCTCCAGCTCGAACAGGCGCAACTCGTCGACCCCGCCGGCGTGCGGCTGGGCGAAGTCGAGAAGGTCGAACTCGACGGGCGGGGCGACGTGCGTGCGCTGCGCATCGAGCTCGACGACAGCATTGCGGTGGCGCCGGTGGTGCGGATCGGGCTCGACGGGTTGTCCCCCGTCCGTACCGGCCCGCGCTGGGACCTGCGCACCGCCGCCGCACGCGACCGGCTGGCGGCCCTGCCGCCCGCCCTATCCTGATACCTTACCGGAGAGATCACATGGAAGACGAACGCGTTTGGGCCTTCGAGGAGAGCCTGTGGACCGCGGATGCCGAGCATTATCAGGAGGCGGTCGACGACGAGATCCTGATGGTGCTGCCGACGCCGCCCTTCGTCCACAAGGGGCAGCAGGCGAAGGATGCGGTCAAGGCGACCCCGCGCTGGTCCTCCGTCGAGTTCAGCGACCAGCAGATCGCCCGCCCGCAGGAAGGACTGATCGTGGTCGCGTATCGCGCCCGCGCGTCGCGGGACGGCGAGACGTACGAGGCGGCGTGCACCTCCACCTATCGCCTCATCGAACACGAGCACTGGCGCGTCCTCCAGCACCAGCAGACCCCGCCGCTCGCGGCATCGGCCGAAGCCACCGCGGAGTAGGGGGGCGAGGGCGTCCTTTCCCCTTGCGGGGAGGAGCGCCTCAGGTCGACGGCGCCACCACCACGCAGGCGACACCGGTGGCCGCGCAGGCCCGGTTCGCCTGCGTGCGGGTGGCAAAGCCGGTCGCGTGCAACCGGACCAGCCCGCCGCCCTCGACATAGGCGGGCTGCGCACCGCTCAGCCGGCCACGCACCCGCTGCCACAGCGCTTCCGCGTTGCCGCGATCGCGAAACGCGCCGAGCTGGACCCGCCAGCCACCGCGCGAGGGCGCCGGCCGGGCCTCCGGTTCCGCGCGCGCCGCCACGGGCGCGCGGGGTGCGGCGGATCGCGGCGGCGCGGTACGGGCGGGTGCGGGCGGCGCGGGCGCGGCGGCGATCTGCCGGTTGGCGTTGCCCGGCGGCACCGCGACGCGGGTCTGCGCGGCATATTGGCGGGCCAGCCCCAACCCCTTCTCGCGATCGGGCGGCGATATATATTGGTCCATCTGCGCCAGCGTCTCGCCCGCGGACTTCACTCCCTTTTGCGCGGCAAGCGTCATCAGCGCGTAGGCGCGCGGGTAATCCCGGCCCACTCCGTCGCCGTTGAACAGCATGGTGCCGTAGACGAGCTGGGTCCGTGCCTCCCCCCGCGTCACCGAGCGTTCGAGCCACGGCACCGCGTCCGCCTTCTTCCCCGCCTGGAACAGCGCCAGCGCGTAATTGTCCTCGGCCTGGAAATGCCCCTGGAGCGCGGCCTTGCGGAACCAGCTTTCGGCCAGTGCGGGATCGAGCGGGACGCCGCGGCCCAGCTTGTAGGCCTGGCCCAAGTTGAACTGCGCATCCGGGTCGCCGGCGACCGCAGGCCCGCGCCATTCGTCCACCGCCGCGCGGAAATCGCCGCGTGCCCAGGCGTCGACCCCCGCCTTGACGTCCGCCGCCGCGGGACATGCCGCCCCCGACAGCGCCAGCGCCGCCATCCACCCGATCGCCCGCATCTCGTGTCCCCCGTCAACCCGGTCCCGCGTATCATGCGGGTGAACGCCACATAGGGCCAGCCCGTTAACCAGTTCTTAGCCGCCGCCATGCGACGCCGCCGCAGGTAGAAAAGGGGGCAAGCGCATGCGCGTGGTCGCACTGGCATCGCAGAAAGGCGGATCGGGGAAGACCACCCTGTCCGGGCATCTCGCGGTGCAGGCCCAGTTGGCCGGACAAGGCCCGGTGGTGCTGATCGACATCGATCCGCAGGGGTCGCTGGCCGAATGGTGGAACGAGCGGGAGGCGGAACTGCCCGCCTTTGCCCAGACCACGGTGGCACGGCTCGCCGCCGATCTGGAGGTATTGCGCCAGCAGGGGTTCCGGCTGGCGGTGATCGACACCCCGCCCGCGATCACCATGGCGATCCAGAGCGTGATCCAGGTCGCCGAGCTGATCGTCATCCCAACCCGGCCGTCGCCGCACGACCTGCGCGCGGTGGGCGCCACGGTGGACCTGTGCGAGCGGGCGGGCAAGCCACTGATCTTCGTGGTCAACGCCGCCACGCCCAAGGCGCGGATCACCTCGGACGCGGCGGTCGCGCTGTCGCAGCACGGTACGGTGGCACCGGTCACCATCCACCACCGCGTCGATTTTGCCGCGTCGATGATCGACGGCCGCACCGTGATGGAGGTCGACCCGAACGGCAAGTCGGCGGGGGAGGTGATCGCGCTGTGGAGCTACATCGCCGACCGGCTGGAAAAGAACTTCCGCCGCACGGTGTTCGCCGCGCCGGGCAGCCCCGGCTTCGGCCAGCGCGCGGCCAACGGCTTCGGCCGGCGGGGAGTCGCCTGATGGGCAAGCTCGCCGCGCTGTCTTCCGGCCTGCTCGCGCGAAAGGGGCAGGCCAAGCCCGCGATGCGGCCGCAGGGGTTCAGCCTGTCGCCGGCGGCGCTCGACGATCTCGGCTGGAACGACATGGGATCCGCGCCCCAGCCGGTCCAGCCTGCCGAATCCGCCCAGCCGTTGCCGCCGGTGCTGGTCGAACGGGCCGAGCTGGAAGCCCAGATCGAGCCGGAACCCGAGCCCGAGCCCGAGCCCGAGCCCGTCGGGGCAGCGGCCGAGCCCGAGCCGGTGGAGCGCCGCCCGGTGTCGATCGCCACCGCCGAGCGGATCCGGCGCGAGACCGGCAAGGTCGCCGCCAAGGGCAAGGCCGCCTTTACGCTGCGCCTCGACGCGGACCGGCACCTGCGGCTGCGGCTGGCCAGCGCGATCGCCGGGCGGTCGTCGCAGGCGCTGGTCACCGACGCGCTCGACGCGCTGCTGCAAACCCTGCCGGAGGTGGAGACGCTGGTCGAACAGCTTCCCCCGGCCAAGCGCCGCAAGGCCTGAAAAAGGATACCCGCGATGACCACCCGCGCCTTCGATCCCCGCCCCCGCAACGCCCGCCCCCGCAACGCCCGCATCGCGCTGGGCCTGTCCGCGCTGGCGCTGGCGGGCGTGCTCGCCGGCCAGGGGATCGCGTCCGCCGACAACGAGGCGGCGGTCGAGGTCGCCAAGGCCGCGAACGCCGATGCGCGCCGCGCGGCCAAGGCGCTCGAGCGGCATCGTGACGACGAGGCGGTGGGCTTTGCCGAACATGCGGTGGCGCTTGCACCGCGGTCGGCGGACTATCGGATGCTGCTGGGGCAAAGCTACCTCCAGGCCGGGCGGTTCCGGTCGGCGGCGAGCGCCTTTGCCGATGTGGTCGCGCTCGATCCGGCGACGCCGCGCGCGGCGCTGAACCTTGCGCTGATGCAGGTCGCCACGGGCGACTGGGGGGCGGCGCGCCAGACGCTGGACGTGCACGCGACCCGCATCGCCGCGCCCGATCGCGGGCTGGCGGTGGCGCTGGCGGGCGATCCGCAGGGCGGGGTGCAGTTGTTGATGGAGGCCGCGCGCGCGCCCGGCGCCACCCCGGTCGTTCGCCAGAACCTGGCGCTGGCGCTGGCGCTGTCGGGCCAGTGGCAGGCCGCGCGCGTCACCGCGGCGGCCGACATGTCGCCCGCCGACGTCGATGCGCGGATGCAGCAATGGGCGGGCTTCGCGCAGCCCAAGGCGGCATCCGACCAGGTGTCCACCCTGCTCGGCATCGTGCCGACCGTAGACCCCGGCCAGCCCGCCGCGCTGGCGCTGAACGCGCCCGCGCTGCCCGCCGCCCGGCCGGCGCAGGTCGCGGCCGCCGAACCGGCGCTGCCCGCGCTGGCCCCGGCCGTGCCGGTCGCGAGCCCGATCGTGGCCGCCGTCGCCGCCACGCCCGCCATGGCCACGGCGATCGCCTGGGGGCCGCGTCGCGAGGTGGTGCAGCCGCTGCCGGTGCCGCTGCTGCACCCCGACGCCGCGCCCCAGCGGCTGGCACTGGCCAAGGCGATGATGACCGGCCGGATCGAGCCGATCCACGCCGCACCGGCCGCGACCGGCGGGACGTGGTACGTCCAGCTCGGCGCGTACCAGAACACCGCGGTCGCGCGCGACGCGTGGCACCGGTTCGTCCGCAACGCCGCCTTTGCCGGCCGCGTGCCCAACGGCGCCACCGTGAAGGCAAACGGCGCGCAGCTGTTCCGCCTGTCGGTGGGCGGCTTCACCCGCGCCCAGGCCGACGCGATGTGCCGCAGCCACCGCGCCCGCGGCGGCGCCTGTTTCGTGCGTGCCGGGGCGGGGGACCAGATGGTCCGCTGGAACGGCGGCACCCCGATGTGGATGGGCCCGATGCGGATGGGAACGCAGCTCGCGGCGCGGAGCTGACGGACGCCCACGATCCTCGCCAACCTAGCCGGTCACCTCGCGGCCGCCCTTCCATAGCCTGAGTGCGCGGCCCTGCACGGGGAGGCCGTCGAAGGGGGTGTTGGCGGCGGCGGCGCGGAAGGCTTCGCCGTCGATCCGCCAGGGAGCGTCGGGATCGAGGAGGAGGAGGTCGGCGGGCTGGCCCGGCGCCAGCGTGCCCGTGTCGAGCCCCAGCACCCGCGCCGGGTTGGCGGCGAGCAGCGCGAACAGCCGGCCCAGCGTCAGCAGGCCGTCGCGGACCAGCATCAGCGACAGCGGCAGCAGCGTTTCCGCGCCCGCCATCCCCGGCGCGGCATCGGCAAAGGGAAGGCGTTTTTCCTCCGGCCCACGCGGGTCGTGGGCGGAGCACAGCACGTCGACGGTGCCGTCCGCCACCGCGGCGAGCGCCGCCTGCCGGTCCGCCTCGCTGCGCAAGGGCGGCGACAGGCGGGCAAAGGTGCGGAAGTCGCTTGCCGCGATGTCGCTGAGGTGGAGATGCGCCGGGTTGACGCCGCAGGTCACCCGCACCCCGCGCCGCCTGGCCGCGCGGACGAGGTCGAACCCCGCCGCCGTGCCGAGCTGATGGAGGTGGAGCCGCGCGCCCGTTTCCTCGGCAAGCAGCAGGTCGCGCGACACCGCCAGCGCCTCCGCCGCCGCAGGCGCCGATGCGAGCCCCAGCCGGGTCGCGGTCTCGCCTGCGGTCGCGACCGCATCGCCGACCAGCCCGGCATCTTCCGGATGCGCCACCACCGCCAGGTCGAGGTCGCGGGCATAGGCGAGGACGCGGTGCATCACCCCCGAGTCGGCGATCCAGCGCCGCCCGGTGCCGACCGCGCGCGCCCCCGCGGCGCGGCAGCCCGCCATTTCGGCCAGCTCCGCCCCCGCCAGCCCCCGGGTCGCGGCGGCGATCGGGTGGATCCACAGGTCGGGCTTGCCGATCAGCGCCGCGCGCTGGACCATGCCGGGATCGTCGAGCGGGGGCGACTGGTCGGGCTGCAACGCCACCCGCACGATGCCGCCGGCGCGAAACGCGGCGCGGTCGATCGCCGACACGCCGAGATCGACGATGCCCGGTGCGAGCACCTTGCCGCGGCAGTCGATCACGGTTGCGGCGTCAACGTCGGCTACGTCGGCGATCACGCCGTCGCGGACCAGCAGGTCGCCGCGCCACTCGCCGCGCACCGGGCAGACCAGCCGGGCGTTGGTGAAGCGCAGGGTCATGCCCAGCCCTCCACGCCGCGGGCGCGGCGGGTGAGCACGTCGAGGCAGGCCATCCGCACCGCCACGCCCATCTCGACCTGTTCGGTGATCGCCGACTGGGCGCCGTCGGCGACGCCCGAATCGATCTCGACCCCGCGGTTCATAGGTCCGGGATGCATCACCAGTGCGCCGGGCACCTGTGCGAGCCGTTCGGGCGTCAGCCCGAACAGCGCGCGGTATTCGCGGGCGGACGGGACGTAGCCGCCCGCCATCCGTTCGTGCTGGACGCGCAGCATCATCACCACGTCCGCCCCCGCCAGCGCCCGGTCGAAGTCGGTGAACGGCGTCACCCCCATCGTCTCGATCGCGGGCGGCATCAGGGTGGAGGGCGCGCAGACCCGGACCTCCGCGGCGAGCGCGGTCAGCGCCAGGATGTTCGACCGCGCCACCCGGCTGTGGAGCAGGTCGCCGCAGATCACCACGCGCCGGTTGGCGATCCCGCCCAGCCGCCGCCGGATGGTGAGCGCGTCGAGCAGCGCCTGGGTCGGGTGTTCGTGCCGCCCGTCGCCGGCGTTGAGGACCGGGCAGTCGACCTTGTCCGCGATCAGCCGCACCGCGCCCGATGCCATGTGGCGGATGACGATGACGTCCGCGCGCATCGCGTTCAGCGTCTGGGCGGTGTCGATCAGCGTTTCGCCCTTCTTGGTCGAGCTTTGCGCGGCGTGCATGTTGACCACGTCCGCGCCCAGCCGCTTGCCCGCGATCTCGAACGACAGCAGCGTGCGCGTCGAGTTCTCGAAAAAGGCGTTGATCTGGGTGAGCCCGGCGAGCCGCTTGTCGGGGGCGTGACGGTGCCGGTTGGCCTCCACCCACGCTTCCGCCTCGTCGAGCAGAAAGGCGATCTGGTGCGGCTCCAGCCCCTCGATCCCGGTCAGGTGGCGGTGCGGGAACACGGCGCCGCCGGCGATCTGGGCGGCGGGGCGATGATCGGATGGCGGCATCGGCGGCGGGCCTAGCGGGGCGGGGCGGGGGCGGCAAGCGCGGGCGCGGCCGTTCGGGGCGGGGTTTCCCCCAGGCCCGGTCGGCGCGGCGGGATCAAGTGGAGGAAGTTGAGGCGATGACGCGTTTTTGCACGGCGATCCGTGCCGTACGCGGCCGACGCGCCATCGGTGCGACCGTCACGCGGCGGCGACGCGACACGGACGCCTCGCCGACGCGCGCCGACGCGCCCGCCCGCGCCGCCGATGCGACCGTCACGCGACACCGACGCCTCGCCGACGCGCCTAGCCGCGCCACGCAAGCGCCGGGCCTGCGCCACCGGCCGGGCCGCGACGGGGACGTGGGGGCGCTGGAGGGAGGAGGAACGGGGTTCCATGCCGACCTTCAAACCAGCTTCGGGCGCTGTAGGACAGCCCCCTTCGCGCGCGCGCGGGTCGGGCGATCAGCGTGCGCGGATGTGGGTGCGGCCCTGCCACGCGGCGGCGAGCGCGAACACGATGGTGGTCGCGGCCAAGCCCCAGCGCATGTCGTCGCCCACCTGCGCGACGAGCAGCATCCCGATCATCGCCCCAGCGCCGGCCAGCATCGCGGCGAGCAGCCGGTGGCGCAGCCAGCCGGCGATCCCGAACCCGACCGCCAGCGCGAGCATCAGCCAGGCGAGCCCGCCGATATGCTGCCCCGACTGGACCATGTCCGTCCCGAAATCGGCAAGCATCTCGCGCGGCAGGAAGCCCAGGTCTACCGCGCGCCACGGCATGAACCACAGGAATGCGAGCGCGACCGCCACCCCCGCCGAAACCTCCCGATCGCGTGTCATCGCGTGCCCCTTTTTGCGTTTCCCACACATCGTAGCGTGGGAGTTCGGGTCGAGCCATGGTTCCCTTCGCGGGTGCGGCAACGCGCTGGTTCGCGGCGCACGGGTGGAGGGCAAGTCCTACCCCGCCATGGTCAGCGCGTCGATCGCGGCCTGGAGGATGTGGGCGGCGGCGTGGTTGTCGATCCGGGTGGCGCGCTTGGCGCGGCTCATGTCCTGCGCCAGCATCGCGCGTTCGGCGGCGACGGTGGACCAGCGTTCGTCCCAGAGCAGGATCGGCAGCGCGAGGTCGAGGCAGTTGCGGGCGAACGCGCGGGTCGACTGGGTACGGGGCGAATCGGTGCCGTCGAGGTTGAGCGGCAGGCCGACCACCAGCCCGCGGACGCCCTGCGCCCGGATCAGGTCGGCGAGCGCGGCCTTGTCGGCGGTGAACTTCGTCCGGCGGACCAGGGTGGCGGGGCTGGCGAAGCTCCACCCGGCATCGCACAGCGCGGTGCCGATCGTCTTGGTGCCGACGTCGAGCCCGAGCAGCCGGCCGCCATCGGGCAGCGCCACGCGGAACGCATGCGCCTGCGTCGCGATCACCGTCGAAACGCCGCCAGCCGCCGCAGCGCATCGGCGCGGACATTGCCCCAGAACAGGCTGTAGTCGTAGACATGGTAGTTGTTGCCCGGCAGCACATAGGGCCCGACCGCAGGCCCCTCGCCGATCAGCAGGTAGCCGCGACCGGCGCAGCGCGCGGGCACGCGGCCGGGCTCCAGCGTCGCGTTCGACAGGTCGGCCGACGGGAACAGCGTGCCCGTATTGGCGCCCGCGGGGGCGGCGGCATCGGCGGTCCCGGTCAGGGGGTTGGTGCACACGATCGCGGTGCCGCGCCGCGGGCGCCCGTCATAGCCGGTGGTGGCGTCGAACGCGTCCTCGATCAGTTCGGGATCGGCAGGCTCGGCGAAGCTCGCCCAGGACAGGATGCAGCCGGTCTGGGCGGCGGCGGTGCACTGGGGCAGGCCCATGCGCGGCAGGTCGGTCGCCTCCGACACCGGCCAGCCGACGACATAGGCGGCGACGATCCGGCGGCGCACGCGGCGGTCGGTCGCGACATGATCGCGCAGCAGTCGGGCGAGGTGAAGCGCGCCCTGGCTGTGCCCGGCCAGGATCAGCGGGCGGCCCGGTTCGACCTCGCGCAGGAAGTCCGCCCACGCCGCCTCGAGATCGTGATAGGCGAGGTCGAGCGCGCGCTGGGCATCGGGGGCGCTCGTCACGAACGCGCCGAACGTCGCCTGGCGGTAGCGCGGCGCCCAGACCTGTCCCGCCGCGGTGAACGCCGATGCCTGCCCGCGCAGGAAGATCGCGGCGCGCGCGTCCCCCTCCGGATCGCCGATCGGCGCGTTCCAGGCGTTGCGGCTCATGTAGCTGGTGGGGTGGATGAAGAACACCGCCGCGCGCCCCGGCGGGGTGCGCGCGACGCCGGGGGGCAGCCAGTCGGCGGGGGTGTTCGACAGCCCCGGGCGCGCGAACCACCGTTCGGTGCCGCGATAGGCCTGCACCTGCGCGCGCGGCTGATCGCGGAACAGCCCGCCCGGGGTCAGCGACCAGCGCAACAGGTCGTTGCCGAACAGGCGATAGGCGAACGCACCCGCGATCGCGAGCACCACCAGCGCCGCCATCACGTACAGGAACTTGCGCGCCAACCCGTCACTCCCGCTGATCCGCCGGTCGCCGTGCCCCAAGGACGGGGGCCATGCAATCGCGCGGATGGCCAAAAGCGTTGCGCGGGCGCGGCGCGCGATGCTAGCCGCGATGGCATGTCAGTTGACCCGCAGACCGTGAAGCGCGTGGCCGGGCTCGCCCGCATCGCCATCACCGACGACGACGCCGCCCGGCTCGCCCCCGAGCTCGGCAACATCCTGGGCTGGATCGAGCAGCTGGGCGAGGTGGATACCGCCGGCGTCGAGCCGATGACCGCGGTGATCCCCAACGCCTTGCGCCTGCGCGACGATGTGGTGGACGCCGATCCGCTGACCGGCGGCGCCATCCGCGACAGGCTGATGACCGTCGCGCCCCAGGCGGAGCACGGGTTCTTCACCGTGCCCAAGGTGATCGAGTGATGCCTGCGTGTCACGTCACCCCAGCAAAGGCTGGGGACGCTCGCGGCTCCTGCCCTGCGCTCCACGCCGCGACCCCAGCCTGCGCTGGGGTGACGAGGGTGGCCGGGATGACGGGAGGTGTGCTGTGAGCCAGGACCTGACCGGCCTCGGCATCGCTGCGATCCGCGATGGCGTCCGCTCGGGCGCGTTCTCCGCGCGCGAGGTGGCGGACGCGTTCATCGTCGCCGTCAGCCGCGCCAAGGGCCTCAACGCCTTTCTGGTCGAGACCCCCGACCATGCGCTCGCCGCCGCCCGTGCCGCCGACGCGGCGCGCGCGCGGGGCGAGAACCTGAAGCCGATGGCGGGCGTGCCGATCGGGATGAAGGACCTGTTCTGCACCAGCGGCGTCCCCACCACCGCGGCGAGCCACATCCTCGAAGGCTTCGTGCCGCCGTATGAATCGGCCGTGTCGCAGCGGCTGTGGGATGCGGGCGCGGGGATGCTCGGCAAGCTCAACATGGACCAGTTCGCGATGGGATCGTCGAACGAGACCTCCGCGTTCGGCAACGTGATCTCGCCCTGGCGGCGGAGCGACGGCAGCAACGCCTCGCTCGCGCCCGGCGGGTCGTCGGGCGGGTCGTCGGCGGCGGTGGCGGCGCGGCTGTGCCCCGGCGCGACCGGCACCGACACCGGCGGCTCGATTCGCCAGCCCGCGGCGTTCACCGGCATCAGCGGGATCAAGCCGACTTACGGCCGCTGTTCGCGCTGGGGCACGATCGCGTTCGCCTCGTCGCTCGACCAGGCGGGGCCGATGGCGCGATCGGTGCGCGACTGCGCGATCATGCTGGAGGCGATGGCGGGGTTCGACGCCAAGGACGCGACCTCGCTCGACCTGGCCGTGCCCGCCTGGGAGGCGGGGCTGTCGGCGAACCTGCACGGCAAGCGCGTCGGCATCCCGCGCGAGTACCGTGTCGACGGGATGCCCGCCGAGATCGAGACGCTGTGGCAGCAGGGGATCGACTGGCTGACCGATGCGGGTGCCGAGATCGTCGAGGTGTCGCTGCCGCATACCCGATACGCGCTGCCCGCCTATTACATCATCGCGCCCGCGGAGGCTTCGTCCAACCTCGCGCGCTATGACGGGGTGCGTTACGGCCTGCGCGACCTTCCCGAGGGCGCGGGGTTGCAGGACATGTATGCCGCGACGCGCGCGGACGGGTTCGGCGCGGAGGTAAAGCGGCGCATCCTGATCGGCACCTATGTGCTCTCCGCCGGCTTCTACGACGCCTATTACACCAAGGCGCAGAAGGTGCGGGCGCTGATCGCGCGCGACTTCGACCGGGCGTGGGAACGGTGCGACCTGCTGCTGACCCCGACCGCGCCGTCCGCCGCGTTCGCGCTGGGGGAGAAGTCCGCCGATCCGCTGGCGATGTACCTCAACGACGTGTTCACCGTGCCGTCGTCGCTGGCGGGGCTGCCCGCGATGAGCGTGCCGGGCGGGCTCGACGCGCAGGGGCTGCCGCTGGGGCTGCAGATCATCGGCCGCGCGCTGGACGAGCAGGGTGTGCTCAATGCGGGGCTGGCGATCGAGGAGCGCGCGGCGTTCGCCGCGCGGCCGGGGGCGTGGTGGTAGACGGACGCTGATGGCGGTGTTACCGTTGTAACACCTGGAGGATAGCATGGCGCCGCTCGACAAGCGCACCCGCACCAACATGACGAGCAAGGGGCAGGTGCTGATCCCCAAGGTCGTGCGCGAGGCGATCGGCCTGAGGCCGGGCGCGCCCGTCGACGTCGGGGTGAACGATCGCGGGGAGGCGGTGGTGGTGCCGACCTCGCGCTGGCCCGACGAGACCGCCGAGGAACGGACCGCGCGTCTGGAGGCATTGTTCGCCGCCATCCGCGAGCGCCCGCAGTTCACGCGGCCGGGCGACGAGGTGATGCGCGACCTGCGGGGCGACGAGCCGCTGCCATGATCTTCGTCGACACCACCATCGTCATCGACCTGCTCGGTTCGGATGACGGCAGCGCCACGGCGTGGTCCCGCAAGGCGTATGCGCGGGCACTGGCGGCAGGGCGGTTGTGCTGCAATCACGTGGTGCTGGCGGAAGTGGCTGCCGGTGCCGCCCGTCCGGACGAGACGATCGACGACCTGGACGACCTGCGCATCGACATCCTGGACCTGTCGGCCCCGGCCGCGCTGGCTGCCGGCCGGGCGTTTTCCGCCTATCGGCAACGTGGCGGTCGGCGCGAGACGATCCTGCCCGACTTCCTCGTCGCCGGCCATGCGGCCACGGTCGGCGCGGCCCTGCTGACCCGCGACCGGCGGCTCGCTTCCTACTTCCCCGACCTATCCCTCATCACCCCGGACACGCAGCCATGACCGATACCAGCTACCGCATCCAGGGCGCGACCGGCGAGTGGGAGGTCGTGATCGGCCTCGAGGTCCACGCGCAGGTGACGTCGAACGCCAAGCTGTTCTCGGGCGCGGCGACCGCGTTCGGGGCGGAGCCGAACAGCCAGGTGAGCCTGGTCGATGCGGCGATGCCCGGCATGCTGCCGGTGCCCAACCGCGAATGCATCCGCCAGGCGGTGCGCACCGGCATGGCGATCGACGCGCGGATCAACCGGTGGAGCCGGTTCGACCGCAAGAACTATTTCTACGCCGACCTGCCGCAGGGATATCAGATCAGCCAGCTCTACCACCCGCTGGTCGGCGAGGGGCATCTGGAAATC
>Ga0325401_1000072_pt1 | contig 54995 bp, 49 predicted proteins | sample PopdelMetagenome_FD_205666 | JGI IMG/M metagenome (GOLD analysis project Ga0325401, IMG submission 205666) | Populus deltoides microbial communities from Bellville, Georgia, United States - Xylem-PdKOR-R2 | ecosystem: Host-associated > Plants > Phyllosphere > Stem > Wood/Secondary xylem | place...
AAGCTGGTGGAGGGGCGGTGCCGCAGGCGATGTGCTTGCGGCACCGCCCCTCCGTCACCCTTCGGCTGTTACCTCCCCGTGCCGGGGAGGATCGACCTCCTCCACCATCAGCACCCCGGCCTCTACCGACACAACTCGCGCCCGCGCGCCCATCGGCAGGTCCACCCCCGTCGCCGGCCATGCGCCGTCCCCCACGCGCACCCGCCCGCGTCCGCCGACGATCGCCTCCTCCACGACCACCACCTGCCCGATCATCCGCGCGGTCCGGTCGTTGAGCAGCGCATCCTCGCTGCCCACCGGATAGTCGCGATACCACCGCCGTCCTACGAGCACCGCCACCACGCTCCATACCCCGAACGCGGCGAGCTCCGCCCCCAGCGGCAACCCCGGCACCGCCCAGCCGATCGCCGCCGTCACCGCCGCCGCGATGGCCAGGAAGATCAGGAACACTCCCGGGACCAGCAGCTCCGCTCCACCCAGCACCAGCGCCAGTGCGAGCCACAGGACAGGGGTATCCATCCCGCCCGGCATCACCCGCCCGTGCGCACCGGCGGCACGCCCACTACGCCGGGGGGCAGCGCCGCCCGCTGCTCCTGGCCGACCTGCGCCCGCGTCGGCGCGGCCTGCGCACCCTTGCCGCTCCCGCCGAGCGCTTCCTTGGCCAGTTCGCCGATCCCGCCCAAAGTCCCGATCAGCTGGGTCGCCTCGACCGGGAACAGGATCGTCTTGGCATTGGGGCTGGTCGCGAATTTGCCCACCGCCTCGACATATTTCTGCGCGATGAAATAGTTGATCGCCTGCACGCCCCCGGTCTCGATCGCGTCCGACACGACCTGCGTCGCCTTGGCCTCCGCCTCCGCCGCCCGCTCGCGCGCCTCCGAATCCCGGAACGCCGACTCGCGCCGCCCTTCCGCCTCCAGGATGCGCGCCTGCTTCTGCCCCTCGGCGCGCAGGATCTCGGACGCGCGCGTGCCCTCCGCCTCTAGGATGTTGGCCCGCTTCTCGCGCTCCGCCTTCATCTGCCGGCCCATCGCGGACACGATGTCGGCGGGCGGGCGGATGTCCTTGATCTCGACGCGGGTGATCTTCACCCCCCACGGCACCGTCGCATGGTCGACGACCGACAGCAGCCGCGCGTTGATCTCGTCGCGCTTCGACAGCGTCTCATCGAGGTCCATCGACCCCATCACGGTACGCAGGTTGGTCGTCGTCAGCTGCAACAGCGCGACATACAGGTCCGACACCTCGTACGCCGCCTTGGCAGAATCGAGCACCTGAAAGAACACCACGCCGTCCGTGGAGACGATCGCATTGTCCTTGGTGATGATCTCCTGCCCCGGGATGTCGATCACCTGCTCCATCATGTTCACCTTGCGGCCGACGCGATAGAAAAACGCCGGATAGAAATTGAACCCCGGCCGGGCGACGGTGGTGAACCGCCCGAAATGCTCGATCGTGTACTGGTATCCCTGGCGCACAATCTTGATGCTGGTGAGCAGGTACAGGAGCACCAGCAGGACGGCGAGCGCGGCGACGGCAAGACCCATGGGTTCCCTCCAGTGTGTTGCGCCAGCATAACGACCGCAGCCGCCGCCCCAAGCGAAATCGAGAGTAGCTGCCCGTGGCTGGCGCTTTCCCGCGGTCACGGTTACATGGCCCGCCACTTGCTCACCCCCGCAGGATTCGGCACCCCATGGACATCCGCCTCGGCCTCACCTTCGACGACGTGCTGCTGGTCCCGGCCGAGTCCGCCGTGCTGCCGAGCGCCGCCGACACACGGACGCAGGTGACCCGCGGCATCGCGCTCAACATCCCGATCATGTCCGCCGCGATGGACACCGTGACCGAGGCGGACATGGCGATCGTCATGGCGCAGCTCGGCGGCATGGGTGTGCTCCACCGCAACCTCACCCAGGACGAACAGGTCGCCGCCGTCCGCCAGGTCAAGCGGTTCGAGAGCGGCATGGTCGTCAACCCGATCACCATCGCCCCCACCGCCACCCTCGCCGACGCGCAGGCGCTGATGACCCAGCACCGGATCAGCGGCATCCCTGTGGTCGAGCATGACGGCAAGCTGGTCGGCATCCTGACCAACCGCGACGTCCGCTTCGCCGCCAACCCCGGCCAGCCCGTCGCCGAGCTGATGACCCGCGACAACCTCGCCACCGTATCGGCCGGGGTCGGGCAGGAGGAGGCGCGCCGCCTCCTCCACCAGCGCCGGATCGAGAAGCTGCTGGTCGTCGATGACGCCTATCGCTGCGTCGGCCTCATTACGGTCAAGGACATCGAGAAGGCGGTGACCTACCCCGATGCAACCAAGGATGCCGCCGGCCGCCTTCGCGTCGCCGCCGCCACCACCGTCGGCGACAAGGGCTTCGCGCGGACCGAGGCGCTGGTCGACGCCGAATGCGACCTCGTCGTCATCGACACCGCCCACGGCCACAACCGCGACGTCGCGCTCGCGGTCGAACGGGTCAAGAAGCTCAGCAACGCGGTCCAGGTCGTCGCCGGCAACGTCGCCACCGCGGAGGCCGCGCGCGCGCTGATCGGCGCGGGCGCGGACGGGATCAAGGTCGGGATCGGCCCCGGCTCGATCTGCACCACCCGCGTCGTCGCCGGCGTCGGCGTCCCCCAGCTCACCGCGGTGATGGATTGCGCGGAGGCCGCGTGGAAGGAAGGAGTCCCCGTCATCGCCGATGGCGGCCTGCGCACGTCCGGCGACCTCGCCAAGGCGCTCGCGGCCGGCGCCTCGACCTGCATGGTCGGCTCGCTGCTCGCAGGGACCGAGGAAGCCCCCGGCGAAACTTTTCTGTATCAGGGCCGCGCGTACAAATCCTACCGCGGCATGGGCTCGCTCGGCGCGATGGGCCGCGGCTCGGCCGACCGCTATTTTCAGGGCGAGGTCCGCGATCAGCTCAAGCTCGTTCCCGAAGGGATCGAGGGCCAGGTCGCCTACAAGGGTCCCGCGCGCGAGGTGATCCACCAGCTCGTCGGCGGTATCAAGGCGGCGATGGGCTACACCGGCTCCGCCACGCTCCCCGCCCTGCGCGAGCGCGCCAGCTTCGTCCGCATCACCGGCGCCGGGCTGAAGGAAAGCCACGTCCACGACGTGACGATCACCCGCGAGGCCCCGAACTACCCGACACGCTGACCCGAACCACCTCCGTCACCCCAGCGAAAGCTGGGGCCGCCCGCGATCAGTTCCACCACTCACCCCCACCGTAACCCCGGACCTGTTCCGGGGTCCACGGCGCAACGAGCGCAACCGCCTGCCATCGTGCCCTGCTAGCGCTACACCTCCCATGTGCTTCCACTCCCAGTCCGGGCCTCCGCCTTTGCGGAGGCACAAGGGCAGGGCAGCCAGCCATTCCGCTGTCCTACACGCACCGACTCCGATACAGCCGTGGCGATGCCACACTCTTCCGTTCGCACTGAGCTTGTCGAAGTGCCGTTCCTGCCCATCCCCCAACAAGCCCTGCACCCGCAAAACACCCCCGACCCCGCGACCCTCACTCACCTTCCGCCCGAAACTCCCCACACCCCACGACCTTCGCTGACCTTCCAATGACCCCATCCGCCCGCACCCAGGCCGCGATCGAACTCGTCGACGCCATCGCCACCGCCGCGCGCGAAGGCGGCGCGGCCGGCGACACGATCGTCCAGCGCTACTTCGCGACCCGCCGCTACGCCGGGTCGAAGGACCGCCGCGCCGTCCGCGAACTCGTCTTCGCCGCGATCCGCGCCTGCGGGGAAGCGCCACGGACCGGCCGCGCCGCGCTGCTCCTCCTCGCCGCGTCCGATCCGGCGCTGGCCGCGACCTTCGACGGCTCTCCCCGCGGCTCCGCCCCGATCGACCCCGACGAGCCGCGCGCCACGCCCGGCATAGCGCCCGCTTGGCTGCTCGAACGGCTCGGCGACGTCGCCAGCGAAGCGCTGGTCGCCCGCGCCCCGCTCGACATCCGCGTCAACGCCCTGCGCGCCACCCCCGAACAGGTCTGCGCCGACCTGCCCGAAGCCCAGCCGATCCCCGGCCTTCCCCACGCCCTCCGCCTTCCCGCCGGCACTGCGCTGGAACAGCACCCGCTCTGGCAGGCCGGGGCGATCGAGGTGCAGGACGCCGGCAGCCAGGCGGTCACCCTCGCGCTGGGGGCACAGCCCGGCATGGCGGTGGTCGACCTCTGCGCCGGGGCCGGCGGCAAGACCCTCGCGCTCGCCGCCGCTATGGCCGACCGGGGCGCGATCCTCGCCTGCGACACCGACCGCGCCCGCCTCCGCCGTCTCCCCCCGCGCGCCGAGCGGGCGGGGGTGACCATCGCCCAACCCCGCCTGCTCGACCCGGCGCGAGAGGCGGAAGCCCTGACCGACGTCGCCGGCCGCGCTGACGCGGTGCTGGTCGACGCGCCCTGCTCGGGCACTGGTACCTGGCGCCGCAACCCGGAGGCGCGCTGGCGGCTCACCCCTGAGCGCCTGTCGCGCCTCGTCGAAACCCAGGCGCACCTGCTCCGCATCGGCGCGGCGCTGGTCCGGCCCGGCGGCGCGCTGGTCCACATCGTCTGCTCGCTGCTCGACGAGGAGGGCAGGGGGCAGACCGACCGCTTCCTTGGTGATCATCCCGGCTGGGCCGCCGAACCCCTGTCGCTCCCCCTCGGCCGCGCTCACGGCTCCGGCTGGCGACTCGACCCGGCAAGCGACGGCAGCGACGGCTTTTTTGTCGCACGGCTCCGCGCCCCATGATAGCAATCGCACCTGTGCCCCGGCTGGAGATGTTCATGCGCCTGTCCTCGCTCGCCCTCGCCGCCGGCCTGGCCGTGGTGAGCGTCGCCACCAGCCTGTCCGGCCAGCGGCCCGAGGCGCAGCTCGACCCCCGCTCGATGCAGCTCCTGGCGGAAGGTCGCGCGCAAAAGGCCGCGGGCAACCTCGACGCCGCCACCGACACGCTGGAGACCGCGGTCGCCGTCGATCCCCGCAACCGCGGCGCGTTCGTCACCCTCGCCGAGATCGCCGAAGCGCGCGACCTGCCCGGCAAGTCGCTCCGCCTTTATCGCGAGGCGCTGCTGCTCCAGCCCGACGACACCGCCGCGCTGCGCGGGCAGGGGGAGGCGATGGTCGCCAAAGGCGCGGTCAATCTCGCACGCGCCAACCTGTCCCGCATCAAGACGCTGTGCAAGGGCGATTGCCCAGACGCCACCCGTCTGGCCGCCGCGATCGCCAAGGGCCCCCCGGTCACCACCGCCGCGGTTACCCCGACCAACCAGGGCAATCCGTAACTCCCGCCGCCCCGGCCTTGTGCCGGGGTCCACCTTGCCGCCAGCTCAGCGCTGCAAAGTCGCGCGCCGTCACCTGCCGCTAATTGGACCCCGGAACATGTCCAGGGTGCGGAAGAGATGAGGGCGTGCCGTCCATCGCGCGCGCCAAGCCTACGAACTCGTCCACCGACAGCGTCTCCGCCCGCCGGGTCGGGTCCACCCCCACCGCAACCATCGCGGCCTCCGCTCCCGGCACCCCCTTCAACGCCTGCCGCAGCATCTTGCGCCGCTGCCCGAACGCCGCCGCGGTCACCCGCTCCAGCGTCTGGAAGCGCACGCCCTCCGGTGCCTCCGCAGGCTCGATCTGCACCACCGCCGACATCACCTTGGGCGGCGGGGTAAAGGCGGATCGGTGCACCGGCATCGCGATCCGCGCCGTCGACCGCCACTGCGCGAGCACTGCCAGCCGGCCATAGGCGCCACTCCCTGGCCCGGCGACGATCCGCTCCGCCACCTCCTTCTGGAACATCAGCGTGCATGAGCGCCACCACGGCCGCCACTCCGCCGACAGCCAACCCACCGTCAGCGCGGTGCCGACATTGTACGGCAGGTTGGAGACGATCGCCGGCGCGGCATCGAACAACGCCCGCGCATCGATCGCCAGTGCATCGCCCTCAATCACCCTGAGCCGCCCCGGGAACGCCGCCTCGAGCTCGGCGAGCGCCGGCAGGCATCGCCGGTCGCGCTCGATCGCGGTCACCCGCGCCCCCGCCAGCAACAGCGCCCGCGTCAGCCCGCCCGGGCCCGGCCCGACTTCCAGCACCGGCAGGTCATGCAGGTCCCCCGGGACCGCCGCGATCCGCGCCAGCAGTTGCCTGTCGAACAGGAAGTTCTGCCCCAGCGCCTTGGACGCGGACAGCCCATGCCGCTGCACCACCTCGCGCAGCGGGGGCAAAGCCACCAACGGCTCGATCATGCAGCCCGCGCGCGCGCCGCCTCGCCCGCCATCCGGATCGCCGCGATCGTCGCCCCCGGCTCCGCCACGCCCCTCCCGGCGATCCCGAATGCGGTGCCATGGTCGGGCGCGGTGCGCACGATCGGCAGCCCCAGCGTCATGTTGACGCCCTCGTCGAAATGCAGCGTCTTCAACGGCACCAGCGCCTGATCGTGATACGGACATAGCACCACGTCATAGGTGGCGCGTGCCCGCGGGTGGAACAGCGTATCCGCCGCGAACGGCCCCGTCGCGTCGATGCCCTCCTCGCGCAGCAGGGCGATCGCCGGCTCGATCACCTCGATCTCCTCCCGCCCGAGCGCGCCGCCCTCCCCGGCATGGGGGTTGAGCCCGGCAAAGGCGAGCCGCGGCGCCTCGATCCCGAAATTGCGCTGCAGCCCCCGCGCGGTCGCCCGCGCCTTGGCGACGATCAGCTCGATCGTCAGCGACCCCGGCACCGCCGCCAGCGGGACATGCGTCGTGATCGGCACGACGCGCAGGGTCGGCCCCGCCAGCATCATCACCGCATTGTCGCGCGCCACGCCGCACCGCTCGGCGACGAACTCGGTCTGTCCCGGATGGATGAAGCCGACCCCGTAGAGCTGCGCCTTGCTCACCGGCCCCGTCACCAGCGCGGACGCCGCGCCCTCGCGCGCCAACCCGACCGCCAGCTCCAGCGAGTGCAAAGCACAGCGCGCGCCATCGGTGTCGGGCGCGCCCGGCACGATCTCGCCCGCATCCTCGACGCTCAGCACCGGCAGCGCGGTCGCGAACGCCGCGGCGGCGGCGGCCATGGTATCGACCCGCGCGACCGGCCCGCCCCAGACGCGCGCCACCGCTCGCACATCGCCCACAGCCACGAACGGCGGCAGGTCATGGCTATCCCGCGCATCCCACGCCTTGGCGATCACCTCGGGCCCGATCCCGGCGGGATCGCCCATCGAGACCGCGAGCGGGCCGATCACCGATATTCCACCACCGCGTCACGCCTTAGGTCACGCAGCTTCTGCTGGGCGCGCAGGTTGACGCGCTGCTGCTCCACCTGGGTCTGCACCGCATTGGCGCTGGGCAGCGATGGCCCGGTGGGGTCGTCGCGCCCGCACAGCACCAGCGACCGGACACCCTGCTCGGCCGAACCGAACGGCGGCGACGCTTCGCCGACCTGGAGCTTGAGCATGATCTCCTGCAGCGGCGCGGGCAGGTCGCGGATGCGGACGCTGTCGTTGTCCACGACTTCCGCGCCGATCCCGCCCGCGATCTTCTCGACGGAGCCGCAGCCCTTGATCGCCTGGACCGACTTGCCGAACGCGGCCGCGCGGGCGGACGCGTCCGCCTCGGTGACCTTGGCCGGGAACCGCAGGGTCAGCTGCTTGAGGCTGAGCTTCGCGTCGCGCGGGTCGGCGACGCCCACCTGTCGCTTGTCCGTCAGGTACAGGATCGAAAAACCGCCCGGCGTCTCGACCGGCCCCGCCACCTGCCCGACGTCCATCGACTTCGCTGCCTCCGCCAGCGGAGCGGGCAGGGTGGACAGCCGGATCCACCCCAGGTCACCCCCGGTCGAGCGCGTCGTCGACTCCGAGAACTGGCGCGCAAAATAGTCGAACGGCCTCTGCCCCTTCTGGATCTCGGCGATCAGCTGGCGGGCATTGGCGTAAGCCTGCTGCTCGTTGCCCTGCGGAGCATTGAGGTAGATTTCGTGAAGGGCATATTCGTCGGTGCCCCGCGCCTGCTGCAACCGGTCCAGGATCGCCTTGACCTCAGCGTCGCCGACATTGACCAGCGGCTCCACCCGCCGGCGCAGATAGCGCGACCAGGCGAGTTCCGCCTCGATCTGCCGCCGGAGCGAGCGCTCGGACGTCCCCGCCTCGCGCAACGCCACCGTCATCTGAGCGGGAGTCTTCTGGAAGTTGCGGCGGGCGATCTGCTCGAAGCTCTGGTCCATCTCCGCCTTGGTGATCTCCACCTCGGCGGTCTTGGCCTCCTGCACCTGCAGCGTCTCGTCGATCAGCTGGCGCAGCACCTGCACGCGCAGCCGGTCACGTTCCTCGTCCTTGAGCTCCTTGATCGGCACGCTGTTGGCCAGCGCGATCAGCGCCACCCGCTGGTCGACATCGGTGCCGGTGATGACGGTGTCGTTGACGATCGCGGTGGGCTTGCGGACATTGGGATCGAGCTTGCCGAAGATCTGGAGGTTCTCCGGGATATCCAGCCCGCCGGTCTGCGGCACGCTCTGATCGGGCACCGTCTGCGCGGCAGCAGCGGCGGCAAGGCCGGCCAGCACTATCGCGGTCGCCGACTGTCGAAAAAAGCTCATCCTGGTCCCACACCTCATCCGGCCGCACCGGCCCGGTTAACACTGTTCCTACTGGGCAAACATGGCTGAACGGGGGCTTAGCGCCCGAGATTGGTGAGGGCCAGCGTCAACAGGAAGCTGTTGCCCCGCCGCGCATCGCCGATCACCTGATAGTCCCGCCGCCAGGTCAGCCCCATGCGGATGCAGTCGTCCTCATACTGGACGCCCACCCGGTGCCGGATCGGCGCAAACCCGTCCGACAGCGAGAGCGGGTCCTCCGACGCATTGGTCAGGTCGATGACGCTGGAGGCGAAGGCGGACCAGAACCGCGCGAACTGCACCCGCCCCGCCGCGCGCAGCTCCTCGCGATCCTGCAGATCCTCGATCGAGGGCAGGATGTTGCGGTTGAGCCTGAGATAGCCGACCTGAACGTATGTCGCGCGCGACCCGATCGTTGCGTCTATCTCGTTGCGGCGCGAACCCAGGCTGTCCTTGTCCAGCCGGTATCGGTGGGTCAGCGACACGAAGTCGCGAAAGCGCAGCTCGGTCCGCCCGACGATGTCGGAGAACCGGTCGGCGAGCCCGGTGCCGTCGTACAGGATCGTCTCGCGCGCCGACAGGCGATAACTCTGCCCGATCACCGCGTTAAGTGTGAAGCCGGGCAGCGTCAGCGCATATTCGCCGCCATAGGTCGCTCGGCTCGAATCCTCGAACCGGTCGTATCCGGGGAAGCGGTTGAGCGCGAACAGGTTAGTGTCCTCCAGGTCGACCGCCCGCGCGTCCTCGTTGGGCACGTCGAGATTCTTAAGCCGGGGTGCCGCAACGATCTGGAGTCGCGGCGTGATGCGCTGGACGCCTCCGAACGCCTCGCCAACGAATGGCCAGCGCAGGTCCGCCGCGACCGCCGCGATCCCGCGTCCCTGAAACCCGTCCACTCCGCGATACACCAGCGGCGTTGTCGGATCGGCGTCGGTATTGTAGGCGTCGGCGCGCGCATAGCCCGTCAGCGTCAGCTCCTGCCCCCATCGGGTCAGCTTACGCAGGTCCCAGCGCAGCGAGGCGAACGCGCGCTGGGTGTCCTGCCCGGCACTCCGGTCGAGCGCCAGCGTATTGAGCTGCAACTCGAACCTGCCGCCGGCCACCCCGTCCGCGAAACGCCGGCGATAGTCGATCTCGGGCAGCGCCAGCGGTTGCAGCCCCTGCCGGTCGTTGACCCGGAGCGTCTGGACGTACCAGCCGGTGATCCCGAAATAGCTGTTTGCATCGATATGCTGCACCGTCGCGGTGGTGCGCAGCCGGTCATCGCGCGAGATGTCGTAGCGGCGCAGGAAGGTTCGGTCCGTGGTCAACCGCGCCGACCCGGCGACGCTCCACTCCGGCCCGAACTGGTACCGCGCCACCGCGTCGAGGTAACCGCGAAGCGCGTTACTGGTGTCGGTCGGGTTGACCGTCTGCAGGTCGTCCGACCGCCGGCTCTCCGTAAGGTAACCCGTCACCCGGAACGCGCCGGTCGTCCCCAGCTGCGCATAGTCCGCCTGCACCATCGGCAGCACGCTGGTGTAGACGTGAGGGGTCACAGTCAGCGCGCGATTGGGCGCAAGCTTCCAGTAATAGGGAACAGCGAGCTCCAGCCCGTTGACCCGGCTGTACCCCGAGTCCGGCGCCAGCACCCCGCTCGACGCGCTGCCCCCCACGGGGTGCGAGAAGGAGGGCAGCGGCAGGGTCAGCCCGAACAGGTTGATTTCCGCGCCGCTGTAGTAGACGCGCTCGCGATCGGGGCGGTAGGTCACGCTGACCGCGGTGATCTTCCAGGTCGGCTCCTTGGGACAGCCGGCGGAGTCGACGACCGCGCAGGGCGAATAGGCTGCCCGCTCCAGCGCCACGGTGCCGTCCGCCTCGCGCGTGCCGCGCCGCGCCGCGATCCGGCCGCCCCGCTCCAGCACTACCAGCATGTTGTCGACGACGCCGTCCTTCAACGTGTCGGTCAGCTCGATCGCATCGCCATAGGCGACGTCGCCCTGCGGGTTGGCGACCGCAACGTTGCCCGTGGCGTTGACCTTGCCGGTCTTGCGGTTCCACACGACCTTGTCCGCGCGCAGCCGCTCGCCTTCGCGGGTCAGCCGCACCTCGCCGGTGGCGGTGACGATGTCGTCCTCGTAGTCATATTCAAGGTTGTCGGCGCTGAACCGGATCTGGTCCGCCGCAGTCGGCTCGCCTGCATCCGCGCCAGTAGGGGCGGTACCGTCCCACGCGGGCGGCGGGGTCGCTGCGGGCCGGTCCTGAAGGTCCTGCGCCAGCGCAGGCGCGGCGAGCCCGATCAGCGCGCACCCGACGAGCAGCCCGAAACGCAGCACCCACTTCCCCTTTGCCCGTCGGCAGCCCCGACGCCCGGAGCCGCGTCGCCTATCGCACTGCACCCGCGTCGCTGCAACGCCCGTGCTTGCCCTCGGCCCGCATCGGCCTATGTCGGCAAGGTATTTACAGACCAAGGACCGTCCATGCAGATCCAGTTCGCCGCTGCTCCCGCCGCCTCAGCCGACGCGCTCGCCCTGCCGGTGGCGAAGGATGGGGTGGGGGCGATCAACTGGGGTTCGCTCGACGGGGCCGCACTGGCGATCGCGGCCGCCGCCGCGGGCCGTTTCACCGGCGAGGCGGGCAGCGTCGTCGAGGTGTTCGTGCCCGCCGATGGCGGTGTCCGCCAGGTCCTGCTGCTCGGCGTCGGCGACGGCGCACCCGCGGACTGGGGCAAGGCTGGCGGCGCGCTGGTCGCCCGGCTGCTCACCTCGGGCGTCACCGGTGTCACATTCGAGCTTTCCGGCGCGACCGCTACGCCCGAGGCGATCGCCCGCTTCGCCGCCACTGCCAGCCAGCGCGCTTGGCGCTACGACCAGTACCGCACCAGGCTTCCCGAGACGCAGAAGCCCAGCCTTGCCACCCTCACCATCGCCGGTGCGCCCGAGGGCACCGATGCCGCCTGGGGCGTGCAGTCGGCGGTCACCGACGGCATGGCGCTGACTCGCCAGCTCGTGACCGAGCCGCCCAACATCCTCTACCCCGAGACCTTCGTCGAGCGTGTGCGCCAGGCCTTTGAGGGCAGTGGGGCGACCATCGACGTCCTCGACGAGGCGGCGATGCGCGAGCTCGGCATGGGCGCGCTGCTCGGCGTCAGCCTGGGCTCGGCGCGCGAGGCCCGGCTGCTCGCGATCCGCTGGCAGGGAGCAGGGGAGGGCGATCCCGCCGTCGCACTGGTGGGCAAGGGCGTCACCTTCGACACCGGCGGCATCTCCTTGAAACCCGGCGCGGGGATGGAGGACATGAAGTGGGACATGGGCGGCGCGGGCGCGGTCGCCGGCGCGATGCTGGCGCTGGTGAAGCGAAAGGCGCGCGCCAACGTCATCGGCGTCTGCGGCCTCGTCGAGAACATGCCCGACGGCGCGGCGACCCGCCCCAGCGACGTCCTGACCTCGATGTCCGGCCAGACGATCGAGGTGCTCAACACCGACGCGGAAGGGCGCCTCGTCCTCGCCGATTGCGTGACCTGGGTCCAGCGCACGCATCGCGTCAAGACGATCGTCGACCTCGCCACCCTGACCGGCGCGATGATCGTCAGCCTCGGCAACGAATATGGCGGGCTGTTCGCCAACGATGACACGCTCGCCGGCCAACTCGCGACCGCGGGCGAGGAAACCGGCGACAAGCTCTGGCGCTTCCCGCTGTCGGCCACCTACGACAAGCTGATCGACAGCCCCATCGCCGACATGAAGAACGTCGGCCCGCGCGGGGCCGGTTCGATTACCGCGGCGCAGTTCATCCAGCGCTTCGTCGAGGACGGCGTCCACTGGGCACATCTCGACATCGCCGGCATGGTCTGGTCCGACAAGCCCGGTGCCCACCACGACAAGGGTGCCACCGCCTACGGTGTCCGCCTCCTCGACCGCTTCATCGCCGACGCGTTGGAGGGCTGACCTTCGTCACCCCGGGCTTGACCCGGAGTCCCGCTTCTTCGATGCGTCCATAACAGCGGGACCTCGGTTCAAGGTGAGGTGACGGGAAGGCGGGTTCATGCAGGTCGACTTCTACCACCTTACCGTCCCTCTCGACCGCGTCCTTCCGCCGATCGCTGAAAAGGTGCTCGCAACCGGTGCCCGCCTGCTGGTCGTTGCCGCCGAAGATCGCCAGCGACAATACTTCGACCGCCTGCTTTGGGCGTACAAGCCCGACAGCTTCCTCCCTCACGCCCAGGCCGGCACCGGCGACGACACCGCCCAGCCGATCCTGATCGCCCCCGACGCCACCCCCGCCAACGCCGCCCGCAACATCGCGCTGGCGGACGGCCTCTGGCGCGACGCGGCGCTCGGCTTCGACCGCGCCTTTCACTTCTTCGACGAAGGGCGGATTACCGAGGCGCGAGCCGCATGGAAGGCGCTCGCCGACCGTGAGGGGGTCGAGCGCCGCTACTGGAAGCAGGACGACGACGGCCGCTGGCATCAGGCGGCCTGAACAGGAGCCGGCCCGATGCTTGCCATTCCGGTCCCATCCGCCTAGGGGCGGCGCCGTTTCCACCCGTACCAAACAGGAGCCCGTGACCATCATGGCCGCGAACCGTACCTTTTCGATCATCAAGCCCGACGCCACCCGCCGCAACCTGACCGGCGCGGTGACGAAGATGCTGGAAGAGGCGGGCCTCCGCGTCGTCGCGTCCAAGCGGCTCCAGCTCACCCGCGATCAGGCGGAGGGCTTCTACGCCGTCCACCGCGAGCGCCCCTTCTTCAACGACCTGGTCACGTTCATGATCTCCGGTCCGGTCGTCGTCCAGGTGCTCGAAGGCGAGGACGCGGTGAAGCGCAACCGCGACATCATGGGCGCGACCAATCCCGCCAACGCCGACGCCGGCACGATCCGCAAGGAACTGGCGGAATCGATCGAGGCGAACACCGTTCACGGCTCGGACTCGGACGAGAACGCCGCCACCGAGATCGCGTACTTCTTCCAGCCGGAAGAGATCGTCGGCTGATGACCTGGACGCTGCGCCGCGCCTCGGTCGAGGATGCCGGCGCGGCGTCGCTGGTCGCCGGCGCCGGCTTCCTCGAAACGTTCGCCGGCGTCCTCACCGGTCCCGACATCGTCGCTCACGTTGCCGCGAAGAGTGCGCCCGCCGTGTTCGCCGCCTGGATCGCCGATCCCTTGAGCGCGGTGACTCTCGCGGAGCATCCGGACGGCGGTGCCCCGGTCGGCTATACGGTGCTGACCGCGCCCGACCTGCCCGTCGCCATGCAGCCCGGCGACGTCGAGCTCCGCCGCATTTATGCGCTGTCGATCACCCGCGGCACAGGCCTCGGCGCGGCACTGATGACGCGCGCGACCGCCGATGCCCGCGCATCCGGCCACGCCCGGCTGCTGCTCGGCGTCAAGGCCACCAACAACCGCGCCCGCGCCTTCTACGAACGTCAGGGTTTTGCCCTCGCCGGCGAACGCCGCTTCCTGGTCGGCGAGACCTGGCACGACGACGTGGTCTACGCCCAAGCCATCTGATCGGTCGACCGGCCGTCGCAGTATCTGCAACGGACAGGCCGGGGCAGGGCAGGGTGGGTCACCAACCCAGCCGAGGTGCCCCATGATCGCCATCCGCTTCGCCATCACCGCGTCGGCTCTGTTCGTCGGCGTGCCCGCGGCCGCCTCGACGGCCTGGGTCATGACCGACGCGAACCGCGCCCGCGCGGCGCAAACCGCGACCGAACAGGCGGCGCGGATGGCCGCCGCAAAAGAATCCTGCTACATCCCCGCCACGTCCCAGCGCTGCCGGCTCAAGGCAGGGCTGTGGTCGTGCACCGCCGAGATGCCGGCCAAGGCATCCTCGTGCGGCCAACGGGGACGGTAGAAACACGCGGTCCCCGCCTGACCTCGGATCAGCGGCAGCGCACCTTGCCGCGGTCGATGCTCCGGCCCAGCAGCGCACCGCCACCCGCACCCAGCAGCGTGCCGAGCGTGCCGCCGCCGACCACGTTGCCGAGCACGCCGCCGCCCAGCCCGCCGATCACCAGCCCGGTGGTGCCGTCGTTACGCTTGCAATAGGCGCGCCCGTCACGCCCGCGATACACTTGGTCGTCGCGGTTCAGGCGGCGCTCGCGATAGTTGCCGCGGCGATAGCTGTCGCTCGGGTTCCAGTCGCGATCGTCACCGCGCCATTCCCGGTTACGGCGCTGCGCCTCGGCAGGGGCGCTGGCGAGCGGCGCGCTGATCGTGGCGATCGCCAGCGCGGCGAAAAGGGCGGTTTTCATCAAGCATACTCCCGTAAGGAGCGCCTGAAACGCCCGAACGCCCTCAGGGGTTCACCTCAACGGAACGGCGGCTCGTTGAACGCGCGCAGCTTGCGGCTGTGCAGCCGCTCACCTTCCTGCCGCAATTGCTCGCACGCTTCGATCCCGATCCGCATATGCTCGCTGATCGCCCGCTCGTAGAAGCGGTTGGCCTGTCCCGGCAGCTTCAGTTCGCCATGCAGCGGCTTGTCCGAGACGCACAACAGTGTCCCGTACGGCACCCGGAAGCGATAGCCCTGCGCCGCGATCGTCGCCGACTCCATGTCGATCCCCACTGCGCGCGACAGCGAGAAGCGCAGTGCAGAGGCCGAATAGCGCAGCTCCCAGTTGCGATCGTCGGTGGTCACGATCGTGCCGGTGCGAAGCCGCCGCTTCAGGTCCTCGCCCGACTGCCTGCTGACGATCTCCGCCGCGCGCGCCATCGCCACCTGCACCTCCGCGATCGCAGGCACCGGGATCTCGGGCGGCAGCACGTCGTCGAGGACATGGTCGTCGCGCAGATAAGCATGGGCGAGCACATAGTCGCCGATCCGCTGCGACGGACGCAATCCGCCGCAATGCCCGATCATCAACCACGCCTCGGGCCGCATCACCGCGAGGTGGTCGCAGATCGTTTTGGCGTTCGACGGCCCGACCCCGATGTTGACCAGCGTGATCCCGGTCCCGTCATCCGCCATCAGGTGGTACGCAGGCATCTGGTGCCGCCGCCACGCGCTGTCCGAGATGATCCGCGCGGCATCGTCCCCCGCCCGGATCATCACCCCGCCCGCGCCGGACAGCGCGGTGAAGCGGCTCGGCGTGCCATCCCCCGCCGGCTCCAGCTGCGACGCCGCGAATTGCACGAACTCATCGACATAGCGATGGTAGTTGGTGAACAGCACGAACCGCTGCGTATGCTCGGGCGGGGTGCCGGTATAGTGCCTCAGCCGTGCAAGGCTGAAGTCCGTGCGCAACGCATCGAACAGCGCCAGCGGCCGCCCGCTGCCTGCCTGCCAGACGCCGTCCGCGATCTCGTCGCCGATGAACGCCAGCTCGGTCGCGGGGAACCAGCGCGCGAGTTCGGCTGCCGAGACCTGGTCCAGGCTCAGCGCATGGCCGGCGTCGAGCACATAAGGGAAGGGGATTTCCTGCCGTCCCTCGACCGCCTCGACCTCGACGTCATAGTCCTCGATCAACAGGTCGAGTTGTTCGGTCAGATAGTCTGCGAACAGCCCCGGCTTGGTGACGCTGATCCGGTACTCGCCCGGAGACACCAGCCGGCCGAACGACCGGATCGGCGCGGGTCGGCTCGCTTCGCCGCGATAGGTGAGCCGGATTTCCGGATAGGCGAACGACCCGTCCGTTCGCATCGCCGGCTGGGGCAGGGTGCCGCTGGTCAGGTATGCGTCCAAGGCCGCGCGCAGCCGCTGGACGGAGGCGGAGTAGAGGCGGTTGAGGTCCTGAACGATCTGGGCAGCGCGTGTCATCGCCGATCGTTACGCGCCCGCCGTGACGCTGGCAAGACACGCCGCCTCGGCCGACCATGCTCTTACAACGCCGCCAGCAGGTTCTCCGCAGAGCTGTCCTTGAACGCGCCCGGCTCGTCGACGAACAGGTGCCGTACTACGCCGTCCTCGACCAGCATGGCGTAGCGCCGACTACGCGTCCCCATCCCGAAAGCCGAGCTATCGACCGACAACCCCAGCGCGCGGGCGAACTCGGCATTGCCATCCGCCAGCATGGTGATGCCTTCCGCCCCGCTCGCCTTGGCCCAGGCGGCGAGCACGAAGGCATCGTTGACGGAGGTGCATGCGATCTCGTCGACACCCTTGGCCCTGAGCGCCTCGGCTTGCTCGACGAAGCCGGGCAGGTGGCGGGCGGAACAGGTCGGGGTGAACGCGCCCGGCACCGCAAACAGCGCAACCGTCCGCCCAGCGAACCAGCCGGGCACCTCCACCGTGTCGGGCCCGTCGGGGGTCGCCCGGACCAGCGTGGCCTGGGGCAGGGGGTCGCCGGTCGCGATCGTCATTGGCCGTATCTCCTTTGCGCGTGGCGAAGCGCCGGGCGCGCGCCTATGTTCCGGCAATGGATACGCCCTACCTTACCGGCCAGTTCCTGCTCGCCACCCCGGGCATGGCGGACCCGCGCTTCGCCCGTGCGGTGATCGCGATCTGCGCGCATGATGCCGAAGGAGCGGTCGGGATCGGGGTCGGCGCGACGATCGACGGGCTCGGCCTCCACGACCTCCTCGGCCAGTTCGAGATCGACCCGGCCGGTGTCGCCAACGCCCCCGTCCACTTCGGCGGGCCGGTCGAGCCGCGCCGTGGCTTCGTACTCCACAGCCGCGACTGGAGCGGGCAGGACACGATCAACGTCGCCGGGCGCTGGTCGCTCACCGGCACGATCGACATCCTGCGCGCGTTGGCGGACGGCAGCGGCCCGACCCGCTGGGTAGTGGCGCTCGGCTATGCGGGCTGGGGCGAGGAGCAGCTCGACGGCGAACTCGCGGGCCCCGGCTGGCTCAACGTTCCCGGCGACCCCGCGCTGCTGTTCGCCACCGACGCCGCCGAGCGCTGGACCCGTGCCTATGCCGGTGCCGGCGTCGATCCTAAGCTGTTGTCGGGGCAGGCCGGCCGCGCCTGATCGGGCGGGGGAGGTTGCAGACATAAAGATATCTTTATATGGGCGGCGAAGCGCGCCGCGTCCGGCGCCATCCCTTTACCCGGAGACCGCCCGTGGCCACCGCACCTGCCGCCCAGACTCACGATTACGTCATCAAGGACATCGCCCTCGCCGACTTCGGCCGCGCCGAGATCGCCATCGCGGAAACCGAGATGCCCGGCCTGATGTCCCTGCGCGACGAGTTTGACGCGTCGCAGCCGCTCAACGGCGCGCGCATCACCGGCTCGCTCCACATGACGATCCAGACCGCGGTCCTGATCGAGACGCTGGTCGCACTCGGTGCCGACGTCCGCTGGGCGACGTGCAACATCTTCTCGACCCAAGACCACGCCGCCGCCGCGATCGCCGCCGCCGGCATCCCGGTGTTCGCCGTCAAGGGCGAGACGCTGGCCGACTATTGGGACTATGTCGGTTCGATCTTCGACTGGGACGACGGCAACGGCCGGACCGCCAACATCATCCTCGACGACGGCGGCGACGCCACGATGTTCGCGCTGTGGGGCGCGAAGCTCGAGGCGGGTGCAAGCTTCGGCGAGCCCGAGAATGACGAGGAGGTCGAATTCCAGCGCTCGGTCAAGGCCTTCATCGCCAAGAAGCCCGGCTACCTGACCGAGACCGTGAAGGCGCTCAAGGGCGTGTCGGAGGAGACCACCACCGGCGTCCACCGCCTCTACGAGATCGCCAAGAAGGGCGAGCTGCCGTTCCCCGCGATCAACGTCAACGACTCGGTCACCAAGTCCAAGTTCGACAACCTCTATGGCTGCAAGGAATCGCTGGTCGACGCGATCCGCCGCGCGACCGACGTGATGCTCGCGGGCAAGGTCGCCTGCGTCGCCGGCTTCGGCGATGTCGGCAAGGGTTCGGCCGCCAGCTTGCGCAATGGCGGTGCCCGCGTGCTGGTGACCGAGGTCGATCCGATCTGCGCGCTCCAAGCGGCGATGGAGGGCTATGAGGTGGTGACGATGGACGAGGCGGTGACCCGCGCCGACATCTTCTGCACCGCCACCGGCAACGCCGACGTCATCACCGCCGACCATATGAAAGCGATGAAGCCGATGGCGATCGTCAGCAACATCGGCCACTTCGACTCGGAGATCCAGATCGCGGCGCTGTCGAACTACGAATGGTCGGAGGTGAAGCCCGGCACCGACCTTGTGAAGTTCCCGGACGGCAAGCAGATCATCGTGCTCGCCAAGGGCCGCCTTGTGAACCTGGGCTGCGCGACCGGCCACCCCTCGTTCGTGATGTCGTCGTCCTTCACCAACCAGGTGCTCGCGCAGATCGAGCTGTTCACCAAGGGCGAGAACTACAAGAACGAGGTCTACATCCTTCCCAAGCACCTCGACGAGAAGGTCGCGGCGCTCCACCTCGAGAAGCTGGGGGTGAAGCTGTCCAAGCTCACCCAGAAGCAGGCGGACTATATCGGCGTGAAGGTCGAGGGGCCGTTCAAGCCCGACCACTACCGCTATTGATCGCGCCAGGCACCCGCGCCGCTCCACGTCGGTGCGGGTGCCAAGCCGCTTCCCCGCGCCCCCGGATTTGCTAGACGGGTCGGGATGACGTCCCACCTTTCCGCATGCTGACACTCGACGCCGGCACCGCCACCGCACTGGGTGCGGTGCTGCTGCTCGTGCTGCTCGGCAGCGCCGCGTTGTGCTATCGCGGGCTCAAGCTCGCCGCGTCCGCTGGGGCAACCCGTGCCGCAGCGGCGCAGTCGGAGGCGCTGCTTCGTGCCGGCCCCGCCCTCGCGATGACTGTACGCGCAGATAGCCGGCTCGACCTGCCCCGCCGGCTTGTCGACTGGCTCGGCCTCACCACCAGCCCGCGCTTCCTCGCCGAACTGGCGGGCGACGGCGCCGGGCTGTCCGCGCACGACCTCGCGATCCTGACCAGCGATGTCGCCGGTGCCCAGCGCGCCGCGCGCCCCTTTGCTCGCGCCTTTCGCCCGGTCGGTGCCGGACGGACGCTCGCCCTTCGCGGCGAACGCGCGCCAGAGGGGCTGGGCGCGACCGGCGCGGTGGTGGTGTGGGTGTTCGACGACACCGACGGGCAGGACGAGATTGCGCGCCTTGCCGCGGAGGGTCGCCAGCTCGCCGACGCTTTCGACGCGCTGACCGGCCTGATCGAGGCGGCGCCGCTGCCGATGTGGTATCGCGCGCCCGACCTCAAGCTGGCGATGGTCAACTCCGCCTATGTCGGCGCGGTCGAGGGTCGCGACGCCGCTGACGTGGTCGGGCGTGGCCTCGAGCTGGTCGAGGGATCGGGTCGCGGTGGCCCGCTTGCCGGCGCGGCTGCCGCTCGCGACGCCGGTCGCCCGCACCAGCAACTGCTTCCCGCCACCATCGACGGCGCACGGCGGATGCTCCAGCTGCACGACGTGCCGCTCCCCGCCGGCGGGGTCGCGGGCTTCGCGATCGACGTCGAGGATCTGGAACAGGCCCGCACCCGCGAAAAGCGCTTCGCCGACGCCCAGCGTGCGATGCTCGACCGCCTGTCCGCCGCGGTGGCGCAGTTCGGCCCCGACCGCGCGCTGGTGTTCTGCAACCAGCCCTTCCGCCGCCTGTTCGCGATGCGCAGCGAGTGGCTATCCGATCGTCCCGAGTTCGACCGCATCATTGAACGGATGCGTGAGGCCAACCGCGTTCCCGAGGTCCGCGACTTCCCCAGCTGGAAGGCCGAGCGCCGCGACTGGTTCGTCCCCCGCGCCGAAGCGGTGGAGGAACACTGGCACCTGCCCGGCGGCCAGCATATCCGCGTCGTCGCTCAGCCGCTGCCCGATGGCGGCCTGCTGCTGATCTTCGAGGACCGCACCGAACAGGTCCAGCTCGCCTCGGCGCGTGATACGCTGCTCCGCGTCCGCACCGCCACCTTCGACAATCTATTCGAGGCGCTGGGCGTCTTCGCCGCCGATGGCCGGCTTCAGCTGTGGAACAACCGCTTCCGCGCGCTGTGGGGCTTCGAGGAGGAGTTCCTGTCAAGCCATCCACGCGTCGACGCGTTCGCCGACGCCGCCGCCCAGCGCCTGTCCGCGCCCAGCCGCGCCGCGCTGATCCCCGAATATGTCCGCGCCGCCACCGTCCAGCGCCAGCAGCGCGGCGGCCGGGTCGCCTTTGCCGACGGCCGCCACTTCGAGTTCGCGGCGGTGCCGCTGCCGGACGGCAATGCGCTGTTCACCATGCTCGACATCACCGACAGCCGCCGCGCCGAACAGGCGCTGCGCGACCGCGCCGATGCGCTGGAGGCGGCCGACCGGGTCAAGACAAACTTCGTCGCCAACATGAGCTACGAGCTACGCACGCCGCTCACCTCGATCAGCGGGTTTGCGGAGATGCTCGACGGCGGCTATGCCGGCAAGCTGCCGCCCCAGGCCGACAGCTATGTCGACGCGATCCTCGAATCGGTGCAGCGGTTGAGCCACCTGATCGACGACGTGCTCGACCTGACCCGCGGCGACGACGCCGACGCCCAGCTCAAGCGCATCGACGTCGACCTCGCCCAGGTCACCCGCGCCGCCGCCGACGCGATCGGCCCTGCCGCCCGCCGCCGCCAGCTCGACTTCGCGGTGGAGATCGCCCGCTCGACCGGGCGGGTCACCGGCGATCCCAGGCGCCTGCGCGAGTCGGTCGAGCACCTGCTCCGCCACGCGGTCGAAACCACGCCCCAGGGCGGCCGCATCCTGCTTCACGCGGACGGCACCGGCACCCGCGCGCGCGTGATCGTGTCGGACAACGGCCCCGGCATGGACGCCGCCGCGATCGCCCATGCGTTCGACCGGTTCGCCGAACCCGAGATCAAGGCCACCGGCGAACGCGCACTCGGCCTGGGACTCCCGCTCGCCCGCCAGTTCGTCGAGGCGCATGGCGGTACCGTGTCGCTGGTGTCCGAGCCGGGGCAGGGGACGCTGGTCACCGTCGAGCTGCCCCGCCGATGATCCTTTCCGACGCGGGCGTCACCGATCGCTTCGGCCGCGCACTGGCCGACCGCCTTCGTCCCGGCGACGTGATCCTGCTCGAAGGGCAGCTGGGCGCGGGCAAGACCAGCCTCGCCCGCGGCATCCTCGCCGGGCTCGGGCTCGCCGGCGAGGCACCGTCGCCCTCCTTCGCGATCGTCCAGTCCTATGCCCCGCCCGAGCTCAGGCTGCCCGTCCTCCACGTCGACCTTTACCGGCTCGACTACCCGGACGAACTGGACGAACTCGGCCTAGACGATGCGCTGTATGACTCGGCGCTGCTGGTCGAATGGCCCGAACGGGCAGGGGAGGGGCGCTGGCCCGACGCGCTGGTCCTGCGGCTCGATCCTGCTCCTTCGGGCGCACGCCGCTTGACAGCCACCGTGCCGCCCGGTTGGGAGAACCGATGGCCGACATGACCCCGCCGCCCGGTGCCGCCTCCTTCCTCGCGGCGCACGGATGGGCCGGATCGCACATCCTGCCGCTCGCGGGCGACGCATCCTTCCGCCGCTATTTCCGCGTGGTGGGGCAGGGCGGCTCTGCCGTGCTGATGGATGCGCCACCCCCGCATGAGGACCCGCGCCCCTTCGTCGCGATCGCTGCATGGCTGCTCGACCACGGCTTTGCGGCGCCCCGGGTGCTGGCCAGCGACCTCGAAGCGGGCCTCGTCCTGCTCGAGGACTTCGGCGACCGCCGCCTGCGCGAGGCGGCCGACGCCGATCCGGGCGCGGTTCAGACTTTCTACGAACCCGCGATCGACCTGCTGATCGACCTCCACCGCCACCCCGCCGCCACGCCCGAGGCGTACGACCGCGACACTCTCCAGCGCGAGGCGGCGCTGTTCGTCGAATGGTACTGCCCCGCGCTCGGCCTCGACGTTGACCTCGCCGGCTACATCGCGGCCTGGGACAAGGTCCTCGACCGCGCCGCCCCCTCGCACCCCGTCACGGTGCTGCGCGACTATCATGCCGAGAACCTGATGCTGCTCGGCGAGAACAGGCTCGGGCTGCTCGACTTCCAAGATGCGCTCGCCGGCCATCCCGCCTACGACCTCGTGTCGCTTCTCCAGGATGCCCGCCGCGATGTAGAGCCGCAGCTGGAGCAAGCGATGCTCGCCCACTACCTTGCCGAAACCGGGGCAGGGAACGACTTCATGGCCGCCTACCACGTGCTGGGTGCGCAGCGGAACGCCAAGATTCTCGGCATCTTCACCCGGCTGTGGCGACGCGACGCCAAGCCGCATTATGCCGCCCTGTGCCCTCGCGTGTGGGCGTATCTGGAGCGGGACCTGTCCGAACCGGTGCTCGCCCCCGTCGCCGCCTGGTTCGACGACAACGTGCCTCCTGAGATGCGTGGCGATCCGCTGCTGCTCGCCGGGTCACGGGCGTGACACGGCTGCTGGCGCTCCGCCCCGATCCGGGCGGCGCCGTCCCGACCATCGCGATGGTGATGGCCGCCGGCCTCGGCAAGCGGATGCGCCCGCTCACCGCCACGCGCCCCAAGCCGCTGGTCGAGGTTGCCGGCAAGCCGCTGATCGACCACGTCTTCGACCGCCTGATCGCCGCCGGGGTCACCCGCGCGGTGGTCAACGTCCACTATCTCGCCGACACGCTGGAGGCGCACCTCGCCGACCGTTATCCGCAGATGGACATCGTCATCTCCGACGAGCGCGCCCGCCTGCTCGAAACCGGCGGTGGGCTGGTCCAGGCGCGCGACCTGCTCGGCCCCGATCCGGTGCTGGTCGTCAACAGCGACAATCTGTGGGTCGACGGCCCGGTCGACTCGATCCGCCAGCTCGCGCACCGGTGGGATGGCAATGCGATGGACGCGCTCCTCCTGATGATCCCCTATGCCCGCGCGCACAACCACCGTGGGCAGGGGGACTTCCACCTCGGTCCCGACGGTCGCATCACCGGCCGCCGCCGTCCGGGCACCGCCGCGCCCTTCGTCTATTCGGGCATCCAGATCCTCCACCCGCGGATCATCGCCGACTGGCCGGACGGGCCGTTCTCGCTCAACCTGTTCTGGAGCCGTGCGATCGAGGCGGGCCGCGCGTTCGGCGAGGTCCACCAGGGCCTGTGGTTCGACGTCGGCACCCCCGCCGCGATCCCCCGTACCGAAGCGCTGCTGACCAATGGCTGATCGGGGGCGCCCCGCCGTCCACGCCATCCCGCTCACGCGCTCCTTCGCCGACGCGCTCGTCGCCGGGCTGATCCGCCGCGCCGGCCCCGAACCGATGGCGCTCGCCCGAGGCGTCGTGCTCCTCCCCAACAATCGCGCGATCCGCGCCGTCACCGACGCGTTCGTCCGCGCCAGTGGCGGCGCGCTGCTGCTCCCCCGCCTCGTCGCGCTTGGCGATCCGGAGGCGGGGGAGACCGCCGGCGCCGCGCTCGACCCTGCGGACCGCGACCCGCCGCCGCCCGCGGTCCCGCCCTATCGCCGCCGCATGGTCCTCGCCCGCCTCGTCGCTGCCGAGCGTACCGCCGCGGGTGCCCGCGCCGACCCGGCCGAGGCGATCCGCCTCGCCGGCGAACTCGCCCGCACCCTCGATCAATTGCTCGTCGAGGAGGTCGATCCCCGCCGCCTCGCCGAGCTCGATCTCGGCCCCGACCTGACCGAGCACTGGTCCCGCGCGCTCGCCACATTCCGGGTCGTGCTTGACCGCTGGCCGGCCGAACTCGCCCGCATGGGGATGACCGACGCCGCGATCCGCCGCGCCGCGTTGCTCGACGCGCTCGGCGATCGCTGGCGCACCACGCCGCCCGGCTTTGCCTGCGCCGCCGGGGTCACCGATCCCGCCCCCGCGGTTGCGCGCCTCCTGCGCACCGTCGCCACTATCCCCAATGGCAGCGTCGTCTTCGCCGGCCTCGATCTCCAGATGGCGGACGACGAATGGCAGGCCCTCGGGCCCCACGTTGCCGACGCCGCCACCGGCGTCACCAAGCGCTCGCTCGAAACCCACCCGCAGTTCCACCTCAAGCTCCTGCTCGACCGCATGGGCATCGCCCGCGCCGAGGTCGCCCCCTGGCGCGACCGCGGCGGTCCGGACAGCGACACCGCCCGCGGCCGCGCCATCGCCACCGCGCTCGCCCCCGCCGACCAGACCGGCCGCTGGCTCGACCTCGACGCAGCCGATCGCCGCCTCTCGGGCGTCCGCGCCGCCGAGTTCGCCACCCCCGCCGAGGAAGTGCAGGCGATCGCGCTCACCCTGCGCGGCGTCCTAGAAACGGCCGGCCGCACCGGCGCGCTCGTCACCCCCGATCGCGCGCTTGCCCGCCGCGTCGCCACCCACCTGCGCCGCTGGAACATCGTCATCGACGACAGCGCCGGCCGTCCGCTCAGCATCCTGCCGCCGGGCACGCTGCTCGTCGCGCTTGCGGAGGCGCTGGCGCAGGACCTCGCCCCGCCGGCCTTGCTCGCCCTCCTCAAACATCCGCTGGTCCGCGCCGGCGACCGCCGGTTCGACTGGCTGGAGGGCGTCCGCCACATCGACCTCCAGCTCCGCGGACCCCGCCCGGCGCCCGGCATGTCCGGCCTCGACGACCACCTCCGCGGCGTCGCCGCCGAACGGTGGGGAGAGGCACGCACCTGCCTCCAGCCGCTGTGTGAGGCGTTCGGCAATGGCCCGGTTCCACTCGCCCGCGCCGTCGCGCTGCTCCGTGAGACCGCCGACACACTGTGCGGCGATCCCCTTTGGGCCGGCCCCGCCGGGCGAGCCGCCGCCGAACTCTTGTCCGACCTCGAAGCCGAAGCCCCCCACGGCCCCGACGCGATCACTCTCGATTCGGTCGCACCGTTCCTCCGCACCCTGCTCGACGAAGTCGCGGTCCGCCCGCAACAAGGCCAGCATCCGCGCCTCGGCATCTATGGCCTGATCGAGGCGCGGCTCCAGACCGCCGACCTCACCGTGCTGGGCGGCCTCAACGAGGGCAGCTGGCCCGGCACCCCCGCGCCCGACCCGTGGCTCGCCCCGCGCATCCGCCAGCTGCTCGGGCTGGTCGGGCTCGACCGCCGCATCGGCATCGCCGCGCACGATTTCGCCGCCGGGCTCGGCGCACCGGAGGTGCTCGTCACTCGCGCCCGCCGCGACGCCGCCGGGCCGACGCTGGCCTCGCGCCTCTGGCTCCGGCTCCAGGCGATGGCCGGCGACCGCTTCCCCCGCGACCGCGCGGTGGAGGGTTGGGCGCTCGCGCTCGACGACCCCGGCCACCACCAACCCGCCAGCCGTCCCGCGCCCGAGCCGACGCGAGACCAGCGCCCGCTCGCCATCTCGGTGACCGAGGTCGACCGGCTGAAGGCCGACCCCTACGCCTTCTACGCCCGCCGCATCCTGCGCCTCCACCCGCTCGACCCGATCGACGCCGATCCCAGCGCGGCGTGGCGCGGCACCGCCGTCCACGACATCCTCGAACACTGGTGGCGAGAGGACCGCTGCGCCTCCGGCACGCTCCGCCCCCGCGCCGAGGCGATGCTCGCCGACGCCCGCACCCATCCCCTCGTCCGCGCCCTCTGGCAGCCGCGCCTGCGCGAGGCGATCGACTGGATCGCCGCCGAGGTCGAATTGATGGCCGCCGCCGGTCGCACCGTCGCCAGCGCAGAGGGCAGGGGACAGGTGGAGATCGCCGGCGTCACCCTGTCGGGCCGCTACGACCGCATCGACGCGCTGCCCGGCGGCGGCGTCGCGATCGTCGACTACAAGACCGGCAAGCCACCCTCCGCCACTGCCGTCCGCGCCGGCTTCAGCCTTCAGCTCGGCCTCCTCGGCCTGATCGCCGAACGCGGCGGCTTCGCGGAGGTGAGGGGAGACGCGCAGGGCTTCGAATACTGGTCGCTCGGCAAGAAGCGCGACAAGTTCGGTTACATCGAGACCCCCGTCGATCCCGCCGGCAAGCGCGACAAGATCCCGACCGACGATTTCACCGCCACCGCCGCCGCCAACTTCGCCGAGACCGCACGCGCCTACCTGACCGGTGCCGAGCCCTTCACCGCCAAGCTCCACCCCGAATACGCGCCCTTTGCCGAGTACGACCAGCTGATGCGCCGCGACGAATGGTATGGGCGTGACTGACGTCCGCCCGCTTCCCGTGCTGGCCGGCGCGCAGGCGACCGCGAGCGACCCGCACGCGCATGTCTGGCTGTCCGCCTCGGCCGGCACCGGCAAAACCCAGGTGCTCGCCGCCCGCGTCTTCCGCCTGCTGCTCCGCGGCACCGACCCCGCCCACATCCTCTGCCTCACCTTCACCAAGGCGGGGGCGGCGGAGATGGCGCAGCGGATCAACGCGCGCCTCGCCGCCTGGGTCAGGATGCCCGCGCCCGAGCTGTCGCGCGACCTCGACGCGCTCGGCGAACGCCCCCTCCCGGCGCTCCAGGCGTACGCCCGCACCCTGTTCGCCAAGGTGCTCGACGCGCCCGGCGGCGGCCTGCGTATCCAGACGATCCACGGATTCTGCCAGGGCCTGCTCGCCGCCTTTCCGGTCGAGGCGGGGCTGACCCCCGGCTTTCGCCCGCTCGACGCGCGTGAGGAAGCGGGGCTCGCGCGCGAGGCACTGGCCGGAATGCTCGCCGATGCCGAACGTGAGGGCCGCACCGCTCCCGTCGACCGCATCGGCCGCCTATCGCTGCGCCTGGGGGAGGGCGGGGCCGAACAGTTCCTCGCCGCCTGCGCCCGCGCGCTGGGCGCCCTCGACGCGCTCCCGTCCGGCATCCAGCCCTGGCTCTGTCGCGCGCTCGACCTTCCCACCGGCGACATCGCCGAGGCGCTGGCGGACGGCTGCGCCGCGCTCGACGAGGAGTCGATCCGCGAACTGGCCGAGATGAACCGCCTCTGGGCCACCAAGGGCGGCCTCGCCCGCGCCGCCACCATCGCCGCTTGGCTCGAACGGGACGAGGCGGACCGGGCGGCCACCCTCGCCGACCTCCACACCGTCTGGGCCAAGGCGGACGGCGACCTGCGCTCGTTCGCGAAGGGGCAGGCCCCCCAGCATCCCGACTATCCCGACATAGCCACCGATCTCCACGCCGCCTGCGGCGACCTGCTCTCCACTGTCGCCCGCGCCGCCTACGCCGACCTGCTCGCCGACGGGCTGGAGGTCGGCCGCGACTACGCCCGCGCCTACGCCGCCGCCAAGCGTCACGCCGGTGCCGTCGATTTTGACGACCTGATCCGCACTGTCGTGGCGCTGCTCGACCAGCCCGGCATCGGCGAATGGGTCCGATTCAAGCTCGACCGCGATACCGAACACGTCCTGATCGACGAGGCGCAGGACACCAACGTCCACCAATGGCGCATCGTCCGCGCGCTCGCCGACGAGTTTTTCGTCGGCCGCGGCATCTACGCCCCCGGCACCCGCACGCTGTTCACCGTCGGCGACTACAAGCAGGCGATCTTCGGCTTCCAGGGCACCGACCCCGCCTTCTTCCAGGCGGCGGAGATCAGCTTCGGCGAGCGCGCCCGGCTGGCGATGGGCGACGAGGACTGGCCCGAGCACGAGCGCGGTCTCCCCATGGAGCGCCTGTCGCTCACCCACAGCTTCCGCTCCACCCGCCCCGTGCTCGAGTTCGTCGACGCCGCGATCGCCCAGACCGGCGACGAGGGGCTCGGCACCGACCTTGAAGCCCACGCCAGCGAAGTCCCCGGCCCCGGCGAGGTCATCGTCTGGCCCCCCGTCGTTGCCGGCGGCAGCGACGCCGACGAGGAAGGCTGGATCGACGACGCGGTGCGCGAAAACGCCGCCCGCATCGCCCGCCAGGTCCGCGCGTGGCTCGACGAGAAGCTGCCGATTCGCGGTCGCGCGCTCCGCCCCGAGGACGTGATGATTCTCGTCAAGCGCCGCGGCGAACTCGCCTCGCTCCTCGTCGCCCGCCTGTATGCCGAAGGGGTGCCGGTCGCCGGCGTCGACCGCCTCCGCCTCAACGCCCCGCTCGGCGTCCAAGACCTGCTCGCCGCGATCCGCTTCGTGCTCCAGCCCGACGACGACCTCTCGCTCGCCAGCCTGCTCGTCTCCCCCCTGATCGGCTGGACCCAGGCCGACCTTCTCGCCCACGCCCCGCGGGACCGCGGCAGCCTCTGGCGTCACCTCCTCGCCACCTGTCCCGACCGCCTCGACGACCTTCGCCACCTGCTCGGCCGCGCCGACTTCACCACGCCCTATCAGTTCCTCGAAGAGATCCTCTCCGGCCCGCTCGACGGCCGCCGCAAGCTCCTCCGCCGTCTCGGCGCCGAGGCGCGGGACCCGATCGAGGAGCTGCTCGCCGCCGCGCTCGCGTTCGAGGCGAACACGACGCCCTCGCTCCAGCGCTTCCTCGACTGGTTCGACCGCGGAGACGTCGACATCGTCCGCGACCCCTCCGCCCCGCTCGACGCCGTCCGCGTCATGACCGCACACGGGGCCAAGGGGCTCCAGGCGCCGCTGGTGATCCTCGCCGACGCCACGCTCGATCCGTCACTGTCCCCCCGCTCGGTCCTCCGCTGGACACCCGAGGGCCTCGCCGACCCGATCCCGATCATCCGCCCCCGCGCCGAGGAGAAGGGCGGCCCGCTGGCGGACCTGATCGAGCAAACCGAACGCCGCGAGCGCGCCGAGCACTGGCGCCTCTTCTACGTCGCCGCCACCCGCGCCGAGGAGAAGCTGGTGATCGCCGGCGCGCTGAACAGCCGATCGCAGGGCGTTCCCCCGGAGGCGAGCTGGTACGCCGCCGCCGCCCGCGGCCTCGACACGCTGGGCGTCTCCGCAGGCGAGACCCGCACCTTCGCCGGCCGCCACCCCGAACCGCCGCTGCCTCACCGCGCCGCCCCCGCAGAGCCCATCCGTCAGCCCGAACCGCTCCCCGCCTGGGCCCGCACAGACCCGCCCGAGGAAGCGCGCCCGCCACGCCCGCTCGCCCCCTCCGCGCTCGGCGACGACCAGACCGCCGACCCGCCCCCTGCGGCCGAGATGCGCGCCGCCGCCGAACGCGGTCGCCTCGTCCACGCGCTCTTTCAGCGCCTCCCCGCCGTGGCCCCAGCGGACCGCGCCGCCGCTGCCCGCCGCTGGCTGCTGACCGCGGGCGGGGTAGGGGACCCTGCCGTTGCCGATGCGATCGCGGCCACCGTCCTCGCCGTCATGGCCGACCCGCGGGCCGCGCCGCTGTTTGCTCCCGAAGCGCTCGCCGAAGCGCCGGTCGCCGCGGTGATCGAAGGCGGGCTGGTCGTCTCGGGCATCGTCGACCGCCTGCTCGTCGAGCGCGACCGGGTGACGGTCGCCGACTTCAAGACCACCCGCCGCCCGCCCCACACGGTCGAAGACATCCCGCCCTACCACCTCGCGCAGATGGCCGCCTACGCCGCCGCGCTCCGCGCCGTTTTCCCCGGCCGCAGCGTGGAGGCGGTGCTCGTCTACACCGCCGGCCCGGTGGTCTACCCGCTGCCGCCCGAGCTCCTCGCCTGCCACAAGCCTGCCTTGCCCCGCGCGGAGCAAAGCTAGGCGCCCGGCCGTTGAGCGCCCCGCACCCGCACCCTAGATGCGTGTCCGAAACGAAGGAGTATATCATGGCCACCAAGACCATCACCGACGCCAGCTTCGAGGCGGACGTGCTCAACGCCGACACCCCCGTGCTGGTCGATTTCTGGGCGGAATGGTGCGGCCCGTGCAAGATGATCGGCCCCTCGCTCGAAGAGATCAGCGACGAGCTCGGCGGACAGGTGACGATCGCCAAGCTCAACATCGACGACAATCCCGACGCGCCGGGCCGCTACGGCGTCCGCGGCATTCCGACCATGATCCTGTTCAAGGGTGGCACCCCTGCCGCGACCAAGGTCGGTGCCGAGCCGAAGGGCCGGATCAAGGCGTGGCTCGAAGGCGCGCTCTGACACCTGGGGGCGCTGGCGGAGAGAGTGGGATTCGAACCCACGGTGGGCGTGAACCCACGGCGGTTTTCAAGACCGCTGCCTTAAACCACTCGGCCATCTCTCCGTGAGGCCCACCCCCGATAGCGTCCGCGCCGCAACGTGCAAGCGGCGCGGCGGTCGGGGTTTGCCGCTCCCGCCGCGCCATGCCAGAGCGGCGCGGCCATGAAGACCATCCTGTCCGCCCTGCTCGCCGCCGCAGCCTCCGTGATCGCCCTGTCCGGTTCCGCCGCCGCGCAGGATGCTGCCACCATCCAGCCTGTTCCCGCCGAGACCGGCCCTGCAGCAGGCTTCCCGGCCTATCTCGCCGCCTTCCGTACCCGTGCGCTCGCGCAAGGGATCGCTGCCGCGACCCTCGACGCAATCCTGCCGACGCTCGCCTACGACCCCCGCGTCGTCGCGCTCGACCGGCGTCAACCCGGCGCGCCAGGCGTCCCCGGCTATTCCCCCTTCGCGCCCTACAAGGCCCAACACGTCGATGCCGCCCGCATCGGTCGCGGCCGCCGCGTCTACCAGGCCCAGCGCGGTCGCCTCGCCGGGCTCGAGCGCGAGACCGGCGTGCCCGAATCGATCACCGTCTCGATCTGGGGGCACGAAACCGATTATGGAGGCTATACCGGTCGCTACGACCTGCTCCAGAGCCTCGCCACGCTTGCTTATGACGGTCGCCGCCGCACGCTGTTCGAGGGCGAACTGATCGCCGCGCTGTCGATGATCGGGCGCGGGGTTCCCCGCGACCGGCTCAAGGGCAGCTGGGCCGGGGCCACCGGCAACCCGCAGTTCCTTCCTTCCGTCTACCTGCGCGTAGCGCGCGACGGCGATGGCGACGGCTATGCCGACATCTGGGGCAGCGACGCAGACACGCTCGCTTCGATCGCCGGCTATCTCAGCGATGCCGGCTGGCGCGCCGGCCAGCCCTGGGGCATCGCCGTGAACGTCCCGACGGAGTTCGACCGCACGGCCATTCGCAACCGCCTCGTCAGCCCGCGCTGCCCCCGCGTCTTCGAGCGCCACAGCGGCTGGCGCACGATCGCCGAATGGCGCGCAGCCGGCCTCCAGCCGCAAGGTGCCTGGCCCGCCGACGACGTGCTCGCGACGCTGATCGAACCGGATGGGCAGGGGCAGACGGCATACCTCCTCACGGGCAACTACCGAGTCATCCTCGACTACAACTGCCTCAACCACTACGCCCTCGCTGTCGGCCTGCTGGCGGATGCGGTGGAGCGGTAGCGCCATCACCCTCACCCTCTCGCCGTCTTCGGCGTCTTTCTCCCTCTCCCATTGGGAGAGGGAGGGAGCGGCGCAGCCGCGGAAGGGTGAGGGCGATGACGCCTAGCCCCAGCCGCCCCCACTCGCTAAACCCGCGCCAACCACCGCTCGCACCCGGATCCGCGCCGCCATGAAGAAGCTCCTCCTCCTCGCTGCCCTCCCGCTCGCCGCCGTCCCGTCGATGGCCGCCGCGCCGCAGTTCCAGACCGCGGCCCCCGTCGCGTTCATCGAGGACCTGTCCTCGGGCGCGGTCCTGTTCAGCCGCGACGCCGACCGCCGCATGCCGCCCGCCTCGATGGCGAAGATGATGACGGTCTACGTCGCCTTCGACATGATCCGGAAGGGCGAGCTGAAGCTCGACCAGATGATGACCGTGCGCCCTGAGACATGGCAGAAGTGGCACGGTCCCCAGGCCGGCTCGACGATGTTCCTGTCCGCGAACGAGCAGGTTAGCGTCGCCAACCTGCTCTACGGCATCGTCACCTTGTCGGGGAATGACGCCTGCGTCGTGCTCGCGGAGGGCATCTCCGGCTCCGAGCCCGCGTTCGTCGAGCGGATGAACCGCGCCGCGCAGGAGATCGGCCTGTCGAACAGCCGCTTCGGTACCTCGAACGGCTGGCCCGACGGCGGCGTCACCTACGTCACCGCACGCGACCTCGCCAAGCTCGCCGCTTCCACGATCCAGAACCACCCCAAGCTCTACAAGCAGTTCTACTCCCGTCGGGATTTCACCTGGGGCAAGACCATGGGCGGGTCGGAGATCACGCAGGCGAACCGCGACCCGCTGCTCGGCCGCGTCGCCGGCGCCGACGGGCTCAAGACCGGCCACACCGAGGAGGCGGGCTATGGCTTCACCGGCTCCGCCGAACAGAACGGCCGCCGCCTCGTCATGGTCGTCGCGGGGCTGAACAGCTTCAATCAGCGGATCGAGGAGTCGGTGCGCTTCATGGACTGGGGCTTCCGCGCCTGGCAGGCCAAGCCGATCGTGGCGAAAGGGCGCAAGGTCGCCGACGCCGAGGTCCAGCTCGGCAGCGCCTCCACGGTCGGCCTCGTCGCCCCAAAGCCGCTGACCGTCGCGGTCGCGGCGGGCGCGGTGCCCGAGATGACCGCGCGCGTCGTCTATCAGGGCCCGATCAAGGCGCCGATCCGCGCCGGTCAGCAGATCGCCGAGCTGGTCGTCACCGCCCCCGACATGCCCGAACAGCATCTGCCGCTGGTCGCGGAAAGCGACGTGGCGGAGGCGGGGTTCTTCGGCCGCGTCTGGGCGGGGCTGACCGGCTTCTTCGGTTGACCCGACGTCTTCGGCTGACATCATGACGCCACTGGTCGGCCATGCCGCCCCGATCGCCGCCTTCGAGGAAGCGGTGCGGAGCGGCAAGCTGCACCATGGCTGGCTGCTCGCGGGCCCGGAGGGGGTGGGCAAGGCGCTCGCCGCGCGCCATCTCGCTGCGCGCCTGCTCGGCACCGACGCACAGGCGCGGGCGCTGCTCGAAGCCGGCACGCATCCCGATTTCCATCTTATCCGCCGCGAGGTCTGGACCGCAGGCACCCCGCCGCGTATCGTCCCGCTCGACGAGCAAAAGGAGGGCGACCAGCCGTCCAAGGTGATCCGCGTCCCCCAGATCCGCGCGCTGCAACCCGTCCTCGGCACCTCGCCCGCGATGGGGGGCCGCCGCGTCATCCTGATCGACGCCGCCGACGACATGGAGCGCCCCAGCGCCAACGCGCTGCTTAAGAACCTGGAGGAGCCGCCCGCGGGCACGGTCTTCCTCCTCGTCAGCCACGCGCCGGGCCGCCTGCTTCCCACCATCCGCTCGCGCTGCCGCGTCCTCCGCTTCGACCCGCTCTGCGACGCGGAAGTCCGCCGCGCGCTAGACGTTGCCCTGCCCGGCGCCGAAGACCTGGGCGCGCTCGTCGCGGTCGCGGACGGCTGTCCCGGCCAGGCGATCCGCTACGCCGGCCTTGATATCGCCGGCCTCGACACCGCGCTGGCCGCCATCGCGAACGGCGGTGACCCCGACAACGCTCACCGTCTCAAGCTCGCCCGTGCGCTCGCCGGAAAGGCCGTGCAGCCCCGCTACGAGGCGTTCCTCGACCGCGCCACCCGCTTCCTCGCCGCCCAGGCGCGCACCCGCACTGGCGAACCGCTGCGGATCGCGCTCGACGCCCATGCCGCCGCTCGCGATCTCGCCGGCGCGGCGCTCGGCCTTTCGCTCGACGCGCAGGCGACCGCGATCGAGATGGCGGGCATCGTCGCAAGGCTTCACCCGTCCGGCCCCGCGCGCTAGGGGCGGGACATGGCCGATCCCTACTACATCACCACCGCGATCCATTATCCGAACGGCAGGCCGCACATCGGCCACGCGTACGAGATGATCGCCGCCGACGCGATCGCCCGCTTCCAGCGCCAGGCTGGCCGCGACGTGCTGTTCCAGACCGGCACCGACGAACACGGGCTCAAGATGGCGCAGGCCGCCCGCGCCCGCGACATGGATACCCGCGCCTTCGCCGACGAGATGTCCGCCCATTTCCACGCCATGGCAGACCGGCTCGGCATCTCCTACGACCGTTTCATTCGCACCGTCGAACCCGACCACCACCGTGCCAGCCAGGCGATCTGGCAGGCGATGGCCGACGCTGGCGACCTCTACCTCGATCGGTACGAAGGCTGGTACTCGGTCCGCGACGAGGCTTTCTACGACGAAAGCGAACTGATCGATGGGGAAGGGGGCCAGAAGCTCTCGCCTCAGGGCACGCCCGTCGAGTGGACCGCCGAGGAGACCTGGTTCTTCCGCCTGTCGAAGTACCAGCAACCGTTGCTCGACCACTACGCCGCCAACCCCGACTTCATCCGCCCCGACAGCCGCCGCAACGAGGTGCTGCGCTTCGTCGAGGGCGGGCTGTCCGATCTGTCCGTCTCGCGCACCAGCTTCGACTGGGGCGTGCCCGTGCCGGGCAGCGACGGCCACGTCATGTACGTCTGGGTCGATGCGTTGACCAACTACCTGACCGGCACCGGCTATCCCGACGCCGATGCCGCCAACGCCCGGTTCTGGCCCGCCGACCTCCATTTGATCGGCAAGGACATCGTCCGCTTCCACGCGGTCTACTGGCCCGCCTTCCTCCTGTCCGCGGGCATTCCGCTTCCCAAAAGCGTGTTCGGCCACGGGTTCCTGTTGTCGCGCGGCGAAAAGATGTCCAAGTCGGTCGGCAACGTCGTCGACCCGATCGATCTCGCCGACGCTTTCGGGGTCGATGCCCTGCGCTACTTCTTCCTGCGCGAGGTCAGCTTCGGCCAGGACGGCAGCTACTCGCCCGAGGCGATCGTCACCCGCGTCAATGCGGAACTTGCCAACAGCTTCGGTAACCTCGCCCAGCGAACATTGTCGTTCATCGCCAAGAACCTGGACGGCGCTCTTCCCGCCGATCTCGAGCCGCACACCGCCGATGCCGCGTTGATGGAGGAGGTGATCGTCGCCTGCGCCGGCTTCCGCGCTGCCTTTGCCGACCTGATGCTGGGGCAGGGGATCGAGGCGTGGATGCGCGGCGTCTTCGCCTGCAACCAGTATATCGACGCGCAGGCCCCCTGGACGCTGCGCAAGACCAACCCCGACCGCATGGCCTCGGTCCTCCGCACCCTGATCCGCGCCATCCGTGCGCTTGCGATCGCGATCCTGCCGGTGGTGCCCGAAGCGGCGGGCAAGGTCCTCAACCAGCTCGGCGCCGAGGAGCGCGACCACGCAGCGATCGACGACGAGGCATGGTACGACTCCCATGCCGCCACCGGCTTCCGCATCGCGCCGCCGACGCCCGCCTTCCCGCGGCTTGACCTGCCGCAGGAGGCGTGATGTTCGCCGACAGCCACTGTCACCTCAACTATGAGGGGCTGGAGGAACGCCAGCCCGAGATCCTTGGCCGCGCCCGCGCCGCCGGGGTCACCGCGATGCTCAACATCGCCACCCGCGAGCGCGAGTGGGACGCGGTGCTCGCCACCGCGGAGCGCGAACCCGACGTCTGGGCCACCGTCGGCATCCACCCGCACGAAGCCGACGCCCACCCGCACATCGACACCGCCAAGCTCGTCGAACGCGCCCGCCACCCTCGCGTCGTCGGCATCGGCGAAAGCGGACTCGACTATCACTACGACCATTCCGACCGCGCCCGCCAGCAGGCGAGCTTCCGCGCCCACATCGCCGCCTGCCGCGAAACCGGGCTGCCGCTGGTCGTCCACACCCGCGATGCCGAGGACGACACGATCGCGATCCTCGCCGACGAGCTGGGGAAGGGGGCCTATCCCGGCGTCATCCACTGCTTCACCGCCAGCGGAGACTTCGCCGACAAGGCACTGGAACTGGGCTTCTCCATCTCGATCGCCGGGATCGTCACCTTCAAGAACGCGCGCGACCTGCAATCGACCGCCGCCCGTTTGCCGATCGACCGCCTGCTGATCGAAACCGACGCCCCTTTCCTTGCTCCCGTGCCCCATCGCGGCCGCAAGGGCGAACCCGCCTTCGTCGCCGACACAGCCCGCTTCCTCGCCGACCTGCGTGGCGAACCGCTGGAGATGTTCGCGGCGGCGACCCGCGCTAACTTCCACCGCCTGTTCGCGAAGACGGCCGCGTGAAGGTCCGCATCCTCGGCTCCGGCACCTCGTCGGGCGTGCCCAGGATCGGCAACGACTGGGGTGCGTGCGACCCCACCGAGCCCCGCAACCGCCGCACCCGCGTGGCGCTGCTGGTCGAGCACGAGGGCACCCGCATCCTCGTCGACACCGGCCCCGACATGCGCGAACAGCTGCTCGCCGCCGATGTCGCCACGGTCGACGCGGTGATCTGGACCCACGACCATGCCGACCACATCCACGGCATCGACGACCTGCGCCAGGTCTACCACGCGCTCGGCCACCCCGTTCGCGGCCTCGCCCGCCCCCGGACGCTTGCCGCGATCGAGGCGCGCTTCGGCTACGTCTTCCACGGCCGCGACGGCTATCCCCCGACCGTCGCCGCCGAAACGCTGGCCGATCGGGTGCAGGTCGGCAGCATCGCGGTGACCGTCACCGACCAGCCGCACGGCTCGATCAGCTCCGCCGGACTTCGCTTCGAGGCGGGTGGCGTCGCAGTCGGCTATGCGACTGATTTCAACGTCATGCGCCCCGAGATGAAGGCGCTGTATCACGATCTCGACGCCTGGATCGTCGACGCGCTCCGCCGCTGGCCGCACCCGTCGCACCCCGAACTCGCCGCCGTGCTCGGCTGGGTCGAAGAGCTGAGTCCCCGCCGGACAGCGCTGGTTCACATGGACCAGACCATGGACTACGCGACGCTCGTCGCCGAACTGCCCGCCGGCGTCGAGCCCGGCTATGACGGGCTGGAGATGGTCTGGTGACCGGCGACCAGAAGTACGACGTGCTGATCTTCGCGCTGCTGATCCTGTTGCCCTTGTCGGGGCTGATGGCTCGCCGGGTGCGGCTTGGCCGCCTGGTGTTCGGGGCGCTCAGGTGGGCGGTGATCTTCGCGATCGGGCTGCTCGTCGTCCAGCAGCGCGAGCAGCTGACCGGGCTGACCCGCTTCCTCACCGACCAGCGCGTCGTCGGCAGCGAGACCCGGATCCGGCAGTCCGGCGACGGCCATTTCTGGGCGGATGTCCAGATCAACGGCGTATCCCGCCGGATGCTGATCGACAGCGGCGCAACCACTACCGCGCTGTCCGTCCAGACCGCACAGGCCGCCGGCATCGACACCGAGCGCAGCCCGTTCCCGGCGTTGCTAAACACCGCCAACGGACCCGTAGCGGCACGCACCGGCCGCGCCGACCGCATCGTGCTCGGCTCGGTCGTCGCCCGCGACCTGGGCGTCGTGGTGTCGCCCGCGTTCGGGGATACCAACGTCATCGGCATGAACTTCCTGTCGCAACTGCACTCTTGGCGTGTCGAAGAGGGGACGCTGATCCTCGACCCACGCCCTCGCACACCGAACTAAAACTTACATAATATCTCTTATCGGATCGCCACATGATCGAACGCCTGGTCGCCATCATGGCCCGCCTCCGTGGCCCCGGCGGCTGCGAATGGGATCGCACGCAAAGCTGGTCGACCATCGCCCCCTACACGATCGAAGAGGCCTATGAGGTCGCCGACGCGATCGCGCGCGACGACGCGGCGGACCTGAAGGACGAACTCGGCGACCTGCTGCTCCAGGTCGTCTACCACGCCGCCATTGCCGAAGACCGGGGCGCGTTCACGCTGGCCGAGGTCGTCGACGGCATCTGCGACAAGATGGAACGCCGCCACCCGCACATCTTCGGCGACGATCCCACCGGTGGCCACCACCGCTGGGAGCAACTCAAGGCCGCCGAACGCGCCGCCAAGGGCAGCGATGCCGGCGCGCTCGCCGGGGTCGCGCTCGGCCTGCCGGCGCTTCTCCGAGCCGAGAAGCTCCAGAAGCGCGCGGCCCGCGTCGGGTTCGACTGGCCCGATCCTGCCGGCCCTCGTGCCAAGATCGATGAAGAACTTGCCGAGATCGAAGCCGCCGACGACACCACCCGTGCCGAGGAAGTCGGCGACCTCCTGTTCTCGGTCGTCAACTGGTCCCGTCATCTCGGCATCGCCCCCGAAGACGCCCTCCGCACCGCCAACGCCAAGTTCGAACACCGCTTCGCCGCGATGGAGGCGGACGCCGGCAACGGGTTCGCCGGCCTGGACCTCGACGCCAAGGAAGCGCTCTGGGCGAAAGCCAAGCTGGCGCGCTGACCATCCGGCGCTAGGATGACGTAGTGACCTACCGGCGCGATCCCGAGGTAATAACGCGGCCCGATGTCCTCCGCTTCACCTTGCGCTTGCTGGCGCTGATCCTCGCCAGCGTCGTGATTGGTGGCATCGTGGGATCCTGGTCGTCGAACTTGGGCGTCCCTCTGTTCCTGCTCGCGCTGACGCTTCCGCTTCTTTTACTCGTCTTCGGGCTCGGTATGGGCGTACGCGTCGCGTCACCACGCACCGCCAACGAACCCTTGAAGCTGCGCCTGCTGTGGTTTGCGATGCCACTTGCCTTGTCGGTGGTGGCAGTTGCAGCTCTACTGCCTGCTCTCTGGCTTGGGTTGTTCCTTGGAAATGAAACGCTTTTGCTAGTGTATCACCGGCAATACCGAGCAATTATTCGCGAGGTACAGATCAAGCCCATGCGCCGGGACACCTCGGCCTGGCTGAAACGGGGATCAGTGACCTACGTCGTTGATGCCAGCGGCCGCATCGCCTTTGAGCCGGGCGGTTTCCTGGACAACTGGTCCGGCATCGTCTGGGATCCGACCGGTCAGGTCGAACTCGCCCGCGGCTTTGACCCTCACACTGGCCGCTTCTACGCGCCCGATCGGATAACAAAGCTGTTCGGCGGCGACTTGGTCAGCTGCCGGAAACTCTGGCCCGACTGGTACGACTGTTCCTTCACCTGAGCCTCACCCCCGCGTCGCGAACCGCTCGTAATCCCTCGGGGCCAGTCGCACCTCGTATTCCGCCCGCTCGCCCTCGACGCTCCGGTCCAGCACCTCGCCATGCGCGTGCAGCCACGCTGCCCCAGCGCCATCCGCCGAATCGAGCGTGATCGTGTAGCGCTGGTGCCCCGCGGTCAACGTCGCCGCAACGGCCTCGACCAGCGCATCCACCCCCTCGCCCGCCAGCGCGGAGATCGCGACCACGTCGTCCCGCCGCGCCGCCTCCGCCAGCGCATCCCCGCGCTCGTCGCCGTGAAGCAGGTCGAGCTTGTTCCAAGCCTCGAACCGAGGCGTCGACGCGTCGACACCGATCTCCGCCAGCACCGCCTCGACGTCCGCCCGCTGCGCCTCAGTGTCCGGGTGTGAAATGTCGCGGACATGGATCAGCAGGTCCGCCGACACCACTTCCTCCAGCGTCGCCTTGAATGCGGCGACCAGCTGCGTCGGCAGGTCGGAGACGAACCCCACCGTGTCCGACAGGATCGCCTTGTCGATCCCGGGCAGCGACACCTGCCGCAACGTCGGGTCAAGCGTCGCGAACAGCAGGTCTTCCGCCATCACATGCGCGCCGGTCAGCCGGTTGAACAGCGTCGACTTGCCCGCATTGGTATAGCCGACCAGAGCCACCACCGGCCACGGCGCGCGCTGTCGCCGCTCGCGATGCAGTCCGCGCGTCCGGCTGACCTGCTCCAGCTCGCGGCGAAGTCGCGCCATCCGGTCGCGGATCAGGCGGCGATCGGCCTCGATCTGGGTCTCGCCGGGCCCGCCCAGGAAGCCGAAGCCGCCGCGCTGCCGCTCCAGATGGGTCCAGCTGCGCACCAGCCGCCCCGCTTGATAGTCGAGATGCGCCAGCTCCACCTGCAACCGCCCCTCGGCGGTTGCCGCCCGTTCGCCGAAGATCTCCAGGATCAGCCCGGTGCGATCTATCACCTTGGCCTCGGTCGCGGTTTCGAGATTGCGCTGCTGCACCGGCGTCAGCCCGGCGTCGACCACGACCAGTCCCGCCTCTTCCTGCCGCACCAGCGTCGCGAGCTGCTCCACCTGCCCGCTGCCGATCAGCGTCGCGGCCTTGGGACTACGCACGCGGAACGCGACCCGGTCGGCGACGACCACGCCGATCGCACCTGCCAGCCCGGCGGTTTCCTCCAGCCGCGCCTCGACGTCGCGCGACGCGCCGCCCTGATCGGGCAGCACCACTACCGCGCGTGCTCCGCGCGCGAATTCGCCGCGATCGCGCTCGAACCCCGTTGCCGAAGCGCTCAAGCCGCCCCGTCCTCGCCGTCGTCCTCGCTCTCGTCCTCCTGGCCCTCGGCAGCCAAGTTGAGCGGCCGCGCCGGCTGGATCGTGGACACCGCGTGCTTGTAGACGAGCTGCACCATGCCCTCGCGCTGGAGCAGCATGCAGAACAGGTCGAACCCGGCGATGTTGCCCTGGAGCATGACGCCGTTGATGAGGAACATAGTGACGCTGTCGTCGGACCGCTTCACCGCGGAGAGGAAGATCTCTTGCAATCCCGGCTGCTTGCGCGTCGGCTCTCCCATGCCATCCACGATCCCGGCGACGTCGACCGGCCCGGCGGGCATGATGGTGGAGATAGCGTGCTTGTAGATCAGCTGCGACTGGCCATCGCGGCGGAGCAGCACGGAAAAGTTATCGAACCAGGTGACGATACCCTGGAGCTTGACGCCCTTGACCAGGAACATGGTCACCGGGGTCTTGGAACGGCGCAGCGCATTGAGGAACAGGTCCTGGAGCGATCCCTGCTTGTCGGCCATCGAGTGGTCCTTCTTGTTGGCGAGTCATGATCCCGCAATGCGCCGTTTCCCGGCGTCGGATGGCGGCAAGCTGCCGCCGTCGTCATGTAGGTCGCGTGGGTCGGTGGCGCTAGTCGTCCCGGCTGTCGGTGATCCCCAGCAGCTTGAGCTTGCGGTGCAGCGCCGACCGCTCCATCCCGATGAAGCTCGCGGTACGACTGATGTTGCCCGAGAACCGCCGGATCTGGACCCGCAGATATTCGCGCTCGAACGTCTCGCGCGCCTCGCGCAGCGGTGCGCCCATGATCGCGCCGGTGCCCCCGCCGCCCACCTCTCCCCGGTCGCCCAGCACCTCGGCGGGCAGCAGGTCGAGGTCGATCCGCCCGATCCGGTCGCCGGGCGCGAGAATGATCGTCCGCTCCACCACGTTGCGCAGCTGGCGGACGTTGCCCGGCCAGTCATAGGATTGCAGCGCCACCATGACGTCGGCGGCCACCTCGGGCGTCGGCACCCGCCGGTCGGCAGCGTAATGTGCGACGAAATGCTGGACCAGCGCCGGAATGTCCTCACGCCGGTCCGCCAGCGCCGGGATGACGACGGGCACGACGTTGAGCCGGTAGTACAGGTCCTCGCGGAACCGCCCGGCCGCGATCTCCTCGGTCAGGTCGCGGGATGTGGCCGAGACCACCCGCACGTCGACCTTGACGACGCGGGTGCCGCCGACGCGGCTGAAGCTCTGGTCGGTCAGCACGCGCAGGATGCGTGCTTGCGTCGCGACCGGCATGTCGGCGATCTCGTCGAGGAACAATGTCCCCCCATGCGCCTGTTCGAGCAGCCCGGGTCGGACGAGGTCGCCCCCCTCCTCAACCCCGAACAGCTCTTCCTCGACCCGCTCCGGGATCATCCGCGCCGCCGAGACGATCACGAACGGCGCCTCCGCCCGTTGGCTCCACCCGTGGAGCAGCCGCGCCGCCACCTCCTTGCCGACCCCCGCCGGCCCGACGATCAGCACCCGGCTGCCCGTCGCCGCGACCCGCTTCAGCGTCGCGCGCACGGTGTTGATCGCGCCCGAGCTGCCGGTCAGGTCGGTCTCGCGCCCCGCGCTGACCCGCAACGCCGCAACCTCGCGCCGCAGCCGCTCGGTCTCGGTCGCGCGTGCGACCATCAGCAACAGCCGCTCGGCCTCGAACGGCTTCTCGATGAAGTCCGCCGCCCCCTTGCGGATCGCCGCCACCGCGGTGTCGAGATTGCCATGGCCCGAGATCACCAGCACCGGGATCGACGGGTCGCGCCGCTTGATCTCGTCGAGCAGCTCCAGCCCGTCGAGCCGCGATCCCTGCAACCACACGTCGAGCAGCACGAGCGACGGCCGTCGGGTGGCGATCGCCTCCAGTGTCGAGTCCGCGTCGGCGGCGCTGCGGGTGCCGTAGCCCTCGTCCTCCAGCACGCCGGCCACCAGCTCGCGGATGTCGCGTTCGTCGTCAACGACCAGGATGTCGAGTGGCATGAGGCTCCTAGATCCGGTTGCGGGTCAGCGCGGTGAGCGGGCCGTCGTTCATGGGGTCGGGGTCCCCCGCGCGAACGTCGGGCCCCAGGTCGAGCGCGGCGAGCGCGGTGGCATCGAACGTCACGGTCACGCGGGTCCCTCCCCCTTGCCGATCGGAAAAGCCGATGGTGCCCGCATGTTCCTCGACGATCTTCTTGACGATCGCGAGCCCCAGACCCGTGCCCCGCGCGCGCGTGGTCATATACGGCTCCAGGATCCGGTCGCGCTCGGCGGGCAGGCCGACGCCGTCGTCGGCGATCGCCACCGTCACACGCCCGCCCGCCTCCGCCAACGACAGCACCACCTCGCCGCCCTCCCCTTCGCGCGCCTCGATTGCCTCGACGGCGTTCTTGACCAGGTTGGTGAGCGCCTGCCCGATCTGGCGGCGGTCGCACACCAACGTCGGCGCGGGATCGTCGGCGTGGAGGCGAAAGCGGATGCCCGGATGCGCCACCTCGTGCAGGAACAGCGCCTGCCGCGCGAGGTCGGCCAGCGCCTCGCGCCGGAACACGGGCTTAGGCATCCGGGCGAACGACGAGAACTCGTCGACCATGCGCCTCAGGTCGCCGACCTGCCGCACGATGGTGTCGGTCAACCGCGCGAACACGGTGTCGCCCTCCTCCACCTTGCCGCCATAGCGCCGCTGGAGCCGCTCGGCTGCCAGCTGGATGGGGGTGAGCGGGTTCTTGATCTCGTGCGCGATCCGCCGCGCCACGTCCGACCAGGCGGCGCGGCGCTGGTCGTTCAGTTGCTGGGTGATGTCGTCGAAAGTCAGGATCGGCCCCGCCTCGATCCGCGCGATCCGCACCGCCAGCGTCTTGGCTTCCGCCCCGTCCCGCACCTGCGCGGTCGCCTCGCGCGCAGTGCCGAGCGCCAGCCGGTGAAGCTCGGGCGCGACATCGGCCAGCCGATGCCCGACGACCCCATCGTCGCCGGTGCCGAGCAGCTGCGAGGCGGAGCGATTGGCGATCCGGATCACCCCGTCCTCCCCCGTCGCGACCACGCCCGCGGAAACGCCCCCCATCACCGCCTCGATCAGCGCGCGCCGCCCCTCGAGCTGATCGTTCGCCGCGACCAGCGCGCCGTTCTGCTCCTGCAACCGCGCGGTCATCCGGTTGAACGCCTTGGCGAGCGTGCCGACCTCGTCGCGGCTGCGCGGATCGGGCACGCGCGCGGTCAGGTCGCCACCCGTCACCCGGCGCGCGGCATCCACCAACTCACCCACCGGCCGCACCAGCCGGTCCGCGAGCTTGAGCGCGATCCACACCGCGATCCCGACGATCAGCAGCGACAGCAGCAGCAGCGCCGCATTGAATTGCAGCTGGAGGCTCCGCGCCTGTAACAACAGCGCCTGGTAATTTGCGATCACCGCATCCGCCCGCGCGATCTGCTGCTGCATCTGCCCCGGATCGGGCACCACGCGGGCCGTATAGAGCAGCATGTCGCGCGAGCCCGGCAGCAGCGTCACCGTCTGGATGCGGTCGTTGGTCAGGCTGACCGCGCTCCGCTGCCCGCCGCGCAGCCGGGGCAGCGTGTTGGCGTCAAGCTGCCGAAGCGGGTCGATGCCATAGGGATTGACGCTCGACACCAGCCGAAACGTGCCGCCCGGCAGCGCACGGATCAGCGCCCCCTCCGAAAGGCTGCGGAAATACAGCTGCTGCCCGAGAAATGCATAGACCGCCGCGGGCGGCAGCGACCGGACGCGCATCTCGGCGGCGAGGTCCCCCGCCATCGTGACGGTCGCCTCTTCCCAGCGCTGCAACGTCTGGTTGTACGACGACCGGGTCAGCGCGTTGGCGTTGGACAGCATCTCGCCGACCCGGTCCGAATACCAGAACTGGACGCCATATTGGAACAACAGCGACGCCGCGATCGCCACCAGCAGCATCGGCACCGCCGCCACCACCGAGAACAACGCCACCAGCCGCACGTGCAGCTGCCCCTCGCCGCCCACCGGCGAACGCGCCGCACGCCGCCGCGCCACCCGCCGCCCGAACAGCACGATCAGCGCCATGTCGGGCACTAGGTTGGCGACCAGCAGCAGCGCCACCAGCGGCGGCGCGAGCAGCTGGCCCGGCGACCGTTCGCCCGTGACCACCAGATAGCTCGCCACCCCGACCGCGATCGCCGCGGCCAGCACCGTAAGCTCGATCGCGGGCGTGACCGAGAAGGGCCGGGAGCGCGGCAGGTCAACCGGATCGGACTGGGTGCTCGCGAGCATTGCGGACGCTAGTACACCGCAATCTGTTGCATGGAAACCACAATAAGGATCAACCGCCCGGCAGCCGGATGTCGAGATCGTCCAGTCGCTTGCGCAAGGTGTTCCGGTTGATCCCCAGCGCCTTGGCCGCGCGCAACTGGTTATAGCCGTGGCGCGCCAGCACCAGCTCGATCAGCGGCCGCTCGACCGCGCCGATCACCCGGTCGTACATCGTGCCCTCGTCACCGCTCTCCCCAATCCGCTCGACCAGCCGGACGACCACCCCCGCCACGTCAAGCGACTCCGCCTCGGACGGCGGTCGCGGCGCGCCGAGCATCGTCCGGATCGCGTCCGCCTCGATCACCTCGTCGCGCGCGAACACCGCCAGTCGCCGGATCGCGTTCTCCAGCTCGCGGACGTTGCCCGGCCAGTCATGCGCGACCAGCGCCGCACTGGCCTCCGCCGACAGCTGTCGTCGAGGCAGTCCCTCGCAGACCACGCGGTCGAGGAAGTACCGCGCCAGCAGCGGCACGTCCTCTCGCCGCTCGCGCAACGGCGGCAGCGCGACCGGCACTACCGCCAGCCGGTAGTACAGGTCCTCGCGAAACTGCCCCGAAGCAACCTGTGCGGCGAGGTCGCGGTTGGTCGCCGCGACGATCCGCACGTCGGCGCGCAGCGTCCGCCCGCTGCCGACGCTGTTGAACTCACCGGTCTGGAGGACGCGCAGCAGCCGGGTCTGCGCCTCCATTGGCATGTCGCCGATCTCGTCGAGGAACAGCGTGCCGCCCGCCGCCTGCTCGAACCGCCCGGCGCTGCGCTGGTGCGCCCCGGTGAAGGCACCGCGCTCGTGCCCGAACAGCTCCGCCTCGATCAGCTCGCGCGGGATCGCCGCCATGTTGAGCGCCACGAAGGCATGCCCCCGCCGTACGCCCAGGTCGTGGATCGCGCGCGCGACCAGCTCCTTGCCCGTCCCCGACTCGCCGGTGACCAGCACGGTCAGGTCGGTCGCCACCACCCGCGCGATCACCCGGTACACGTCCTGCATCGCCGGCGAGCGCCCGATCAGCGGCAGGCTGTGGTCCTCGGCGGGCAAATGATCGGGCGTCGTCGCGCCCCGTCCCGCCGCCGCCGCCACCGCCTGCGCCAGCACCTCGATGTCGAACGGCTTGGGCAGGTACTCGTACGCCCCCGCCTCCGTCGCGCGCACCGCCGTCGTCAGCGTGTTCTGCGCCGACAGCACGATCACCGGCAGCGCGGGATGCCGCGCGGTCACCCCGGTCAGGTGCGACAGGCCGTCGCCATCCGGCAGCACCACGTCGGTGACCAGCACATCCGGCACCTCCCGCGCCAGCGCCCGGTCGAGCTCCGCCAGTGTCTCCGCGCTCGTCACCTGATGCCCGTGCCGCCGCAGCGCCTGCGCCACCACCATCCGGATCGCCGCATCGTCGTCGACCACCAGCACCCGGCTCATGCCGTACCCCTTGGCAACAGCAGCCGCAGCACCGTCATCGTCGGCTCTCCCTCGCGCGCATATTGGACGATCCCCCCCATGTCGCGGACCAGCTTGTCGACCAGCGCCAGGCCCAGCCCCTGTCCCTCCGGCCGGCTCGACACGAACGGGTCGAACAGGTGGTCGGCGATATCCGCGCGCGCGCCCGGACCGTTGTCGATGACGCAGATCTCGATCGGCAGCGCCACCCGCCGTCCCGCCCCGCCATCGACGGTGATACCATGGCGATAGGCGGTGGCGAGCACGATCCGCGGTCGACGTTCACTTTCAACCGCTTGCCGCGCATTCTTGAGCAGATTGATGAGCACCTGAGTCAACGCGTCACGGTTGACCTGCGCCGGCGGAAGCGACGGGTCGAACCGTTCCTCGATCGGCACCCCCCGCGCAAACCCCGCCAGCGCCAGGCTGCGGACATGGTCGATCAGCGGATAGATGTTGGCGGCCTCCAGCGGCAGCGGCCTCGTGTCGCCGAAGTCCTGCATCCGGTCGATCAGCGCCGCGATCCGGTCGACCTCCCGCGTGATGAGCCCCGTCCACTCGCCCGGGCCCAGCAGCTGCGCCGCACCGCGAATGCCCGACAGTGGATTGCGAATTTCGTGCGCCAGCATCGCCGCCGCCCCCACCGCCGCGCGCGCCGCCCCGGTCCGGTCGGGGGACTGGCCCAGCCGCCGCCCGCCCGCCGCCGCATGCAGGGTGATGATCCGCCACCCCGGCCGATCCGCCAGTGTCGCCTCGACGAAGTCCACGCGCATCCGCACGCCTCGCGCGGTCGCGATCTCGGTATCGTAGGCGGCATAGCCCTGCCCGTCGCGCGTCCGCCCCTCGGTCGGCGGCGGCAGGATCGCGTGGAGCGGCTGCCCCCGCATCACCCGTTCGGACAGGCGCAGCAGCTCTTCGGCGAGTGCATTGGCATGCGCGATCCGCTCGTCGGGATCGACCACGATCGTCGCCACCGGCAGGGCGGCGAACAGCTCGGCAAAGCTCGGCCGGGTCCCGTCAGGCGGCGGCAAGCTGCCGCCAGGGCGCGTAGAACTCCGCCAGCATCGCCTTGACTCGCGCGCCGTCGGGTTCCTGGTTCACCGTGTTGCGGAACTCCGCCGATCCGGTCAGCCCCTTGGTGTACCAGCCGATATGCTTTCGCGCCATGTTGACGCCGGTGACGCTGCCGTAATGCTCCAGCATCGCCTCGTAATGCGCCGAGATCGCGTGATATTGCTCGTCCAGCGTCGGGTCGGCCAGCCGTCGCCCGCTCGCGAACCACTCCATCACCTGTCCCAACAGCCACGGCCGGCCATAGGCACCGCGCCCGATCATCAGCCCGTCCGCCCCGGAATGGTCGAGCGCCGCCTCGGCGTCCTCGATCGAGCAGATGTCGCCGTTCACGATCACCGGGATCGTCACCGCGTCCTTGACGCGCCGGACGAAGCGCCAGTCGGCCGACCCCTTGTACATCTGGTTGCGGGTGCGCCCGTGCACCGTCACCATGCGGACGCCGAGATCCTCGGCGATCCGCGCCAGCTCGGGCGCGTTCAGGCTGTCGTGGCACCAGCCCATCCGCATCTTCAGCGTCACGGGCACGTCCACCGCGTCGATCACCCCCTTCACGATCGCCGCCGCGGTGCTCAGGTCGCGCATCAGCGCCGATCCCGCATCGCCGTTGGTCACCTTGCGGACCGGGCAACCCATGTTGATGTCGATGATCGCGGCACCGCGATCGGCCGCCAGCCGCGCCGCCTCGCCCATCTCAAAGGGGGTGCAGCCGACCAGCTGCATCGACACCGGCTCCTCGACGGGGTCCCACATCAGCTTCTGGATCGACTGCCGCGTTTCGCGGATCGCCGCCTGGCTCGCGATCATCTCCGTGACGTTCAGCCCCGATCCGTACGACCGCACCAGCCGCCGGAATGGCAGGTCGGTGACGCCGGTCATCGGCGCCAGGATCACCGGCACCTCGATCCGCACCGGCCCGATCTGAAGAGGTTGAAGCGCACGCATAAGGACTGCCTGAAAAACAGGCAGCGCGTACAGGAGGGGAGCCGTGCTGGCAACCCAATGCTCCGGTTCGCACCAGCACAAAGGACGCGCGTGCCCATGTCCTACATGACCGGATCACGCTAAAGCGTTCCGATGCCACCCGCCTTCCAGAACCTGCCTCCTGCCGCGTTCGCCCCGCGTCGGAAGCGGACGAACACCCGTCATCGCCTCCACTTCCTCCACTTGAGCCCGGCCGCCCGCGCATGACCACCGCCGCGCTCATCGTCGCCGCGGGCACCGGCACCCGCTTCGGCGGCGCTACCCCCAAGCAGTTCCTCGCCCTCGCCGGCCGCCCCATGCTCGCCCACGCGGTAGACGCGCTCGCCCGCCACCCCGCGATCGACCGCATCCTCGTCGCCGTCGCGCCCGACCGCCTCGACCAAGCCCACACCCTGCTCGGCCCGGTCGAGCTGATCCCCGGCGGCAGCACCCGCCGCGCCTCCGTCGTCGCCGGCCTCGCCGCCGCGGCGGGCGCGGCCCGCATCCTCGTCCACGACGCCGCCCGCCCCTTCTGCCCGACCGACGTCATCGACCGCCTCCTGGCCGCCCTCGACGATCATGAGGCCGCCATCCCCGTGCTCCCCGTCGCCGACACGCTGGTCCGCGACGACGGCACACTCACCGACCGCGCCGGCCTCCACCGCGTCCAGACCCCGCAAGCCTTCCGCCTCGCCACCCTCGCGCAAGCTCACGAGCGCTGGACCGGCCCCGAACCCACCGACGACGCCCAGATGGTCCGCGCGCTTGGCGTTCCCGTCGCGATGGTGCAGGGCAGCACGATGCTCGACAAGGTCACCCACGCCCAGGATATCGCCGCCGCCGAAGCCCGCCTCGCCTGGGAAACGCGCAGCGCCTCGGGCTTCGACGTCCACCGGCTGGAGGACGGCGAGGACCTCTGGCTCGGTGGCGTCCTGATCCCACACACGCAGGGGCTGTCGGGCCATTCGGACGCCGACGTCGCGCTCCACGCGCTCACCGACGCGCTGCTCGGCACGATCGCGGCGGGCGACATCGGCACCCATTTCCCGCCCAGCGATCCGCAATGGAAGGGCGCGTCCTCCGACCGCTTCCTCCGCCACGCCGCCGACCTGATCGCGGCGCGCGGCGGTCGGATCGGCTTCGTCGACCTCACCCTGATCTGCGAGGCACCAAAGATCGGCCCCCATCGCGCCGCCATCCAGGCGCGCATCGCCGACCTGCTCGGTCTCACCCCCGACCGGGTCAGCGTCAAGGCGACCACCACCGAACGCCTCGGCTTCACCGGTCGCGGCGAGGGTATCGCTGCCCAGGCCACCGCCACCGTCCGCCTGCCCGAGCCGCAGGCATGATCCGCGCCGCCCTCGCTCTGCTCGCGCTGTCGGTGTCGCCCGCACAGGCGCAAGGCCGAATCTGCCTTACCTCACCCGAAGCCGAGTCGATCGCGCTGGTGGTCATGCCCGACATCCTCCGCCAGACCGGCGTCCTCTGCGCCGCCCGCCTCCCCGTCGCGAGCCCGCTTCGCAGCGGCGGCGACCTCATCGCCCGCTACGATCGCGAGGCCGAACGCGCCTGGCCCGCCGCCAAGGCCGCGATCCTCAAGCTGAGCGTGCCCCAGGCCGACCTGCTCCTCGGCTCCGACTTCGCCCGTCCCATCGTCGCCACCCTGGTCGCGCCGCTGGTGGTCGGCCGCATCGCCGTCGCCGATTGTGGCACGGTCGACCGGCTGGTGAGCCTGCTCGCCCCCCTGCCCCCGCGCAACACCGCGGGCGTGCTCGTCACCCTGCTTCAGTACCTGAAATCGCAGAAAGCGCGCGGCAAGACGGTCGACACGCCCGACCTGCCGCTGTGCGAGGCGACGCGATGATCGACACGCTGCTCCCCCCCGAACTGGTCGCCGCCGCCACCCGCGTCGTGGAGGCGAACCGTGCCGCCGGCCGCCGGGTCGCGGTCGCCGAAAGCTGCACCGGCGGCCTCGTCGCCGCCGCGCTGACCGAGGTTCCGGGCTCGTCGGACGTGCTGGAGGCCGGCTTCGTCACCTATGCCGACACCGCCAAGCGCGCGTTGCTCAAGGTCGGTGGCGAGATCCTCGAAACCTTCGGCGCGGTGTCGATCGCGACCGCCTGGGCGATGGCGCAGGGCGCGCTCGAACGGAGCGGCGCGGACGTCGCGGTGTCGATCACCGGCATCGCCGGCCCGGGCGGCGGGTCTGACAAGAAGCCGGTCGGCACCGTCGTCTTCGCTCGCGCGATCAAGGGTGCCGACCCCAACGACGTCCACGCTGATCGCCGCCATTTCGGCGACTTGGGGCGTGGCGGTATCCGCCTTCAGGCGGCGCTGTGCGCGCTCGAACTGCTGCTCCCACCCGACCCGTAAAGGACGGCCGCCCGCTCCTCGAACGCCCCGATCATCCGGCGCAGCGCGGTGCCGAACACCTGCCCCGCCAGCATCTCGAACACGCGGTTCTTGAACTGGAAGTCGACCGCGAAATCGACCGCGCACCCCTCGCCCTCCGGCCGGAATTGCCAGTCGTTGCGCAGATACTTGAGCGGCCCGTCAACATATTCGACATGGATGCTTTCCGGCCGCGCCTTGCCGACGCGGCTGGTGAACGTCTCGCGCAGCCCCTTGAACCCGACGATCATGTCCGCGACCGTCTCGTCCGGCCCGTCCCGCCGCACCCGCATCGCCGACACCCAGGGCAGGAACTCAGGGTATCGCCGTACGTCCGCGACCAGGTCGAACATCTGCTCCGCGGTATAGGGCAGGTGCCGCGTCTCCGAATGCTTAGGCACGGAGCATCCCGCTGCGCGCCAGCTTCTCCTCGCGCGCCGCCTTCAGTCGCGCGAAATCGTCCCCGGCATGATAGCTCGACCGGGTCAGCGGCGACGACGCGACCAGCCCGAACCCCTTGGCGCGCGCGATCGCGGCATAGGCATCGAACGCCTGGGGCGTCACGAACTCGGCCACCTTGGCGTGTCGCGGGGTTGGTTGAAGGTATTGCCCCATGGTCAGGAAGTCGATCTCGGCCGAGCGCATGTCGTCCATCACTTGGTGGACCTCCAGCCGTTCCTCGCCGAGTCCCAGCATCACGCCCGACTTGGTGAAGATCGACGGATCGTGCCGCTTCACCGACTCCAGCAATCGCAGCGAGGCATAATAGCGCGCGCCCGGCCGGATCGTCGGATACAGCCGCGGCACCGTTTCCAGATTGTGGTTGTACACGTCGGGTCGCGCCTCGACGATCGACTCGACCGCTTCTCGCGCCTTGTTACGGAAATCGGGGGTGAGGATCTCGATGGTGGTGGTCGGGTTCGACCGCCGGATCGCCCGGATCACCTTGACGAACTGCGACGCGCCGCCGTCGGGCAGGTCGTCTCGGTCGACCGAGGTCACGACGATGTGCGAAAGCCCCATCTGCGCCGCCGCATCCGCCACGTTCTGCGGCTCCATCGCGTCCACCGCGCGCGGCATCCCCGTCTTGACGTTGCAGAACGCGCAGGCGCGGGTGCAGGTGTCGCCCAGGATCATCACCGTGGCGTGCTTCTTGGACCAGCATTCGCCGATGTTGGGACACGCCGCCTCCTCGCACACCGTGGTCAGGCTCTTGGCGCGCATCAGCTCGCGCGTCTTGGCGAACCCGGCGCTGGTTGGTGCCTTGACCCGGATCCAGTCGGGCTTGCGAACGCGGGCGGGAGCCGTAATCGGGGTCATCTCGTTCATGGTTGCGCAGATAGCGTCTGCACCGCGCCGAAACAACGAAGGAGAACTAGGCCAATGACCGGCTTCACCGACCTGATCGACGGCTATCAGCGCTTCCGGACCGCCGACTGGCGCCGCCAGCGCGACCGCTGGAGCGAGCTCAAGGACGGCCAGAGCCCGCAGGTGATGGTGATCGCCTGTTCCGACAGCCGGGTCGAGCCCGCGCAGATCTTCGACACGCTGCCCGGCGAGATCTTCGTCGTCCGCAACGTCGCCAACCTCGTGCCGCCGTTCGAGACCGGCGGCGGCCACCACGGCGTCTCCGCCGCGCTCGAGTTCGCCGTCACCCAGCTCGAGGTGGGCGAGATCGTCGTCATGGGCCACGAGAAGTGCGGCGGCTGCGCGGCCGCGCTGACCCGCGGGTTCAAGGATGCCGCACCCGGCGAGGGCGGCTTCGTCGCCGACTGGGTCGGCCTGCTCGACGCCGCCCGCGACAAGGTCGTGGCCGAGCACGGCGACGGCCCCGACGCGACCCGCGCGATGGAGCTCGAATCGGTGCGCACCTCGCTCGCCAACCTGCGCACCTTCCCCTTCGTGACCGAGCGCGAGGCGGCGGGGAGCCTGACCCTCCACGGTGCCTATTTCGGCATCGCCTCGGGCGAGATGCTGGTCCTGCGCGACGGCGAGTTCGCCCCCGTCCGCAATCTGTCCTAGCCGGGGATCACCGGCTGCCACCCTCGCCGCCGGAGCACGGCGAGGTACCAGCCCGCGCTTGCCACGATCTGCACCGCCGTCGCCGCCAGCGCCGGCCGGCCGTCGACCGGGTCGAGCCAGTTGGTCCAGCCGATATAGCCGAGCGCAACCAGCGTCACCGCCGGCGCGGCGGGGTAGAGCGGCATCCGGTACGGCGCGTGCGCGGTCAGGCCCCGTCGCCGCGCCGCCACCGTCGCGACCGCCAACCCCGCATAGATCGCGACCAACCCCGTCCCGCTCCACACCTCCAGCAGCCGGAGCGGCAGGAAGCACAGCGCGATCCCGACCGCGCCGATCATCAGCGTCCCTGCCCATGGCGTGCCCAGCCGCGGGTGGATCAGCTGCAACCACCCGTCGATCGGCCGCCCCCAGCTGCCATCGCGCCCCGTGCCATAGAAGAACCGGGCACAGGCGAGCACCCAGGCGATGATCGCGTTGACGATCGCCACTGCGACCCCGATCGCCAGCCAGCGCCCCAGCCCCGCCCCGCCCGCCTCCGCCGCCAGTCGCCCGAATGGATTGACGGACGCGAACAGCGCGGGGAGGTCGCCCGCGCCCACCAGCGCCGCCACGACGGGCATCCCTTCCAGCACCAGCGTCGCGGCCAGCGCCCACATCACCGTCCGCGCGATCCGGCGCGGGGCGTCGTGCATTTCCTCCCCGAAATACACCGCCGCTCCATAGCCGTTGAGCGCAAAGATCGCGATCGTCGCCGCCACGCCGATCGCCGCCGGGTCTGCCGGCGTTAGGTCGGGCCCGACCGGCGTTGTCAGCATCGCCAGCGGATCGCGATGCGCGCCCATCAGCCCTAGCGCGGACACGACCGCCAGCGCCACCACCTCCAGCGCCAGGAAGACACCCGTCACCACCGCGTTAACTCGTATGTCGAGCAGCCCCACCAGCGTGCATCCCGCCACGACCGCGATCGCCGTACCCCTGGGCGGCAGTCCGGGGATGACGGACGCCAGCACCTCGCTCACTCCCAGTCCCGCTACGGGGAGGAAGATCAGGTTGTTGACGACGTTGACGCCCAGCATCACGAACCCGGCGCAGGGACCCAGCGTCCGCGCGACCATGACATACTCGCCTCCGACGACCGGCCAGGCGGAGGACAGCTCGGCATAGATCAGCGCGGTCGCCACGCACACCAAGGCCGCCACGATCATCGCCCACAGCGCGCCGGTGCCCGCCACCTGGAACATGCCCGGCAGGATCACGAACACCGACGACGCCGGCGTCGCCACCGACAGCGTCAGGAATAGAACGCCTGCGGTGCCCAGGCTGCGGGTCAGGCCCGAATGTCCGCGCGCATCCGTCATTCTCTTCGCCCGCGCTGAACGTGTCGAAGCACAGTTCTGCTCGTCCGCGCCCTTGTCGAGAAAGCATTGTGTATCGACACGCGCAGCGCGTGCTGAACCTGTCCCTACCCCGCGTTGGGCGCGACGGTCGTGGTGGGTGTCGCCGCCTTGGGCTGCTCCGCCGTCGAGCGCAGGTTGAGCTCCTTGAGCTGCCTGGGCGTCGCGAAGTTGGGCGCGCCCATCATCAGGTCCTCCGCCTTTTGCGTCATCGGGAAGACGATCACCTCGCGGATGTTCGGCTCGTCCGCCAGCAGCATCACGATCCGGTCGATCCCCGGCGCCGATCCACCGTGCGGCGGCGCGCCGTACTTGAAGGCGTTGATCATCCCCGCGAAATCGCGATCGACATCGGCCTGCGAATAGCCCGCGATCTCGAACGCCTTGTACATGATCTCGGGCCGGTGATTCCGGATCGCCCCCGACGACAGCTCCACCCCGTTGCATACGATGTCATACTGATAGGCGAGGATCTCGAGCGGGTCCTTGGTCTCCAGCGCCTCCAGCTCGCCCTGCGGCATGCTGAACGGGTTGTGGCTGAAATCCACCTTCCGGTTGTCCTCGTTATACTCGAACATCGGGAAATCGACGATCCAGCAGAACTCGAAGCGGTTGGCATCGATCAGCCCCAGCGTCTCGCCCACCCGCGTCCGCGCCAGCCCCGCCAGCTTGGCCGCCTGCGCCGCCTTACCCGCCGCGAAGAAGATGCCGTCGTCCGGCCCGAGCCCGAGCGCGTCGGCCATCGCGGTCATCTTGTCCTCGCCATGGTTCTTGGCGATCGGCCCGCCCCATTCGCCGCCCTTGCGCGTCGCATAGCCGAGGCCCGCGAACCCTTCGGACTGCGCCCAGGCGTTCATGTCGTCGAAGAACTTGCGGCTGCGATCGGCCGTCCCCGGTGCTGGGATCGCGCGCACCACGTCACCCGCTTCGACGATCAACGCGAACCGCCCGAAGCCCGAGCCCTTGAACTGCTCGCTGACGTCGGAGATCAGGATCGGGTTGCGCAGATCCGGCTTGTCGTTGCCATAAAGCAGCATCGACTCGGCGTACTGAATACGCCGGAACGGCAG
>Ga0325401_1000073_pt1 | contig 54407 bp, 37 predicted proteins | sample PopdelMetagenome_FD_205666 | JGI IMG/M metagenome (GOLD analysis project Ga0325401, IMG submission 205666) | Populus deltoides microbial communities from Bellville, Georgia, United States - Xylem-PdKOR-R2 | ecosystem: Host-associated > Plants > Phyllosphere > Stem > Wood/Secondary xylem | place...
TAAGGGGGTATGTGAAACGTAGAGAAATTGCTAAAGCAAGGAAACTGTTCGATGACATGCCTCAAAGAGACATTGTTTCATGGAACTTAATGATTTCGGGGTATGTTTCGTGTCATGGGATCAGGTTCTTAAAAGAAGGGAGAAACTTGTTTGATAGAATGCCGGAGAGGGATATTGTATCCTGGAATACGATGATTAGTGGGTATGCGAAGAATGGGAGAATGGATGAGGCGTTGAGGATGTTTAAATTGATGCCGGAGGGGGATGTTGTGTCTTGGAATGCTATTGTTACTGGGTTTTTGCAGAATGGTGACGTGGCTCGTGCAATTGAGTATTTTGAGAGAATGCCGGAGAGGGATGCTGCGTCGCTTAGTGCGCTTGTGTCTGGTCTTATTCGGAATGGGGAATTGGACGAGGCCGCGAGAGTGGTGGTTAGGTTTGAGAGAGATGGTGGTAGGAAAGAGAATTTGTTGCAAGCTTATAATACTCTGATTGCGGGGTATGGTCGGAGAGACAGGGTTGATGAAGCTCGGAAACTTTTTGATCAAATACCGTTTTGTGATGGCAAGGGAAAAGGAGGAGATGGAAGGTTCGGGAGGAATGTGGTGTCATGGAATTCGATGATCATGTGCTATGTCAAGGCAGGAAATATTGTTTCTGCTAGGGAACTCTTTGACCAAATGATGGAACGAGATACCATTTCTTGGAATACCATGATTAGTGGCTATGTTAACATGTTAGATATGGACGAGGCCTCCAGACTTTTTTGTGAAATGCCAAATCCTGATATTTTTTCGTGGAATAAGATGATTGCAGGGCATGCTCAGATTGGTGATTTGGATCGTGTTAATGATTTATTTCGGAGGATGCCCCAAAAGAACTTGGTGTCATGGAACTCTGTGATAACAGGATATGAGAAAAATGATGATTATATTGGAGCAATCAAGATCTTCATTCAGATGCAAGTTGAAGGAGAGAAACCTGACCGGCATACCTTATCTTCGGTTCTTAGTGTGTCTGCTGGGATAGTGGATCTTCAACTGGGAATGCAGATCCATCAGCTGGTAACAAAGACAGTTATACCAGATGTGCCAATAAATAATGCCCTCATTACCATGTACTCAAGATGTGGCGCAATAATCGAGGCAGGGACACTTTTTGATGAGGTGAAACTGCAAAAAGAAGTAATTTCTTGGAATGCAATGATTGGAGGATATGCTTCTCATGGTTATGCTGTGGAGGCTCTGGAAGTTTTCAAATTGATGAAAAGTTTTGACGTGCGACCTACTCATATAACATTTATTTCAGTTTTGCATGCCTGTGCTCATGGAGGACTAGTCGAAGAAGGTCGAGTGATATTTGAATCCATGGCTGGTGAATTTGGAATTGAACCAAGTGTTGAGCATTATGCCTCACTGGTGGACATCATGAGCCGTCATGGGCAGCTGGAACAGGCACTGGATTTGATCAATAGCATGCCATTTGAACCAAATAAGGCTGTTTGGGGTGCATTACTGAGTGCTGCTAAGGTGCATAACAAAATAGAGGTGGCCCGAGTTGCTGCTGAAGCATTGATAAGACTTGAGCCTGACAGTTCGGCCCCATATGTCTTGCTGTACAATATGTATGCTGATGTAGGGCAATGGGACAGTGCAACAGAAGTGAGAATAATGATGGAAAGGAGTAATATCAAGAAGCAAGCAGCATATAGCTGGGTGGATTCCTCCCATTGGTGATTTTTAATATGTGCCTTCTGCATGAAGTCACCAATTGGATGGCTGCACTTGTTAATTTTCAGCTTCGGGCATCGACACACTGCCACGCAGTAAGGTTACGAGCATTCAACTAGATTTCCATGTATCTGCAGGCTCTCAGGCAGAGGAAAACAGAAACTGGAAATTTAAGTTATTTGAACAGAAGGGTGGTTTTCCCCGGAAGGAAAAGGCCAGCTGTGAATTAACTGGTGATCGCTTGCTTCAATCCTTGAAGAATAGGAAGGACCACTTTGAACACACTGTCAACATGGTTAAAAAATGACGTTGGCTTCTTTTTTGTGGGTAAACTTTTGAAAAATAAGCTAACCCAGAGTGATTTTTGCTTCCAGGATGGGCTTGTCTTTTTTTTCTGGGAGCATGAGATGCACGCTGCATCTGCAAGTTATGCATTGACATGAGGTATTTTGCTATTTTTGTTTCTTTGGTCATATCTCCTCAGAAGAAAATTGCGGTGGGCCATCATCAATCCTTTACGGCATAGGTCCAGCAAAGCGTGGTACTAGATATAGCAGTCTTGAGGATTGTCCATATTATTCGAAGCATAGGATGTTCATGACTGAAGCTGCATTGCACAAGATCCCCGAGAATTGTCCATGCAGGATTTCTTGGCAGGTATTTGAGAGGCGTTTGGCAAGTCAAGTTGCAATGATCTGATAGTCTCATCAATGGCTCGGAATTCCAGCCCTTGCTTTGCTGCTTGATTTTATAGTCTCATCAGTCCCATATGCGAAGCATTAAACAGTTTAAGGATCCAGCTCAAAATACTGTACTCTACTGAGCACTGCAGTCAATGCTACAAGAAATAGATGAAGCCCAATTTCTCAGATCGTCAAATCATGCAAGAATTTGCAATGATTCAAACTCACAATATCAGATGATAACTAGAAGTCTCCTTTGTGTGAATCCTTTTGATATCTTGTTGGAATTTCCTTTAAGATTCTGTTAGATTATCTTGTCCTTTCAAGTTGTCTTCTTTAAGACTTTAACACGATATGATATCATACCACGTGGCGTTTGAATGAAAACTATGTTCAGTTACACTAATGTGCAGTCCAAACATAAAATGAATTTCTCCAAAGCATCCAATGAAAGCAACGCTCAATAATTTATTTTTTTAAAAATACCACACGTAAACCTTTTTTCTTTTTTTCGCAAAATAGCATAGTTGGAAAAATAACTAGAAAATTGCACATTTGATGGGTTATAGAAACAGCGCAAGACATAAATTGCATATTGTCAACATAACCTATTAAAATACAAAAAAAAAAAAATTCAATTAAAAAAATTGTCTTCCCTGTTTGTATATAAATTTTATTTATTTTTAAATTCAAAATATGCTTATTCTCTTATAAAATTAAAAAAAAATCAAGGGACAACAATTTTGCTAGATTGGCATTCTCAATTATTCTTTTCTGTAGTATAAAAACAAACATAATTAAGTTTCATATCTGTGTACAAACTCTATTAAGAAAATATTTAAAAAAAATAATAAAAAAATTTTATTCTTTTGTAAAATTTAAAAAATAAAATATTTTGAATAGAGTTTGTAGACAAATAAGAAACTTAATAATGTTTTCTTATATTAAGAAGAGAATAATTAAGAATCCCGATCCAGCTAAAACGTTAATTACCCCTTGATTTTTTTTTTGTAAAATAAAAAAAATGAAAAATATTTTTAATAGAGTTTGCATACAGATTTTTTCTTTATCAAAAAAGAATAATTAAGAATCCCAATCTAGCTAAACTATTGTCCCTTGATTTTCTTAATTTTACAAAAGAATAAACTCTTTTTTAAATTTAAAAGACAGTTTTTAATAGAGTTTGCATACAAATAGAAAACTTAATTATATATTTTTTTAATTTAAAAATAAAAATCATATTTTTAATAGAACTTGTATACAAATAGAAAAGACAATTTTTTAAAAAAAAACGTATTTAATAAATTACGTGGAAATAACGTATTTCAATAGATTATGACAACGGGAATAACATAACTTATTTTAACAAAAAGACCACAAAGTTGATTGAAATGAACAAAAGCACTAGTAATTTCTCCACCTTTGATAAAGCCACGTGTGATGATCAACGCCCACACAACCGAAAACACACTAACTAACCTTTTCCACGTTGAAGGAATAGAAAGTTTTTAAATTGTTTTTTTATTTAAAAAAATATTATACACACCTTTTGAAACATATTTTTTTTTGTTTTTTTTTTAATGATGAGGACACGTTGCATGATACAGATGAGATGAGGACAGAAAATAAATCCATATTCATCCTTCCTAGCTATATTAAACCGAAAGAAAAATCTTTGTGATTGCTTCTCCAATAACATTATTTGGCATGTTCTTAGCAAGAGTGAGAGATTATTTGGTGGAAGGATAATATTGAAATAATTACATAAAAGAAAGGATGTAATTGAAGATTGTGCGAAAAAATAACAAAAAAACATTTAAAAAAACAATAAAAACGACACCCCAAATCTAATATATAAGAGTGGTGAGTGATCTTGATTAACGGATACTGTAACCGATTCTCCTCTCTCTCTCTCTCTCTCTTAAAGAGAAAACCAGAACTTCCAGGATTCCACTCGACTCGACCCGTCCTGATTCACCCAGCCGTCAACTCACCAATCGAACTAAGATGATGAAAAAAAGAAGCAGAACGGACCTCGATCAAGCAGTAGTTAATGTTTGTAAACGCGAACTCGGTCAGCTCTCCACTCGCGATTTCGCTCACCGTCTCGCCGCCTCCGAGGTAACTCACCGATTCCTCCCCTTTTTTTCTAATTATTCCGCCATTATTGATAAACTTAATTGATCAAGGGCGTGTTTGGTTGTTGTTTTTTTATTAGGATCTTGTATTGAGGCTTGAAATACACAAGAAGTTGGAGAAGCACGAAGGGTGCGTGAACACGCTGAGTTTTAATTCTGGTGGTGATGTTTTGATATCGGGCTCAGATGACCTGCGGGTGATTTTATGGGATTGGGAAACTGGGCGTGTTAAACTTTCCTTTAATTCGGGTCATCGTAATAATGTGTTTCAAGCCAAGTTCATGCCTTTTTCTGATGATCGGATTATTGTTACTTGTGCTGCTGATGGCGAGGTAAATAATATAAAATATAAAAAACAGCATTCTTTTATCTGATATCTCTATTGTTTTGCCTGTATGTTGGTGATTGTGAAGAAAGCGTAGATTTTTAGTTGAAATTCGGTTTTGAAAAGGGTTGGCTTTTGGTATCCTTAGTTCTTAAAAAAACGGGTGTTTTTTACTTGTCGGAGATGTTAATCATTTTCGAATTATGGGTTTAGTCGTTTAAGTAAAGAAGAGTGACTTCTTTGCCAGGTGATGCAGTGGATGTTGGTAATAGATTTTTAGTTGAAATCCATAGCCGGTTTTGAAAAGGGTGTGCCTTTTAATATCACTAAAAATAGGTGTTTTTTTTTTTTTTTAATTTTTTGGAGATGATATTTGTTTTTTTGAATTGTGGGTTTAGCTATATTTTAAAGAAAAAGAGAAGTGATTTTTTTTTTCCAAGTAATGGAGTGGATGTTAGTGTGTCAAATTTTATGATATGCATTGCACATGATGTGTTGCCATCTTATTACTGCCTTGTTTGAACTTAACTGTTTGGAATGAGTTTTATATTGGTGTGTTTTGTGCTAAAGATTTAGGGCTTTTGACATTTTCCTGGTATATTCTGAATTCAGGAATTGCTTATTTTTTCAAGAGAGTTTAGTATGCATGATTTTAATGTTATGTTGCTTGTATTAACAAGGAACATTTTTTCGATTTTAGATTCGACAAGCTCAAATTCTCGAAGGGGGAGAAGTGAAAACTATATTGCTTGGAAAACACAAAGATTCACGAGTTCATAAGTTGGCTATTGAACCTGGGAGTCCTCATATATTTTATTCTTGTGGCGAGGATGGAGTGGTTCAACATGTGAGTTGTGATTACCCTTGCTAATTACAATTTTAGTTCTGCTCTTGCTTTTGTTAGAATTAATAAGAAATCTTGTAAGCCTAAAACAATTGCCTGCAGCTATCACCTTGCATGTTGTTATTCTTGATTTTTGAATAGCTGGGTTTATGCAATTATGTGACACTGTCATTGTGATTTCAGTTTGATTTGAGAACTAGGTCTGCCACAGAACTTTTTACTTGCCGATCCATTAATGATCCAAGGAGTTTCCAGCCATATGTCCATCTAAATGCCATTGCTATTGATCCAAGAAACCCGAATCTCTTTGCAGTTGGGGGAATGGACGAGTTTGCTAGACTTTATGACATCCGCAAGTATAGTTGGGATGGGTCAAGTGATTTTGGTCAACCTGCAGATTACTTCTGTCCTCAGCATTTGATTGGTAATGGGGATGCTGGAATTACAGGCTTGTCATTCTCAGACCAGAGTGAGCTTCTAGTCTCATATAATAACGAGCTCATCTATCTTTTTACAAGAGACATGGGTTTGGGAAATCCTCCATTTCCATCCTTTTCATCCCCAATTTCAATGGGCAGTGATACTAGTGAAGTAGAACCTGGGTCTATAGCATCTTCATCATCTATGGATGTGGATGGGAAAAATGCTGCCCAAGCTTATAAGGGGCATAGAAATTGTGAGACTGTGAAGGGTGTGAGCTTTTTTGGGCCAAGATGTGAGTATGTTTCTAGCGGCTCTGATTGTGGTCGGATATTTATTTGGAAGAAAAGGGGTGGAGAGCTTATTCGTGTTATGGAAGCAGATAGGGATGTGGTAAATTGTACTGAGCCTCATCCTCATACCATGGCGCTTGCTAGCAGCGGAATCGAGTCTGATATAAAAATATGGACTCCAAAGGCTATTGAGAGAGCTACTCTGCCGACAAATATTGGACAGGTATGCTTTATTCATCCAGTTTGTTTTGAAATCCATATCCTTAAAAATCTTGTCATTACATTATTTTATGAGAGTTGAATTAACTAGAAATAGTTTATATATTGTAATGATAAGGTTCAAAAAGAGAATCCTTTTCTGCGACTTGAGAAAGATTCAACTTTCATTGGACCAATGCCAACAGTCAGTTTGGTAGCTTTATCTTTGATCCAAGTTCTTGAAAGGGAATAATAACTGAATTTTAATTTTGCAAACGGAACGTTTTCAGTTTAACTTTTAAGTATTCTTGGAGACTGTCATCTTCTCGTTCTTTTGTCCCAAACTTTCACGTATGGGAAAAAAGGCAAAAAAACACAAAAAAAACAGTGGTGTTGTGGGGATTTAAAGTGGACAGATGGTAGGCTAAAACTTCCCGGTCTGGTTGGCTTATTCCACTGAGCTATTAAAGTCTATTATAAAATTTTACTCCATTACAAGCATTGTGATGATAATGGATCCACATTGCTACAATATCCATGTATAGGCTATATGGGGCAGCAGGGGAACTAATTTCTCAGCTGTTACTTGTTTTCGAAAGGTCCTGATGCGTGATTGCTATTGGTTTGGCTTGAGTGATTACGATGACAATGATTATTTCTCTGACGACGACGACGACGACGACGATGAAGACAGTGATGATGTTGATATTGATGAAGACAGTGATGATGCTGATATTGATGATGACAGTGATGATGATTGTGATGATGATGGTTGTGATTGTGATGATGATAATTTTCTTGGCAGTTATGATGATTGTTGATTCTGATTTAAACTTTTGCTCAGGTGAAACCAAAGGCTAGGGGATGGATGTACCGCTTAGCTTCCCCGGAGGATTTGATGTTGCAATTATTTTCACTTCAAAGGCAGAGGACTAGCCCAGAAAGCGTGGTGCAGAACTCGGTTATGGATAGCGAACTTCTAGAGCTTATACTATCATTCAATGCTAACAGTGACGTTTCTTCAGATGATGGAGGAGATGCTGCAAATCACGATGACTCGTTGGGTTAGGAGATGCCATTTTGTAACCTTTTGGCCTGTGAAAAAGCGGTAGTTAAATGTACATAGTATACGGTTTTAGCTTTGACTTTTATTGAGCTGTGTTGCAAGTTTCCATGCCTGACTGGCTATGTTATTCTGCATTTAAATTTTTCGTTCACCAATTGTTACTTCCTCTCGTTTTTCTGTATATTTTTTTCTGTTATATAATGTCTTCCAGCCAAATTTGCGGATTACAGAAACGACTTTTAGGCTGCTACATAAAATTCTTAAAACTCAAGACCATGCAAATTCCTTGGCTGTTCTCTGCTTGTCAATGATGTCATTCCCAGATCATGGCTGGTATTGTTATTTGAAATATTGTTGCTGTCAGTAAATGAAGCTTGAATCGATATCTGGGAATTATGCTGCTCCGCCCTCTCGATCATTCCTGTTATAAAAAAATTATGGTCCAGGAAATGTGATGAGGATAGAGCAATGATTGGTGGCCATAAAAGCGTTCTCTCGGAACGGAAGTATCTCGACAAAATTATGTGTTCTCCTCGACGGTAAGCATTTGTTCATCAACAGCTATCCATGGAGCCTTTCACCTGGATTGATTAAAAACATGGGGAGTTTCTACTAAAATTTTAACCCAAGAATTTTGAACAGCTCCATGTGTTTTTTTTTTTTTTTCTTGAGAAAATTATGTGACCACCCCTTCAGCTGTGAAAGCTCAAGAAAGTAGTTTTTGTACGACATACATTGATAATCTATCATTCCATTTAAGAAAACTGCTGGCTTTAACTTGGTTACAAACAGAAATTGCAAATATTCAAGATAAATCGGATTGAATTTATTAAAATATAATTCGGGATATGAGATCGAAACAACTGTATATAGAAAAGCGAAAAGAAATTATAAAATTCAAGACCTAATAAAATAACTTGATATCAAAAATGAAAAAAAAAATCAAAAAATATATTGGTGAAGAAGAAAACCCAAGTCAATTTGGGCTAACTTGACAAACCTACAATCCGTCATATGAGATTATGATAAAAAAAAATCAAACAAGAGACCTAGTAAAAAAAAACCAAAGTTCAATAAAAAAAATATAAAAAATAACCCGAGCTAATCCGTGTTAACTTTACTAACCCACTCTTAAAATAACCAAACATAAAGAAAAGTGAAAAAATAAAAAAGCTCAAGAGCAAATAATTTAATGCAAAATGATGAAATAAAAAAATAAGAAAAAAAATTGAGCCAACCTAGATTGACTTGACTAATTTATCACTTGCGACAAGCGATTATGATAAAAAAAAAACTTCCAAAAGAAGCATCTAACAAAAAAGACCAAAGTTAAATAAAAAAAACATTGAGAAAGAAAATGCAAATTGACTTGGTTTAGCTTGACCAGTCCACTTTCAAAATAACGAAACAATAAGAGAAACAAAAAATAACAAAGCTCAAGGGCAAATAATTTAATGCAAAATGATGAAATGAAAAAAAAAACAATATAAAAAAATTGAGGGAAAAAATGAGTTCACTCGGATAACTCAACCAACCCGACACTCGCGACATGTGAACGGGATAAAGAAAAAGACTTCCAAAAGATGAATCTATACAAAAGACCGAAATTAAATAAAAAAATGAGTACAAAAATGCAAGTTAATCCGAGTTAATTTGACTAACTCGCACTTGAGATAACCCAATATAAATAAAAGTGAAAAATCACATGGCTCAAGGGCCAATAATTTAACACCAAATGATGAAATTATATATAAAAAATCAATTTGCTAAAAAAAAACAAGTCACCCATGCTTAACTTGACTAAATTATTACCCGAGATACGAGATCAAGATAATGCAACAAAATAGAAAGTAGAACAAACAATGAAGTTAAGGGATTAATAATTAAATATCAAATTATAAATTTAAAAAAATATATTTTTTAATAAACGATTGCCTATTGGAAGGCAATCACAAAAGGATAACAAAGTAAAATATTCAATAGTAAAACAATTTAAAACTCAAACAATGTAGGCAAAATATAATATAAAAAGTAAAAGAAAATAATCATGGGTTAAATTAAAAAACAAAAAATCTAAGAAAATGATAATAAAAAAAAGTAATAAAAAAATAAGGATCAAAATTGGATAAAAGATCAAATAAAATTAAACGTTGAGGGATAAAATTAAAAAAAAATAAATCAAGAAAATGATAAGAATATAGAAATAAAAAGAATGAGAACCAAAAATAGATTAAGAAAACAAATGCAATAAAATTGGAATGGATGGAATTGAAAAAAAATAATAAAAAAAGTATAAAACATAGAAATATAGCAATCAAAAATAGAGGGATCGAATCAGATAAAAAATCAAATTGAATAAAATGCTCAAGTATAAAATTAAAAAATAACTTAAAAAAACATCAAAAGCTATATAAACAATAATTAAAAGAAAAAGGGTTAAAATCGATAAAATCACAAACCAGAGGATAATTATTTTTAGAAGGTCATGGGTGAATTTATAGGGAATAAGAGAGAAAAGAAAAAAAAATAAAAAACTCTATCGCAACCAACTAGAACTCTTTCATAAGCTAGAAAGAGAATGACTCGCCGCTCTTAATGTTGCCGTGAAAGTAGAACTTTGGTAACCGGAAGGGATCTCATGCGCTACGTAAATAGCACAGAGACCATCACGCTCTGACACATATAACGATAATTTTTTTTAATAATATTTAATAATATAAAATTACCATACAATCTCTAACCAAATTAAAAAATATCAACTAGGCCATAATAAAAAGGCTATGACACGCTTGAAATTAACCTTAGTATTTTTTTTGGATTTCAAGGGTAGTTTTGCAATTTCATTGTTTTTTAAAATGGAAAAGACGGATAATCCCCTCCATGTTCATTTTTTAAGGGGTATGATAGTAATTTAACTATGTAAATTGTTTAGGAAAAAGACTAAAAAGCTGCTCTACAAAAACTTAATATATTTTTTTTCTTTTAAGATTAAAATAGTTATTTTACTATAATAAAAAAAAAGATATTCGGATCAATTTAACAAAAGATAATTGTACCGTCAGTGGCAAGCGTAACCAGTTTTTTATCTCAAGGGTAAAAACATAATTACATAGCTTTGCTACAATGAATAGGGAGACGTGTCTAGGGCACAGTAAATCACCTATTCCTTGTAGTTTTTTTTGTAGTTTTTTCCCAGCTGTAGTTAAACACGATTTTGCTTCTTTGTGATTGAAGAAGATTCATATCATTAAATTCTAATCTCCCATCTAAAGAAAAGGCTGAGGCATAAGGATTTCTGGCAGGTGCTTGTAAGCGAATTGAACGTCTATTATGCATTTAACAGTGTGGAGAATTTCTTCCAAGGTCTGTTCTTAGCTTTCTTATGAGGGGCTCTCTGGAATATCACCATTAGTGGTACATGAAGTTTGTAGAGAACTTCCTCCTTGTACAGTAAAAAGGTAATTCCAATCACACTAGGTCTAGGCTAGAATGCTGTTGCTGCTGCTTTTGTGACTTGAAATAGGAGGAGCAGCCCTTATCAGAAGACTCTGAAAGAACGCAATCATCTGCACAACATTATTCATGACATTAAATCCATGAGCCATCAGAATGAAGGAAAATTCTAGTATTACAGTAGAAAAGAGGGATTAGGGTAAAGCTCATACTGTTGCAAATCCAATGCACACAAAAATGAAGCCAGGGAAATTAAATGGTGCATCCTCAGACAGGAATAAAGCTGGAGAATAGAAGGAGAAGTTAATTCTAAGAACTTCAGTTCATAAAGTTTCACTTTTGTCAATTTTCACATACCTGTCAGAGGACTATAGATTAAGGGGGAGATGATGTTTGCCAAGGAGATTATTCCTGAAATGCATCCTTGAGCCTTCCCCTGAGATGAGTTTTTATGAGTTGAAATGAAAAGAAGAAAAATATGAATGAATTGGGGTGTCCTTATTCCTCTAGTTAAAAACGTGATCAGTTAAAGATGGATGGGCTGCATTTAACGATTTTGCTCTTTGTTGACAGTTAAAATGCAGATCAAAACACACAGAAGATTGGTTCTGATGACTTTCTGAAAAGTTTGAGCCTGTAAGCACGTTTACAATATACAGAGAAAATGGAGGCTATCAGTATCAAGCATAAGACTTCAGCCACTCTTAACTAAGAGTTACCTGCTCATTAGGCCCTATTTGTTTCGACACGATGCTGCGTAACTGTGGAATTACATCAGTAATAAGAATTCCTCAGTCAAAGAGATCTTTCATGAAGATGAGAGTAAATTACTTACACACGGAGGGATGAAAACTGCAAAAACCGAAAAAATGGTAGTGGCATACGGGACCTGCTCACAATGGAAACTTACTTTCAGTGTCATAAGCAACAAGAATCGGAAAAGAAAAACAATAAGAGAAATCAACATCTTCTTACACATGGTCCACCAATTTCATAAAAACAAGAAATCAGAAGATAGAATTAAAAAAACTGACATATAATACCACGAACTCAAGAAGAAAAGGACAATCTGGAATAAAAGATGCAAAAAAAATGTAAATTAGTTGAAGCATTACCCAAGCTGAGCATGCTACACTGTAAAGCAGTGCCTGCAAGATTTCAGGTAAAATCACCAGCATTTTAGGCTCAACTTGTGTTGTTTTAGTTCATCAGCATGAATAAACGCAAACAAGCTAAGTAAGGTTAAGGCTCTTACATTTGCAATGCCCCCTAAAAGCCCTATTGCCAGTAGTTTTTCCTCTGCTACAAGTGGTGCCAACAAGGGCATGAAAAGCAGCTGTGAAATTCACTACAATTGGGTAATAAGCTCCGGTGACTGGATTTATTAGCCGACTATTATGTGATAAGAAACGCAAAGGAGTAGAAGATAATGAGAGGAAAGAAATAAATATTTTAGCAACACGCAATTTTGTAAATGCGTACCTGTGATGCCATTCCTGAAACACCAACAAGTAGCATTAGATCAGCATACTGGTTTTTGCTGAAGTGAAAACGAGCCTTCAAGTAGTACTGCATGGCACAAATCATTCAAGTTGGAAACCAGAAATTCTGATGAATGTTTTATTGATATTTCCTAATATGCTGTCTCATTTCAGGGTTGTTCAATTGTGTTTTCAACTTTTACTTAGTTGTTCTTGTTTGTCTCCACTTAGTTCAACATTTTATACTTTAACTGAGAATTTGAATTTCCCAGAAGTTTTTGGCGTTCTAATCTGCTCTATTGGTGGAAAAGGCATTTTCAGATTATTAAGATTGACGATCTATAAAGAGAGTAACATCACCATTAAGGAAGAGAGTTTTGTACCATGATAGAAGCCTGCAGTCCACCATATGAAAGACTATAGAAGAATGCAACAATTGCTGCTTGCGAAAATGTTACGCTGCAACACAGTCACAGAATCTGATATCATACTAGAAGAACATTAACTATGGCGGTTCGAGTAAAGCACAAGATGTTTTGCATTTGCCTCATAGTCAATCCTTAGCTACCCCTACCTGCTCTTCAGCAAGCTAATCATATCCTGAATTGATGGAATCTTCTTAGATACCATTGGCTTCCTTGGTAAATCACCATCATCTTGACGGTGATCATCCTGTCCGCTCTTCAAGATTGGCTGCGTCAAATTTTCGCTATGTGGTAGACTTTCCTCGAGGAAGATTCTCATGTACACGGCGGCAAGCATTGACAACAACGCAGCAACCTAGAATGGACTAACAATGTTATCAGTAGCCAAAAGAGGGGCGCACTTCTTTAAGGTATTTTTAGCAACAGAAACCTGAAATGTCAAAGCAGCGGAGAGGAAACGAGCAGCTAAGGTTCCACAGACAAGCGCGGCTGTTGTTATGCCAGACAGAATTCCAAATACTGATGTTCGTTGTCTCTCTAAAATGTTGTCTGCCTGAATGTTTTTACGAGATGAAACTTAACGGTAAGAACTGCCTCACGACATATCGTTTGGCAAGCAAAAGTTGCTACAAAGTAATTAGATTGATTAGAGAGATAACTACCACATAAGCAAGAGCAAGGCAGTCGATGCTCCCTTCACAGATCATAGCTGTGAGGGTCCTGAGCGCATAGTAGGCATAGAAGAAGCCGGTTGTCCTGCTATATGCCAATATAACTGCAATAAATAGAGAAATAAATCAAATAATAATAATAATTTGATTTTTAATACCAAACCTTGAGAATACGTGTAAAAAAATAACAATTTTAGAAGTAAAGAAATTCAATTTCTATTTTCAATTGAAATCTTTCCATTTCAATTGCTCATGAGCTGGGCATTGATTCTTTTTTCTTCTTCAGCTTTTGTGACTCGTGACGCCAATAAGTTTTTTGGCAAAGAATATATGCAAATTTTTAATTAAATATATCGAGAATTATTTATGTTAATAAATATAAAAAATAAAATATAAATATGTTTATTCAACTTATTTCATTACAAGTCGAATAATTTTTTTTATAACACAAAAGAATTAATATGTAGATGTTCTTAAAATACTTTTTAACATTGAGTAAAAAATATAATTATAAATTAAAAATTCAATTCTTGTATATAATAAAATATAATAAAAATTATATGTGTTAATAAAAATATGTAAGATCTCAAGTTAATTTTTAATTTAGCAAGAATGAAACAATGTTACAATTTGCTAGAGTAAAATATTATCTTCTTAGTTTTTGTATAATAATTTTTTAAAAAATAAAAAATAAAATATAGATAGGTTAAATGTAGAGTGATAAATATTTAAAGTGTAAGAAATAAAAAAAATATATTTTTTTTCAAAAAAAGTGTAAAGAAAAAACTTAAAAAATATTGTTAAAAAATTAATGATAAATAGATTAAGTGTAAAATAATAAAAATTTCAAGTAGAAAGAGAAAAATACTATTTTCTAAAAGTGCACGCAACATGAAACAATTCTAAAATTTTAATTTTTTCACCCCTACAGTCAAAACTATTAGCAAAATTTACAATTATACTATTTTTACAGAAAAATACTATTTTCTAATATTTAGAAATTGTAATAATATTGCGAATAAGACTTTCATGATGTTGAATAAATTTATTTTATTAGAAGGCTAAATTCTAAAGAAATTAAATTATCTTTTCCTTTACCGTCATTAATTTAATATGAAAAATGCAACGGCTAAAATCCAGCCTTTCCTAGATTCCCTATCACTAGCTCCTGTGCGCGGGGCCAATTACGACTGCTGTAGATTCACATGTCAGGCAATTTCAAGAGCCGTCGGACACTCATATTTGGCTGTTCCTAAGGAGACCACGACGGATGTCCAGAAAGGCCGAGAAACGTGACCTCTCTGTGATTAAAGAATTTACGAGTTTTGGAATGATTTTTCTGAAAATGAAAGAATGATAAAGACGGTTCACCAACTACAAGTTTCGTAGGAGAAAGAAAAAGTGCACGCAACAGAACATCTGCTTATGACAAAAGTCAACTGTGTCTTCAGTGCCGTGGTGTGATATTTAAAAATATATTAAAATATTTTTTAAAATTCTTACCATTATCACGTAAAAACTATAAAAGAAAACATTAAAAAACCATGAATTTAATGTTTTTTTTTAATTAAATGTAATTTTAAAATGCATCTAAATGCAATAAACAGTTATAGTTGTTGTGTGAGCTGGTAGAGGATCTGAGCTATTGGACACTGGTTACTGGGTTAAAAATACAGTTGTTTTTTATAATCTAAATTAAATCTCAAACTAGAAAATTACAAGTTTTTCAAATAAACTCGGGGGGCATGCCGGGTTTAATAAATATTTGACAATAGATGAAGCTGGTTTGACAAAAACGACACCGCTAAAGCGGCCGACATGCTGCGAAGCTATGCATGCCCATAAGATAGATATTTTTGAAGGAAAGACATGCTTACGATCACACCACCGACCCGTTGTGCCCGTGGGGCCCTTGTGCACTCGGACCATATCCTTCCTGGCACTTAGGGGACAGCAATCATAGCTTGTGGATAACTATGAAATTAAGTGTATAACATATGATTACCTAAAGGAATAATGGAGAGAGTCATGGGAAGTGTGAGCAGAGCCTTCCTTCCATATTGGTCTGATAGATTCCCAATAAGCGGCAACATCACAACTGTTCCCATTCCAATAATCTGCATAATATACTAATGTTACAAACAAATTTAAAGAATAATGCACCCATGACATCAACAGTGGGAAACAGAAGTGACTTCAACTCTTAGTACTTGGACTGCTTCCGTTATGAGTATTGGACTCCCTCAATTATTACGACCCTAGATTTTATGTTCCTGTAGGAGTTGGGTAATTGTCGCTGTGATGAGAATGAAGAGAGACACACTGGCCAGCCATTTCAAATATCTGTTGTTATTTACACATCATAAATAGTATCTAAGAAAACTTACTGTGGAGGAATATTAAACAAGAATAACAGAGTCATGCTGCTTGTCCTGAAATTAAGATTGATTTTCTGGAAAAATCTAACCATTTGATCAATGGTGGGTTGTTTAACTTGTAGCTAGGATCGATCAGTGAGATCCATCTCATCAATAACTGACAGTAGAAATTCATTTCAGAAAGAATTACTCATCAAATGAATAACTTCAGTACTGCTTCTGCATCCTCAACTAGTAATTAACTAACTGGTTCTGTCATGTAAGATGAAAGTAGATGTCATTTTCTCCTAGTGAACCTCCGAGGAATAAGATCATAATATTGCCTGTTATGCAGATGGATGGATGGATGGCTATGAACATCTTTCTTGGTAGGTTTGAGTTGCAGGTGGAACTCTATGGATAGACAGAATGGACACAGAAGAGATATTGCTAGCCAAATCATACGCCATCGCCATCTACATATCCTTGCATGGCGTATATTGATATAGACATCAAGAGGATATATACTAGAAGAGGGCATATGTATATATGGCACTAAGGTTTTTTGAATTAAAAAAGATGAGTTTCTGGGAAACCTCAAGAACCCTTTTTTTTTTATGTGTTCTTCCAAAAGAAATGTTTTTTAAGTAGCTCTTTAATTGTCTTATGTGATTAAATTAAAAGGCACATGGACATGCACTGATTGTTTTCTAATAAAGAAAATGAGTTCATATGGAATTTCTTGAAGACCCTTTTTGGTTCTGTTTATAGTCTTCATCGTTTCTTCAGAGATCATGTAAGCCATGCAAATTAAATTAAGAAATGCATAATCAATCACCCCTACTGAGAATTCGCAATTTCTCCCATGGATAAAGATGAAGGAAAATAAATAAAAATATAAAGAGAGTAGCATACGGCTTGCTGGAATCCGGTGAGGTAAATGGCAAGAGAGCACTCATCTTGACCTGGACAAACTGCTACCATGGTGACATCGGTTACGGCCGGAAGCACCATTAAGCTAGCGAAGGTGGAGAGGAATACTGTCACAAAGAGGTGGATCAATTCTGTGAACTTCTCCATGCCCTTCTTTTTCTCAGAAAATCTAGCAATAGCCCTCTTGGTGCTGCTTTTTTCTTTAACGTTAAAACTCTACTAGCTAGCTTTACTTCTGAAGAACTTGCATACCACACTCGAAAAGGAGCAGATATTAATGGGTGGGTGGGTGGGTGGGTGGCTGCCTAGTCCTTTTCTATATATGTTTTTTCCGTCAAAAGTGGGCATAGAATGCCAATAAATAGTCAAATTAATTATAATTTTATAGCAGTTTCTAATCGCGACATTTGATGAAGTATAATGAACAATTTCTTTTTAACAACCCCACTCCAATTTCTTTTATCTGTTTTTATTACACATGTTTTTTTTATAACTACAGTTTAAAGGGGTATATGTGTCACTTTTATTATAATACATCATGCTTTAAAAACACAATATGATAAGTTATTAAATTTATAAAGCGTAATAACTATCTTGTTACGGTTATAAATAACAATATTTAGTAAATATTATATTTTAGAAGCAATGAAAATATGCTATTTTTCAAAAAAAAAAATTCATATGATATTGATCTTCTAAAATCTTTAAATTACTATTTTAAAAAAATTATAAGAAAATTCAATTTTAACCGAAAGAATGTCAAAGAAAATTAAAAAAACTCGAGTGAGAGTATTGTTTTAATTGATTCAAATTTCATGTGGGGTGAATGGTCTGGTGGATACATGGAAGGGCACACAGTATAGAGTGTGGACTGTAGACAAATTAAAACAGTAATTAAAAGGACAAGTCTTGAAAGGACAAATCTTGAAAGGATAGTGGAGGGTATTGAAGACATTAATTATATAAATGGTGGTCCAGTACTAAAAACTTGAGATTAAGATGTTTGTTTTTTCTGTGATTTCAGGTTTGAGTCCTGTGGTTGCTCATATAATGACCACTAGAGGCTTATATAATCATTAACTTCAAGGCTCATGGAATTAGTCGAGTTGCATGGAAGGTGACACAAACACCCATGTTAAACAAAAAATAATAATGGAGTACGATCCACTTACGAAAAGAAGAAAAATATCTACTTTTTAGCCAGTTATACGCATGGTAGTGTACCAGCTCTACCTAGCTACAGTTAGAATTTTCTGTAGCTTATAAGAATATGCATGAGAGGGACAACGTTATATATACTGTTTTTTTCGATAAAGATAAATCAAAAATCAATAATATGTAAACAAGTATCCCATAAAAAAGATAGACAAGTAGAAAAAGAGAAGGCTTGATTTAGTATATATTATATATATATAACACATAAGCGTTGCTTAACTTTTTATTATGGTGGGATATATATACGTGTTTTTGGAAGTATAGTTGTGATTGTTTATTAAAGTGTTTTTTACTCGGTAATGTATCAAAATAATATTTTTTTTTATTTTTTAAAAATTATTTTTGACATCAGCATATCAAAATGATCTAAAAACACTAAAAATATATTAATTTGAAGCAAATAAAAAAATAATTTTTTTTAAAAGTATTTTTAAATCACAAATCTATGTCGAGGTTTTATAAATAAATAAAGGAAAAAATTGATTTGGGTGACTTAATTAAAAATCAGTTAACTTGCAACTCAATTCAATTTGATCTATTAAAAAGTAATAAAAAATACATTGATTTTTTTAAAAGCTTTATAAAATAACTTTATTTTAACATTTTAAAAAATTTGAGTTAAATCTAGATGAGTCAACCCTCTTGAAACATAATCTAGATTTTATTTTGGTTGAGTTTAATAATTATTATAATTTATGATCTGATAAGGTTGGATCTTGTAGGGTTTAATATTTATTGTAGTTAAAATATATAAATTTCTTTCATCAAAATTAATTTTTTTAACACGTGCTTTACTTTACCAACTCATTTTTAGAGAATTTTCACTGTTTGAAATATATAATTACATGAACTCTCATCAGTCAACTGCAGAGATAATTATTATAAAATCTTCAAATTTTATTTAATGACCATTTTAGGCCTTGACCCATACTAGTGGGCCGAAAACATAATCATTAGGCCCAATTATGCAATCGTGACTGCAGGCCTGGGCTCCACCTTTTTTTCTTAAAAAAAAAAAACCAATCTTGAGTTTTTATTTAGTAACTACGCTTGCAAGCCTTGATTATATTGGTTGGTCCAAATTAACACTAGGCAAGTCTAGGTACTTTCACTCACATAAATCATTAAGCCCAAATGCGCTTCATTGTGATCGTGCGAGCTATGGAATCGTGATTCTTGATCTGTAGCCCGTAAAGAAAAACCTTTTTATTTTGGATTTTTTTTTTGTGAAAAGATATTTTTGTTATTTTCTTTTCCTCGTCATTCCTGATTTTTTTTATTATTAATATAGGTATCTGGTCTAATTTGTGCGCAGCTCGACTAACTCCACGAACCCTGAAATTAACGACCACATAAATCTCTAGTGATCATCATCATACCCCACTCAAGGTTGACCTTATGTCGTGTATGGAGATTGACCCGGTTTAATTTAATTTTTGATTAATTTTTTAAAAGATAAAAGCTTGAAATATTTTTTTTTATAAAAAAACTAGTTTTTTTCTAGTAATTCAATTTGAACTAGATTTTAAATTAGTAAGTTATCACATTAGCCTGCTACACTACAATAAAAAAATATAATATTTTTTTAATGAAATACAAGATAAATAATTTTATCTATGCTAGTTTTTGAAATAAAATAAAAGCTTAAAATATTTTTTTTAAAAAAAACTAACTTTTTTCACTAGTCTAATTTGAGTTAAATCCAAGATCAATCAATCATTAGATTAACCTATTAATTCACACAGATAAACATAAGGAATACAATATTTTCTTATGAAATATAAGATAAATAATTCTCTCTATGCTAGTCTCCTAAACTAATAAGAAAAAAATAATATTTTTAGACTAAATAATTCTATACTTCTTAAAGTAAATAGGAGAAACAATAAAAATATTATAAATAAAAAAACATTTTTTTAAATTAAATAATTAAAAAATAACCAGGAAACAAATAGTTTTCATCCAGTTATATATTTTTCCTTGGTAAATTACGAGTTGGGTAAGATGGTGAAATTTCGAACAAATAAATCTTATTATGTAAATGGACTTGAAAATATCTTTATTAGGAAATAAAAATAAAAATGAAAATGAAAATGAAAATGAAGCTCATCTAATAAAGTTGGAACTCCAATTTGGGGCTTTGTAAGAAAGTTCGTAAAGAACTTCGAAGAATTTACTTGGAAAGATCTCTCGTGTTAATTACAAGCCTAACTAGACGAGTTTTTATCCCCCAAGTTACCGGCATGAGGACAAAATCTGTTGAAATTTACATCTACTAGGCTGCACTTCCTCGAGAGAAACTTTAGAATAAAATCAAAAGCGAGAAATATGACCAAAATCTCAAGTCTTAATTAATTCCTAAATTTAATCAATTAACTTAAATTAATTAATTTTAAAAGTATCAAGTGTCATCATGTATATATTTTTTGGCTTTTCTTTCAATATTCAAATTTATTGAGATAAAATACAATAAAAACCTCTTTATCTTTTCAATATAAAACAAAATTCTCTTTATTTATCTACCTAATATAAAAACTATTATTTTTATAACATAGCTAGTTATAAACTCCATCTCTAGTTGCAAAACTGCGGCACACGGCTTGTTTTCTGCGGTGCCCTTCATACCGCGTTAAATCAACCAGTCGAGAGGAGGCTACCAGCATAGTTTTCACATCCGGTCTAGTGGTTGATTTGAGTCTTGAATTTTAATTGAGTTAATTTTTTTAAAATTAAAATAATATTATTTATTAAAAAAAAGTTAATGGATCGTAATCGAGTTTTTAATCAGGTCTTACTAAGTCAACTCGTCAAGTTAGCTGGGTTATGCCAGGTTTTTTCTTCTTTTATTTTTTTGTAACCCGGTCTAGTTTCAGTCCCGAGTTGGCAGGGTCTAGATCAACTCGACAGATGAGTCTAGTTTCAAAACTATAACTACAAGTATTTTTCTCTTTTGACTTTTTAAATTTGATCGGAAATATATTTTTTAAATGCATCAATCGTATAAAAAATATACTTTTAAGATTATTTGGAAAAAAAAAACTAATCTAAGAGACTAAGTCCATCAGAGGATATCTTTATTTTTTCTTAAAAAAGCTGTTAACATCAGATTCAATGGATGTTTTGTCAATGGGCGCCGACAGTCGCTATCTTGAAACAGTTGAACGGGAAAGCTTGTTACAGGAAATTTCACTAAAGGTTCACTAATCAGGTAGAAGAAAAGGGGGAGTCACTGGGCCTCCTGCAGGACCTGAACCTACTACAAGCATGCTGGCCAGCTTAAGCTCTGCCCTAGAGGAGGGCATATAACGAACAAGGAGTAAAATGTTATAAATCATCATCAGATGAGATCTTTATTTAACTGGGTTTACAAGCTTCATCTGTCCACGTTTAGCTTGTTCGTGAATTGGCGTAAACTTGAATCTGTTTTAGATTGATGTCACGAGAACGCGTTAGGTGGCTAGCATTACAAGCCGCAATCTAAGAAGCTCTGCAGAAGTTTCTATCTTGTGCTTGAAAATTTGTGTTGCTCGACATATTTGGCCTGAACTTCTGTGCAAATAATACATTATTAAAACAGAGCGACTTCTGAGAGTTTCACTTTTCTTTTGTCTTATATAAAACCTCATGCAACTATATAACTGAAACCCCAATGCAAATGATTATAGAAAAGCGGCATCAACAGCATAGCATGCGTTGTGTTTTATTTGGTTAGCTGTATCATCAAATTTTGCACTAGAAATGAAGCTTGTTGCCTTGCCAGTATTCTTAACTTCCTTTTTAGCTGCTGCTCTGGTTGTGAACTTTTCATCTGCTGTCCTTATGTATTTGTTGTTCAACTTCTTAATTGTGGTCATCATCTTTTGGAGTTATAAGCCATGCAAAGAAGAACTCGATGAATTCTGGCCGCCTTTACTGTCTTCATGTGGAGATGCCTACGTTAAGAGCAAGGGTGAGAATGAGAGCAATGAGAATGCTGAATCTTCATGTGATGTTGCAGGGGGCATATGTGTTAACATTAAGGGCGAGAATGACAATAATGAGAAGGCCCAGGACAATGACAATGGCAATGGCATAGACAATGATGACGAGAAGCACAGTTGTTCTGATGGTTGTAATGAAGACGACAACAACAATGGAAGCGCTGCCGAGATTGGTTGGCAAGATGATGATGAAGAGATTGATGAGAATCTGGACAAGAGAATTGAAGACTTCATTGCTAAGGTTAATAATGGATGGAGGGAAGAAATGTTAAGGGACCAATAAATAATCATCTTCATGTTCAGTTGTGGCTTGTTTAAACAGGTATTAAAAATAGCTCACCGAAGCACTTGTGAATACAGTAAATGGTTTTCGCGACTCTCGATACCCAGATTTTTGCAGGGGGCTCTGTTCGTCAAGTTTCCCTTTTTTACTCATCTTTGGTCGTTTTGCTTGATTTATTTTCTCTTATTACGACGACAATCAAATATGGCATGTATAAGCGTGAAGGTAAAATACTCGTCTTTTCTTCTTATCTGGGTTGTACTCGGGCTGGAGTGTGAAAGAATGAGCCAGCATCACAACTTAACACACACAACTGCAATCCAAAACACAACTTAATCGGGCAGAATCCACCACAAGAATGTCCTGATTTCATAATAATTTAAACCAAGAACGTTTTGTTAATCAAAATCTTAATGTTATCATCACTATATTATGGTACTTTATAATCCTATCAATCGAACTTCTTTTTTTTGTTTTTTTTCCTTTCCAATGTGAAAGAATATCCTCATCCTGCTTTATGTATTGAGACGTTGAGACCAAGTCTCTTTCCAATAAGATCTTAAACAGTTCATCCACATCCACAATAAACTAATTTTCTTTCAGCCTTTCACTTTTTTTCTTTTCGTTTTCGATTTCAGATAAATTTCGCAGAAATACATAAAAAAAATAATACAAAGAATCAAGCATGCATCGAGGGGAGAATTTTTTTCATGTTGCTTCATGATGTGCCAACGACCTGGTCAGATGAAACAAACGTGTAGGACAACCTGCTACTTAAATGGCTTCAAGAATCCTTACTTGTAGAGGGTAAAATACTCATATTACATTTAGTTCACGGAACTCTCAAGGTAAAGATTCTAAGCTACAAGGAACCTGATCAAAGAGGGACACTTCAATTTGAATTTTAACCTCAACTCAACTCCTGACGCCAAAGCAAACATGGCATATATACCCCACGTAGTCTCTCTTGTTTTGCAAGAATACTAGGGAGCTATACAGGAAAACACGTTTCAACTCCATACCCTTCCAAGTAGACTCCGACTTAAAACGGATATTGCCTGTGGATGTTTTGTTCCATTAGCAAGAAGGCTTTGATTTGCTTTGCATGACAAACGCAAACAGAAATATTGATGAGCTTAAGTATGGATATGATGGTCCAATGAGTGTTTATGATACAAATACCATAAACGAGGGAAAAGAGAGACTAATTAAGGAGGCTTCTCGTAGGAATTCTGCTCTCTGAAGTCTGCAATTGCACTTCGTATCATTTCAGACACATGGGGTTGAACAAACATGTGAGAGCTGTCCAAAATATGAATAATGAACTTCTGTGATGCCGGTAGCGAAGCATTCAAATTGATGATGAATTGTGCCATAGGTATGTCACTACAATATAAACATGACAAAAGTCCTTCGGTAAAAAAAATTGGAGCAAGATAGGTGAAGCTAAACAAAAGCCTCCACCACATGCATGAAATATATGCACATCTAAATGCACCTACTTGGCCATTCCATTGCAAGCAACGAATGGCTTCAAATTATCGCATTGATGACAATCACATACCAGCCCAAGAATGGATGGCTAGAAATTCATTAACAACTAAACAATTCCTCAATTTCCTTGGCTGAAAAGGTTTTAAGCTAATGAGATATTTACCAGGATATGAACAACCCTTTAGTAGCGTTCACCATTTGTAGGAGTCTAAAGTCTGAACTGCAAGAAAAGTTACAGGGATTTGAAAGTTAGCACATTTTCTGGATTGAATATAATACCATAAACAAATGCAACAACATCAGACTGGAACAAAAGAACCAAAACAACAAAAAGAATAAAGAATCTTATTGTTTATTTCTACAGCAGCCCATGAACCAAAACACGAATTTCCAAAGAATTGCTTCACCATCAGAGAGAACGCAATTGAATAACAAAGATTTCAAATTCAATTACATCAGAAAGCCACAAAGTTTATGTTTTTGGTCTTTGCTTACACAAAACAATTTAAAAAAAGAAAATTGACCAAAAAAAAGTGTAATCAGTTGCAGGAGCAATAACCAAAAGAACCCAGAGGGAGTATTTTGGCCCATAAAAAATCACGGAATATTAATCTATAATATTCCATGATTTTAATCTATAGCGGTATTTCACTTTTTTTTTATGAAAAGTTGAGGACATCATGGAATAGAAAATCTAAAAACCTGTTGTCGTCGCTTCCTATTGCAATACTATTGTAACAAAACAACAAGAGTATCTTGGCCTTCTCATTATCTCTAAGCAATCCAACGTTGGCCTCATCACTGCAACTGAGAACTGTTGATGTTATTTACATGCTCAATTGCATGATATAATCACCAATCGCATCAACTAAATCCTAATTTATCTCAAATCAACAAGCCCTAATACATAAAACTTAACCCTAAACAACAATCCAATCAACGCTCAAACAATCACAAAATAAATATGAAACCCACGAAATAATGAGTAATAAAGGATGTTTACCTAGATTTGTCGACTGAGGAGTGGTGGTCGCTGCGGTGGAGGCTACAAATCGCCTTGGGGACGGCGGTTTTTGGAGAAAAAACACTAAGGATGCTGGGTTTGGAGGAGAAACAATCGGCTGGTTTATGCGGTTTCAAGGAGGAAAGAAAGGGTTGGGTCGACTGGGTTTTTTTAGCAGCGGCGGAAATGAGGAAGAAGAAAGGAAGTGCTATTCTAAATTTATCTTTTTAACTTAACATATTTTATCTTTTTTGAGTTTATTTTTTTTATTTTGAAATACTAAATAAATACAACCCAAGATTATTCATAAAAACGTTCCTTCACTGCAATCAATTTGCAACGAAAATCAGTCCTCTTGTATTCTCCAACGTGAAATTCTTTCTCAACTAAATTCAAATCGAACAATAAAGATGCTGCCCTGGAATTATGTAACCAGTCTTTGACAGCGATTTCAAGTTTGCTTTTGAGGAATGACGATCATCTTCTTCGACCCTTTGGCAATCTTAAGCATGTTTTCCACAACCCCAACCTGATGACCTTTTCCTTTCAGCTCTATTTCTATTTCTTGCCGTTGGTGACCGATTAGGTTGCGAAATCCTTCTCTCTGTTTGCAAAACTGGGTTGTCTTAGTCTTCAACTTCTGAAACAAAAAGACAAAAAAAATGAAACGATGAGGTAAAGGAATGTGTAGGCAACATGGAGAGACTACTGCTAATTCTCAACCACTCTCACCCTGGAACAGTCAAGTTGATATCGATTTTCATTGCAAGTCTTGGACAAAGATTCTAAATCAGGCGATCGCGTCGGAATGGAAGCTAAAACTGGAAAGTGGTAGTCCTTCAGACAGCCATTCACTGTAATGACCAATTACTGGAGATCATCAAACACGTCGGGAAGGTGATTGAGAAGGAATTGAGCTGCAGCATCGCTAACATATGTAAACACTGTATAATTCAGCATAAAACAATGGTAACAGGTAAGTATAAGCATTGGATATCTAACTTTTTTAGAGCATTTTCAGAATCAGAACCTAACATAGAATTCAAAGAGAGATGCTCAAGAGAAGCAAACACTCCACTGGGCTCTTCAAGACACTTATATTGGAGATCTAACTTGAATTCTGAATGTCTTGGAACCAAAAATCCACCTAGGCGACTCAAAAGACTGAATTTTCCTCCGACCCAAAAGATGGTTCATCTAAGCTAGAATTTTCCTCCGACTCGGAGAATGGATCTTCTTCAGCTATCGCAACCTCAAGGTTAATCTCCTGAACTTGACAATTCACAGAAACACCGATCCATTTATCAATAAGATTTAAATCAATATCACAGTTATCTGTGTGCCGGCAAGCCCAGTGGAGTAAAAAACGAAGTATCGCCAACCCATTTCGCTGGCTCAGCAATCTATCCACACGATCACCAAATTGCTTACACAAAATTTGAGGGACCATCATATGAACAATTTGTTACAAACTTAAGAATGGGCTAGAGACGGACAATTGTCTACACCATTTTGATGCTGCTACAGTTCGAGCCTTGCCATCCATCTCAAGGAAGGAAAAAAAAATTGTGCTGAATAATGGGGTCTGGCAGATTAGATAATCGAACCAACACCGCAGCATTACTACACTGCTTTTCGACCTCGTCCTGTGACCTCGTCCTTATGCTCAAAAGTCCTCTACTACAGATGTGAAAAACTGCCTAATCAGAGATGTATCTCAAACTAATACAGGAAACAACATGTCCAAAATCATTGAAGATGGAATCAACACGACTATAAATAAATACCATATGACAAATATACAAAAGCAATAGGCACAATGAAAAATAAGGCTGAGACAGAGAGATTTCAGTTTGGAGCATCACAAAATTCTCTTAATACATTGCCTAATCAGATAATTGTTTTTTTTATGTTTCTGAAGGCAAAACTTCTAAGGAGATGGTTAATTGGATAATGTTCAATAGACGGGGAATCTAGTTGAGAATTATTTTTGTGTGGGGATTCAATGGATAATTGGGTGATAGTTGGGAAATAAATATGTCTTTTGTCCACATTAAATTTAATTCATGCTTTAAAAAAAAGGAAGTTATTCACACTAATAATAAGAATGAGATAATAACATAATAATAAGTGTGAATTTTTACAGTGTATGTCAACGATTATTTATTTCAAATAGATGTGGAGACTCTGAAAATTATAACAATCAAGTAATTATATTACAGGAAGAATGTATTATATGCTTCTTCTTTTCTGTTGCCTAGCCATGCTGTGCCTTCTACTGGCTCTCTGATGCCCATCGCAGTTAATTGACGAGCTTTAGCATGCATGTAAATTTTTGTCCCCCATACAAATTGAAAAAACCCATTTCAACAAGACTGTCTTCTACTTTGGTTATATTATTTTGGCCAAAGTAGATGAAATCAATCACTTACAGGGTGGTTGTTTCCTATTTCAGAAGTTGAGTTCGTAGATGAGGAGGTAGCACTTATAATTGGCTAACTATAACAATACCAAAAGCAGCCTGGAGTTAGGTGTGTATGATATTCTTCTTTCAAAGAATACAAACTACATATTGGAATATGGAAGTTAAGATGGTTAGGGCTTGGGAGAAGATGAATGATTGGAATGACAGGTTACAGACAGCTCACCAATTGACAATCTTGCATTTGTACGAGGACCCCATCACACCTACCCTGTTCTCCTGAAATTTCTTTTGACCTTTCTTATAGATTTGGTCCTGTGCTGTGTTTTGCTGTGCTTATTCAACTGCTCAAAGCTTATTCAAGATAACCAAACACAGATAACCTCTTGATTTCATGTATACGCGTTGCTACTTTCCAGCGCAATGTCAGGATTTGCATGTGAGGGGTTGGTGAGCTTCGTTATGGTTTGTTGTCATACATCAATAAATTAATTAATCAGTTAGAAAGCTTAATCGATTAAGAAATATTTCTTTTGATTGCTTCGAAATGCAAGTAAACCAACTCTTTCTTTGACAAACGAGCCTCTGATCTCATAGCAAGAAGCATTTGTAAGCGACGTGACCAGGCATTCTGGTTTTTTGGCTAACAAAGTCAAGCTATCAGTGGTTATATCTGGATTATAGTTTATTAAGATTCTGAAGCAGTTCCTATATAAGGCTGGTAGATACAGGAGTTACTAATCCATTATACCACATATCAATCTGCTAACGGGGAAATTAAAGATGGACCAGTGCTTGGAAGTTTCAGAAGGGAAGGCCTCACCGAAGAGAGATTTTCGAGCATTAAGAGGTCGAAATCATCGGAGTCTGAAGAGCAATTTGTTGGAATCCATTGCACAAGTAAATGATGGAAGTGTTGCTTCACACACCAATGAAGATGAAGATGGATTTGTGAGGATGAAGTTGGTGGTAAGGAAGCAAGATTTAAAGCAAATGTTAGAGCTGATGAGAGGTTGCGAGAGCAGTACTAATCAATCATATTCACCGGCATCATCTTTATCCCTCGAACAGCGATTAAATCTTCTGCGGAGAAAGCATCTTTCAAGATCCAACGCAGCAAAGAGGAGTTGCCGGCGTTCTTGGACTCCTGCACTCCAAAGTATTCCTGAAGAGCTCTTATATTAACTGCTGACATGCTAACATCTAGAAAGGTTTTTCCTTACAACTTACATGTCATCAATCCTGTTTGTTTCCTCCATTCTGCTGTCAGTTTCATGTTATTGTGCTTCTGCTATATCCAAGTTTTGTTGAATAAATATATTGCTTGTTAAGACACAAAATCACTGAAGAATGGGGAATTCGACAGAGAAAGATGGAAGAAAATAAGAAGTAAGCATCAATGGTAAGAATTCGACAGCAAAAAACCTGTGAATTCCTACCCTTTCTTGCTTCAATATGGATTGGAAGGGTATGCTGGTAAAAAAAAAAGATCCTATTAATTAGGAAAGGGGATGGATACAAGATTAAAAGGTAATGTATCCTCAGATAAAATGAAGATAGGAAATCAAAAGAGTTTAATGATTTTCCTCAATGGCGGCTAATCCATGAGGTTTTTCTTCTTATTTTGAACCACACAATGGTATGATATTTCCCTTCCTGATTCAGAACTGACTACCATCTCATTATGCAGCAACTAAAAATTAACTTTGATCAATAGACTAATGCCGTCTTTTCTTGTCTCGGCAGCCCGCGCTTCCACACTTGCATTTGAATGCTTTGATCGGATGATGCTTGTCATCAAACTGAATACCATAATCCTGCAATAATAAACATTCATTAACGCTGCAATATATAGTCTTAAAGTCAACAGATGCCAAATAAATTTGTTCTGTTTACTGAACAAAGCACGTGATATAAGATGGAGCGAAATTTTACCCACGTCAACTCTTCCATCGGCTCAATACCTCTAGCTGTGAAAAAAGCATGCTGCATGATAAGTAGAAAAAATAAACAATTGAACCCTTACATCCACGGAATTCAAGATATGATTCTATTTCACTGAGAAAAAGAAAAACACTAGCTAGCATTTGGTTACTGTTACGAGATAGTGGAGACAAAAGGGACTTGTCTCCTATATTTCCTGTTTTAAAAAAACAGAATTTCAATTCAAAATTATCACAGAAATATCTTATTTCATGTCTTTGTTTTCGTTCTTTCAATCAAACATTTTTTTTGTTTATTTTATATTTATCTCTTCTGTCATAAGACACCAGCTAAATGCAACTCAAGCTTGAGAATCTAAGCTTCATACTCTATAATAGTGATGATCCGGAGTCTCCACTTCCACTGGAATCTCAATCAAGTTAGAATCATAACACCTGACAAAAAAAAAAGTATAATTAAGATATCCACTCTCATGCATGATAAAAACATAGCACCTAAAAAATTTCTTAATCAAGTAGAGGCAAGGGAGGAAAGTGTCAGGAGGGCTATGGAAGCACCTGTGATTGATAAACCTGCCAATGTTTCCAAATTCTGTTGCGTCCAAGCAAAGGGCCTCCTCATCCTCCAGTATCCTTTCAGAGCCCCAGTCTGCATCCAGCAGCACTGGATAAGTATGCCTCTCCTTTTTAGCAGCCCTTTCATTGTTTCTTTCGTACAGTTCCTGATTCGTCACAATTTCACCTACGTACTCACAAATGAAAGTACCTTTCTTCAGGGCATTCACAGATTGAACACCCCACCCTTTCCCTTCAGGTGCTGCAAAAACCTAGATAATATATACATAACTTGGTAGTTAATACACAAAAAGATGCCATGAAGAAAAAAGGACACAAATACTAAATGGCTTCTAAATGAACATGCTGAGGTATCTAACAGGAATTTACTCAGACCTGCAAAGCAACTTGTATCCCTCGCTGGACAACACGATTTCCACATTTCTTGTTGCATCCACATTTACTCCAGCACTCTTTTATAAATTTCCTAGTTAAATGGCCCTTGCATCGTTTTATTTTCCCATATCTCTGTTGCGGTTCATTCTGCAGGGGGCAGATTTCACAGTAGTAGAAGTGTTTTCTTTGAGGATCCAGAGACACGGCAATGGCTTCATCCAAAAATTCTTCCTTCAGCATTCCCTTCTGCGTGTAAACAAACTCGCCACCTGTTTCCGCAGCACATGCACAAGGCAAGTCTGAGGATAGACAATCTCCAAGACAGTGTGCACAACAGTTATCTTCTGATATTCGAGCAAGAGAAAAATCAACATGGCCACCTTGGTATACCATGTTATTTTTTATGTAGATAAAATCTGGCAACTCTAGTGTGCTGCTTTCATTCACTAGGGGAACTGGTATATTATCTTCACCACGAGATATATCTTTGAGATAAATGGGGTATTTCTTTTGAAGGACAGCCTCCATCATCTGTGGTTCTGAAGATTGTGGGTCATGTAGAACCTTACTCGGCTCCAATGTAGAGTTGTCCTCGTTATCATCTGTTACAACTTCTTTTCCTTCAGGCTGCTTTGATTTCTCACAAATGTTTCTCCCAGTTTCACTGCTAGAACCGTTGTCCATCTCCAAGAAGAACCAGCACACCTTTTCCATCAACTTCACCAAAGAGAAATCAGGATTCTGGATTCCATATGTTTTGCGGCATTCATCTTCCACCTCTTCTAGAACTGCATCCAAACTCCGTTGTCTGAAATAAGAATTTCCAGAAGAGTCACAAATTAAGGAGACCTTCACTTCTGCATTGACTGAAGATGCAATATCAAACTGTGATGAATTGGAAACATCTTCATGTACTCTATCCTCCATAACTTTATCCTTCACAATATTTGATCTTGTTCCTCTAGCAGCAGCTTGAGGAGATTCTAGACTCTTTCCTTTATCCCGAGCTGGTGGACTAGAACCCAAAATTTTAGCTTTTTTGTTAGCAAAGTTAACAGCAGAAAATGAAGCCTGGCCATGCCGATGTTCGAAATTGCGATTCAAGTTTGATTCCTCATTACTCTCCTTTGTTAGAATATCAATCAGTTCTTTATAATTATCTTCTTCAATGAGCTTCCAGTCATCTTTATACAATTTTACCAGTCTTTTTAGCGTTTCCTTAACCTTTTCTTCGGCGAAGCCAAAATGCGCCACTGCCATGGATGCCTCTGCTATTTTTGTACTGTGACCACCAGTATTTCGTGCCATATCTAACCGAAAATTCAATGCAAATCTGGAACTAACTTCCTCTGGCCCTTCACCTTCAACAATAGGCTTCAAAGTGAGAATTCTTGTCCACTTCTGACAAAACAATATTGTTAAAACTTTTAAAGTGGAGGCATCTCCTACTCTGATTTTTAAGTCCCTTGGTGTAAAACCAATTTGGACTCTTCAAATCTGACATGAAGTTAAAAGAAGAAAAATTGTCAGCTGAACTATTTCAATTGAGTGACGCTAGAAAAAAAAAACGTTAAACATTAAATCTTAAACCCTAAATCTTTACAAAGACACAAGAAATCATCAATTGCAAAGGTTTGAACTTTATCACTCAAAAAAGAAATATAGCCTTTAAGAATATAATTAAAGATTTATATATATCATCAATATTCTAAGAAAAAAGTTGGTTTCTTTTCTCTTTTGATTAATCTTATTGTAGGAAGGCTCCTGAAAAAGACCCTGGTGGGGTCGAGTTTTCCTTGAAGGAAAAAACATGACAAAAAACCCTAACCTACTGTAAATTAAATAATAGGTTTGCTGCAAGAAAAGAGGTTTAAAGAGGTAAAAACCTGAAAACTCAATTTCAAACCCCACCATAGTTCATTGAAACTCTTGCAAAATAGGAGAGATTGATGAGTTTATAGCTCACTAATACTCTTGACAAGGATACTTAATCTATCATAAATAAAATTTAAAAACAAAAAATAGAAGGAAAATTACTTACCACTCAAAAAAAATTGAAGTTTCTTCCTCTTTGTGCCTCGTGGCACGACTGTGTAGCCCTGTGCTGTGAGCTTTCTCACATGTTACACTCCAAGTTTCTCTCTTTTATGCTGCCCCTTTTTGATCTGAGTGTCATACTCTTTCCTCATCTATTTTTCTGGGGTTTCAAGAACTAATTTATGTATTGTATTTGTTCATTTTTAAACCCGATTTTATGTATTTATGCCGATCGGTCTTCTTCTTGACGCAGTTGGGAATTACAGGGATACAAAGCTGGCAGATTAATCGTGGTCTGGGCGGTCAAAATTTGTTGCACAAAGCGAGGAAGCATCATAAATTCATGACCAAAAAATCCACTGCCACTTTCCTTTTATGGAACTTGAATCAAACTTGGTGTCCGAATTGAGAAAAAACATCAACGTTAAAATCCCACGCAGATTTGAGTTTATCTGGCAGGATTTTGATTGTAGTTTAAAAAACATGAGAGTCGAAATCTAATTTGTTTGCTTTAATTGTGTAAAAAATAATGGAAAAACAAAATAATTTTCCCAATTTAATTAGTTTGCTTTACAATGACCTAAAATGTACAGAATTAGGGAAAAATTGTTAAATCCTTGGGAAATAAACTCTCTCTTTCTTGTATATAAAAGTGGAATCCACCCTAATAATTACTTATAAACCTCAATTTTGTACGAAAAACATGAGAGAATATAAACTATAAAAGTATTGAATAATAATTTCTTATAAAATCAAGGAAGGAGTGCTGGCATCATTTTGTAATCAAGGTTAATGGGCCATGTAACCAATGGGCCTCGTCTTGTAGCTCCATTTCACTCATAGATATTGTAAAACCCATTTTGTATCCAGGCCCAATAGGCCCGTATTAAATAAAATAGAAAAAGATCCAAGTAAAGGCTAATGATATCTGTCATTTGCCTTTAAACATAAGTTATAAGAATTGAAGTTGGATAGCATTGTCACGTAAAATTTAATTTATTATTTTATTATTAAATATTTATGTTCAAATAGTTTGTTTCTTTGAGAGATTTTATAATTCTTTGTATAAACCTAAAAACTAATATAAACAAATTAAAAAATCTAAAGACAACAAGGTAAAAAAAAAAAAACAAAAAACAAAATTGAAGCCAAATAGGATTGTAACACAAAACTCTAATTCATGATTTTATTACATATTTATCTTCAAGCAGTCCATCTCTTTAAAAGATTCACAACTCCTTACTAAACCCAAAAATAAACATAAATAAACTAAAAAAAAAATCCAAAAATAAAAGAAAAGCAATAAAAAAAACTCAAACAAGTTGGGAAACCTAAAAATAAAAATAAAAACAATAAAAGGCCCAAAAAACTAGAAAAAAATAAAATTATGAAATAAAATTTAATTTTTTAAAATAAATAAAAATATAAAAATAACTTGAAAATATAAATAATTAACTTTTCATAAAAAGTCCTCCCACAGTCCCACTTATTTTGTTTTTTAAATGCATAATATAAAAAGAAATAAGTCTCAGGCCCAAGAAGCAATGGGCTTCCAATGGACCACTCTCTCCGTTTTTTTTTATTTTATATATATATAACTTTTTGTCATCCACGGGATGAAAGCTCATTCCCTTACAAAATCATCTTTATTGGATTATATATATGGGCTGAAAGCTCCTTCGCTTACAAAATCCTCACATCAACTCCTATTTTTTCTTGATTTATCATAGAAAAACTCATGTTTTTTTTAATTAAATTAATTGGAGCTTTAGTCACCGTATTCTTGCAATATTTTTAAAGGGTATCCTCTACTCTAGAATTCTTATGATTCATCATCTAACTTAATTATCCCATTAATTCAAGATAATATGAAAAGTGAACATTTATCTAACACATGTTAATAATTAACAGTAAATTAAAAAATAAATAAACGATTCATATTAACAAATATCAAGAAGACAAGGAAGTAAGGGGCAAATATATATTTTCATCTCTTCTCCTCACTTGACATGTCGTTTCGATTTTCATCAAGGTCACTAAGCGGTAACTGAAGATAAAATGATAAACAAAGAAACAAAAACGATGCGTCGGAAATAGGACACGTAGTGTTAAACCAGAAGAGAAGGGAAGTGCTGGGAAAAATCGTTTGTTACATATATTAGTGGGAAGGAAAGTTCTTTATATATATATATATATATATATTCTGAAATCTTAGAGGAAGTTTTATTATTAGTTACTAAAAATTGCCTTTTTTTTTTTTGTTTATGCATCTGAAATTGCAGAGAAGTAACATCAATTGGATTTTTTTTGGTTAGTATGGAATTGTTACAGATATCGATAAATGTAGTTTGAAACAAGAGTTTTGAGCTTTACTCGAGTGGTTGAAAAAGCTTGCAAGAAAATTGAGCTTGCCTCGTAACTGGCTTGCCATTGTAAAAATTAGTCCTGGAGAGGAATTTTGCATGGCCATTTTGCTCGTTCAGGAGTAGTTTTGCGAGCCTGGAAGTTTTTGATCTTCTGTTTCGGAGATTAGAGAAAGGAAAAGAAAGAAAGGGACAGGAGGCTAAGTAGTTTGAGTCGGATTAAAATGAGCTGTGGTTGTGCTGATCTCTCATATCTTTTCAGTTATGCAAACCTTACTAAACATCTATAAATTTGATTTTATTTCTTGAGTTGAGTATGAAAATGGTCGTGTTCCTTTGAAACAGTAGGTAATTCGCTTCAGTATCTTATTCTTTATATCTATTTCTGAGTTGTTTAGTGTCCAACAATGATGGTTTTATTAAGTAAAAATTGTTTGTGATTCTATATTTCCTGAAAAAACGAAGGAATTTATTGCAAAACTCTGCTGAAATGGTGGGGCTGAGCAATGCTGGGTATGTAGGTTTAGGAGAAGCATCCTTTCCAACATTAGATAAGTTCCAGAAGGTTCAATCATACCGCTTGTTTTCTTGATCTTTTATAAAGTTTCCGGGGGAACATTTGGAGTTGAAGACAGTGTTCAGGCAGCTGGACCACTTTTAGCTCTTCTTGGTTTTTTTATTTTTCTATTTATATGGAGCATTCCAGAAGCTTTGATAACTGCAGAAATGGGTACCATGTTCCCAGAAAATGGTGGATATGTTGTTTGGGTTTCGTCAGCTTTGGGTCCTTACTGGGGATTTCAACAAGGTTGGATGAAATGGCTAAGCGGTGTTATCGATGATGCACCATATCCGTCACTGTTCCTAGATTATAATCAGCAATCCTGACATTGGTGGGTGGTTTCCCCAGGATAGTAGCGGTTCTGGCTTTGACGGTGGCCCACCCATACATGAACTACAGACTACAGAGGTTTAAGCATAGTGGGATGGGTTGCTATACTCCTAGGGGTGTTTTCCCCGCTTCCTTTTGTGTTAATGGGACCGCTGGCGATCCCAAAACAGGAGCCATCAAGGTGGTTTGTGGTAGATTTCACCAATGTGGACTGGGGTTGTACTTAAACACACTGTTCTGGAACCTCAACTACTGGGATTCCATCAGTACTCTGCAGGAGAGGAATACAACTCTTCCAAAAGCTCTTTTTTATGCTCTTATCTTGGATGTTTCTGCGTACTTCTTTCCTCTCTTAATTTGTACTGGAGCAGTTCCACTGGACCAGGAAATGTGGTCTGGTGGGTATTTCTCTGATGTTGCTAAAATTTTAGGTGGTGTATGGTTGAGATCTTGGATCCAAGGGGCTTCTGCGTTGTCCAACACGGACATGTTTGTGGCAGAGATGAGCAGCGACTCTTTCCAACTTCTAGAGATGGCAGAGCGTGGGATGCTTCCAGAGATCTTTGGCAAGAGGACTCGTTATGGAACCCGCTTACTGGGATTTTATTCTCTGCACCTGGTGTGTACTTCTTACACTGTTTTGGAATGATTATGGAATTTATAGCATTTGTAAAATTAAGGATTGAATCCCCGGCAGCACCAAGGCCTAATAATATACCTGTTGGAACAGTTGGAGCAATTTTGATCTGCATTCCTCTAACCTTGATAATTTTAGTGGTGTTGGCACTTGCTTCTCTCAAAGCCATGGCTATTAGCATGATTGTTGTGATTATAGGGCTTATTATGCAGCCTTGTCTTGACCATGCGAAGAAGAAGAGGTGGTTCAGCTTTTCTAAAAATTCTAATCTTTCATCTATCCATCCTGCGTAATGAACATGAATGCTTGTTACAATTTTGATTTTTCCTTTTTTCTTCACCTCCAAAATGCGAATGCAGTGCTATCCTTCTTTATCCGCCTTGCATGCTTATCAATGCTTGAAAATGCTTATGGTTATGGATATGAGACCAGGTGACCACCAGTTGCAAATGGCATAGTGTGGTTATATTAAGACATCAGTATCAGGATAAGAAATATATGACACGCAAGGATTGCACAAGTCAAGTATATAAAAACTCGAAAGTACTGTAGACCTAGTGATTCTCATTGCTAGAGCCCAGGTGTTGAATCATGCAGCATTTATCTCGTGTTCATTAGATGTTTGATTCTACAACAAATGTCCTGGGCAAATTGATGGTTCTCTGAATTGTTTGTTTCTCATATTATACATTCAGGGATAATGGTACTTGGATAATATTATTATATTATCATCTTAGTTTCTTGGTTCTGCAATTTTTCTTATATCTGCTTATATATGGCAAAGGCAAGAAAAGCTCGAAGCATAAGTTGGAACATGGCTACCATTTGGCTCGGATCCAGAAATTGAATGTTCAGAGGCTTAATGAAGGCCTTGGCTCATTATTTCACCCTATAAAGTGGTTGAGAAAAATTCGTGCACGTCAGATACCAAATGATTATTTCCCTCACATTTTCATGGGTTATGAAAAAAGGTTCTAATGTACCTGTTCAGGTACGGATGACTCGCTTATGAGAAAAAGACTCGAGACTTGGTAAGCACTTACGTAAAAGCCAACACAAGAAGATTATTAAAAAAAAAAAAACATCAAGTGTTGTTGCTGATTATTGCTGCCGGCGCCTCAACTCAAAAGACCAAATCGAGGTCTAGATCCTCCGAGAAGGATCCTTCATTTAACAAGGGGAAGAGGAAGAAAGAAGTACGGACCTGCGAGATAAGGATCGTGAAAGGATGGACAAGTAAAGGAACTCCGAAAGCTAAGTAGAGAAAACAGTTAAAATAACAGAAACCCAAGATGATCTAATGGAAGGATGGGAGCAAGGGGAAGGAGAAGGGGGAGGGGGAGAAAATGAGAGAAGGGAAAGAAATAGGATATATAAAGGAAAATCTGAAAGCACAAACATGAAAGGAGATGAAAAACGAGAAAACCTTCCGCTTTCTCGCCTAGAACAGCCATGAGCAGCATGCTAGGCGCCACCCGCATCGGAGCATGCACTCCTAGAAACCAGCCAAAAAAAGATAGAAAAGAAAGAAAGAAGCAAACGAGATGCATCGTTTTGAACTGAGAGGAACGATCTTTTTTCCTACTAGTACAGAGATACATGAATTCAATCACGAGAGTTTCAAATATGAAAAACATATTTAAAGGAGAAGTAATAAAGAAAGATGTACGTGTAAAAGGAGCATGGGATAGAATACTTTCGCGCGCAATAAGAAATATTATATTTTTCAATAAGTAATGGAAAGGTACTGACTAGGCCGTGTCGGAGAAGTTGATCGGAAACCCCCTTTCCGATTTGGCCTTGCGCGTATAGGATACCTAGAGAACCGGACTGAAGACACCGGCAGCAATAATCAGCAACAACATGAAGGACTTTGGGTGGTGGGGCACATGTTTGTGACGTTGGGTTGCATTAAATAAAAGGACTCCCACTTGCTCGTGCCTCCATGTGAGCCGCAACAAGCTGTCAGTAACTAAAGAAACCCACCACATGGCAATCATCCAAATGAGTAGCTAGAACAACTTTCTTCGGATTTTACAACTTCTTGCCTATAAAACATCGCTGTCTTTTTTGGCATTTCTTGCTTGACCTAAAAGGCAATAAAGATCGAAAGCAACACGAAAACATTCTCTCTTTCTTTCAGCATTTGAAAAAAGAAATTATAACCAGGCTCTTCTAGTTCCTCACCTGTGATTGAAATATTAAGCAAAGAAGAGCATAAGAGGGAGAAAATGGGTGTTCTCAGAAACTCACCGAAAGCTTCTCCAATAAAAAAATCTGCCACCCTTCAACACCTCTTTGATTTGGAGGCCAACAATAGCAATGGCACTAAGATTTACAGTCCCAAAAGTAGCAAGCAGTCTATCACTGAATCTGAATATGGAGAAATCTTGTCTATTATATCTCACTGTTGCTCCATCTTCACTTTCACTGATCCTCTGGAGTCTCCCTCAGAGCAAGATGTCAAGCGATTAAAGCTCTTCCAGCTTCTTTCTTTCATGAAGAAACCCAAAAAGCCCCTGCCTGAAGAAATTATACGCCCGCTTGTGTCTATGCTATCGGCAAACCTTTTCAGGCCTCTCCCGCCATCTGCCAAACGAACTGTTGTCTGTGAATTAACTGAGGATGAAGACCTCGTTTCCACTCTCTCGCCTGCTTGGCCACACCTGCAAGTAGTTTACGACATTCTGCTTCGACTAGTCCTCAGTATTGATCCCAAAGTTCTCCGTGGTTATGTCGATGAACGTTTCCTTGTCAACCTTCTGTCCCTCTTTCAGACCGAAGACCGAAGAGAACGCGATAATCTGAAGAATGTTTACCACCGGATATATTCCAAGTTCACCTTCTACAGGGCAATCATGAGGAAATCTATGAAGGATGTTTTCTTGCACTATGTTTTCGAGTCAGAGAAGCATTCTGGGATTGGTGAGCTGCTTGAGATATGGGGAAGCATCATCAATGGTTTTACTGTCCCACTGAAAGAAGAGCACAAGCTGTTCTTGATGAGAGTGCTTATTCCTTTGCACAAGGCCAAGGGGATGCCAGTTTACCATAGACAGCTGGCTTATTGTGTTAATCAATTTGTGCAGAAGGAACCAATGCTTGGTGGGACTGTTGTTAGAGGGATCTTAAAGTATTGGCCTGCCACAAATTGTCAGAAAGAAGTTCTGCTCATTGATGAATTGGAGGAACTGGTGGAGAATATAGATCCTGATCACTATAGAAAGTTAGCTTTGCCTATATGTACCCAAATTTCGAGGTGCTTGAACAGTTTGAACTCACAGGTAAGCTAATTATGATCCATGATACATCCTCATAAGAATTCCTTGATAGTTTCTAAGCTAATTCTTTTTGTGCATTGGGTTCATGAAACAGTAAATCATGCTCTACTGGTTCCTGAAGGCTCCTTTTCCTCCCAGGGAAAAGGTCCTGAAAGTGGCTACAAGTTATACAATCAGGCCTCGCAAAACCTCCCATTTTGTTTGATGATGTTAAGAGATAACCTGTTAGTTAGTTAAGCTTAATTGCATTGTTTACAAGCGGATCTTGTGAACACAATTCAGGGTCTCGAGATTTTTTTGCATCTGCTATGCATCTGCAAGAAGCTTTCTTCTATAGGCTTCTTTCATTTTCTGTCCCTCTTTTTTCCCTCTATGGATGTCATTAAGGTTTAATTATTAATGATCATAATACCCTAAGGCCTAAATAACTTGAAATTCAGGTTGCAGAACGTGCACTATACGTGTGGAACAATGAACAATTTGTGAAGATGGCATCATCAATGATGGAAGAGGTGTTTCCTGTGGTAATAGAAAGCGTAGAAAAGAACCTGAAGTGGCACTGGAGCAAGAGTGTAAAACAACTGACAGAAAATGTGAAGACAATGATAGAAGAAATGGATCCAAATTTATATGACAAGTGCCTGGAAGAAATAGCCCACAAAGAGTACTTAGCTGGCCAAGAAGATATCAAGAGGAAAGAAAATTGGGAAAGGTTAGAATTGGCAATTTGGCAGCAGCCAAAAATCATCAGTTCTTCCAGCCACAAAAATGTATATATGTCTCCCATTAATGAGCAAAGAATCTGACTCTTTGCTGGCAATTGGTATTCAAAAATTATTTGACACTGCTATACAAAGTTATAAAACAAAGACTTCTTGATTTCCAATATGATCTAACAGGTCACATTTCCTAGGGTCGTTCACCAACCATATAGGAATACCAAATAACCTAAATCCATGTTGACTTGGTGGTGAAATAGATTTATGAAAGGCAGGGATGATCATATAATTATAATTTAAGTCATCACAATTACAAATGCCACGGTAGGGATTTGCTAGTATCAAGTGGTGTACCTTGATCTGGCTTTGGGTTAGTTTGTGTTTGGTACCGTGGTAAATCTTGCTTTACAAAAGTATTTTTGGCTTAAAAATGTATTATAATCCTCCTCGGTATCAACAAATTAGGTGCATTACAACCCTCCATGAAAGCCAACAAATTGGAAAAGATCCCCTCCACAAGGCTAGTTAAAATCAATGAATTTGACCGTCTAAAGACGGCCATCCTTGAAATCTATACCATGTTGATTTCCTAATGGAAGGACCTTTCTCGATCAGAAAATAATGGACATCGAATCATACTAGCCCCCTCTGTTCCCATTTTATTGGACCAAAATTTCACATAACAATAATATATTGGCCCAAAAAGGTGATGCTTAGTAAAATGTCACAGTTGAAGAACAATCTAAGCAGCAGCAAATTTGTAGCATCTCCTTCACTCTGCTGCTGCTGGGTTTAACATGGACGGGGCAACATCTTGCCAACTCTTCATTTTCCTAAAGGTTAAACTGTACCCTCCAATCGTAGGTACTGACTCAGCCTTTATTGTGTTTCATTTATAATCTCGTGATTCAACGTTGAATACAATGTTTTAACTGTATGATGTGAGTTTTAATCTCTTCTCTGTGTCTGAAAGAAAGCATCCATGTCATAGCCCATACTATAAAACCTCGTAAAGAATACCTGAATAGAAAAAAGGAATGGAATATTGTTTCGTTAGAGCTTGAATGAGTTGACTTCTAGCTATATAGAAAGTATATTAGTTACAAATCTCAATCTTCGATGAGAATGTTGGGTTTTTGTTTTGATTTTGGTAATTAATTCTTGTTTTCTCATCGACCCTTTTGATATTTTAGCAAATTATCATTCTTTGAACTAGTTCTCGAATCTCTATTGTAACCGATTCGCTGTTATTATGTTTGGGTCTAATCATAGCAGAATATAATTTTTTTATCTTTTTTTTTATGCTGCAACAGAGAAAAGATTGAAAAGGAAACCAACACGGGAGAAACGATGGCCATTGTTTCTGGGCTTCCGAAACAATTTTCAGGTCTCCTTCTTTGTCTTTCGGCTGTGTCAGGGATCATAACTCAGCTCCAGCGGTGAGCTTGGGTGGCGTATTCATATTCGATTGTGTTCGTATTTATGTAACTTGTTTCTCTTTTTCCTCATGATTATTAACAACCATTTGGGATTCAGAGATGTAATGAAGTCAAATTTAGTGATCACAGTGCTGTTCAGCTAGAATTTAGAAGGGTGAATCTACCTTTTGCTTCTTCCTTTTAATAGTTTGCTCGTTAATTTTTATGCAAATTGAGTAAACAATCGCAAGTGGATTCTTGCTGTTGACTATTGAATTTGATGTTGTGGAATCCCAGAGGAAGAATCCAATATGTTCCTGCCAGAAGTTTGGATGTGCCAAGTTAAAAACGAATTCGATTTGAAGATTCTTAGATTTTCTCGGTGGTCTTGTGCAGCGGAGAACTGCTATGCTCGCTCTCTGTTCTTGTGGCGCTGCTGATTGTTGCCCTGGCTTCAGTTGACTCTGTTCTGTGCCGTGTTAGCTTCGCTTCTGAGGAAAACCCACCTTGATAGAGGACTGAACTCCAAACAGAGATATGAATTCTAGCATGACCAAACAGGATTGCAAGTGAGCAATAGAGAATAGTCCAAGGCAAGTTTAACCCAGCAAACCATAAGCTGAAACCAGAAATAATACGTTCTCAATCCAGAAAGAAGAAAGCTTTATTATATGATCAAGGTAATTAACAATTTCTGATTTAACAGCAAATTGGGTATTGTTACACTCAAAATCCAAAAGAAAGAATTTTACATGGTACATCACTGCCCACACAAGTCAAATCTCAAATCTCTCAAGGAAACAGGAATCACTGAATCCATCCCCCTATTTTTGTAGCGGAATTTGGGGAAGATTATGCGAAGCCGAAAACTTCTTACAGTTGGGGAACGATGTCAAAACCCCTTGTATCAGAAAAAACGTGTGGAAATCACACAGAAACCTATCCCACTGAAACCGAAAAAATACAGAAATAATCTTGACCGATAAAGGAAGAGAAATATTTGAAGCTTGAAGTCCTCGCTTTTAACCATCTGAAACCACCATCTATCTAAAAGCTTGGAAAACTGCACCACTTTACATCATTCCCATAACCCCAAATGATAGTTTTTCTAAAAACAAAAACTGTCTGGGTTTTGAAGAGGATCAGCTTCAAGCTTCTAGGAAATATGGCAACACTGATGCTTTGTCTGAAAAAAAATCGCGACGACATCCTGGTCCGTGCCTTAAATAGTAACTCACAACTCAACTCATAGGGAAATGCACAAAATGATGATCACGAGTAATGCAGGTGTTAGCTCAAAAGAACCACAAGCTGAAGATGAGTTCCGGCAAAAAAAGATCACAATAGGATTACACTTGATATTTCAAAAGTTTTTCCTTCACTGGGGGCTCCAATGCAGACATGTACTGGTCCCATGCTCCATTCCTGAGCATCTGTAATCACATTCATTGTCAAACAATCAAGTATGAATCAATGTTGCCAACAAGTTATTATAATAGGAAATGAATTTACGTTAACCATGTACACACTGATATAAAAGAAGATCCCCTTTGTATTGGAAATTCTACACGGAGAAGTTTTAGAACACGCATCCAAAGAACAGGATAGAGTAAATGATTTCAGCTACTTTGGAAGAAATAATTTCAAAACAAATCCATTTTGCTTTAGGTTTTCGGTTGTTCTTTTCATTTCCTAGTGAAGGAGGGCAAAGGGTAGGAGATAGTAGGGGGGTTTTTCCACTTTAATTTTGCCTGCACAAATTTGCAAGCTTCATGTCCTCGTACACAGAAAAAACAATCTGAAAAGGGATTTTTACTAGAAATTTTTATTAAGAAATCAAATAGCTTGCACCATATTTCCAAGGGTTATCAATATCATTTTCAAAGTACTTGACTTCCATAACATTGAAACGCGGCCAGAATTTATTAGGTAAATCATATCAAACAAGTGAGATGTATTTCTGACCTGTTTATAACCATGCAACACCTGACAAACTTCATTATGTAGCTCTTCACTTCTTATTTCCTACACAAATAGGTTTCCAGGCAATAACATATGAAATCATTTCAAAAAAATAACTCATAAGATTCAAGCAGCAACACCATCCTTACATGCCAACTTGCGATCGCTTTGCACATGAAAACAAGTGAACTTAGAGCTCCAGAAGGATTTCTTCTGACCTGAGATGTTTAGAACACCCAACCATAAGTTTAATTATGCATCCAATTCTAATAATAAAAAATTATGAGAGTAAAGGCATACCATTGCACATAGACCTCGGAAGGCATCCTCTTTCTCAACATCATCATGTATCCTGCCAAATGTTAATCCTTTGTTAATTTTATGATTGCAAGAAATGTTCCATGAACATAGATGAAGATGGACTAATACTTACATGGACAAAGCAATGCACCATGATTGCATGAAATGCTCCATGTGCGGTGATAAAATTTCAGGACAAACCCATGCAAGCCTCCCAAGTGTGATTGCACTATTTTCTACGAGTGACTTGTTGTTCAGTTCCTGCTCAGCACCAGAAATCACATCATAAATATCATGAGCAAAACGTGCACACAATAATAACATGGAGACCATTACCTCTGAATGTTGAAGAATTGGAACCAAGCATGGCATGACAGTCATAACAATAGGAGAGATTTCTTGATGAACCTGACATTGTAAGAAGCACAAAATCAAAAGTTGTCACCGTTAATTAAAAAAAAATGAAAACAAACAAGAAGAGAGCTGAACAGCAAGTCTCATTGTATTAAAGGAAGTGCATTTTATGTCCTTAGGTTCACCCAATATCCTCTTTGTCCATTTCCCAACTGGATCTTAAATTTTCCAAGTCATGGCATGCAGATGAAAAATGAAGATGAGGCAGAAAAAAAATGATAACAAGATACTGAATTCATTATATGCCATAATTTTCCAGCCACCACCATCAGCAATTTTGACAATAGGACCACACCACAACAATATTGAAACTTTGGAACCCGACAAGAATAAATAAAACTGTTATTACGTTAAAACATACTTCACTCTTACATTCTACTGAATATTAGTCAACTATACATTGCAAACAAGCCATCTACTGACCTTAACTGCTAATTCTCCAATAGCCCAACATGCGTTATTTGCTACTGAAATGCTTTCCTTCAGCTTAGGAGTGCACTGCATGAAGCATTTTTGTTATGCAAATATGCTGCTGGCCAACTATAATGCTCATAAAATCAAGACATGAGATTCACTAACCAGTTGTTTGGCTGCAACGTCAAGAAACTCAGGCAATCGGGGGCGCAAATGAACAGCACATACCTAGATAAAAAAATCACCATAGGGCATTGATATTTACCAAATGTAAAATAATAATGAAGAACCCAAGAGCCGGTCACTAATCTTGTGGCCCAGGGTTACCTAGCTGCCTTTTCTTTAGAATGTCACAAGAGTTAACTTCCCAGCTCTGAAATAGTAGCAAGGGAGTGGAGAGGAAAGTTAAATTCAGTCAGCGGGTGGATGTAGTTCCAACTTACTCTTGCAAGGTCACCGAGGAGTGCAAAAGCACTTTGCCGAACATCAGAAGCATCATCCATGCAACATTGCAGAAGCAGGTCCCTTAAATTGCTTTGTGAAACCTGCTAATGGAACTTCATTAGATTATTCAACAAGGAAGACATGTTTGCAGCAAAATGCATGATTATAGAGCATCAAATGCACACAACGCAATCCGTGGTCAGCAAGTAAATATACGATTGCACTCCATCAGTGCTATATCCAGGATGAATAAGCAAATTGTTAAATCTTAAACAAAGTACTCCTTTCTTTCCAAAGCAAGGTAGCAAAATTGCATTCCAAACCAAAGCAACCAAGCTATAAGCCCACTGAACACAATAAATTTTTGCATTGATTCATGGGTGGATACTGGATAGTATGAAAGAACATAACAGAAAATTGCATTGTACCTTTTTTTTGGCAGAAGTTGAACCAACTTCGTACAGAGGAGAACAAAATGAGCAATTTCACAACGGAAGAAAAGGTTTAGAAGAAGAGGATTACCAAACTTTCTATCCCACTACCAAGACCCTCAGCAATTCCAGAGAGAAGATCAATTGAGCAAACAATGAATTCTTTATCATACAGAAACCCAGCCGTGACAGGATCAACCTGCAATAAAAATTTACTGAATCTCTAAAAATCCATTATCCAATAATAGGAGCCACCAAACAAGATTGTGGTAAAGGCAACTAGAAGAAAAGAAATCTCAACAGGACAAGCAACTTGGCCACAAGGGGATATAAATTCCTTTTAGAATAAAACCATGAAGTCATGGGTTGAGCAAGCAAACTTTTTATTTGCATTTGTTGGGCAACGAAAGAGTAACATAAGTCATAATTTTGCATGGTGGCCCATCAATACAGCACACCATGTGCAGGCTTGGCCTCTTGATAGTGAAGAGGAACCAATGCTCATTGGTCATCCCATCACTACTAAAACAGTCAATGAGAAAATAGGCAATAAAATGTGAGGCATGATTGAAAGTTGAAGCTACAAAACATGGTTAGTAGTGCATAAACTGTTAAACAGTAGAGGCCAGCACTCAATCGCATAAAGTACAATCAGAGATAAAAACCACTCAAAAGCAGAATTTAAATTACTATGAGCATAAAACAAATCATCACTTCTGAATCATAAACTTTGTATGAAAGAATTTGCTCAAACCTTCGCTAATTGTTGGCTCTGAATTATGGCTATACACCTCTGAAATACAGGCTCAGCAAATTGAGAGAATCCTGTACCCAATGCCTGGAAGAAGAAGAAATGTGCATCTTTAATCCCACTATAGTCTGAGCTATGGATCTTTAAAAAATGCCTTAAATCCATGACCAAAAGTATATATTAGGGTGGGATGATTGTCGATCTTAATAACATATCCCCATCTTTCCATAAAATCTGAAAGCATATAAGGATGCATCTTTCACAAACATAATATTGGCATCATGTGAACAACAGGGACAGGGATAAAGGTCAAAAAAGTGAAAATTAATCACACCTGTGCTATGGATGTAAAGCACTCCAGCAGGGGAAAGAGATCTTTGTCTGAATTTGAAAGCTGCTGCCACTTTGCAATTAATGGTGGCATCAAAATTGCAAGATAAGCAGGCTGAAAATTACCAAGATAATCAATTCTGTTAAATTTCAAGTAAGACTCTCCACTGTATGCATCACTTAAAAGGAGACTGGAGAGGGAATTGAGGGAGCAAGAATGGGGGGATCAATCACATGATGTTGAAACCTTATTCAGTTCTGCTCCAACAGCATCTGCTAGAGTTCCAATAGCATCATATACAATTCTAAGATTCCGTCTCTGGATCAAAAAACACATGTAAATGAAAGGTGGAGTCTAACAGTAACCACAAGCTGTTTATGAACTTATCAATGAAATCATCCAAATTACATCTAATCATTTTAACAGTAGCGGAGCTTTAGTGTCAAGAAGGAACCTGATATTTCCCAAAAGCACACATGAGGTGCTGTAAAATAATCTCTAAACGTGGTGCCAAGTCTTCAGCAGCTTCCTGCAAATGCAAATAAAGCATTAAGATATATGTAAATCATTGAAAAAAGAAGAAACAATTAAAATGAACCTATTAGGACCTCTTCTAGTGTTGCAAAAGCTGAACAAGCAGCCTCTTGCACACGCTTGTTTGTATCCAATATTCTCCGTAGAAGACCCATTAGAACTTTGTCAAATTGTTCATAGCCTTTTTGATGGCCACTTTCCTGAATAGATAAGAGAAGAATTTTCAACTGAGTAATGCAGAATCAAAAGCGACAATGGATCATTTGTCCTTATAACAATAAGCAGGACAATAAAGTTGTAAGGAATATAGACAGGAAGTAAACACACTTGTTGTGAAAAAACAGCTGCTTTAACAAAAATGAACTTTACCTGAACAATGTATTTGCTGAATCGGGAAACTGTCCAACAGGAAATGCTTCGTATGAGGGGGAACTTGTCATCTAATAGAGGAATAAGGAATTCCACCATCTGCATGCACAAAATACTTAAATTTCTGGCATTGACTAAACATTCTGAATCACCAAATTAGCAAAATAGCACTCTACTATAAAGAAAAAGGATGACAATATAAAATGGTGTAACAAAGAAGATACAAGCATCACAATCAAGAATACAGCAACTGCAAAATCACAGCCATTTCTAATAAAATTTCACTGGGAGAAAGAGATAAAGGTGGCTTCAAGCCACGTACATGGATGAGAGCAAGAGAACAAACGATGAAAAAAAATCAAGTTATGCATTAACTGCATAAGGCACTGGAAGGCCACCATGCACCAAATATGTAATTTCCTTAAAATTTCAGATTTGATTTCTGATATCAGACTCTTAACGCCTTCAAAAGTATATCATATTTCTCTCTTTCCATACTGAACTAGTCATGACTTGACAGATTTCCTAGAAAACATAAAGTCATAGCTGCATCCATCATACTCAAAACCTAGGTCATGTGCTTTAATACTTCAAAAAATTATCACCTGAGACAAATGAGGATAAAGACCATCAATGCAACCCTCAGCAACAGCACCAAGTGCCAAAACTGCTGCTTCTCTGTCTTTCCAGGATTCATCACCGCTAGCAGCTAACTTAGCCTGCAGATATTTTTTTAAGTTACAATAGCTATTCAACTTGAGCATATAGATATAAGCAGACATCTCTTGAATAATGAGATCTATAGTGATAACATAATAATTATGGTTGAAGAAAACAGCTCTTTCACAAGAGGTTTCATAGTTTCTTTTCCGGTTCTTTAGATTGCAAAAGCAAGACTCAAACTAAAGATCTAACCTCTCCCCGCTATGTATGGATGAGGGGCTAAATGACCATTGGTATAACAAGATTTATAGTATTACAACTGTCACCATGCTCAAAATCAATTCTCTAGAGATAACATGCCGAGGACCAACTGCACCCACAATCTCTAAACTAACTTCCCATAGAAATATGTGCCATTAAACCTGTACACATAACAGATGTATGTTGCCTTAGTGCCTTTGTTCTTTAACAATATGTATCAAACTTGCAAGATCCAAATCAACAGCTTGATCCAGGAACCATATGATCTTTTGATCAACCAAGAGGACTAAGTGTTTCAACAGTTATTCATCTGGACAATAATAAGGAAAAGATGGGTAACAAATCAAGGAAATAGCACTTGAAGGGAGACATCTCTACTAATGCACAATGGAGATGAAAAGTAAAATGCAAAAACAGTGCTTCCAATGAAATTAATGCATCTAACACCAAATAAGTTAACTACCTCAACAACAGGCATCAATGTTGGAAGAATCTCATCTCCAAACACATTTGAGAGAATATCAAGAGCAGCTGCACTGCATTTCCTTAAATTCCAGACATTCACTATGTCATCATCCTGTTAATTGTACCAAAATATTGATTTAGAAGGATTTTCATCAATGACCTTGTCTTTCTACAGCTAAAGCACCACAAATTTAAATAAGTTTACCAAATCATAAACTAGAGAAGCACATTAAATAAACATGTCAAGATTTTTGTAACTTACATCATCTTCCACGCTATCTGATCCATGAAATCGTGATGTATGAAACCGAGGTTTCAGATCCTGCAGAGTAGAAATTATACCAAAAGAGAAAAAATATAGTTTCAGATGCAATACTTCAAGCATGAAATCTGTCAAGAAATAAAACAAACTAGAACACCCTGGGATTGAACAACAAAAATAAACAGATTGAACCTGATCCCTGTCTGGGAGAGACTCATCTTCCTGCAACAATGAATTGATGCCAGGTAAATTAAGAATTATAACAAATACCTAGTCAGAATTGTCCATAAACATAAAAGAAAACAAAAGAGTCACCTCAGCCTCAGCGAGCGACTCATCATCATCAGCATAAGCCATGTTTGACAGCAAAACCTGAAAAAGTTTGGCCGGAGGTTTGAAAAAAAGTTGCATGTGACTCTGAAGAAAATAAGTTAACAAATGTATAAAGGGTTTATGCAGTACCGGAATCAGACGTGGCAAGAATTCTCTTAAGTTCTCAAGTGGTAACTGAGCATTACAGTATGCAGACCTGCCGATTATAATTGATATTAAGAAGGCAGTGTGAAGTGAAAGACATATAAATAGTTATAATAACTGAGAAGGCATGCAAATGTTCAGCAGCGGCAAATAAGCTCACATGCAGCTTAAGTTGCATTTGCAAGGTTAAAGAGAATCAAATATTAATCTTGTTGATCATGATTAAAACAGTTTGGAACAGGACATGAAATGCTAACCAGGCCAAGATTTAAGATTAAAACACCAGATGACGACTAATTGTTAACCTAGGGAGCTAGTTTAAAGAGGGGGGCTAAAATTAACTTTACAGAAACATCACCAGACGATCAATGCCACCAACACTCTAAGAGTGCTACGGACATCAGCACCATCATGTTACCACTGACACCATTACTAGTTCACTACACTACCACCCCGAACACTACAACAAGGTCTCATACATTTTCAACTATACAGTTCATAAAAGATGTTACACAATCATAGCACAATCGGTTGCCTCAACATTTATTTTTCCTAACTTGAATTCATGTAAATCATTAAACCCCCTCTTCTTCTTCTTCTTCTTCTTCTTTTCCAACCCTAAACCAAAACAACCACTAATCCAATTTTTTTGTTTTTGTACATCTGCGAAGTTAATGCTGGAGAGAGGCAAGAAGCAAAAGTTATTTTCCAGTCCCAATACTAACACTGCCACTTGCACTTCTGTTTCATATTGCCAACAAAAGTTTGGAAGCAAAAAAAAAAACCCAGAACTACAAAACAAATAGATTAGGGGGGCAATCTACATCCCATCTCATACATAATGGAATCAACTTCAAGGTAATATGGTGTCTACAACCAATTCTCCAACCCAGGATGTCAAAGCTACAAAATTATCAAACATGTAATTTATGGAATGGAGGTTTACCAGAATTCACAGGCTTCAAGAGCCACTTCATCATCGCCATTCTTGTTGACTTGCAAGATATATTCAACTACATCTCTCAAATGTGGCTAAAAAAAGTGAAAAAGTCAGATCAATGAAAAACAAAAATAGCACAGTTGGAGCATAAAACATTATGGCACATAAGGCAATTATGTAACATAAAACTGAGACGCTCAATAGTGCAACAAGGCAAGTAAAAAACAACTAATAAGGGACTTGAAACTGAGGTACCAGACAGTACAAGTCCAATCAGAAAGAACATACATGAGATTAAATTAACAAGATACTCACCTCCAAGAAAGATGGCTGGACCTCAATTAGCTGTACAAAAGCTGCACAAACCTGTTCAGCACAGAGTTAGAAAATATATGGATCAGCGCAGCTAAACTTGTGAAACAGAAAAGCAATAATCTGAATAGCTAGCAAAGATTGTATTTCAATTCTTTTTTCTGTGCTAGGAACGGAAACATAATATGATATATGCATCCCGACAAATAGTACCATTAAAACCCTACATTTTACAGTTAGAATACAGCAACTGGCACAGAAAAAAATCAAAAGCGGCAAAATTTCTATTTTGAAGTAAATTAGATCCAATCATGGTGAGGCGATGAGAAAGTATTCACCAATTTCCGCACTTCTGCAGCCTGGTCATTAGCAAGAGCAAACAAACCCTGAAGATACTGATTCATAGATGCATAAAGAGCCTGCAAAAAATTTAAATATGTATTTACCGTTTGTCTCTGAGAATCAAAATAGCATCTAGCAGTTACTGGGAAACAAGATGGATGTAACAAAGAATACTCACAGCAGGCATTAACATAATGTATTGATTCACAGAACCCAACGCAAGTTTTTTCAGTGAGGTATGAGGTGACTGGAAGAACTGTTCATGGCAAAACCAGGTTAACAAAATTAGCTTAGTAGAGATCATAAACAAGAAAAACCTCCAAAATGATCTCAGAGCTCTGAGAAAACACCCATCTAACCTGATATAATCGAGGAAGGATGATCTTAATGGGTCGATCAGGTAACCCAGGCACATCTGAATCCAAAACTTGTGGAATATCCTCACAAATCTACATCAAGAGAGCATTGCCTTAATACAGCAGTTATCACTACTCAACAAGAAAACACATCCTCTAATTAATATATTTCCCACAAAAACCAAACCAACTACATTCTTATAAGTTTTCTCTGTCCAAATTCATCAACATCACACACACACACACCGGAGAACAAACACTGATAATTTACTTAAAACACTAACTCGTTCAAAAAAGAAGCAATCAACAATACCTTAGACAGAGCATCCATAGCGCCTTCCATGTGATTAAGATCATTACTATCCAAACAAGTAATGAGAGCTTGCAGAAACTCAGGCCACCCCAAAATTCCACCCAGTTGAACAACAACACTAATAATGGTCCCCACCGTCGACCTTACATGCCTATCCGCCGCTCCTAAACACGGCAACAACTCCGATTTTATATACTGTTGATACGCGGGCGTCATAGTTTTATACGCATTTCTTAGGTTATTTTTTAGCAATAATCCCGCCGCCTGCCTAATCTCCACCGATTTCCCCTGCAATTTAAACAATTATAAATTAAATTCAGAAATTACCGGTGCTCTCCACTATCGACGGAGAATTGATGAAAAAACTGGTTACCTCGGCGCGAGAAAGAATGAAGGCAAGGTAATTATTGAAATCGGGGAGTTGAGAGAAGTTTTGAAGTTGTTGCCAAATCTGAAGCTTATCGGCGGTTGAAGTTGGTGAAATCTGATGCTCTAGTAATCCACAGATCTCCTTGAATCCTTCTTCCTGTGGCTGCCACGCCGCCGCCGCCGCCGCCGTTGCCTCCATTAATCTAATTCTTGAAGAAGATTTTGCGAAGAAGGTGAAGGAGTAGAGGAGATTCTCTCTCTTATTGTGTAGATTCTTTCAGGGAAATATTCTCTCTGCTACCAACTAGTACAGTCTACTTCTATATATATGCAAGAAAGACGGACAGTGTTGTGTTTTGCTGTTTTGCGTATTTCTGCGTGCTGGGGCGGGGTGTGGCGGGGGGGTTTTGTGCGGTAGGTTACAGAGGAGACTTGTGTGTGAACTGTGAACCCTCAGCACCGGTGGATGGCGAAGTTCTCAGCCGGTTGTTGATTGATGGGTCATTTCTAAAATAATATTATTTTATTTTTAAAAAATAAAATGACGTTATTTTTAAAAAAAATCTTAAAAAATTCTTCAAATTAATTCAACCGAGTCTCGGTTGGGTTTTGTCGAGATTTAATTAAGTCAGCCTTTAAACGAGTTCGAGAAAAAATTCCGCCACTCGATATTTTAAATTAGCAGGTCCCCGGATACATTTACATGGTCAGATTTTTTATTGGCGAGATGTTGGGTCCATTTATAGGATCAAGTTTGATTACTACCGATAATAATTGTTGTTATGATGTGAGTCATTGATTTATTTATTTTTTTAATTCATAATTATATCTGGTTTAATGGTTTCTGATATCTACATTTACGATCTTATCTTGTGCATTTACTATGTACGGTTATAAAATTAAAGACAATTAGATGACTTGACTATCAAGACATTGAATCGGTATCTTTCAGACAATTTGAATAGGAGGAGTGTGAAATACAATGTCAGAGAAATGGCACGTTTTATTCTCAATCCCTGCAAAAATATATCCTAAGATATTAAAATATTTGTGCTTGATGATATAGAAACTTGACTAGATAGTTCACACCCGATTCACAGTGGACCAGACTGATTTTTTTTGCAGCATAAAAAAGATGTTCAAGCACTGCCTTGTATATTTTAAAGGATGATAAAAAAATTCACCATTTGATATTATAAAAAGATAATTAAAAAAAATTAATGATTGTCAGTTCAAGAATTAAGATGTATAATAATAAAATTAAAAACAAAGCACTAACAAAACTGGTGAGTTCATCAAAACTCGCGAGTAGAATCAGTCGGACATGATAATCTAATTAAAAATAAAATAAAAAAAATTAATTTTAAAAAAATTTGAATTTTGAAGGATAAAACCAAAAAGGATAAAAAAAAAATCAAGGTCATTTGGACAAACCTTTCACCTAGACTATGAGACGAGGATGATTCAATTGAAAAGAAAACATAAGAAAATGACAGTGTTTATTTTTTAAAATAAATAACTTCAAATTGTATAATTGGAAAAGAAAATTATGTCAACACGTATTAACTTTTTAGATTCATGACCTTGATTAGTAACTAAACTAGAAGCACTATATCTAGAAAGCTACTATTTTAAAACTTGGTTCAGCCTGACAGAGTAACCTATGACCAGACAACTCATGGCTTAAACTTGGCCTAGTTTCAAGATAAATTGAGGGGGGGGCCCGAGTTGACCTATGTTTCGGTTAATACGAGGCAAATCCAGTTAAAACAATGTCAAACTTCGTTGATTATATTTTTAAGTGGTATCATTTTGACTTTTTATAAAATTAAAGATTTGGTTGACTTTTGTTAATTTGGGTTAACCTACTTGACTCATAACTCGATAGTTGCCCTGAATTAACTCTCGGGTAGGGTTTGGAAACAATAGGAAAAACCAAGGAAACCAAATCTCAATAAATCAAACGTCGAATGATAAAATAAAAAAATAAATGATAAAAAAAACAACAATTAAGAGAATAGAGACCTCGTTTGAAAAAAAAA
>Ga0325401_1000077_pt1 | contig 53676 bp, 54 predicted proteins | sample PopdelMetagenome_FD_205666 | JGI IMG/M metagenome (GOLD analysis project Ga0325401, IMG submission 205666) | Populus deltoides microbial communities from Bellville, Georgia, United States - Xylem-PdKOR-R2 | ecosystem: Host-associated > Plants > Phyllosphere > Stem > Wood/Secondary xylem | place...
GGCGGGCTGGGTTTCGCCCGAGGGGGCGGCGGTGCTGGTGCTGGTATTGGCGCTGGTGGGATTGCTGGCGGGGCGCGCGGTGCCGCCGGCACCCCGGCTGGGGCCGCCGATCGCGATCGACTGGAACCCGTTCACCGCGTCATGGCAGCTGGTGCGCGACACCATGCACGTGCCACGCCTGTTCCTGGCGATCTGCGCGATCTCGTTCTTTTGGACGATTGGGTCGGTGCTCATCATCGTGTTTCCGCCGCTGGTTAAGAATGTTTTGACCGCAGACGAACGCGTGGCGAGCTTCGCGATCGCCGTATTCTCCGTTGGGGTGGCGATCGGATCGGTGGTCATCAACGCGCTTCTGAAGGGGCGGATCTCGGCTCGCTACTCGCCCGCGTCCGTGATCGCGATGGGGGGTTTCGTGGCATTGTTCGCGACGCTGCTGAACGGGTGGACGCCCGCGCCCGCGGGCGGGCTCTACGGGTTCCGGTCCTTCATCGCGCAGCCCGGAGCGGTGGCAATCTCGGCCGCGCTGTTAGCGGTGGCGGTGACGGGGGGGATGTTCGTGGTGCCGCTCTACGCTTTCCTGACCACCACGGTGGGGGCGGACCACACGGCGCGCACGGTTGCGGCGAACAACGTGGTCAACGCGGGTGCGATGACGCTGGGGTCGGCGGTCGTTATCGGCCTGACGTCGGCGGGTGCCACGTCGCAGCGGATGTTGATGCTGGTGGTGGCGATGTGCGCGGTGGCGGCGGTGATCGCCTATCGCCTGCATCGGGCATGCGATGCCCCCTGCCCGGCCCGCCGCGGCGTCAGCCGATGAAGCTGTAGAAGCAAATAAAGAATGCCGCGAAGCTCAGCAGGAACAGACGCCAGTCCGAATCGTCGTCCCGGATAGCCCGCGGCGCGGGCGGCGGCGGCAACGCGCGCCGCATCGGATGGCGCGCCGCTTCGTGAGATAGGACAAGGCGTCTGGTCATGGCATATGTCTTAACGCGGCGTTTACGATCCCGACCAGCGGAGAAGGTGGTTAACGCCGTCCCGTCCCACCGCGGGACATCGGCGTGAGCGTCGCCTTCCGCCGCGAAAGCGACGAGGAACATCGCGAGCCGCGCTTCGAGCTGCCGCTGCCCCCCGGCCCGAACTACGTCACCGCCGCGGGTCCCGCGCTGATCGCCGAGCGGATCGCGGCGCTGGAACGGGAACTGGTCGACGCCCCCGACCCGGAAGCGATCCGTCGCCAACTTCGGTATTGGACCACGCGCCGTGCCACCGCGGAGGTGGTGTCTCCGCCTGCCGACGGCAGCGCCGGCATCGGTACGCTGGTCCGTATCCGCATCGGCGGACGCGAGCGCTCGGTGTCGATCGTCGGCGACGACGAGGCGGACCCGACCGCCGACCGGCTGGCCTACTCGGCGCCGCTCGCGCGCGTTCTGATCGGGGCGGGGGCGGACGACGTGCTGGACTTCAACGACCGGGCCGGCGCGGTCGAGGTGCTGGCGGTGGACCCACTGGCGTGAACGACCACGACCTGGTCGACGGCAACCGCCTGACGCTGCTGACCGAGGGGTCGCAGCGGCTGGCGGCGTTGCTGTCGCTGATCGACGGGGCGCGGACGTCGCTGCGCGTGCTGTTCTACATCTACGCCGACGACGATGCCGGGCGGCGCGTATCGGCGGCGCTGGCGGCGGCGGCGCGGCGCGGCGTCTCGGTTCGGTTGATCGTCGACGGGTTCGGCAGCGAGGATGCCTCGGACGAGAATTTTTTCGGCCCGCTGCGGGACGCAGGCGTATCCGTGTGTCGCTTTTCGGCGGCGTTCGGGCGGCGATACTTGTTGCGCAACCACCAGAAGCTGTCGCTCGCGGACGCGGAAACGCTGAACGCGCGCGTGATCGTCGGCGGTTTCAACGTAGAGAACGATTATTTCGGCGATCCGGCGGACGGCGCCTGGCGCGATCTGGGGCTGGAGGTACGCGGGCCCGCCGCGGCGCGCATGGCCGCCTATTACGACGCGCTGGAGAATTGGATCCGAAACGATGGTCGGGGGCTCAGGCGCCTGAACCGCGGCCTGCGCCGGTTCAGCGAGGCGGAGGGCCCATTGCGCTGGCTGATCGGCGGGCCGACGCGCCGCCTTTCGCCCTGGGCGCGCGCGGTGCGGCAGGACTTTCGCCGCGCCCGCCGGATCGACGTGATCGCCGGCTATTTCACCCCCAGTCCTGGCATATTGCGGCGGCTGGACCGGGCTGGGCGCAGCGGCCAGCAGGTACGCGTGGTCACCGCCGCCAAGTCGGACAACGGCACCACCATCGCCGCCGCCCGCTTCTCCTATGCCGGACTACTCCGCCACGGGGTGCGCATCTTCGAGTATCGTCCGACCAAGCTGCACACCAAGCTCTACGTCGCCGACGACGCCACCTATATCGGCTCGGCCAACTTCGACATGCGCAGCCTGTTCATCAATCTGGAACTGATGCTGCGGATCCAGGACGCGGGCTTCGCGCGGCGCGTGCGCGCCTATGTCGACGAAGAGGTCGCGCAGTCTAAGCCGATCACGGCGGAAGTGAACCGGGCGCGCACGACCCTGTTCGGTCGCGTGCGCCAGTTCGTCGCCTATCTGGCGGTGGCGGTGGTCGACCCCGGCTTGTCGCGGGGCCTGAACCTGGGCCCGGGCGAATAGGCCCGGGCCCGGTACGTCACGCGGCGGCGAAGGCGACGCGCGACCGGCGGCGGCGGATCGAGGCGCCGGCCAAGCCGAAGCCCAGCATCATCGTCGCCCAGGTCGCGGGCTCGGGCACGGAGGCCGTGATGGCGGCGATCTTGAACCCGTCGTTGCCGACGTCGATGCCCAGGCGCGAATTGGCGACGCGCGCGGCACCGATCACCCACACGTTGGCGTACATGCCGGTGGTGTCGGGCATCCCGCCGTTGGCCGAATCCATCGACCGGCCAAGCAACGTCTTCCAGTTCGCCTCGTTGGCGGCCTGACTCTGGGTCAGGATGTTGCCGTCGACGTTGACGTAGCTGACCCAGGCGTCCTTGTCGGCCGCGCCGTTCACGCCGTAAGCGTTCAGCGTCATGCCGGTCAGCCGCACGCCGCGATCGAACTGGAACAGCACGAAGTCGTACTGGCCGACGTTGTCGACGGTGTGCTGATTGCCCGAACCGTTGCCTTCAGCGCCGTTCAGGACGCCCAGGCCGCCGTCGAACACCTGGATGCTCGCGGGCGTGGGCATGGCGGTCAGGCTGGCGGTGGTGAACGCATAGGCCCTGAAGCTCATGCCGCCCGTCGTCAACGACTGGAAATAGGGCATCAGCGCCAGACTGTTGTTAAAGGCGCCGATCGTCCAGCCCATCGTGCCCTTGTTAGCGCCGACGCTGGAGGTGTTGAAGCTGTGGCTGATGACGGCGGTGGCGGCAGCGGGCGACGCCGAGGCGACGGCCATCGCAGCACCCGCCGCGAACGCGGCGCGCTTGAGAAACATGATTTGGTCCTTTCCCCTTCGCCGGTGGCGTCGCCACCGGCCATTACCCCGTATCGCGGGCTGACTGGCCCCCCGCGATGTACGGCTCGACTAAGGGGAGTCGGAGAAAGGATCGATAGCGTAACGAATGGTTAACACTGGGGTATCGCCCCAGAACGAGACGGAGCTGATTCGGGGCGCTTCACCCCTTCCAACCCCAGTAGAGTTGAGCGGGCGGCACGTTCCACCATTCCATGTCGTGATCGATTGTCGGGAAATGCGGGGCGATGAAGTCGCGAACGCGCGGGCTGAACTGATAGACCAGGAAGGCCCCGCCCGGACGGATCACCCGCTCGGTCGCGGCCGCGATCGCGGGGCCGACGCCCGGCGGCAGGGTAGAGAAGGGCAGACCTGACAGCACGTAGTCGGCATGCGCGAAGCCGTGTTCCGCGACGATCCGCTCCACGTCAGCGGCCGATCCCTCCACCGCCGAGAATCGCGAATCGGGGATCATCGCGTCGAGGTAGCGGATGAAGTCGGGATTGGTGTCGATAGCGATCAGCCGCGCGTCGGGGGCCATGCGCTCTAGGATAGGGCGACAAAAGGTGCCGACGCCCGGTCCATATTCGACGAACAGCTTGCACGCCTGCCAGTCGACAGGGCCCAGCATCCGGCGGATCAGCCGGTCGGACGACGGCACCACCGAACCCACCATCACCGGGTGCTTCAGAAAGCCCTGAAAGAACATCTGCCACGGGGACGGCACACCGGCGGCCTTGCGTTGGGCCCGGAGGGCGGCGGCGGTCGAGCTGGGCATTTGGCGTCGGTTCCCCTTTTTATCGGCCGCGGCGGGCCGGAGCGCTCCGTCGCATAAAGCGCAAACGTTGTTCAAGCGCCCCGGTTGCCTATGCCGGTTCCCGGCCTAAGGGACCGCATGGCGGATGGGCATCAGCGGCGGACCGGCGCGGTGGCGGTGATCTTTACCTCCGCCCGCAACGGCCGGGACGAGGCGGGCTACCGCGCCGCGGCGGCGCGAATGGGCGAAGTGGCCGCCGCCCAGCCGGGCTGGTTGGGAGAACACGGCGTCCGCGACGCGGACGGACTGGGCGTCACGATCAGCTGGTGGGCGGACGCGGCCGCGTGGCGCGACCAGGCGGAACACGCCGCCGCGCGCCGGGCGGGGCGCGACCGGTGGTACGACTGGTACTTGGTCGAGGTCGCGACGCTAACCCGTTCGTATCAATGGCGACGGCCGTGAAACCCGCCTCGGGTTCACATTTCACCCTGCTGTTCGCGGTGATGCTGACGATCGCGGCGGGGAATACCGCGCTGCAATCGGTGCTGCCGGCGCTGGGGCGGTCGCTGGGGGTGGCCGACAGCGCGGTGGCGGCGGCGTTCAGCGTGTCGGCGCTGTTCTGGGTGGTGGCCGCGCCCTTCTGGGCCAATCGGTCGGACCGGCGCGGGCGGCGTGCGATGATCTTGATCGGCATGACGGGCTACACCGTGTCGCTGACGCTGTGCGGCATGTTCCTGACCGCGGGAATCAACGGCTGGATCGGCGGCACGGCGGCATTCGGCCTCTTCATCCTGGGCCGGCTGATCTACGGCGCGTTCGGCGCGGCCGCGCCGCCCGCCGTGCAGGCGCTGGTGGCAGGTGCCACCAGCCGCGCGGAACGAACCAAAGCGCTGACGCTGTTGGCGTCGGCCTTCGGGCTGGGGACCGTATTGGGACCCGCGGTCGCCCCTTACCTTATCCTAGGCGCCGCCGGCGGCGTGGAGGTGGGACTGGCGGGCCCCGCCTTCGCCTTCGCCTTGTTCGGCCTGGCGATCCTGCTGCTGGTGCGCGGCCGCCTGCCCGACGATCGGGTGCCGGCCGCCGGAACGCACGGGACCGCCAGCGCTTATCCGTCGATCGGTGGAGCCCCCACCCGCGCCACGGTGACCGCCGCGACCCGCCCCGCCGGGGAGCAGGTGGGCTATCTCGACCCGCGCATCCGCCCCTGGGTAATCGTCGGGCTGGTGATGGGTCATGCCCAGGCCATGACCGGTCAGGCGATCGGTTTCCTGGTGATCGATCGGCTGGCGCTGGCGCCGGCCGCCGCGCTGGAACCGACGGGCATCGTGCTGATGATGGGCGCGGGCGCGGCACTGCTGGCGCAATGGGGCCTGATCCCGCTGCTGAACCTGTCGCCTCGGCGGCTGGTATCTTGGGGCCTGGCGCTGGCGGCGGTGGGGACGGCGGCCACGGGCATGGCCACGTCGCTCTACGGCATCGCCACCGGCTACGCGATAGCCAGCCTGGGCTTCGGCTTCGCCCGACCCGGCTTCACCGCCGGGTCCAGCCTGGCCGTGGGGCCGGGCGCGCAGGGGTCGGTGGCGGGCAAGGTCACATCGGTCAACGGTGCGTCGTTCGTGCTGGGCCCGTCGATCGGCGTCGGCCTGTACGAGCTGCACCGCCCCTTGCCCTATCTGGTCGCGGGGGTGGCGTGCTTGGCGCTGCTGGTCTACGGCCTCTCGGCGCTGCGGAGGGGGACGGAGGCTTGACCGCGACCGGCGCCGCCGATTGACACGGACACCTCGCCGTGGCCCCTTTCAGATATGATCCTCCTGATGCTCGTCACACGGGCGACCGCTTCCACGGCCGCACCGCCGCGGGTCTGGCCTCGGCCGACTTTCCGCGGCCGATCCAAACAGACCCATTACCGCCACGGCCGCTCGGTGAGCCCGCCCCCGACAACTATCCCGCGGCCGCTTTACGAAACAGAGAACAGGGCCGGGTCGTCACGATCGTAACCGTCGGGGTGGACGGCCTCGAACACAAGTGCGCGGTCGTCGTATCAAGCAACTCGCCCACTCTGGACGAGCAAACATGCCGCATTGCTTTAACCCGGGCACGGTGGTTTCCTGCCAAAGACGACAAAGGCCAGCCGATAGAGAGCGAAGTTCAATTTCCCATAAAGTGGGTGCTGCCCGGCTGATCACCGGGGTGCCGAATTCCCTCCCCACCTTTACTCCTCCCGCCGCGGAAAGGCGAAGCCGATCGGCTGTGCGGCGGCGGCGTCCTGTTTCAAGCGCGCGGCCATCTGCTCGTAATCGCGTTCCATCTCCGGCGTTACCGACGCGCGCGCCTCGCGCAACGCTTCCTCGAAGTCGGACATATAGACCTCCTGCGCGCCGATCGACCGGCGCAGCGCGACCAGGCCGGCGCGACGCGTCACGTCCTCTAGGTCGGCGCCGGTGAACCGCTCCGCCTTGTCCGCCACCGCGGCCAGGTCGACGTCGCGCGCCAGCGGCATTCGCGCGGTCTGTATCTCCAGGATGCGCCGCCGTCCCTCCGCTGAGGGCACGCCGACATAGATCAGTTCATCGAAGCGGCCCGGACGCAGCAGCGCGGGATCGACCAGATTGGGCCGGTTGGTGGCGCCGATGACGACCACCGATTGCAGTTCCTCCAGCCCGTCCATCTCCGCCAGGATGGTGTTGACCACGCGCTCGGTCACCTGCGGCTCGCCCAGGCCCCCGCCGCGCGCGGGCACCAGCGAGTCGAGTTCGTCGATGAAGATTACCGTGGGCGCCACCTGGCGAGCGCGCTGGAACAGGCGGGCGATCTGCTGCTCGCTCTCGCCGTACCATTTCGACAGCAGGTCGGACGATTTGGTGGCGATGAAGTTCGCCTGCGCCTCGCGCGCCACCGCCTTGGCCAGCAACGTCTTGCCCGTGCCCGGCGGGCCGTAGAGCAGGAAGCCCTTGGCGGGGCGGATACCGATGCGGCGGAACGCATCCGGATTCTTGAGCGGAAGCTCGACACCCTCCTTCAACCGGTCGGCGGCCTCGTCCAGACCGCCGACGTCGTTCCAGGTGACGCGCGGCGCCTCCACCATCACCTCGCGCATCGCCGACGGCTGCACGCGCTTCAACGCTTCCAGGAAATCGTCGCGAGTGACGGACAGCGTGTCCAGCACCTCCGGCGGCACCGTCCGCTCCTCCAGATTCAAGCGCGGCATGATGCGGCGCACCGCGTCGATCGCCGCCTCGCGCGTCAGCGCCGCCAGATCCGCGCCCACGAAGCCGTATGTGGTTCGCGCCAGCTCCGTCAGATCGACCCCGTCGGCCAGCGGCATCCCGCGCGTGTGGATACCCAGTATCTCGCGCCGCCCGCGCTCGTCGGGTACGCCGACCACGATCTCACGGTCGAAGCGGCCCGGCCGGCGCAAAGCCTCGTCGATCGCCTCGGGGCGGTTGGTGGCGGCGATCACGACTAGATTGGCGCGCGCCTCCAGCCCGTCCATCAGCGTCAGCAGCTGGGCGACCAGACGCTTCTCCGCCTCGCCCGACACCTGGCCGCGCTTGGGGGCGATCGAATCAATCTCGTCGATGAAGACGATGGACGGCGCGTTCTTGGACGCTTCGTCGAACACCTCGCGCAACTGGCCCTCGGACTGGCCATAAGCCGAACCCATGATCTCGGGGCCGTTGATGAGAAAGAACTGGGCGTCGGACTCGTTGGCGACGGCGCGCGCGAGCCGCGTCTTGCCCGTGCCGGGCGGCCCGTGCAGCAGAACGCCCTTGGGCGGATCGACCCCCAGCCGCTGGAACAGTTCGGGATAGCGCAACGGCAGTTCCACCATCTCACGCAACTGGTCGATCGTCGGCCCCATGCCGCCGATGTCGTCGTAGGTGACGTCGGCCCGACGCCCCTGGTCCTGCGGTTCCTGATATTCGGGGCGAAGCTCGACCTCGGTGTTCTCGTCTATGTGGACAATGCCCTTGGGCGCGGCGGACAGAACGACCAGCCGCACCTCCTGAAGCGCGTAGGCGGGCTGGTTGACGAAGCGTCGGATATTAGGGTCGCCCGCGTCGACGCGCTGGTGCCCCGCGGTTGCCACCACGTCACCCTGCGCCAGCGGGCGGCCGAAGAAGGTGCGCTTGATCGCCACCGACGACCCCTGGAGGCGCAGATTCTGTTGCGCGGGCGCGAACACCACGCGCGTTGCGGGCTTGGAGTCGACTCGGCGGATCTCGACGAAATCCCCTGAGCCCACCCCGGCGTTCGCTCGCTGCAACCCGTCGATGCGCAGGATGTCGAGCCCCTCGTCCTCCGGATAGGGGTAGACCGCGCGCGCGGGCGTCGTCTTCTTGCCCACGATCTCGATCGTGTCGCCCTCGGCCAACCCCAGCTGCGCCATCAGTGCGCGGGGCACGTGAGCGAAACCCCGCCCCGAATCTTCCGGCCGTGAATTGGCGACCTGTATGCGCCGCGGCTCCTGATCCGCCATATCCTACTGCCCCATCGTCCTTGTCGCCGCAGGGGGGCCAAGCGCGCGAGGGACGAGGCCGGTTCCGATGGCCCGAGCACAAGAAAAACGGGCCGCCCCGATGGGACAACCCGTGAAAGTCTATAGGAGAGGATGCCTGAAAGGCCTGCTCCCTCTGCTCGTGCCCGACCCATGTTGCAACTGCGAAACGATGCGATACACGATGCAGTCGGCGCAATCGTAGGCGAGCCGCCCGGCGGGAGGGGATCATGCGAAGGTTACCGCCGCTAGGCGCGATCGAAGCGTTCGTCGCCACCGCCAGGCTCGGTTCAGTCAAGGCCGCCGCCGCCGAACTTGCCCTCTCGGCCCCGGCGCTGACGCGGCGCATCCAGTCGCTGGAACGCTTCGTCGGGCGCCCGTTGTTCGACCGCCGCCACCAGGCGATCGTACCCAATACCGACGGGGAACGGCTGCTGGGCCAGATCGCGCCGGCGCTGGATCAGCTGTCCGACGCCGTGGAGGGGCTGACCAGCGGTGCGGAAGTGCTTCGCCTGCGGCTCGGCGTGCTGCCGCTTTACGCATCGCAACGCCTGTTTCCCCGCCTGGGCGAACTGCGGCGCGAGCATTCCGAACTGCACCTCGACATCGATACGGCCAGCCACGGCGTTTCCCGGCTGGGCGAAGGGTTGGACGCCGCGATCGTGCTGGCGCGCGAAGTCGACCCGTCGCTCCACGCCGACCGTCTCGACCGCAACTCCGTCTATGTCATCGGCGCGCGCACGCTGATCGAAGGCGCGGACCCCGTGGTGCGGCCGTCCCAGCTGGCCGGGCTGACGGCCCTCGTTCACCGCGACATGCCCGATACCTTCACCGCGTGGCGCCGATCGGCCGGGATCGAAGAGGTGGAACCCGCAGCGGTGGACCATTTCGATTCCGGCCAGCTGATGCTGGAGGCCGCGGCCCAGGGTCTGGGCGTGGCGTTCATGCACGCCAGCCATTTCGCCGACGCCAACGACCCCCGGCTGGTGAAGCTGTTCGGGATCGAGGTGGAAAGCCCCTACAGCTACTGGTTCGTCTGCCGCCCCCGGACCCTGACGCAACGGCCGGTAAAGCTGTTCCGGGATTGGTTGTTGCGAGTGTTGGGCTGAGGGACGGCAGGACCGGCCCGTTCGACACGGCGGGCCCCGCTGCCCCGCATTTTCGTCGTCACCCCGGACCCGTTCCAGGGCCCATCCTCGCGCGGGAGTTACGGGCGAGATCGTACATATCGCGGTGGACCCCGGAACGAGTCCGGGGTGACGTTCGGCTTCCGCACCGTCGGACGAGACCGCCTGGCGGCGGCCCGCCCGGCCGGGCGTCGGGCGACCGGCCGCCCTACGCCCTACGCCGCCCGCGCCTTGACGATCTTGCCCGGCTGGCGCGGGGGCTCGCCCTTGGGCAACGCGTCGATCAGCTCCATGCCGCTCTCCACCTGGCCCCAGACGGTGTATTGCTTGTCCAGGAAGCGCGCGTCGTCGAAGCAGATGAAGAACTGCGAATTGGCGCTGTTCGGATCGTTGGTCCGCGCCATGGAGCATACGCCGCGGACGTGCGGCTCGGCGGAGAACTCTTGGCGAAGGTTCGGCTTGTCCGACCCGTGCATCCCCGTGCCGGTCGGGTCGCCGCCCTGGGCCATGAAGCCGGGGATCACGCGGTGGAACACGACGCCGTCGTAGAAGCCGTCGTTCGCCAGCTCGGCGATGCGCTTGACGTGCTCGGGCGCCAGGTCGGAACGCAGGCGGATCGTCACGTCGCCTCCCTCTAGGGTGAGGGTCAGCGTCGAAGGGGTGTCGGCCATGTGCAACTCCTGAATGGTCGGCGCGGCAGGTAGTGCGCGCGGGCGCCGCTGGCAAACCGCGCCACCACCGGCTAGGGCCCGCCCGCCCGGACACGCGAGGAGGCGGCGAGTGAGCGACACCGACCTGCGCGAGACGGAAACGCCCGAGCGCGACGAGCTGGACAACGACGACCGGCTGCGGCCCGAATATGTGCGCTCGGTGCTGGACGCGCTCCAGGCCGGCGACGCGGAGGGCGCGCGCGCCCTGGCCGAGCCGCTGCATCCCGCCGATCTGGCCGATCTGTTCGAGCAGGTGCCGGGCGACTGTCGCGCGCCGCTGGCGCATGCGGTGGCGGACCTGCTGGACGGCGACGTGTTCGCCGAGATGAACGACTGGGTCCGCGAAGAGCTGATGGATCAGCTGACGCCGGACGAGGTCGCCGACATCGCGTCCGAACTGGATACGGACGACGCGGTCGCCATCATCGAGGACATGGAGGCGGACGAGCAGCGCGCGGTGCTGCGCGCGCTCGACCCCGACGACCGCGCCGCCATCGAGGAGGCGCTGGGCTATCCAGAGGAGTCCGCCGGCCGGCTGATGCAGCGCGAGCTGATCGCGGTGCCCGAGCATTGGACGGTGGGCGACACGATCGACTATCTGCGCCATCACGACGAGCTGACGACCGATTTCTGGGAAGTGTTCGTGGTCGACGTGGGGCACCGCCCCGTCGGCACCTGCCAGCTCAGCTGGATCCTGCGCACGCCCAGCGAGGTGCCCATCGCCGACGTGATGAAGCGCGAGCAGACGCTGATCCCGGTCGACATGGACCAGGAGGAGGTGTCGCTCCGCTTCCAGAAATACGCGCTGATCTCCGCCGCGGTGGTCGACGCGTCCGGCCGGCTGGTGGGCATGATAACCGTGGACGACGTGGTGCATGTCATCCAGGAAGAAGCGGGCGAGGACGCGTTGCTGCTATCCGGCGCCGGCGAAGGCGACATCAACGAGCCTCTCCGCGACACCTACAAGGCCCGCGTCCGCTGGCTCATCGCCAACCTGTTCACCGCCCTGGTCGCGGCCACCGTGATCTCGATGTTCGAGGGTACGATCAGCGGCATGGTCGCGCTGGCCGCGCTGGGGCCGATCGTGGCGGGCGTGGGCGGCAACGCCGGCACGCAGACCATGGCCGTCACCGTGCGCGCCCTGGCCACCAACCAGCTGACCAAGTCCAACACCGTGCGCTCGATCGGTCGCGAGGTGCAGGTGGCGCTGCTCAACGGATCGACGGTGGCGGCGCTGATCGGCGGCGGGGTCGCGCTGTGGTACGGCAACCCGTTGCTGGGGGGCGTGATCGCGGCGGCGATGCTGGCCAACATCATCATCGCCGGGCTGGCGGGGGTGCTGGTGCCGATCCTGCTGGAACGGTTCGAACAGGATCCGGCGGTGGCGTCGTCGATCTTCGTCACCATGACGACCGACTCGATCGGCTACCTGTCCTTCCTAGGACTGGCGACGCTGGCGATCCGGCACATGGCTTGATCCCTCCCGGTCCGCGCCCATCTCTGACGGTGTGCTTCACCTGACCAAAGTGGCGTTCGGAGCCGACAGCGTCGCCGCGCTGGCCCAGCGGCTGGAACTGCGCGCTGCGGAGGGGCAGGCGTTCCTGACCACGCGCTTCCTGCCCAAGCGGCACGAGGAGGTGGCCGGGCTGGGCTCCATGTTCTGGATCATCAAGCACCGCCTCGTCGCGCGCTCCCCCATCCTGCGCTTCGGCGAGGCGGAGGGCGGGCGCGTGGCGATCCACATCGAACCGCTGGCGCTCGCGGTCCACGTCACGCCCCGCCGCGCGCACCAAGGCTGGCGCTACCTGGAAGCGGGCGACGCGCCGGCCGACCTGTCAGGCGACGACACGGGATTGGCGGATCTGCCGCCCCGGCTGGCGGGCAAGCTGGCAGAATTAGCGTTGATATAATGGGTGCCTTGTTGCCGATCATACTGGTGCTGCTGGCCGGGGTGGGCCTGGCGGTCCAGCCGCCCACCAACGCGGCGCTGGCCAGGGCTTCGGGATCGGTGGTGCTGGCGGCGCTGACATCGTTCGCCGTGGGAACGGCGGCGCTGCTGGTGGCGTGGATCGCGGTCGATCGGACACCGGTACGGGCGCTGGCGTCCGCGCCCGGCTGGGCCTGGATGGGCGGACTGTACGGTGCGGGGTTCGTGGCGGTGCTGGCCTATGCGGCGCCCCGGCTGGGGATCGCCGCCGCACTGACGCTGGCGATCGCGAGCCAGTTGATGGCGGCGCTGGCGGTGGATCATTTCGCGCTGCTCGGTCAGCCGCGGGCACCCGTCACCCTGATGCGCGCGACGGGCACGGTGCTGGTGATCGGCGGCGCGCTGCTCGTCCGACGCGGCTGAGTCCCCACTGCGCTTATCGATCGTGCCGTGGCCGGTTCGGGCTCCTCCCGTCGGCGATGTTGGTGGAGCGGGGTCGACGCGTCAATCCACCGGTTCACCGCGAAGGAACGCCGCAATGGCGCGGGCGCCCACCAGGGGCGCGGGATCCGGCGTCTCGGGAAACGCGGCCGCGAACGCGGCGCGGTGCACTTCCGCATATCCCGGCTGCCAGCGATCGGCGGACGCGATCGCCTCCGCCATCGCCGTCACGTCGCCCACGACGGGGCCTAGCCGCCAGTTGATAAAATCCGGGTCCCCCCGCCAATCCCGGCCGCGGGGGTTCAGGAACAAGCAGGGCCGCGGTTTGGCGACGAACTCCAGTACCTGGCTGGACAGGTCGCCCAGGTAAAGGTCGGCGCCCAGCGCGTAGGTCATGTCGATGCTGGCCGCCGACCCCAGGTCTATGCGCACGTGATCCAGCCCCCCCCAGCGGCGGAACGCGGACGCGTGGCGGGCGGGCGGGTCGAACAGGCGAACGTGCGGCGCGAAGATCAGGTTGACGTCGTCGCGACCGGCGAAATGATCCAGCACCGCCGGCCCCATCGGTCCCCAGCTGCTCGTTCCCGAACGGTGGTGGGGATTGTAGAGGATCGTCGGGCGATCGTTAGCGAACAGGCGCGGCCCATCGGCGGCGGCCATGCGCCGGACCAGGTCCAGCTTGACCCCTCCGATCACCGCCGCGCGGCCGGGACGCGCGTTGCCCGCTGCGCGGATGGCGGCCAGCCGGTCGGCATTGGGCATCAGCAGCAGGTCGAACCGCGCGAGCCTGGGATCATCGGGGCGGTCCGCACCCCCCGGCCCGTGCGCCAGGTGGATGAACGCCGGCCGACGCACACCCATCCGCCGCAACATCAGCGAGGTCCGTTCGGGCACCACCAGCGCGTCGTATCCGTTCAACCGGCGCCGGTTCCACCAGAGCAGCAGTGCCTTCCACCCGCCCACCAGCCCGCCGGGCGGGGCGTCCAGAACATCGAACACCAGTCGATGGTCCAGATAGAAGCCCGCCAGGCGCCGACACAGCGCCGTCTGCGCGGCCGTTCGGGCGATCACCGTCACCGAACCCGGCGGCAGCAGGCGGGACAGCTCGCAAGCGACCGGCAACGCGTGCGGCACCTGATGGTCCTGCGCGTTGAAGAGAAAGGCGACGCGCGCCCCCCCCGGCGCCGACCGCGGCTCCCGTCCCACCCGCAGCCTAGCCGGCGATCATCGCGCGAACGCGGGCGGCCAGCACGTCGACGGGAAAGGGCTTGGTCAGGATCGACATGCCCTCTACCGGCCGCCCCTCTCCCGACAGCGCCATCTCGGCGTAGCCGGTGATGAACAGCACCTTGAGGTCCGGGCGCAGGCCGCGTGCGGCGCTCGCCAGCTGGCGGCCGTTCATGCCGCCGGGCAGCCCCACGTCGGTGACGAGCAGGTCGACGCGCACGTCCGACCGCAGCACCGCCAGCCCGCCCGCACCGTCCGCCGCCTCCAGCGTCGCGTAGCCCAGGTCGGCCAGCACCTCGGCCACCAGCGTACGAACGGTGGGTTCGTCGTCCACCACCAGCACCGTCTCACCCGCCTTCGCGCGGTCCGGGGCCGTGTCGGCGGCGGGCGTAATCTCGTCGGGGCTGCCCCGATGGCGGGGAAGGTAGATGGTGACGCCCGTACCCTGACCCGGTTGCGACCGGATATGGACCGCACCACCCGATTGCCTGGCGAAGCCGTAGATCATGGACAGGCCCAGCCCCGTCCCCTCTCCCAGCGGCTTGGTGGTGAAGAACGGGTCGAACGCTTTGGCGATCACGTCGGCGGTCATGCCGGTGCCCGTGTCCAGCACCGTCAGCGCCAGATAATCTCCCGGCGGCATTCCCCGCCTGGCCGCCGCGTCCGCCCCTACGCTGGCGTTCACGGTTTCCAGGGTGACGGCGCCGCCGTCGGGCATGGCGTCGCGCGCGTTGATGCACAGGTTCAGCAGCGCATTCTCCAGCTGGGGCGGGTCGACCAGCACCGTCCAGGGATCGGGCGCGGGACGGACCGCCACCGCCACCGCGGGGCCGGCGGTGCGGCGGATCAGTTCCTCCATGTCGCTTACCAACCGGTTCACGTCGGTGGGCCGGGGCGCCAGCGTCTGGCGGCGCGAAAAGGCCAGCAGCCGATGGGTCAGCGATGCCGCGCGTTGCGACGCCCCCTGCGCGGCGGCCACGTAGCGGTCGAGATCGCCCAGCCGCCCCTGCTTCAGTCGAAGCGCGATCAGCTCCAGATTGCCCGATATGCCGGCCAGCAGATTGTTGAAATCGTGCGCCAGCCCGCCCGTCAGCTGGCCCACCGCCTCCATCTTCTGCGCCTGGCGAAGCTGGTCCTCGGCATGGGCGAGCGCCGCCTCCGCTTCCTTCGCATCGGTGACGTGGCGACCCACCGCGAAGATCGAATCGGGCCCGGGTGCCGCCACCCAGGAAATCCAGCGATAGCCGCCGTCGCGGTGGCGGATGCGGTTCTCGAACACGGGCAGCGTGCCGCCCTGCGCCGTGGTCAGGGCGCGTTCGGTATCGGCCAGGTCGTCCGGATGCGCGAGTTCGGTCGCGTAGCGGCCGATCATCTCGTCCGACGTATAGCCCAATATGTCGGTCCAGGCCGGGTTGACGCGCTGGTAAAGGCCGTCCGACGACAGCACCACCATCAGGTCGGGCGAAATGTTCCACATCTTGTCGCGCTCGGCGGTGCGCTGCTCGACGCGGGCCTCCAGCTCGGCGTTGAAGCGGCGCAATTCGGCCTGGCTTTCCCGCAACGCGGCGTCGGCCAGCACGCGCTCGGTGGTTTCGTTGGTGAATATGAACAGGCCCGCCGTCCGCCCGCCTTCATCTAGGAAGCGCGAGTAAGAGAAGCTCCACCAGGTATCCGCCATCCCCCGGTCGGTCGCCAGCCGCCAGGGCAGGTCGACGAAGCGCTGGGTTTCGCCGCGGAACGCCGCCTCGCAGATCGGGCGCGCCTGTTCCCACGCGTCCGCCCATACCTGCTGGAACGGCGCCCCCATCGCCCAGGGCAGCCGCGGCCCGAGCAACGGAAAATAGGTGTCGTTGAAGAAGAACACCATGTCGTCGATCCCGCCCCAGGCGAGGATCATCGATTCGGGCGAATTCAGCACCAGGCCCAACGCGACCTTCAGCGCTGCGGGCCAGTCAGCCGGCGGCCCCAAGGGGTGGTCGGTCCAGTCGCGCGCATGGATCATGCGCGCCGCCTCGCCCCCGCCGGCCAGGAAGGCCAGCGCAGGGTCGTCCGCGCCGGGAGAGGCGATCACCTGATTCATCGCCGGCCCGCTTAGCGCCCTTCGCCGCGGCGCGTAACGGTTCGCCTCGTAATGCCGATCAAATGCCGCCCTCAATAGGCCAGCGCGCAGCCGTCGGCCCGCATCTCGGACGCGGCGGCGTAGACGCGGGTGCCGCCGTCCAGGCGATGCTCGATCCCCTGATAGCGACCGAAGCCGCCCTCCGGATCGCCGATGCGCCAGCCCATGTCCGCCAGCCGCAAGCGCGTGGCCGCGGGCACGCCGCTTTCCAGGCGTAGAAGTCCCAGCGCCCCCAGGCCGGCCGCGTCCTCGCCCATCTGCTGGCTCGACCCCTCATGATGCCAGCGCGGGCTGTCGCCCGCCGACTGCACGTCCAGGCCGTAGTCGGTACGATTGACGATGATCTGGGTCTGACCCTGGGGCTGCATGTCGCCGCCCATCACGCCGAAGCTCATCCAGGGCTGCCCCCCGCGCGTGGCGAAGCCGGGGATGATGGTCTGGAACGGGCGCTTACCGGGCGCGTAGATATTGGGATGCCCGTCGGTGAGCGCGAAGAGCTGGCCGCGGTCCTGAAACATGAAGCCCAGCGTCCCGCCGTCGGGCCCGTCCGCGACCAGCCCCGACCCCATGCCGCGGAAGTTGGATTGGATCATCGACACCATCATGCCGTCGCGGTCGGCGCAGGTGAAATAGGTGGTGTCGCCGCGGCTGGGCGCCTGGCCGGGGCGTAGGTCCGTCATTAGCCGGTCGGGGCGGATCAGGCCCGCGCGCCGCGCCGCATATTCCTTGGAGATCAGCCATTCGACGGGCACGGCCGCGAACTTGGGGTCGGCGTAATACCGCGCGCGGTCCTCGTACGCCAAGCGCTTGGCCTCGGTCTGGAGGTGGATCGACAATGCCGACTGAAAGCCCGCGCCCTTCAGATCGAACCGATCCAGGATGTTGAGCATCTGCAGCGTCGCCAGCCCCTGCGTGTTCTCACCCAGCGCGTGAACGGTGACGCCGCGATAGTCGGCGGTGCGCGGCTCCACCCAGTCGCTGCGGTGCGCGGCCAGGTCCTCGGCGCGCAGCCAGCCGCCGATGCGCCGGAAATAACGGTCGGTCGCCTCCGCGATCTCGCCCCGGTAGAAGGCGTCGCGCCCGCCGCGCGCGATCAGGCGATAGGTGCGCGCCAGGTCGGGGTTGCGGAACACCTGCCCCGTCGCAGGACCCCGCCCGTCCGCCAAACCATAAGTGCGAATGGCGTTAACCGTTTCCTCGATCCCGTTGCCGGGCCGTGCGAAGGCCAGCATCGACCGGCGAATATAATAGGCGATGATGTCGGGCACCGGGGCGCCCGCCTCCGCATGGTGGATCGCGGGCTCGAACAGCTCGGCCCATTTCAGCTTCCCGTAGCGGCGGTGCATCGTCCACCACGCGTCGACCGCGCCCGGCACCGACACGGACACCGCGCCCAGCGGCGGCAACGCACCGTTCCTGGCCCGCGACCGCGCCGTTTCGAGACTAAGCCCGCGCGGCGACGCGCCCGAGCCGGCGAGGCCGACGACGCGGGCCTGTTTGGGGTCCCAGATCATCGCGTAGGCGTCGCCGCCGATGCCGCTGGACGTGGGTTCCAGCAGCCCCAGGCACGCGTTGACGGCGATCGCCGCGTCCACCGCCGACCCGCCGCGACGCAATATGTCGATGCCCGCCTGCGTCGCCAGCGGGTGCGCGGTACCGACCGCGCCCGACAGGCCGTAGGCGGCGGTGCGCGACGCGAAGCTGGCCCCCACCGGCCGGTCGCCGGCCCCCACGTCCGGCCGGACGAAACGGTCGGCGCCGGGCGACCAGACCTTGGGAAGCTTGCCCGCGGCGGCGGGGGTCGCGGGCTGCGGCGCCCCGCCCTGGCCGGGCCCGGACGCCCCCTGGCCGCCGGGCACCCGCCCCCGCTGCGCCGCGGCGTCGGCGGCGGGGACCAGGGCGGCGGCGGGGAGTGAGGCGATGAAGGTGCGACGGCGCATGGGGAACCCTTTCGAACGGGCTCCCACCCTCCTCGCCCGGCGCGTCGACTGCAAGCGTCGGTCCGGCGGGGCGGGGTTATTTCCTTCCCGGCCAGCCGAGCGGCCGGACGTCACAGCGCCTTGACGATCTCCTCCACCATCTTCTTTGCGTCGGCCAGCAACATGGTGGTGTTGTCGCGGTAGAACACCTCGTTGTCGACGCCGGCGTAACCGACGCCGCCCATGGAGCGCTTGACGAACAGCACGGTACGCGCGCGCTCCACGTCCAGCACCGGCATCCCGTAGATGGGCGAGGTCTTGTCGGTCTTGGCGGCGGGATTGGTGACGTCGTTGGCGCCGATCACGAACGCCACGTCGGTCTGCGCGAACTCCGAGTTGATGTCCTCCAGCTCGAACACGTCGTCATAGGGGACCTGCGCCTCGGCCAGCAGGACGTTCATATGACCTGGCATCCGGCCCGCGACGGGGTGGATCGCGTACTTCACGCGCACCCCCTCCTCCTTCAGCTTGTCGGCCATCTCGCGCAAGCTATGCTGGGCCTGCGCGACGGCCATGCCGTAGCCCGGCACGATCACCACCTGTTCCGCCTGTTTCAGTAGGAACGCCGCGTCCTCCGCGCTGCCGCGCTTCCACGGCCGGTCGATCGCCGCCGCGCCGCCGGGTCCTGCGTCGGCCGCGCCGAAGCCGCCGGCGATGACGGACACGAAGCTACGGTTCATCGCCCGGCACATGATGTAGGATAGGATCGCGCCCGAACTGCCGACCAGCGCGCCCGTCACGATCATCGCCGTGTTGCCCAGCGTGAAGCCCATCGCCGCCGCCGCCCAGCCCGAATAGCTGTTCAGCATCGACACCACGACGGGCATATCAGCGCCGCCGATGGGGACGATCAGCAGGAAGCCGATCGCGAACGACAACAAGGTCAGCGTCCAGAACGGCCACCCCTCCTGCCCGTGCGCAAATTGGGCTACGAGTAGCAGGATCGCCGCCAGCACGCCCAGGTTGATGACGTGCCGGCCGGGCAGCAGGATCGGCTTGCCGCCCATGGTGCCGTTGAGTTTCAGGAACGCGATCACGCTGCCGGAAAAGGTGATGGCGCCGATCGCCACGCCCAGCCCCATCTCGACCTTGCTGGCCGGGTGGATGACTGCGAAGGGCTGGCCGATCATCGGCACCACCGTGTCGGCGATGCCGAAGGCGGCGGGGTTGAGGTACGCCGCCACGCCCACCAGCACCGCGGCCAGACCGACCAGCGAGTGAAAGGCGGCGACCAGCTGCGGCATCGCCGTCATGGCGATGCGCCGCGCCACCGTCAGGCCGATTGCGGCGCCCAGGCCGATCGCGGCGAGGATTTCCGCCACGGCCATCAGGTCGATGCGGGCGAACAACGGTCCCGCGGCCACCACGCCGCCGGGCCCCGTCAGCACGATCCCCAACGTCTGCACCGGCACGTGCGTCACCAGCGTGGTGATAACCGCGATGGCCATGCCGACCATGCCCAGCCGGTTGCCGCGCCGGCTCGATTCCGGGCTCGACAGCCCGCGCAAGCTCAGGATGAAGCAGACGCCCGCTACCAGATAGGCGAGCGAGACGTAAGGGTTCGGCGCGACCTCGTGCATCAATCCATCCCCCTCGCCTGCGACCCGCTCACTTCGCCGCCCCCGGCCGCTCGCGCTTCTTGTACATGGCCAGCATCCGCGCCGTCACCGCGAAGCCACCGAAGATGTTGACGCTCGCCAGCGTCACCGCCGCCAGCCCCAGCCATTTCGACCCCGGCGACCCTGCCGCGGCGGCGGCCACCAGCGCGCCCACGATGATGACCGACGATATGGCATTGGTGACGGCCATCAGCGGCGTGTGCAGCGCCGGTGTCACCGACCAGACGACGTAATAGCCGACGAAGCACGCCAGCACGAACACGGACAGGATGGAAACGAAGGTCATGGCTGCATCCTCACGCGGCGCGGCGGCGCGGTTCGGGCACGACGCGCCCCTGTTCGTTCGCCGCCTCGATCCAGCAAGCGACGGCGTCGTAGCCGTTGCGCAAAGCCTCCTCCGGCGTGTCGCCGTCGGATCGACAGCCGGGCAGTTCGGGTGCCACCGCGGCAAAGCCGCCCCCGTCCTCGGCCGAAAGTGGAGCGATGTCGATCTCGTAATCCTGTGGCCTCACGCCCCTGCCTCCCGTATCGCGTCCACGAAGCGAACGAACTCGCGCACATAGACCGGCTTGATCGGGCGATGCGCGGGCACCGTCAGGATTTCCGGCCGGGTCGGATGCGACAGCTTGAAATGTGATCCCTTGCGCGGCGGCGTGCAAGCGATGCCTTCGGCGCGGGCCGCCGCCGCTATGTCCTCGATCCGCCAGTCGCGGGGGTTAGCCCGCATCCGCTCGATCAGCTTGGCCGCACTCACCCCGCCAGCCGCAACGACACCACGCTGCCCCCGCGGGTCAGGCGGATCGCGTCGCCGATCTCGTCGCCGTCCGGCAGCACGGGTCGGCCGGCATCCTTGTCCCAGAAGGCGGTCAGAAAGTTCAGCAGGTTGCGCGCGTAGAGCGCGGACGCGTCCGACGCCAGTCGGCTGGGCACGTTGCGGTGACCGACGACGCGCACGCCGTGGCGCTCCACCACCTCGCCCGGCCTCGCACCCTCGACGTTGCCGCCCTGTTCGACGGCAAGGTCGACGATGACGCTGCCCGGCCGCATCGTCGCCAGCTGCGCGTCGGTCACAAGCCGCGGCGCCGTGCGTCCGGGGATCAGCGCGGTGGTGATGACCACGTCCTGCTTGGCGATGTGGCCCGACACCAGCTCGCCTTGCGCGCGCTGATATTCGGGGCTGGTCTCGCCGGCATAGCCGCCCGCCCCCTCGCCCTCGATGCCGGCGACGTTCTCGACGAACACGGGCTCGGCGCCCAATGATCGGATTTGTTCGCGCGTGGCGGACCGCACGTCGGTGGCCGACACGCGCGCGCCCAGCCGCCGCGCGGTGGCGATCGCCTGAAGGCCGGCCACGCCCACCCCCATCACGAACACGCGCGCCGCCGGCACGGTGCCCGCCGCGGTCATCATCATCGGGAAGGCGCGGCCATATTCCGCCGCCGCGTCCAGCACCGCCTTGTAGCCCGCCAGGTTTGACTGGCTGCTCAGCACATCCATCGACTGGGCCCGCGTGATGCGCGGCATCCATTCCATTGCCAGCGCCTCGACGCCGGCGGCGGCGTAGCCGTCCACCCGCTCGCGCCGCCCCATGGGGTCCAGCACGCCCAGCACCCAGGCACCCGGCGCCGCGCCCGCCAGCCGCGCGGGGTCGGGCCCCTGCACCGCCAGTACCGCGTCCGCCCCGCCAACGGGATCGTCCGACACCTGCGCCCCGGCCTCCGCATAGGCGGCGTCGGCGAAGCCGGCGGCGACGCCCGCCCCCGCCTGCACCGAAACGTCGGCGCCCAACGCGCGCAGCTTGCGAACCGTTTCCGGCGTCGCGGCCACGCGCCGCTCGCCGTCCTGCATTTCCCGAAGAACGGCGATCCTCAAGGCCCCGACCCTAGGAGATCAGCCAGATCACCAGCGCGGCGATCAACGCGACCAGTACGCTACCGATCTTGAACATGGAGATCATGCGGTCGTACGTTCGGACGTGCACTTCCATGCTTCCCTTAGCCGCATCGCCGTTGCCCGCCATCATTGCCTTCCAGGATCGTTTCGTCCGCGACCCTATCGGGCGGCGTCCCGGGCCTCAAGCCCCGACGATCGCGCGGGCGGCGGGGCGCTGGCTTAATCCCGCCTTTACCGGATCGGACGTAAAACTGTCCCGAGAAGGGAATCGGTGCGCATGACGAGGAACGGCCAGCGTCTCCTCCTGTTGATCGACGACGAGCCGGCCCAGCGACGCCTGGTCGGCGCGCTGGCGGCGCGCGCCGGATGGCGCACGCTGTACGCAGGCAGCGAGGCGGAGGCAGGCGAGCAACTACAGACACCCGACGGACTGGCGCTCGACGCGGTGCTGTTCGATCACAAGCAGCCGGAGGCGCCGGTGGAACCGGTGATCGCCCGGCTCCGGCGGCTGCGCCCCGACCTGCCCGTGCTGGTGCTGACCGCCAACGGATCGGTCGGCCAGGCGGTCGATGCGATGCGCGGCGGCGCCACCGATTTTCTGGTCAAGCCGCTGGCCCCCGAACGGCTGGTGGCGGCGCTGGAGGGCGCGGTCGCGGGCCAGGCGTCGGGCGAGCTTCGCCCGATGGCCGAGAAGATCCCCGCGCTGCTCGCGTTCGACGAGATCGTGGGCGCCGCGCCCGAGTTCCGCGCCGCGCTGGCGGTGGCGGCCAAGGCGGCGCGCGCGCGCGTCCCCGTGCTGATCGAGGGCGAGGGCGGCGTCGGCAAGGAGGTGATCGCCGAGGCGGTGCACGCCGCATCGCCGCGCACCAAGCAGCCGCTGGTGTCGATCAACTGCGGCGCGTTGCCCCCCAATCTGGTCGAGAGCGAACTGTTCGGGCACGAACAGGGCGCGTTCACCGGCGCGTTCGAGCGCAAGACGGGCCGCTTCGTGGAGGCGGACGGCGGCACCGTTTTCCTGGACGAGGTGTGCGAGACGCCGCTCGATGCTCAGGTCAAGCTGCTTCACCTCCTTGAAACGGGCGAGGTCCATCCGATCGGCGCGCGCCGGCCCGTGAGCGTGGACGTGCGCGTGATCGCCGCCACCAACCGCCGGCTGGCCGACGAGGTGGAGGCTGGGCGCTTCCGCGAGGACCTTTATTACCGGCTCAACACCGTACAGGTTACGATCCCCCCCCTGCGCGAGCGGGCGGGCGACATTCCGGCGCTGACCGGCCACCTGTTGCGGCGGATCGGCCAGCAACCGGGCCTGCGGCCGCTGGGCATATCCGACGACGCGATGCAGCTGCTGACCGGCTATCAATGGCCGGGCAACGTCCGCCAGCTCCAGAACGCGTTGTTCCGCGCGGCGGTGTTGTGCGAGGGCGACGGACTGACGCGCGCGGACTTTCCGGAGATCGCGGCGGCGACGCGGATGGGTGCCGGTCTGCCGCCGGGCATGGCGGCCGGCGGCGGCGTGACGCTGTTCGGCCCCGACGGCAACATGCGCCCGCTGGACGAGATCGAGGCCGACGTGATCCGCTTGGCGATCGGCCACTATCGCGGTCGCATGACGGAGGTCGCGCGTCGGCTGGGGATCGGCCGGTCGACGTTGTACCGGAAGTTGAGCGAGTTGGGTATCGGGGACGCGGCGTAGCGCCGCCCGACACGCCCCGCGTCAAGACAGGCGTGAGCCCGGCCGGCGTGGCTCGGGCCACGACCGACGGCGCGACTTCCTGCCCGATCGCCCCCCGATCCCCCCGCCCGGTCGCCCCCGGTCGCCCCCCTATCGCGGCTCGGGACCCGGCGCGCTATCCCGCCGCCATGCCCTTCAACGAACGCACCATCCTGATAACCGGCGCCGCGTCGGGCATCGGCTTGGCCACCGCGCATCGCCTGGCAACGGAGGGCGCGCGGCAGTTGGTCCTGATCGATCGCGACGCCGACGCGCTGGCCGGCGTAGACCCTGGCTGTTCGGTCGACCTGCTGCCCGGCGACGTGACGGACGAAGCGTTCTGGGAAACGGCCGCGCCCTGTCTGGTCGGGCTGGACGGCGCGGTGGTGAACGCTGGCGTCGCGGGTGCCGGCACGATCGCCGACCTGTCGTTCGCGGAATGGCGGCGCGTCCTGTCGATCAACCTGGACGGCGCGTTCCTGACGATGCGCGCCGCGATGCGCGCCATGGGCGACCGGCCCGGATCGATCGTCGCGGTGGCGTCGGCGGCGGGCATCAAGGCGGAGCCGGGCGTCGCGGCCTATGGTGCGTCCAAGGCCGGACTGATTCAGCTGGTCCGCGTGGCGGCGCGGGCAGGGGCACCCGCGATCCGCGTCAACGCGGTGGCGCCCGGCGGCGTCGCGACGCCGGTGTGGGACGCGGTGCCGATGTTCGCCGAACGCGCGGCGGCGGTGGGACGCGACGCCGCCTTCGCGGAACTCGCGGCCAGCGCCACCCCGCTCGGCCGGTTCGCGGCGGCGGATGAGGTGGCGGGGCAGATCGCGTTCCTGCTGGGCGACGGGGCCGCCACCGTCACCGGGGCGGTGCTGGTCACGGACGGGGGCTATACGCTGTGACCATGTTGCCGCTGTTGCTCGCCGCCCTGCCGGTGGCGACCGGACCGCTGCACCTGCGCCCCGGCCGCTACGTGGCGCGGGGCTCGGCGTGCACGGCGGCGGATGCTGGTGGCGCGCGCTACGACGGACGCGATCTGTTCGTGGCCGGGCGCATCGTCGTCGCCAGTGCGATACGCGTCCACGGGCCGGAGGGGTTCACCGTCGGCCGGCGCGGTCGCGGGGGGCGGACGTTCAGCTACTGCCGCCCCGACGAACTGCCACGATAGCTTACCAGAGCACGCCCTTGTCGGGCTTCAGCGGCTCGGGCGCCGCGTCACCGATCGCCTGGAGCAGGTCGATCTCAATCGTTCGGCACATGGCGGTCAGCGGCACGTCGTGGACCGAATCCGCGAACGGGTCGACCAGGTCGTCGCCGATCTGCAGTACGGCCAGGAACATCAGCCCCGCCACCGTCGATCCGATTGGCGTCGCGAAGCCCAGCGTCTCTACCAGCCCGATCGGCAGCAGCACGCAGAACACGCGCGTGAAGAGATCCGGCAGGAACCGGTACTGGTTAGGCAGCGGCGTGTTCTTGATCCGCTCCATTCCCCCTTGCGAGTTGGCGATGTCGACCATCACGGCCTCCATCTGCGTCTGCTGGATGGTGTCGATCCAGCCGCGGCGCTGGGCGTCGGCGATGCGCCGCCCGGTGCCGTCGAGTAGGCCGTTGGCGACGTTGGTCCGTTGCAGCGACGGGTGCGCCTCGTCGGGCGACAGGAAGCGTAGCACCTCGCCGTCGACGGGCTGCTTGCGTAACTGGCAGCGGAGGGCGTTCACGTAGGCGACCTGGCGCAGCACGACCGAGCGTTTCAGGTCCAGCCCGCCGTCCGCGTCGGGCAGGAAGTTCCGCGCCTCGCGCGCGATGTTGCGCGATGCATTTATCATCAGCCCCCACAGCCCGCGCGCTTCCCACCAGCGGGCGTAGGCGGCGTTGACGCGGAACCCCAGGAACAGGCCCAGCACCGTGCCGAACAGCGTCAGCGGCAGCGAGGGCGCGCGGAACGGCAGCACGTAATAGGTGATGGTGACGGCGCAGTCCCACACGAACAGCAGGGCCAGCGGCTTCCACACCTCGCGGACGATACGGCTCAGGCGCGGGGCGGCGTCGACGATCATGGGATGCTCCGGAACAGAAACGACCGAACCGAGCCGGCCGCGGACGGTTCCGTAACGAAATGGGGCCGGTCCGAGCTACCCGACCAGCGCGCGGTCGCGCAGACCGCGCCAGACGCGGATCGCCTGTACCGTCTCGGGCACGTCGTGGACGCGCAACAGCTGCACCCCCGCCTCCGCCCCGCGCAGCGCCAGCGCGACGCTGCCGCCCAGCCGCTCGCCCACCGGGGCTTCGTTGGACAAGGCGCCGATCAGCCGCTTGCGACTGGCGCCCAGCATCACCGCGCAACCCAGCGCGTGAAAAGCCGCCAGCCCATTCAGAAGCTGGAGATTGTCGGACAGCGACTTGCCGAAACCAATGCCGGGATCGACCACGATCCGGGCCCGGTCGATCCCCGCCGCGACCGCCGCCGCCACCCGCGCCTCCAGCCAGGCGAACACGTCGCCCACCACGTCGCCGTAGGTCACGCGGCCGTGCCCGCCCTCCGCCGGATCGGGCGAGTGCATCAGGATCACCGGACAGGCGGCGCGCGCGCAGACCGCCGCCGATCGCTGATCCCACGACAGCGCGGACACGTCGTTGACCGCGCCGGCACCCGCGGCCAACGCCGCCTCCATCACGCGGGCCTTGCGGGTGTCGATCGACACGGCGACGCCGGCCGTCGCCAGCCGCTCAACCACGGGAACCGTGCGGGCCGCCTCGTCCTCCTCCCACACGGTCTGTGCGCCGGGGCGGGTCGATTCGCCGCCCAGGTCGACGATCGCAGCCCCCGCCTCCGCCATCGCCGACCCCGCCGCCGCGGCCGCCGCCGGATCGCCCGCATGGGCGCCGCCGTCGGAGAAGCTGTCGGGCGTCACGTTCAGGATGCCGACGACCTGCGGCTGATCGAGCCGGATCGTCCGTCCACCCATCGCCAGGGGCGCGCGGGCCCGCGTCACGGCGGCGTGCAGCGCGACCGCGCGCGGGTCGGCGCCGTGTTTCCGCTCGAACGCCGCAAGCCCCAGCGTCTCACGGTCCGCATCTCCCACCACCTCGTAGGCGGTGAACCATTGCAGCCCCCCCGCCAGCCGCGCCGCCTCACCGTCGGCCAGCCCGATGGGCGTGTCGCAGAAGCGGACGGGACGGATATAGCGGATCGCCACGGCCTGCGCCGTCAGGGCTGGGTGGCGAGCAGGTAGCGCTGGCGCAGCGCGTCGACGGGGTGCCACGCCCCCGCTTCCTCGTAATGCCACCAGGTCCAGCCGTTGCACGCGGGCGCGCCCTGCAAGGCGGCCCCCAGCCCGTGGATCGAGCCGATCCGTCCGTCGTCCGCCACCAGCGACCCGTCCGCGCGCACGGTGGCGCCGTGACGGCGCTTGGCGTCGGTCACGACCGTCCCCGGCGCCAGCATCCCGCACTCGACCAGCCGGCCGAAGGGGACGCGCGGGGCGGCGCGCGGCGCCTGCATGGTGGTGACGGCGGACTCGTCCAGCGGCAGGGCGGCGGCGATCCGCGCCTCGGCCGCGTCGGAATAGCTGTCCTCGCGCTCGATGCCGATCCAGCGCCGGCCCAGCCGCTTGGCGACCGCGCCGGTGGTGCCGGTGCCGAAGAACGGGTCCAGCACCGCGTCGCCCGGCTTGGTGCAGGCCAGCAGCACGCGGTACAACAGCGCCTCGGGCTTTTGGGTCGGGTGGACCTTGGCCCCGTCGTCGCCCCGCAACCGCTCAGCGCCGCCGCAGATCGGGAACTCCCAGTCCGACCGCATCTGGATCTCGTCGTTCAGCGTCTTCATGGCGCGATAGTTGAACGTGTAGCGCGCACCCTCCGATCTGCTGGCCCAGATCAGCGTCTCGTGCGCATTGGAAAAGCGTGTGCCCTTGAAATTGGGCATCGGGTTGGCTTTCCGCCACACCACGTCGTTCAAGATCCAGAAGCCTAGGTCCTGCACCGCGCAACCGACGCGAAAGATGTTGTGATAGCTGCCGATCACCCAGATCGTGCCCGTGGGCTTCAGCACGCGTCGCGCTTCCGCCAGCCACGCCCGGGTGAAGCGGTCGTACGCCGCGAAGGTGTCGAACTTGTCCCAGTCGTCGTCCACCGCGTCGACGCGGCTGCCGTCGGGCCGGTGCAGGTCGCCGCCTAGTTGCAGGTTATAGGGCGGGTCGGCGAACACCATGTCGACCGACGCGCTGGGCAACGTCCGCATCACCTCCAGACAATCGCCGCGCAGGATGCGGTCCAGCGGCAAAGGGGACGACGCGGGCGGCGCCTTCGCCTTCGGTTGCCGTACCAGCTCGCCCAGCGCACCCATCGTCTACCCCCCTGTGGAAAACTCCGTCGTCCACCGGGGCGGCGCCCGTCGTCAAGCGCGGCGCGGCAAAGCGAGTCCGGGACGAGTCGGACCGAGTCGCGCGCGCTCTTCGCCGGTCAACGCCGCAGGACGCGGGCGACCGGCGCGAAGCTGGCGCGGTGCAGCGCGGTCGCCCCCAGCCGGGTCAGCGCCGCCAGATGCTCGGGCGCAGGGTAACCCTTGTTCCGCTCCCAGCCATAGCCGGGATGGGCCAACGCCGCGTCCGCCATCATGCCGTCGCGCCGCACCTTGGCGACGACGGACGCCGCGGCGATCGACAGGCTGATCCGGTCGCCACCGACGACGGCGGTGGCGGCGTGGTTCCAGGGCGGCACGAAACGGCCGTCGACCAGCACGTGCGCCGGCCGCACCCCCAGGTCCGCCACCGCGCGCGCCATCGCCCGCAGGGTCGCGTGGTGGACGTTCACCTCGTCCACCTCCGCCGGACTCGCTTCGCCGAAACCCACCAGCGCGCAGGCCCGGATCGCGGCGGCCAGCCGCTCCCGCGCGCGCGGCGTCAGCAGCTTCGAATCAGTGATGCCCTCCGGCCAGCCGATGGCGGGCAGGATCACGGCGGCGGCCACCACCGGCCCCGCCAGCGGCCCGCGCCCCACTTCGTCCACCCCCGCCACCGGGCCGGGCAGCCCCGCTTCGAGCGACAGGTCGGGGGCGGGGCGGGTCATCGGATCCGCCAGGGGGGATAGCGGCGCGCCTCGCCCGCGCGATACAGCTTCACCGCGTTGCCGGCCGGGTCGAGCAGGTCCGCCTCGCGCCAGCCCCAGGACCGGTCCGCCGCGTCGCCGACCGCGAAGCCGGCGGCGCGCAGCCGCGCCGCCGCGGCGTCGGGGTCCTCGTGTTCCAGATAAACGACCGCCCGCCCGTCGATCTCGTCCGCCGCCTCGATCGACAGCGTGGCCCCCCCCGGCAATTCGAACCGGGCGTAGCGCGGCGGCGCGTCGACGATCCGCCGCGCGCCCAGCAAATCGTAGAAGGCGGCGCAGGCGGCCACGTCGGCGGCGGGCAGCGTCACCTGGTTCAGCACCGGGCCGGCGGCGATACCGTCCAGCCGCACCTGCCCCTGCCCCATCGGCCCGTGCCCCGCCCCCAGCCCCGGCGCCTCGCGCAATGCCATCCGGACGAACCGGCGCGCGCGGTCCACCGCCGCCGTCAGCGTCATGCCCTCCGCCAGCCCGCACGCGATCCCGCTCGCCAGCGTACAGCCGGTGCCGTGGGTGTGGCGCGTGTCGATGCGGGGGTCCGCCCAGCGCGTCTCCGTGCCCCCCGCCTCGATCAGCCGGTCCTCGACCGCCGGCCCTTCGGCGTGGCCGCCCTTGACCAGCAGCGCGGGCCCCAGCCCCAGCACCGCCGCCTCGCCGCCCAGCGCCGCCAGTTCGGGCAGGTTGGGCGTCGCCACCGTCGCCACCCGCAACAATCGCGCGAACGCCGCCACCGTGTCCGGGTCCGCCAGGGTCGATCCGCTGGTGGCGATCATCACCGGATCGAACACCACCGGCAGCCCCGCCCCCGCCAGCCGGTCGGCCAGCCGGTGCGCCGTCTCCGCCGACCCGATCATGCCGATCTTGACCGCGTCGGCGCCCAGGTCGGCCAATACGCTGTCGACCTGCGCCAGCACCATGTCGGCGGGGATCGGGTGGACGGCCTGGACGCCCAGCGTGTTCTGCGCCGTCACCGCGGTGATCGCGGTCATCGGATGCCCGCCCAGCATGGTGACGGTGCGGATATCCGCCTGGATACCCGCCCCCCCGCCCGAATCCGACCCGGCGATTATCAGCACGCGCGCGATCACGCCGCGCGCTCCCCGGTCCGCTCCGCCATCGCCGCCAGCCACCGCCGCCGCAGCGTCGCGCGTCGTTCGGGATAGCGTTCGTCCAGGAACGTCACCCCCGCGATCCGGTCGGTGCGAAAGATGCGGAAATCGCCGCGCAGCTCGCACCACGCCATCAGCGCGCGCACCCCCTCGGCATAGCCGACCAGGAACGGCCACACGGTGCGCTCGCTGGCCCGCCCCTCCGCGTCGGCGTAGCGCAGCCGTAGCTTACGTCCCTGCAGGCACCAGGCGCGCAGGCGGGCGGGGTCGGCGCCGTCGGCGGCGCGTTCGGTCCAGGCCGGCGGCGTGGCGACCGCCGGATCCTCGATCTCGGCGCGCAACGCTTCGGGCACGATCGCGGACACCTTGGCCAGCACGTCGGCCGCGGCGCGCGCCAGCCCGTCGTCGGCGTGGACCAGCACCCATTGCGCACCCAGCACCACCGCCTCCACCTCGTCCGAGGTCAGCATCAGCGGCGGCATGTCGAACCCACGCTCTAGCACGTATCCCAGCCCCGCCTCGCCGCGCACGGGCACGCGGTTGGCCTGAAGCGCCGCCACGTCGCGATAGACGGAGCGGCGGCTCGTCTCCAGCTCGGCGGCGATCGCGTCGGCGGTCAGCGGCCCCGACGCGCGGCGCAGCAGCTGCACGATCTCGAACAGGCGGTCGGCGCGGCGCATCGCCTACCGCCCTACAATGCCGAAACGATCGGCGCGAGCGTCGCGGGGTCGCCCATCGCCAGCAGGACGGCGGTGACCAGGAACGACGACGCCCCCAGCCACCCGTCGCGCGACCGCAACAGGCGGGTCACTCGCCCGCCCCCATGGGGATGCCGTCCCGCTCCCAGGCCCGCGCGAAGGCCGGCCGTTCCGCCAGCCGCGTCAGATACGCCTCGACGCCCGCGTGCCCCGGCAGCAACGGCCGCAGCCACCCCAACGTGCCGCCCAGCATCACGTCCGCCGCGCTGAACCGCTCGCCCAGCAGATAGGGCCCGGCGGCGAAGACGGCGTCCAGCCGCGCGACCGCCGCGTCCCAGGCCGGCACGGCGGCGTCGTCCGCGGCCATCTTCGTGAAGGCGGCGGCCCCCAACTCGTTGTCGGTCCAGGCGATCCAGCCCAGATACGCTCCGCGGTCGGGATCGCCGATCGCGGGCGCCAGACCCGCGTCCGGAAAGCGGTCGGCCAGGTGGATCGCCACCGCCACGCTTTCCGTCACCAGCGCGCCGTCGTCCAGCAGGGCCGGCACTTTGCGGTCGGGATGCGGATTGGCGGGGTCGGGCCCGTCCCCGCTGCCGTCCATGTAGCGGATCGAGACGTGGCGCAGGTCATAGGGGACGCCGAGTTCCTCCAATAACCAGAGAATGCGGCTGGAACGCGATCGGGGGGCGTGGAACAGGGTCGGCATGGCGTGGCCTCCGGGCGGGCGACCGCGGGAATCGCAATCGCTTCGACGCCTTCGGTATCGACCCCCTGCTGCCAGCGTGGTGGCAGCAGCCGCCACGAAAAAGGGGCCGCGCCCCGCGGCACGGCCCCTTTTCGCGATCAGGAACGCGTCAGTTGGCGCCGGAAGTGACGATCGTTCCGTTGACACCGGCCGGAAAGAATCCGCCCGAACTGACGGCGGCGCGGTTCTGATAGACGACGTTCAGCACCTGCGGCGCGGTGCGGCCCAGCACCAGCCCGCCCGCGTCGGTGGGCACCAGGTTGGCCTGGTCAGCGGTGCCGATGCCCTGGTCCAGGTCGCTCGTTCCGTCCAGCGCGTCGCGCGCGTTCGAAATCGCCTGGATGCGGCCGTAGATGCTGGGCACGGTCAGGCCGCGCCGCCACAGTTCGGACCGGATCGTGCCGTCATGATAGCATTCGGTCGCCAGGATGCCGGCCGATGCCTCCAGGAACGTCTTGTTGGTGATCAGCCGCGCCGACCCGCGATAGGCGGTCACGCCCACGTCGGTCAGCAGGTACGACCCGATCAGGAAGTTCTCGTCGTTCAGGAACGGGTCGAAGATCTCGCTGCCCCCGATCACGCCCGCCGCGCGCGCGGCCGCCGTGAAGGCGCCGGGTACCACCCCCGACGGCGCCGTGACGGTGGCGCTGCCCGACAGGTTGATCGTCGGCTGCGCGGGTGCGGATCCTTGCAAGGCCGCACGCAGGAATATGACGTGCGCGATCTCGTCCGCGGCGATCTCGCGTGCATATTGCGCGACCACCGGGTCGGTGAAGGCCACGGCGCGCGCCGCCCCGGCACCGGTCCCCGTCAGCACCGCGCCCTGGGTACCGGTGCCGCCCTGATAGGAGGCGGCAATGCCGCTGCCCGTCGTGGCGTAGGAATAATAATTGGCTTCGAGATATTCCAGCTGAAGCGCGAAGCTCAGCACGGCCACGTCCTGCCCGGCGGGGGTGGGGTTCGGCGTGGCCGTGGGGGGCACGGTGGGGTCGTAGCCCTGGTCGTCGTCGTTGCCGTCGCAAGCGGCCAGCAACGCCAGCCCGCCCGACATGGCGGCGGCCCCGCCGCACATGCGGATGAAGCGGCGGCGCGCGGCGCGCTGCTGCTCGGCGCGCTCCATCAGTTCCAGGAACTCGATCTGATCGCTCATGATACCCCCTCCTCAGTTCGCGCCGGAGCGACGAAGCGCGGCGTTGGGATTGTTGGTGCCGGCCGGAAAGAAGCCGCCCGCGGTCGCCTGGGTCCGCGTCAGATAGACGATGTTGTGGACCTGTTCGGACGATCGGCTGAACACGATGCCGTTGGCGTCGGTCGGCACGATGTTGGCCGCGGCGGTGGCCCCGCTGCTGGTGGTCGATATGCCCTGGTCGAGGTCGCTCGCGCCGTCCAGCCCGTCGCGCGCGTCGGATATGCGGTCGGCGTTGGTGCGCAGCACGGGCGTATCGACGCCGCGCCGGTACAATGCGGACCGGATGATGCCCGCGTGGAACGCCTCGGCCGCCAGGATGCCGGCGGCGGCGTCCACCACGTCGACGCTGGTCAACAGCGGCGAGGCGCCCTTGTACGCGTTGACGCCCACGTCCTCGAACAGGAACGCCCCCAGCAGAAAGCTGTCGTCGTTGGCGTACGGGTCGAACACGCCGCCCGTGGCCCTCAGGTCGATGCCCGCCGCCGTCGCGGCGGCGGTGAAGACGGCGACCGATATGTCGATCGCGGGCTGCGCCACCGCGGCCGAGCCGAGTGCCGCGCGGATGGAGGAAACGTGCGCCGCCTCGTCCGCCGCGATCTCGCGCGCGTACTGGACCACCGCGCGGTCGGTCAGGTTGGCGCGACGTCCGCCGGTCGCCTGGCCCCGGGTCTGGGTGCCGCCCAGCTGCGCTTCGGGCAAGCCGACGCCGTTGGCGGCGTAGGAATAGAATTGCGCTTCCAGATATTCCAGGTTCAGCGCCAGGTTGAGGATGTCCTGATCGGTCGGCGCGGTCTGCGCGACGGCGGACGACGCCGCGCCCAGCATCGCGGCCCCACCGGCCACCACCGCGCCCGCGCCTATCGCGTTGCGAAAGAAATCGCGCCGCCCGTTGCGGCGACGCACCCTGTCGTCCAGCGCCTCGATCAAATGCCCGTCCGTCATGCGCCTCGTCCCCTATGGCCGGGGGCGGCGCCGCGCCGTAGCCCCGGTAAACCCTGCCACCCCGTTTCCATCGGGAAACGACGTGATCGGGCCAGCAACGAACGGTTACGGTATTAGGGTACGCGTGTAGGTCAGTATTTTTGCCTGAACGGCAATCTGGGTCAGGCCGGCCCGGTACGCGTCACGCCGCCGCCTGCCGCACCGCGTCGCAGATATGGGCGACGACCTGTTCCACCTCCGCCGGATCCTCGCCCTCCGCCATGACGCGGATCACGGGCTCGGTGCCCGACGCGCGGATCACCAGCCGGCCGCGTCCCGCCAGCTGTTGCTCCGCCTCCGCGATCGCCCGGCGCACGTCGGCCGCCTCCAGCGGGCGGCCCCCGCCGAACCGCACGTTGCGCAGCAGCTGGGGCAAGGGATCGAAGCGGCGCAGCACCTCGGACGCGGGCGCGCCCGCGCGCTTCACCTCCGCCAGCACCTGCAACGCCGCCACCAGCCCGTCGCCGGTGGTGGCGTGGTCGGACAGGATGATGTGCCCCGACTGTTCGCCGCCGACATTGTACCCGCGCGCGCGCATCGCCTCCAGCACGTGGCGGTCGCCCACCTTGGTCCGGATCAGCCCCAGCCCCTGCGCCCCCAGGTGACGCTCCAGTCCCAGGTTGCTCATCACGGTCGCGACCAGCCCGCCCCCCTTCAGCCGGCCCATCCGCGCCCAGGCGGCGGCGATCGTCGCCATCAGCTGGTCGCCGTCGATCACGCGGCCCGCCTCGTCGACCACGATCAGCCGGTCGGCGTCGCCGTCCAGCGCGATGCCGATGTCCGCGCCCGTCGCCACCACCGTCTCGGACAGCACGTCCGGCGCGGTCGATCCGACGCCGTCGTTGATGTTGCGCCCGTCCGGCTCGACGCCGATCGATACGAGGTCGGCCCCCAGTTCCCACAGCGCCAGCGGCGCCACGCGGTACGCCGCCCCGTTGGCGCAGTCGATCACCACCTTCAGCCCGTCCAGCCGCACGTCCTGGGGCAGCGTCGCCTTGGCGAAGTGGACGTAGCGCCCGGCCGCGTCGTCGATGCGCCGCGCCCGCCCGATCTCGGCCGCCGGGGCCAGGGCCGCGTCCTCTCCTTCGCCCTCGATCAGCGCCTCGATCGCCGCCTCCGCCTCGTCGGACAGCTTGTAGCCGTCGGGCCCGAACAGCTTGATGCCGTTGTCGGCATACGGGTTGTGGCTGGCGGAGATCATCACGCCCAGGTCGGCGCGCATCGAGTGGGTCAGCATGGCGATGGCCGGCGTCGGCAGCGGCCCCGTCATCACCACGTCCATGCCGACGCTGGTGAACCCCGCCACCAGCGCGGATTCGAGCATATAGCCCGACAAGCGCGTATCCTTGCCGATCACCACCCGGTGGCGATGATCTCCGCGCAGAAAGTACGCGCCCGCCGCGCGACCTACCCGCATCGCCAGTTCCGCGTTCATCACCGCGCCGTTGGTGGCGCCGCGAATGCCGTCGGTGCCGAAATATTTTCTTGCCATCGCCTGCCCGTCCCAGTCCCTATGGCCGCGTCGATCCGCCGCCTCTTATCCGCGGCCAAACCAAAGGGCGAGCATGTCACGCGCCACGCGCATCCTCCTGAGCCTCGTGGCCGGCCTGGCCGCCGGCGTCGCCGTCGCTGCCGCCTCGGCGTCCGCTGCCGGCTGGGCGATCGCGGGGGCCGGCCCCGTCGGCACCGCCTGGCTGAACGGGCTCCAGATGACGGTGGTGCCGCTCATCGTCTCGCTGCTGGTCACCGGCGTGGCCGAGACGGCGGAGGCGGCGGGCGCGGGGCGCGTCACGGCGCGCATGGTGGCGCTGGTGATCGTTACCGTGTTCCTGATGGGGCTGGTCGGCGCAGCTGTGACGCCGCTGATCCTGGAAGCCTTCCCCGTCTCGCCCGACGCCGCCGCGGCGCTGCGCCGGGGGCTGGTGGGGGCGGACGTGCCCGCCGCCCCGCCCGCCTTGTCGGAGTTCTTCAACACCATCGTCCCCACCAACGCGGTCGCCGCGGCGGCGGGCAGCGCGTTCCTGCCGTTGATCGTGTTCACGCTGGCCTTCGCCTTCGCGATCACCCGCATCGCGCCCGCGCAGCGCGACGCGCTGCTGTTGTTCTTTCAGGCGGTGCGCAACGCCACCCTGGTGCTGATCGACTGGATCTTGTGGCTGGCGCCGATCGGCGTGTTCGCGCTGGCGCTGGTCGTCGGCGCGCGCGCCGGGCTGGCGGCATTCGGGGCGCTGGTCCATTATATCCTGGTCATCTCCAGCATCGGCGTGATCGTCACCGCGCTGGCCTACGCGCTGGGCTCGGTCGGCGGGCGTTTGGGCCCCGCCCGCTTCGCGCGCGCGCTGTTGCCCGTCCAGGCGGTGGCGATCAGCACGCAATCCTCGCTCGCCTGCCTGCCCGCGATGCTGCGCGCGGCCACCGGGCTGGGCGTACCCGAACGCACCGCCGGCGTGGCGCTGCCGCTGGGCGTCGCCATGTTCCGCGCGACCCAGCCGGCGATGAACATCGGCGTGTGCATCTACATCGCCCACTGGTTCGGCCTGCCCGTGCCGCCGGGCCAGCTGCTGGCGGCGGTCGCAGTCGCGGCCCTGGTGTCGCTGGGCTCGGTCAGCCTGCCCGCGCAGATCACGCTGTTCGCCTCCATCGCGCCCCCCGCCGTCGTGCTGGGCCTGCCGCTGGCGCCGATCGGCCTGTTCATCGCCGTCGAGACGATCCCCGACATCTTCCGCACGCTGGGCAACGCCAGCATGGACCTGGCGGCGACGGCAACCGTTTCCGCCTGGGAAGGCGAGCGCCCGCCCACCCCTTCGTCGGACGGATAGGGCGGCGACCTATCGCCGCCCTATCGACTCAAGCGATCGCCGCCCGCGCCCGGCGTCGGCGCAAGGCCCCGCCGCACAGGCCCATTCCGGCGATCATCGCCGCCCAGCCGGCCGGCTCGGGCACTCCCGCCGGCGCCGCCGATTCCAACCGCACGACCAGCTGCCCGCCCGCGGCGAAGCGCATCCCGTCGAGGGTGATGCCGAAGAATCCGTTGTCGAACCGGATCTGACCGGACGGCAAAGCGCCGCCGTTCAGATCCGTCACCCCGGTCGCCGACTGAAAGGCAACGGCGGTGAAGGGGTTGCTCTCGTTGGCGAAGCGCGTGCCGCAGCAGCTCGCGAACCTCAGCTGATTGCCCGATATATTGCTGATCGTGACCAGGTTCGTCGCAAAATCGAAGGCGAGCAGCGGAGTCCCGGTGTTTATCGTGAACTCGACCCCGTCTCCCACCGTGGCCAGCGACCGGCTGCACGTGACGAACGAGATGTTGTAGCAGCGGAGCTGGTCGCCCGGCGAAACCGCCTCGGCGGGGGACGGAGCCAGCACGGCGGCCAGCAGAGCCGCCAGAACGGCGTAGATCGCTTTCATTCGTTATCCCCTTTATCGGCCGACGGGCCGACCGCCGTTTACCATAAGTGGTCGCGGAGAACAGCGACGGCGACGATCCATCGCGGCCCGTCCCGTGACGGACCTCACCCCACCCAGCGCCATATCCCCGCCGGCCAGCCCGCCAGCGGAATGTGCGCCCAGGTGGCGACCAGCCACACCACCAGCCCGCCGCCTAGCGCGTGCCCGCCGAAACCGCCCAGGGGGCCGGTCAGCTTCGCGCGGCCCGCCGCCACCGCCGCGAACGGCCAGTAACTCGTGCGGCTCTCCCAGACCGGCCACGCCGCGGGTTCCAGGCGTTCCTTCTTTCGGTCCTGCAGGCGCGCGCCGACCAGCGCCAGCACCGCGATCGCCGCCGTCAGCACCAGGTTGGCGGGCGTCGCCCAGACCAGTGCATGGGCCAGCGACCAGAGCGCGAAGCTCCACATCATCGGGTGGCGCGTGACGGCATAGACGCCGCGCGCCGCGTCGGGCACCGCCACCGCCGCGCCGGGATTGGGCAGCGCGGGGTTCCGCACCAGCGATCCCATCAGCAGCACGCTGGCCACCAGCATGATCGCGCTCGCCACCGCCCACACCGCGTCGCCCGCCGGCCATAACGGCGCTTCGTCCGGCGACGCGCGATACGCCCACACCACCCAGCCGAGCGTCGCGAACGCGACCAGCGAATAGAGGATCAGGAACCCCCGCTCCCCTATCCGTCGCACCAGCGGCGCCCGCAGGGGATGGGACAGGGCGAAATGCGTACCCACGAACGCCGCGCTTGCGGCCAGCACCTGTTCCATCGCCCTGCTCCCTCGCTACCGGATCGGCATTCACGGCAGAAGACCGCATTCCTCCCCGTCCGTCATTCCCACGAAGGCGGGAATCCAGCGACTCGAACGCCCGATGCTGCTCGCGCGGGCGGACCCGAATGCCGAACGGCCCGCGCTCGTCCGCGTCACTGCACTCCGTGCATCCAGCGGCGGATCAGCGGCGACACCAGGATCAGCAACAGGCCGATGCCCGCCGCGACCAGCCCGATCGTCCAGAACACGCCGTTATACGTCTCCAGGCTGACGCGCAGGTTGGTCACCTGCCCGCCCACCGTCTCGACCGACGCCACCTGCGCCACCACGCCCGCCACGTACTGCGCGACCGAGATGGACAGGAACCACACGCCCATCATCAACCCGACGATGCGCGCGATCGACAGCTTGGTTATCATCGACAGCCCGACCGGAGAGATGCACAGCTCGGCGATCGAGTGGATCAGGTAGAGCCCGGCCAGCCACCAGATCGCGACCTTGAAGTCCTCGCCCGCGAACTGCCCGCCCCACACCAGGAACAGGAAGCCCGCGCCCACCCCGATCAGCGCGGCGCCGAACTTGACGGGGATCGACGGCTCGATCCCGCGCCTGGCCAGCCCGGTCCACAACCCGCTCATGATCGGCGCGAACAGCACGATGAAGAACGCGTTGAAGAACTGCGTCTGCCCGGCCGAGATCGGAATGCCGAAGATGTTCAGCTCGGTGTTGCGGTCGGCGAACAGCGTCAGCGACGACCCCGCCTGCTCGAACAGGGTCCAGAACACGACGTTGAACACGATCAGCGTCATCGCCGCCAGCATCATCTGGAACTCGGCTCTGGTGCCTACGCGAGCCGACCAGATCAGGATGCCGGGCACCGCGACCAGGAAGGTGCCGAACAACAGCTTGCCCATCACCGGCAGGTTGGCGACGTAGCCGACGATCCCCTCGCCCGCGACCGGCTCGGGCGCGTTCATCAGGTTGGTGAACAACAGGTAGAAGATCGGCACGCCCAGCATGGCCAGTGCGAAGATGCCGACCGCCCGGTCCGGCCCCTCGCGCCGCGGCGGCTCGCCATAGCCGTTCAGCCGGCCGCCGTCGAACTGGATCAGCGTCCAGCTGAACAGCATCCCCGCCGCCGCCAGCCCGAAGCCCGCCCACCATCCGACCGCGGTTGCCAGGAACGGGCACAACAGCTGCGACCCCAACGACCCCAGGTTGATGCCCATGTAGAAGATGGTGAAGCCCGCGTCGCGTCGCCGGTCGCCCGGCCGATACAGCTCGCCCACCATGGTCGAGATGTTGGGCTTGAAGAAGCCGTTGCCCACCGACACCAGGCACAGGCCCAGCAGCATCACCGTCACGAACAACGGGCTGCGCTCCGCGTCGGACTGGAACGCCCCGGGCGCCACGCGGCGCGCGACGCTGCCGTCCTGGCTCAGCAGGTCGACGCTCTTGTCGTCGTTGCCGCGGATCTTCAGCCGTTGCGCGCCGTCGATCACGTAGCGCGTCTCGGCGCCGGTGCCCGCGTCCTGCACCACCTGGACCGCGTAGCGCTGGCCGTCGACGGTCGCGAACGGCCGCGCCGTCTCGCCGCCGAAGCACAGGGTGAAATAGCCCAGCGCCATCAGGATGGCGCCGAACTTCACCGCGCGCTTGGACCCCAGATACTGGTCCGCCAGGTACCCGCCGACCAGCGGCGTCAGATAGACCAGCGCGGTGAACCCCCCGTACAGCCCGGTCGCGGTACGGTCGCCGAACACGAAATGCTTGGTCAGGTACAGCGTCAGCAGCGCGCGCATGCCGTAGAAACCGAACCGCTCCCACATCTCGGTCGTGAACAGCCGGGCCAGCTGGCGCGGGTGGCCGAACCAGGTCCGTGCGTCCGCGGGGTCGACATGGGTGATGTCGGGGGCGGGCGCGTGCGTGCTCGCGCTTGGGGTATCTACCATCTGGCTCCGCTTCGAAATGTCCGCCCGCACGGGTCGCGGGGATCGTGGGGGCGAAGACTAGCGGCCGGGGCGGCGCTGGCAATGGGCGGCCGGCACGCCGACAAAGGAACGACCGACGTTCGGCCGGCCAAGATCGCCGTACGATATCGTACCAACGTGGGACGATTTCGTTTGCAGCGCGGCCATTGTAAGAAATCCGTAATTGGCACGCCGGTCCGCCGCGGCTATCGCGACCGCAGGCGCTCGGGGGGGCATCGACCATGATCGACGGGGCGTTCAAGGTTTCGACAATGAATAACGGCGCGGACGCATCGTCGCGCGGATGCGGCATGAACGTCGTCGTCGATCAGATCGGTCGCGACGTCGTGGTGAATGCTTCGGGTGCGCTCGACCTGAAGGGGCTGATCTATCGGCTCACGGGTCTGGCCGGTAACGGCGTACGCGCATCCGATTGCTTGTACTTCGTCGTCGGCGGCGACAACGTTCTCGTCGACCTGTACGAAGTTCCCGGTACGCAATTGCCATCGCTGGGCACAGGCAACCACTTGACCGCTCCTAGCTATAGCGAGGGCGACAAGTTCGGCTTCACCAACTGCAACGGCGCTACCATTCTATACGTCGCGCGCGGATACTTGCCGGGCTCTCGCTTCCATGCGCGATCGGTGTGGAAGAACACCACCGTCGCTGCCCTGGGCTTGGCCCGGACGATGCGATACGCGACGATGGGCGGCAACTTCGCCAACATCGAGGTCGGTCACGACCCAGCCGATGCCGGCCTATGGTCCTGGGGCAAGGCATCGCGCGTCGGCGCCCGCTTCTGAACCCCGCGTCCAGGGGCTAGGGCGGCGTCATGTTCAACGACCAGACCAGCCCGCTCTCCGCCCTCGCCACCCGCCGCTCGGGCAAGCCGCGCGACCTGACCGCCCCCGGCCCCTCCGCGGACGAACTGGCGGCGATCCTGCGCCTCGCCGCGCGCACGCCCGATCACGGCAAGCTCGCGCCCTGGCGCTTCGTCACCGTCGCCGCCGACCGCCGTGACGCGCTTGCCGACCTGCTGGTCCGGGCCTATCGCCGGCACAAGCCGGACGCCGCCCCCGGCGAACTGGAGGCGCAGCGCCAGTTCGCGGGCCAGGCCCCCTCGCTGGTGGTGGTCCTCTCCGACCCCCGCCCCGACAGCCACATTCCCGTCTGGGAACAGGAACTGTCCGCCGGCGCCGCGGTGATGAACCTGTTGCACGCCGCGCACGCGCACGGCTACGCCGCCGGCTGGCTGACGGGATGGGCCGCCTTCTCTGACATTGTCCGCGACGCCTTCGGCGGACCGAACGAGCGGCTGGCGGGCTTCGTATTCATCGGCACCCCCGCCCGTCCGCTCGACGAACGTCCGCGCCCCGACATGACGCGGCTCGTGTCGGCCTGGTAATCGGCGGGATGCCCTCTTCCGCATGATCCGCGATGGTGTATTAAGGCACCATGACGGCTTTGAACGAGGATAGTCCCGTCTATCTGCGGTTGCGCGGGCACGTCGCGGCGGCGATCCTTCGCGGTGATTATCGGGCGGGCGACCAGCTGCCCTCGGTGCGCGCGCTGGCGGCCGAACACGGGGCCAATCCACTCACGGTCGCGAAAGCCTATCAGGGATTTCAGGACGACGGCTACGTCGAGGTCCGGCGCGGGGTCGGCATGTTCGTGGCGGCGGGCGCCGCCGAACGGCTGCTGGTCGCCGAACGCGAGCGGTTTCGCCAGGAGACCTGGCCGCGGGTACGCGACTATATCGGTCTGCTTGGGCTGACTGCGTCCGACCTGCTGGCGGATATGCCCGAGCCCGCGTGAACCCGCTGGGCCGACGGGGCGTTCGACGCGGTATGATCCGCCCCGCCGTCCTGTTCGCCCTCTGCATCGCAGCCCCCGCCGCGGCGGGGGACCGGGCGCCCGACCCCCGCTCACCCGCCGCGGCGCGCGCCGTGGTCCAGCGCTACTACGCCCTGATCGCCGCGCGGGACTATCCGGCAGCCTATGCGCTGTGGGGCGAGAACGGCCCGCCCGGCCAAACGCCGCGCCGGTTCGCGAACGGCTTCGCCCGCACCGCCGCCACGCGCGTGACAGCCGGTGCACCCGTCAACGGCGACGCGGGAATGGGCCAGGCCTATGTCACTGTCCCGGTCGTGGTCGACGCGCGCCTGACGGACGGCACGCGACAGCGCTTCCGGGGGCATTACCTGCTAAGCCGCGTCAACGACGTCGACGGCAGCAGCGCGGCCCAGCGCCGCTGGCACCTGCGTCAAGCTACCCTGAAGGCTGTGCCGCCGCGATGAGTCATCCGACCGGGTAAAGCAGCGCCGCCTCGTCCGCGGACAGGTCGATGCCGAACATCAGGCTCAGTCGCATCCGCCAGACGCGCGGATCGCCGATCTCGCCCGCGTTCTCCTGATCTCCCGCGCGGCGGCGATAGCGACGATCGGTCAGCGACGCGAAGCCGGTGGGCAGCACGATGCTGACGATGCGCGCCTGCACGAAGCGGCTGGCGGGCGCGGTCGACACCCAGTGATTACCTACGACCAGGTCCGCTTCCTCGACGCGGGCGGTCGTGAAGCCGTACTGCCGCCGCCAGCCCTCACCCCCGTCGCGACCATCGGTGCCCCCGACATGGCCGTCGCGCCACAGCATCCACCCCTCGCCGTCACGCGTCAGCCGGAACCGCGCCCCGTCCGGCGCCACGGCCTCCGCCCCGCCCATCAGCGGCATGGGCGGGGTGTAGCTGCCCCCGAATCCGGCGTCGGCAATCCAGTCGCCTTCCTGCCCCAACGTCACCAGCGACAGCGTGTGCGTCAACGGCGGCGGCGGTGCATCGTCATCCTGGCCCAGCCACACCCGCGCCAGCAGAGGTCGCGCCTCGAACCCTAGCGTCGCCAACGCGTCGCCGAACAGCCGCCCGTGTTCGAAGCAATAGCCGCCGCGCCGGCGGCCGACCAGCTTGGCCTGGACGGACGGTCCGTCGACGGCGATCGGGCGACCCAGCACCACGTCGAAATTCTCGAACGGGATGGCCTGACGATGGGCCAACTGCAATCGGGACAGGCCAGCCGCGTCCACCGTCACCCGCGCGGGCAGCCCTACGCGCAGCAGATAGGCGTCGAGGTCGAAGTCGCTCACGCCGCCCACAGCTCCGGCTCGACCTCGTACAGCACCGATGCGTCCGCGCTGGCTGCCGCCTCCAACCCCAGCGCCTCGGGTACGATCTGTTCGAGGTAGAAGCGCACGGCGGCGCGCTTGGCGCGACCGAAGCCGTCGTCGCCGGTGGCGGCCGCCTGTTGTTCCAGCAAGTGACCGCACACCGCGACTGACAACATCGTCAGGAAAGGGTAGCTGGCGGCCCCGCGATCGTCGTGGTCCGCGGTCTGGAGGCGGCGGCCCAGCCGGTCGCAGGCGCCGACCAGCACCAACAGGCGCTCGTCCCGCGCCGTGCGCAGGTCGGCGATCAGCGACGCGAACGCAGCCCCGTTATCCAGCGCCAGCTTGCGTCCGACCAAGTCGGCGGCCTGGATGCCGTTCGTGCCTTCGTAGATGGGGGTGATGCGTGCATCGCGGAAATGCCGGGCGGCGCCCGTTTCCTCGATATAGCCCATGCCGCCGTGCACCTGGATGCCCAGCGAGGCGACCTCGTTGCCGATGTCGGTCGCGTGCGCCTTGGCAAGCGGGGTCAGCATCTCCAGCTTGGCGCGCGCGGCCGCGTCGCCCGCCGCCGCCCGGTCCACCTGACCGGCGGCGCGATAGACCAGCGCGCGCGCCGCTTGCGTCTGCGCCCGCATCCGTAGCAGCATCCGCCGCACGTCGGGATGGTCGGCGATCCGCACCGGATCGCGCCCCGCCGCGCCCGCGCGCGCGGACTGCACCCGGTCCAGCGCATAGGCGAGCGCGCGCTGCGTCGCGGCCTCCGCCACCGCCACGCCTTGCAGGCCGACGTTCAGGCGCGCGTTGTTCATCATGGTGAACATGGCGCGCATCCCGCCGCCCACCGGCCCGATCAGCTCGCCCAAGCACTCGCCCTGGTCGCCGAACGACAGCACGCAGGTGGGCGACGCGTGCAGCCCCATCTTGTGCTCGATCGACACCACCCGCACGTCGTTGAACTCGCCCGGCTCGCCCGCGTCGGTCAGCCGGTATTTCGGCACCAGGAACAGGCTGATCCCGCGCGTGCCGGCGGGCGCGTCGGGCGTGCGTGCCAGCACGAGGTGGACGATGTTGGGCGCCAGGTCGTGATCGCCGAAGCTGATATAGATCTTGGTGCCCGTGATCCGCCACCGGCCGTCGCCGGCGGGCTCGGCCCGGCTGCGCAACGCGCCCACGTCCGACCCCGCCTGCGGCTCGGTCAGGTTCATGGTGCCCGTCCATTCGCCCGTCGACAGGCGGGGGAGATAGGCCGCGCGCTGTTCGTCGGTGCCGTGGTGCAGCAGCGCCTCGATCGCGCCTACCGTCAGCGTGGGGCACAGCGCGAAACCCAGGTTGGCGGTGTCCAGCGTTTCCAGCACCGCCGTCTGGAGCGCGAAGGGCAGGCCCTGGCCACCCCAGTCCTCCGGCGCGCCGACCGTGCCCCATCCCGCCTCTACGTAAGCCCGATAGGCGGCCGCGTAGCCGTCGGGCATCACCACCCCCTCGGGCGTCCATTTCGCGCCCACCGTGTCGCCCACGCGGTCGAGCGGCGTCCACTCGCCCTCCGCGAACGCGCCCGCCCCTTCAAGCACCGCGTCCACCACGTCGTCGTCCACCCCCAGATCGGTCAGGCCGGCGGAATGCCGCAGGGCGAAACGCTGCTCGGCGACGGCGGGAACGGTCATGGGCGGCTCCGAAGGGCTGACGGACGGGACGGCCACGAGCTATAGCGCGCCCGCGTGACCGAGCCACCCCTCCCCTTCTCCGCACAGGCCGTCGAACGGGCGGCGGAGCATATCCGCGCGGGGCGGATCGTCGCGGTGCCGACCGAGACGGTGTACGGGCTGGCGGGCGACGCGGGGTCGGCGGAGGCGGCGGCGCGCATCTACGCCGCCAAGGGTCGGCCCGGCTTCAATCCCCTGATCGTCCACGTGCCGGGCGCGGAGGAGGCCGGGCGGCTGGCGGTGCTGGGCGACGAGGCGCTGGCGCTGGCGAGAGCTTTCTGGCCCGGCCCGCTGACCATGGTGCTGCCGCGCCGGCCCGATGCGCCGCTGGCGGGCGCGGTGACGGCGGGGCTGGACACGGTGGCGATCCGCGCGCCCGCCCACCGCGCGATGCGCGCGCTGCTGGCGGCGTGCGGCCGACCGTTGGCGGCACCCAGCGCCAATCGCTCCAACGGCATCAGTCCTACGCGCGCCGAGCACGTCGTCGCCAGCCTGGAGGAGGCCGCGCCGCTGGTGCTGGACGACGGGCCGAGCGCGGCGGGCCTGGAATCGACCATCGTCGCGCGGCTGGCGCGGGGCTGGTCGATCCTGCGCCCCGGTCCGGTGACGGACCGGATGCTCGCCGACGTGGTGTCGTTGACGGACGAACGCCCGGCGGGGATCACCGCCCCCGGCCAGCTGGCGCGCCACTATGCCCCCGCCAAACCGCTGCGCCTGGATGCGACGGCGGCGCGCGAGGGGGAATGGATGATCGGCTACGGAGCGATCATGGGCGACGACACGCTATCGGCGGCGGGCGACTCGTGGGAAGCGGCGGCGCGGCTGTTCGATTGCCTGCACCGCGCCGATGCCAGCGGCCGGGCGGCGATCGCGGTCGCCCCCGTGCCCCGGCAGGACGTGGGGGCGGCGGTCAACGACCGCCTGGCCCGCGCCGCCGCCCGCTGAAGCGTCAGGCCGCGGCCCTGGCCCGTGCCGCGAAGCTCTTGCGCAGCTTCTGCAACTTGGGCGGGATAACCGCCATGCAATAGGGGTTGGAGCGCCCCGACGTTTCCCAATAATCCTGGTGGTAATCCTCGGCGGGATACCAGGTCGACATCGGCTCGACGGTGGTGACGATCGGCTTGGACAGGTCACCCTGCGCCCGGCCGATCGCCGCGCGCATCGCCGCCTCCTGCTCCGCATCGGCGGGAAAGACGGCAGAACGGTACTGCGTCCCCACGTCGTTGCCCTGGCGGTTCAGCTGCGTCGGGTCGTGTGTCGCGAAGAAGATGTCCAGCACGTCGCCCAGCGACACCTGATCGGGGTCGAAGCCGACGCGGATCGCCTCCGCATGGCCGGTCGAGCCCGAGCATACCTCGCGGTAGGAGGGGTCCTGGGTGTGTCCGCCGATATAGCCGCTCTCGACGCTGTCGACGCCGATCACGTCCTTGAACACCGCCTCGGTGCACCAGAAACAGCCGCCGGCCAGGGTCACGTATTCGGTCATTCATCACCTCTCGATCTTTGTCTGGATATGGGAAGGCGTTAGTGGGGCGGCAACGGGAGGTACGGTGATGGACGGCAAGGTGATGGTGACGGGCGGGGCCGGCTATATCGGCAGCCACGCCGTGCTGGCGCTGCTGGATGCCGGGTACGCGGTGGTGGTGGTCGACAACCTCGTCACCGGGTTCGACTGGGCGGTCGATCCCCGCGCCGAACTGGTCCGCTGCGACGTCGCCGACGACGATCGGGTGCGCGCCGCGATCCGCGACCACGGCGTCCGCGCGATCATGCACTTCGCGGGTTCGGTGGTGGTGCCCGAGAGCGTGGCCGACCCGCTCAAATACTACCGCAACAACACCGCCGCCTCGCGCAGCCTGATCGAGAGCGCGGTGGCCGAGGGCGTCGCCCATTTCATCTTCTCGTCCACCGCCGCGACCTACGGCACGCCGGACCGCGTACCCTGTTCGGAAAACGACCCGACCAGCCCGATCAACCCCTATGGCTGGTCCAAGCTGATGACGGAACGGATGCTGGCCGACGTGTCCGCCGCCCATCCGATGAACCATTGCGCGCTGCGCTACTTCAACGTCGCCGGTGCCGACCCTCAGGGGCGATCGGGCCAGTCGACCGCCGGCGCCACCCACCTCATCAAGGTGGCCGTGGAGGCCGCGACGGGGCGGCGCGACGCCGTATCGGTGTTCGGCACCGATTTCGACACGCCCGACGGCACGGGCGTGCGCGACTATATCCACGTGTCGGACCTGGCGGCCGCGCACGTCCACGCGCTGGAACGGCTGGTGGCGCCGCCGGGCGAGAGCCTGACGATGAACTGCGGCTACGGGCGCGGCTTCTCGGTCAACGAGGTACTGGACGCGGTCGACCGCGTCACCAACCGGACGATCCAGCGCCGCTACGAAGGGCGGCGCGCGGGCGACCCGGCGGAACTGGTGGCGGACAACCGCGCCATCCTGGCCACCCTGCCCTGGCGACCGGAACGTGACGATCTGGAGGTGATCGTCGCCGACGCGCTGGCCTGGGAACGTCGCCTGGCGGAGCGGGGCTGACGGACGAGGTTCGGGCGCTTCAGCGCCAAGTGCGGCGGCTGCGGGTCGCGATATTGGCCTTGGCGGCGCTGGGCGTGGCGGCTGCCGCCGCGGGCCGGATACGCTTCGCCTGCGGCGACTGGTCATCGAGGACGCGGCCGGGCGCGATCGCATCGTGCTGATCGCCGACGACGCGGCTGCCCGGCCCATTATCGACTTTCGTTCCGCCGAAAGGCGGACGCGCGTCACGATCGGGCAGGAAGCGGACCCGGTGGTGGGCGGCCGCCGCTATCCCCGCATCTTCCCGGCCTGGGGTATGTTGATCCTCGCACCCGACGGCGACGAGCGGGGCGGCTTCACCTATCTGGACCAAGGGCGTTCCGTACTGGCCTTGGACCGTCGTCACGGCGAGGGCGTGTACCTGACCGTCAACGAACGGAGCGGCTTCGCCGGACTGGTCGCAAACTACGAGGGGCGCGGCGTCAGCGATCACGTCGAGGCGTTCCGGCTGGGCACTTCGGGTCGGGATGGTTTCGCTCAGGCGCGAAATCACGACGGGAGCTTTGCGGGGGCTCTCGCGGCCGGCGGCGGCGGACGCGTGCGATCGACGGATGCCCCCATACAATAATGAAGCAAGCGACGGGCTGGACAATCGCCGGCCGCATGGCCAACGGCGGGCGCGGCCGGCCTGCCCCGGCATACCGGGACCAAGCGCCTCTTGTTTCAAGCGTTCGATCGAGTCGCGCGACGGCTGACGACCCGGGATAGCGAGGCGCGGCGGCGGCTGGGCGGGATCGCGCTGGCGATCCTGGCGGAACTGCTGCTGGCGCTGTTGCTGCTGACGCTGGCTCCGACGCCCCGCGGGACGCCCGAAGGGGACGATCGCCCGCTCGCCACTTTCGACTTGGCGCCCGACGCCCCCGCACCGGCACCGGAGCCGACGCCCCAGCCCCCTGCGCCCGCCCAGGCGCGCCCGACGGCGGCGCCCTTGCCGGATGCGCCCCAACCGGTTCCGGCGCCTCGCCCCGCGACGCCCGCCGTCGACGCGCCGCCGCCCGCCTATATCTACCTGCCGCCCCAGCAGATGGCGGCGGCCGACGTGGCGCGCCGCTCGCCGCCGGCCGCCGCACCCGCCGCCCCGCGCCGGGGCGTCGCCGGGCCGCCCGACATACGGTCGGGCCCGCGGGATACGCCGCGCGTCGAGGGGACGGGGCCCAATGGCGAGCCGCTCTACGCCGCCGCCTGGTATCGCGAGCCCTATCCGGAGGAACTGCGCGGCTACCTGTCCACGGCGCGCGGGCCGGGCTGGGCGCTGATCGCGTGCCGGACGGTGAAGGACTGGCGCGTCGAGGATTGCGTGCCCATCGCCGAATATCCGCAAGGGTCGCAGATGCTGCGCGCGGTGCTGGCGGCGGCGTGGCAGTTCAAGGTGCGGCCGCCGATGCTGGGCGGCCAGTATCGCGTCGGCGAATGGGTGCGCATCCGTATCGACTATCTGGAGGCGGCCCGACCCCGTCCTTGAGGCCCCGCCCCTAGCGCCCGTCCCTCAGAACTGCGCGCGCTCCCGCCCCCAACCGCCACCAGCCCAGGGCCCATAGCGTTCCGAAACACCAGCCCGCCAGCACGTCCGACGGCCAATGCACCCCCAGATAGACGCGGCTGAACCCGATCAACCCCGTCAACAACATGGCGCATACGATGACATAGGTGCGCGCCGCCCGGTCGCGGATCACCTGCGATGCCAGCCCCGCCATCGTCAGGTACATCACCGCGCTCGACGTGGCGTGGCCGGACGGGAAGCTGCGCTCCTGCACCTCGATCAGGTGGGGCACCACGTCCGGGCGGGCGCGGGCGACATGGTTCTTCAACAGGTCGACCATCAGCGAGCCCGTGATCGACGCCGCCGCCGTCAGCACGGCTGTCAGCCGGTGGCGCTGCACCAACAGCAGCCCCGTGACGCCCGTCACGACCAGCGTGACGAGCGGACCACCGCCCAACGCGGTCACGTCCGTCAGGAAACGCCGTCCCCAGGCCGGACCGATCGGCACGGCGATGTTTCCCGGTTCCCGCAGCGCGAGCAGGATCGCCCGGTCCCAGGCCAGGGTCCAGCGCCCCAGCGCCCAGCCGGCGACGAGCAGCACCAGCAGGCCGGCGGCGCCGAAGGCCGCCGCCTCCAACGCGGGCGGCCAGCGGCGGCGCGGCGATGCCGGGGTCACGCGGCTCAGGTGGGCTGCCCCTCGCTCTCGTCGACCTCGGGGCCGTCCTCGGTGGGGACGGGATCGTCGACGGGGTGAGTTTCGGGGTCCATTTGCTCGCACTCCCATGTCTGCCGCGCGACCGAACGCGCGAACCGCGGGATTGGGACCGGCACCCCGGCACCCCACATATGATCGGATGCGCCCGCTCCTCGCCGCCCTGCTGCTGTCCGCTTGCGGCCCCGCCGCACGATCGGAGCCTGCGGATCAGCGGGCGGCGGTCCAGCCCGCCGCCCGTACCACGGGCCTGGACCAGGCGCTGATGGCCCGGACCGCCGCCGCCGCCCGGCGGCTGCCCCGGCTACGGTCGCTGCTGATCCTGCGCGACGGGCGCGCGCTGGCCGAGCATCGGTTCAACGGCGGGCCGCCGCTGGACCGCCCGGTGAACATCAAGTCCGCGTCGAAGTCGGTGATGTCGGCGCTGGTCGGCGTCGCGATCGCGCGCGGCGTGCTGAAGGGGACGGACCAGCCGGTCCTGCCGCTGCTGCGCGCCGACGCGCCCGCGAACCCCGATCCGCGGCTGGCGCGCGTGACGGTGGGCAACCTGCTGTCGATGCAGGCCGGGCTGGAGCGGACGTCGGGCGAATATTACGGCCGCTGGGTGTCGAGCCCGAACTGGGTGCGCTACGCTCTGTCGCGGTCCTTCGCGTCCGATCCGGGCGGGGCGATGCTGTATTCGACGGGCAGCACGCACCTGTTGTCGGCGATGCTGACGCGCGCGTCGGGCCGCTCTACCCTGGCGCTCGCGCGCGAATGGCTGGGCGAGCCGCTTGGTCTGACGATCCCGTCCTGGTCGGCAGATCCTCAGGGCATTTATTTCGGCGGCAACGAGATGCGGCTCAGTCCGCGCGCGCTGGCGCGGTTCGGCGAGCTGTATCGCCATGACGGCGTCGCGGACGGGCATCGCGTGCTGCCCGCCGGATGGGTGGCGGAAAGCTGGACGCCGCGCACCGTCTCGCCCTGGAGCGGGGAGCGATACGGTTATGGCTGGTTCCTGTCCGACGTGCGCGGCCACCCGGTGCGCTTCGCTTGGGGCTATGGCGGGCAGATGGTGTACGTCGTGCCGGACCTGGGGTTGACGGTGGTGATGACCTCGGCGGCGGACGGCCCGCGCGACACGGGCCACGTCCGGGCGTTGCACCGATTGCTCGCGGACGGCATCGTCCCCGCCGCCGAGAAGGGGGCGACCTAGTCGGCCAGCGCGTTCAGTTCGCGGTCGACTATGGCGGCCAGCTGAATGCGCACCGCGTCGGTGCGCAGCTGGTCGTCCACCGCGCGGCCGGCCATCAACCCGATGCTGAGCGCCATCAGCAGGTCGGCCACGCCGTCGCGCCGCCCGGTTTCCGCGTCCGGGGCCAGGGCCCCGATCGCCAGGCGCAGCGCTCGGCGCACGCGGGCGTTGGTCGAGCGGTTGATCTCGCCGATGCGCGGGTTGCGGCCGGCTTCGGCGAAGATCTCGGTCATCATGCGGCAATCCTCGATCGTGCCCTCGAACCCGCCGCACCGTCGTATCCATCGGCGCAACGCGTCGCGGTCCCCCGCCCCGGCCGCCCGATTCAGTTCGCCCTCGTCCAGGTACGTCTCGAGGTCTTCCTGGACGATGGCGGCGATAACGCCCTCCTTGCTGCCGAAGTCGCGATAGATCTGCTGCACGCGGACGCCGGAGGCCGTTTCGATCTGCGCCACGCCGGTACGGTGGAACCCTTGGCCTACGAACAGCGTTCGCGCGGCGTCGACCACTCGACGGCGGCGATAGTCTCGGCCGGGGACGGCGGCGGCTGCGCAGGGGACCAAGGGATTTCCTCTCGTCATCGCCCGCAGCTATTTTTATACCATGCTTTACATTATTTGGCGGGATCGTTAGTGATCGGTCACTAACACCGTCGGGGCATTCGGAAAAGCATATGATCGGCAACACGCGGACCACCACCGCGACGCTGGTGCTGGGCGGCCTTCTGGTCGCCTGTGGAAAGGCACCGGAGCAGCAGGGCCCGCCGCCGACGCCGCGCGTGTCGGTGATGGAGGTCGTCCCCGAGTCGGTGACGCTGACCACCGAACTGCCCGGCCGCGTCGCCGCCTTCGAAACGTCGGAAGTCCGGCCCCAGGTCAACGGACTGATCCTCGCCCGCCTGTTCGACGAAGGCGACCAGGTCCGCCAGGGGCAACCGTTGTATCGCATCGATCCCACGCCCTATCAGGCACAGGTCGCCAGCGCGCGCGCCGCGCTGACCCGCGCGCGCGCTGCCACCGGTTCGACCGCGGCACTGGCGCGCCGGTACAACCAGCTGGTCGGTATCAACGCCATTTCCCGCCAGGAGGCGGAGAACGCGCGTACGGGCGCCGACCAGGCCGTGGCCGACGTCAGCGCGCAACAGGCGGCGCTGCGGTCGGCGCAGGTCGACCTGGGCCGCACCACCGTGCGCGCGCCGATCTCGGGGCGGATCGGGCGGTCGCTGTCGACGACCGGCGCGCTCGCCACCGCCGGACAGACGACGGCGCTCACCACCATTCAGCGGCTGGACCCGGTGTTCGTCGACATCCAGCAGTCGAGTGCCGACGTGCTGGCGCTGCGCCAGCGGCTGCTGGCGGGCGAGCTGTCGCGCGGCGGCGGCGCAGCCCGCGTCCGCCTGCGGCTGGAGGACGGCAGCGTGTACCCCGTGGAGGGGCAGCTGAAGTTCGCCGACGTCACGGTCGATCCCGCCACCGGCAGCCAGGTGATCCGCGCCGTGTTCCCCAACCCCCGCGGCCTGTTGCTGCCCGGCATGTTCGCGCGCGCCGAACTGGTGGAGGGGACGCAGGCCCGGGCGCTGCTGGTGCCGCAGCGCGCGGTGAAGCGCGACGAGCGGGGCCAGGCGACCGTCACCGTGGTCGGCCCCGACAGCAAGCTCGCCACCCGCACGCTTCAGACGTCGCGCACGTCGGGCCAGAACTGGGTCGTCACCGGCGGCCTGAAGCCCGGCGACCGGGTGGTGGTGGAAGGCGGCGCGATGCTGCAACCCGGCGCGCAGGTTCAGGCCGTGCCGTATCGCCAGAACCAGGCGCCCGCACAGGGTCAGGCTCAGGGCCAGGCCCAGACCCAGGCCCAGGCGAAGTAGGACCAGTCCCATGTCCCGCTATTTCATCGATCGACCCATCTTCGCGTGGGTCATCGCCGCCGTGCTCATGCTGGCGGGGCTGCTGGCGATCCGCACGCTGCCGGTGGCGCAGTTCCCCGAGATCGCGCCGCCCGCCGTCCAGATCACCGCCAGCTATCCCGGCGCGGACGCCAGCACGCTGGAACGCACCACCGCCCAGGTGATCGAGCAGCAGCTGAAAGGGATCGACAACCTCCGCTACTTCTCGTCCTCGTCCACCAGCCAGGGCACGCTCCAGATCACGCTGACGTTCGAGCAGGGGACGGACCCGGACATCGCCCAGGTCCAGGTCCAGAACAAGCTTCAGGCCGCGACCCCCCTGCTGCCGCAGGAGGTCCAGCGCCAGGGCCTGCGCGTCGAGAAGTCGTCGGCCGCGTTCCTGATGTTCGTCGGCCTGTATTCGGCGGACGGATCGCATTCGGCGGTCGATCTGGCCGACATGGCGGCGTCCAGGCTGGACGACCCGATCAGCCGCATCACCGGCGTCGGCCAGACCCAGGTGTTCGGGTCGCAATACGCGATGCGCATCTGGGTCGATCCGGTGAAGCTGACCAGCTATCAGCTGACGATAGCCGACGTGACGGCGGCGGTGCAGGCACAGAACGCGCAGGTGTCGGCCGGCCAGATCGGCGCGCAGCCCGCCCCGCGCGAACAGATGCTGAACGCCACCGTCTCGGTTCAGTCGAGCCTCCAGACCGCGCCGGAGTTCGCCGCGATCCGCCTGAAGACGACGGCCGGCGGCGCGGTGGTGCGGTTGGGCGACGTGGCCCGCGTCGAAATCGGCGCCGAGAATTACAGCTTCAAGGGCGAGTATAACGGCCGCCCCGCGTCGGGCCTGGGCATCCGGCTGGCGTCGGGCGCCAACGCGTTGCAGACGGTGGACGCGGTCAAGCAACGCGCGGCCGAGATCGCCCGCGAGTTTCCCCCCGACGTCAAGGTGATCTTCCCTTACGACACCTCGCCCTTCGTCCGGTTGTCGGTGGAACAGGTGGTGCACACGCTGATCGAGGCGGTGTTCCTGGTGTTCGCGGTAATGTTCCTGTTCCTCCAGAACTGGCGCGCCACCGTGATCCCCACCATCGCCGTACCCGTGGTGCTGCTGGGCACGTTCGCCGTCATGTCGGTTGCAGGGTTCACCATCAACACGCTGACCCTGTTCGGCATGGTGCTGGCGATCGGCCTGCTCGTCGACGACGCCATCGTGGTGGTCGAGAACGTCGAGCGGCTTATCCAGACCGAGGGGCTCAGCCCCAAGGACGCCGCGCGCAAGTCGATGGACGAGATCACCGGCGCGCTGGTCGGCATCGCGCTGGTGCTGTCGGCGGTGTTCCTGCCCATGGCGTTCTTCGGTGGGTCGACGGGCGTCATCTTTCGCCAGTTCTCAATCACGATCGTGTCGGC
>Ga0325401_1000078_pt1 | contig 53319 bp, 32 predicted proteins | sample PopdelMetagenome_FD_205666 | JGI IMG/M metagenome (GOLD analysis project Ga0325401, IMG submission 205666) | Populus deltoides microbial communities from Bellville, Georgia, United States - Xylem-PdKOR-R2 | ecosystem: Host-associated > Plants > Phyllosphere > Stem > Wood/Secondary xylem | place...
GGCACGCCATCTATCCCCCCCCCCCCCCCCAACTGGCTGTGTGAACATTATGATCATATGCGCCAATGTCCAATGTCCAATTGCATGGTTAATGCAAGCTCAACACAGCTAGCTAGCAGAAGAATAAAGGGGGGCCTGCTTTTGACATGCATCAGTGTCATTGTTTGTACACGGTCTAGCTAGGCAAGGCTTATAGTCATATCAAAGCCAAAGCTTCTACATGCATGCACTTGTTTAATGTTGTTAGAATATGCCCTCTCTTGAAAATGACTTCCAAGTACACAAATTTATCCATCCATGATATTAATATTATTGGCTCATATTTACCTATGCCAAGACAACGCAAATACAGCCATATTATATAGATCGTGGAACAATTTCATCCAAAAGAAGAACACCTAATTTTTTCATGTCTTAAATAAAATATTTATAAAATCTTTCATTCATATCCTCATCAATGTTCTTTTTTAAATGCATGCACATGGACAATCAAATGCAAGTGAAAGTAGTTTAGCGATCAAAATGCAGCTCGAATGATTGTATAGAAAGGAAATAAACATCATGAGAGAGAGAGAGAGAGGAGAGTTAAAACTAGATGGAAATTTCTTTTAGGAACACTTGACTCCATTGTCTTTCAGCCAAGTTCCTAGTCGACTATTATTCAAGGATTTGCTTATACATTGTCTAGTTTTTGAAAGCTTTGAGATTTGCCTAACAAGCAGAAAGCCTAAAAAAGTGCCATAGACTCAACATCGGTACATTAGAAATAAATACAAACTTTGTCTGAGATCCCAACCGCAAAAATCATACAGGCTGTCTTTGATAATTAAACCACCACTATTTCTTCTATAAAGTCATTTCTGAACCCAAAAGTTTCAGGCAACGGTAGCTAGTTATGGGAGAAGCTCAAGTTCAGTGCCTCGATGTAAACCTGCAAAAGCACAACTGCGCAGAAAAGGTCATGCAAGCTAACCACGGTGACTATGAAAAGCTTGGAGAATAAAACAGCGATGCTGATCTTGCCACGGTGACTATGAAAAGCTTGGAGAATAATACAGCGATGCTGATCTTGGATGACCGGATGAGTTTGATGCAGCCACGAAAGGATTCTGTTGCAACACGCTGGGACCTTCCGATGGACAACCCCACCTAACAGGACTCGTATTAACTAGCCTAGTGGCAGTTGCATGAAAGTTGCCATTGTGCAACAATGGTGTTCCACCAAGTGGAGGGTGGTCTTGTGACTGATAACAAGTAAAGGGATTCACATTACTCATGTTATAAACTGGGATGGTTGGAACGGAGATACCAGATGGAACTGCTTGTCTTTCCCTCCAGCCTTCATTGTATCTTGTAATGTCACTGATCACAACAGTTTGACTTTCAGGAACATCATCAATGATGATGATTTCTTTTACAGGATGAGCAGATGAATCTGCACGCTTGCACTGGCGGTCAGGAGTTTCTGTAGCTTTCTGCATAGTACACGTAGGAAACGCATCTAGTCTTCTCTTTAGCCTGTTCTGAGAACTTGAGAAATTATAATCATCTTTGCACTGTTGAGGCTTCATGGATGTCGTTACAAAACCACCATCATTTTGTTGGTCACAAAACATGCCTGCTGGTAACTGCGATGGTGCCCGGGGTAGCTTAGAATCAGTGTGGCTTCCAAAACTGTTGGACAACCCAACATCAAAACGTTGAACTGCTGTCTTGTAATATGGATCCCGACTAAAGATGGCAAAACCTTGAGGGGTGACGCGATGAAATGAATGACTGTCCTGATTCTGAATATTGCCAGGAGAGACTGCAGAAATTGTTGGAAAGTGAGGAGTTCGATTGATTGTTTGAGCACAAGGTTGGACCTGCCCAATTGGCATGGCTACATGATCATCTTTGTTGACCACCATTAAGTTCTTCCCCATCAATCTGAGTATAGGATTAGAAGCAGATGGACTAGCAGAATCACCATCTGCACGAGCTAAGGATCTCACTGCAGAATTATTGGGAGAGTCCTTCAAAGGAATAGGATCTCCGGGGGGCTTGATGAGTGGGAGAACCATCTTTTCAGATCCTGAAGCTGAGTAACTGTTCAGGGAAACTAATTCAGGCCTGACATCCAAATTAATCGGCATTGGGTTTGAATTGCAACCCATTTGCTTGCTAACAGAAGGAAATGTCATCGATGGCATTTTCCTCCGCCTTAGTAGCTGTGATTCTTGGTGATTTAGAGCAACACTCTCAGCAAACCTCTCCTTTCTTTGGCAACAGCATGGCTGATCATTTTTTAAGCCAAAAGATTCCTTCTCAATGGGGATCCCATCAAGTTTCACGTACTCTCCCAAGAAAGTAGCTCTTTCAACTCTTGTAGTTGCTGCTTGTGGAACTGCATCAGCATTCTGTGCCAAAGGTTCAACTCCAGCAGAAATTAAGCCTGACCTCATATTGTCTTGAAAAACATAATGTCCTGCTGATGATGGCGGTTCTGAATAATTGAAATCAGGTCTGCCAGCCATGGAGTTAGAGATGGTCGATGCTGCAGATAGAGGGGAATCTGATGAATCTCCATCAATCACATCATACTGATCTGGAGATGACTGAACCTGGCTACTAGTCAATGACGAGTTTCCTTGAAAATCTTCAGAGCCCATATCTCTAGGACTTGGCAAAAATGACCCCGGTGGTCCTGGAATCAGAATGGGATCAACCTCAGGAAAAGAGTCTACTTTCGCAGCTTCAGAATCCAATTCCACCACCCTCATATCAGCATTATGGCCCATCATGCCATTGCCAGCTTCAGCAGCAGAAAACATCCCTTGGTCGTGAACAAAACCTGGCTCAGTTGGACCAGTTGACCCATCATTTTGCCTTGAAAGTCCTTCATAATCTTCAATAGACCGAAGACATTTTGATGGGACCTTTGAAGAAACACCTAGCTCATAGAATCCAGTGTCAACGGATTTACTCGTACCAGAGGTGCTCGTCCTCCCATCCAAAGTCTTGGAAGATGGTTCAACAACAATGTCCTCATGTATTGGAACTTGTGTTCCAGGAGATTCTAGGGGATCAATTTTGCGCAAATAATCATCATCATCAAATCTACCTGAAGAATCTACATTTATCTCCTCATCATGACCATAGCGAGGTGTAGATTTTGAGCTCCTCAAAGACAAGGCTTCCAGCCTTTCAGAACTACATGACAATCTTTTTTCTTGCCCAGTTTCCCGGATGGAGCTTCCACCAAGAGACACCTCATCAGTTATTTCTTCTCTTTCAAGTACATTTTCTGTATGATCCTGCATCAAATCATACTGTTCATCAACCTCAGAATGCCTGCCCATTGCCTCTTCATCTATTTCTGTTGTCGAAGGCTCTTCAGACTTGTCAAGGGTTGACCATCTCCTAACTTCGCTGGGCCTGGATTCAGTCACAGAAGATTGGCTGCTGACAGACAGTACACTTTTCCTAAAGGAGCAGAATCTCAATGCTTTAGATACAACTGTACGAGAACTCCGGGATGATTTTGTGCTAGCAATGGGAGAGGTATCTGAATTATTACTTGTATCAGCATCAGTATAGATTGTCTTCTTGGTTAGTGAAGGGACCTTTATCCTGGGAGAGTCTGGAGGTCTTAGCAAACAGGTATCACGGATAGAAGTGCCATCTTTGCTCAACTTCATTGGTGGAAACAACTTATCCACTTTGCCATTAATCCTGTCTCTCACTGGGAGATTTGTTACCATCTTTCTTCCAGGAGAGTGCTCCATACTCTCATTTACTTGGTCTTTATGAAATGGCTTCTCCGTCCTCTCAATGTTTCTATGAGAAGATAGTGGGTTATCAGACAAAATGACAGATTTCTTAGTGCGGCTCCTCTCTGAAAGACTATCATTCTCAACCAGCAAGTCTTGAGCCAAATGCCATTTACATCTCACAGGTTGATGATCCTCTTGAGTTGGAATCTTCTTTGGAAAACCTCTTCGTTTGGAGCAAATCCATGGTCTTAAAGTCCCGCCATCATTGGGATTGATTTGCTTCAACATCCGTTGTTCTTTCTCACAACTTTTCCCCTCTCCGTTAAATTCTTCTTGACCTCCAGAAATCTGTTTAACAGCAATATTGACAACCGTATATAACTGACATTAATGTTACTGACTTTGCAACAAAAGATGGTGTAAAATTTGTAAATTAAAGTACAGGATAATCACAAGAAATCTATAAAATATGTTATAAAAGGGCTTGAGGTGGAAAGATAGTGTTTTAGCAATTTTTCTGCACAATAATTCCATCCAGTTAACAAAAACACTTAACAGATGGACGCGACACAATATCAGCTGAAGCATCCAAGATGCATTTTGCCCCAAAACATAACATCATTAAGCTTCTCGATGGCATTAGAAAACAAAAGGAAAACTAACTGATCTATCACATACTCAAAATTCTCAAATTTCTTGGCTATTGAAAATGGACAAGGGTAGTCAGTGAGATGATTATATATAGTTTGGGAAGGGAAATAAGAATATGTAGTGCAAGCAAGAGACTGTACCTGAGCGCAAGGCGCCTTGTGGAAGAAAATCTTTTTGCTCTGAGAAGCAAGTCTCAGATACTTTTGATGCTTTTGTGCTAAGCGTTTTTTCTTTTTCTTTGAAATGTATTTGCTTGCTTTGCCTCCTTTCAAAGATTTCTTTGCTCCAATATCCTCCCTTCTTGCACCAATATCCTCGCTTACTTTTGCTACTGGTGGTGTATCAATAAACTGAGATAAAATCCTAACTTTGGTACCATCTGCATCAATATAAACTGGACCTACATCAGCAGCATCCTCAGGATGAATTGGGGACACCCTTTGCTTTTTCCCTTCATTAGGTGCGTCACTCTTCTCAGTCTCTTGAGCAGGCAAGCTTGACATGGTGGCCCAGCTCGTACCATTTCTTCGATCAAGGTCTTCTAACGTGCAATATTGAGCTGTAGCGTAAATATCCACCATCAACCGATTCTTTCTCGGCTTAATTCTATACCTTGTTGGCTTAGAATCTGATGTCCACTTGGGTGTTGACTCCACAGAAAGGCACTGATCAATGTGAGCATTCAAGGTGGTGTTTGATGAGGATGAGAAAGTTTTGCAAACAGGACAAACTTTTGAAGCCATTGTTTCTGATGTAGTAGTACAATTAGAAGCAATATCTTCAGCTGAGCTACGATCAGAGCTGCCACCAAATTTCACAATCAACCTGCACTTCTTAGCCAACGGCCTGGAGGTGCTTTCAGTCTTGTGGGTCACAGGAGCTTCAACTTCAACAGCGGCTTTGACCAAAGATTGAGTTTCTAATGGTGATCTAGGTTGCCTGTTATCAGGAACTGAGTTTATCTCACTTGTTGTTGTCGATGGGAAATCATTTTCTTCTCCAGATCTACATGAACTAATGTCTACACAGGATTCTGCTAGCTTGTTATTTAAATATTGAGCATCATCAGACGAGTCTAGCAGCACACGATTGTCCGGCCTAGAAGCCTCCTTGTCAAAATTGCTTCTTTTGCTGATGTTTTCCTTCTCAACTGAACTGGTTTCACCTGTACATCTCTTAAAGAACTGGTTTCTTACAGTATCATGAGGCTGAAATTTTGGCAACACGTCCTTCACGCCATGTTTCAAACAAAGTTGCAAATTGTTTTGAGAAAAAGGCCAGCTATTCTTGATATCCTTGCTCCTGGCTTTAAATACATAATCTCTGCAATGCAAACCACTGTTTCTGTTAGTATTAACTAAGATCAAGCTTTCTATAATAAGCTAAAAACATCAAATTATATATGTAAGCTATAACGATCTTATTATGTACATAAGAACTGGAACCCTTAATTATATCATATGTTAAAAACAACAAGTTCGCAAGGGAAAATCTGGTTCATGGAACTGGAAGTGAATCCCAAAACAGTAGGAAAACAGCCAAGCAAAATCCAAGGGAAGGCAAGATTCGAAAATCTAGTGACTGAGAAAAAGTCTGCAGGTTGCAGCATGATATGGCTAGAACAAGTACAGATTGTTTGTACAAAGTGACATGAAATCACAAGCAAAAATAATCAACAGAGATTAGAAGCAGTGAGTAATGACACAGAAAATCATTAAAAAACACAAACATATGAACCCCAAGAAGAAGCCTTCAATATGATCATTAAAAGCCAAGCGAGAAAAAAGTCTTCAGAGACCAAAATAGAGACAAGATGGGAGGTGTGCCCATGTTGAACTGAGCCATAAGGGGAACATGTAACTCTGGATCTGACCCAACAAAAGATCTTAGAGATCGATTAGCTGACTTTGATCAGATCACCACCATGAGAAAGGAAGAAACAGAAAGAGGAGGAGTCAGCTTAGCAAAGAAAAGCAAGAGAGCCACGACAAAAAATAAATAAATCAAATTAAAAAAAAGAGTACTATTCATATCCCTGAAAGAAAGGATCAGATAAGAAGAATGAATTGTTTTACCTTATGGAGAAATTAGGAAGTGGGGTATGATGATGATGATGAAGAGAAGGGTTTGTGTTTGGCAGATTTACTACTACTACCTCTGACAAATTAGGAGAAGGAAGCTTATTATTAGTACTGGTGGGAAGCTGGTAAGCCCTCTCATCACTACTATTCAGCTGGGAAGAAGAACATGAGGGATCTGGTACTGGAGGGTTTTCAATGGATAACATCTGATGCTATTATTCTCTCTTCTTGTGCTGTTTCGGTAACAGTCACAAGCAGCAGCAACTTCAGCTTCTCCACAACTAATTCCAGTACTGCTGCCTTGCCTTATCTTTATCTTCTTAGTCTTCAGCATATATATAGCTAGTACCTAGTAGTATATCACTACAGCCCTTCTCTTTTTCTTTCTTTCTTCCACTTATAACTTGTAGTAGTAGAAGAAGTATTGCCTTTCTTTTTATCTTTCTCTCTCTTTCTATTTCAAAAAACCCCACCACCAAAGAACTCTCACCACATGCGATTGACCTCCACAGCCGCAACAACAACAGCAAAGACGCAAACCAAAGCTCTAGCTAGCTATCTATATTTGTACACACGAACAAGAAGAAGATCAAGCAACCCCATTAGAATCTTCATCCATTTAACCTGCCTGCAAAGATCACAGACAAAAACAAAAGGAAAAGAAATCATGAGATCATTAACAGTTGTAGCAAAGGACATGGCCAGAAGTAGAAGATATTAATATCAGTGGAGGATTAGTGGGCAGCTAGCTAGCAATTAAGGAGAGATTCGTCCGTAGAAAACGTTATTTTATGTGGGAATGAGTGAAACTGAAGCATCCTGTAGTGTTTTGATTGATCAAGCAAAGAAAAGCACCAAAGTTTTCGCAAAACAACAAACACCCACTTCAGCAAAGATGATGTTGAGACTCTTCTCAAAAGTTTTGATGAGTATGCGTTATTTTATGTGGGGAAAACAAACCCACAAAAACAAAGAAAAGATGAAGTTAAATGCTCAAAGTACAGTATCATCAAATCAAATCAAATCTCATATGATTATGATAATACATAGATAATCATCGAGATTAAAAACCTTAATTAAGAGGTTGTAATCTGCATAAACACACAACTTTCAAAAATCCAAAAGGAGCAAGGAATATTGAAAGAGATGTAGCTATCCAGCCAGCCAGCCAGCCAGCTAGCCAGTGAATTGTGAATGAAGCAAAATAAAGACCAAAAAGAAACTGGAAAAAAAAAAGAGAAACTACTTTAGATAGATGGATTGAATATATGGATAGCTGAGCAGCCAGCTGAGAGAAATCAGGAGAGAGAGTCGGACACCTCAAGATTTCAGGCATCTCTAGATTTACAAAGTGAACAGTTTGAACTGACCAAAAAAACCCAGGAGAAAATCTAATCTAAGAAAGGAAAGGCATATTTATGACCAGAGACCAGACTAAAAACTATTGACTGCTTTCAAATTAAATATTGAAACAGAAACAACCCGGAAAATCAAAGGGAGAGAAAAATGAAAGAAAGAGAGAGATCATGAAATCACACGAACCCATATAAGAGTTTGAAAGCAAAAACAAGAAAAGACTTGATCTTTGAGACAGAAACAAGCAACCCACTAAATTGAAGAGAAAGAATTAATATTAATAAGTTAAACAAACCTTAATAAGCTTTGAGATGGTATTGGGTTGAAGAGCAGAGAATGAAAGAAAGAAAAGAAAAAATGAGGCTTTTTCAAGTTTCTTTAGAAGAGAGATGACGAGAAGAAAAAGGAAAGAGACAGTACAAGTGCTCCCAGAGAAGAATAGAGAGAGAGAGAGAGAGAGAGAGAGGGTATAAATGAGAGAGAGAGGAGAGGAGAAAAGAGCACCACCCACTCACACATCAAAAGGCGCATCAGGGCCTCCCTTCTCTCCCTCTCTCTCTCTCTCAAACATTTAAACAAAAAAAAAAAAAAGTTGAAGTCTTTAGAGTAAGATTTTTATTGTTAATATGAATTTATTTGTAAAATACAGAACCCAGAAGATAGAAACAAAGAGGTACAATTAAGTTTATGTTTTAAATTGTGTTAATTTTTATGGTGATAATTTTAAAAAATATTTAGGAGACTACAAATTATAATTTTCTTTTAATTATTGTTATAAAAGAGAATTTTTAAAGTATCTTCGGAATTATGATAATGATTGTTTTTTAAAATGAATTTTGTTTATAAATGTATTAAAATAACATATTTTTTATTTTAAAAAATTATTTTTTATATCATTACATTAAAATGAGACGAAAAAAAACACAAACTTAAAACAGAAAAAAATAAAATAAAATTTTATTTTCTTAAAATGCAAAAACAAACGCTCTAAATATGAATTTAAAATAAAAAACAAGGTGAAAATTCATTTGTGGCAATGTGTTTAGCATTGTGATATAACATGTTTTTTTTCAAGTATTTTTTATTTAAAAATATATTAATATTTTTTTTGTTAGATTTTTTTATTTTAGATATAAACACCCCAAAATCATTAAAAAAAATACTAAAAAAATTATTAATTTAATATTTTTTTAAGCCTTTTAAAATACATCCAAGAACAAAAGACACTCTCCTTAACAGAGTTGTGTTTATCTCGTTCATCCCACCATTATTATTATTATTATTAATTGTAAATTGAGAGGGGTAATAAAAGTTAAAAATCTTAGAAATATATGTAGTAGGGGAAAAAAAAGATTTTTAATTTTTTAAACGAGAGAGAGAGAGAGAGGGTGTGCTTTGCTGCCCATCATCCTCCCCTATGTAATCTTGTCTAAGCTTACCTACTACTACTATTACTACCCCTACAACATTCACCAAGATTTATGTCACTTGTTTGTTTTTATATATATATATATATATATATATACACGTGTGTGTGTGTGTGTGTGTGTGTGTGAAAGAGGGCGTTTTCTTCCCTGTTTTCCCAACCTCTCCCATGTTGGCGTGTTTCTTTCTTGCCCCGTCCCATGCCAGTGCTACAGAAGAACAAAACGTCTCTCATCTCTTGATGGTTGACAATTTACCACCCTACCCCCCTTTGAGGATTTCCTGCTCCTCCTCATTCATGTCTTGTCTTTTTTATAATTGTCAATGTGCCTGTAATTTACTAAAAAACCCACCCTCAAGCTATGAATCATTTTTCTTTACACGGTGTTCTTAATTAAAAGCTGGCCAAGGTCAAAAGGTTCTCTTCTCCCACGGTACATTCCTAAATAAATGCCTCCTTTCTAGCTTGAAAATTATATTCTCTTTTTTACGCCAAACACGTCTCAAATCTCGTAGATAAACGTGCCCTGGGTGAACTAATTGTTCTAATTCCCAAAAAAAAACAAAAAAACAAAAGAAAAGGGAACGTCTAGACACAGTCCATTAACGGCACCGCTGCTTGCTTTAATTTGTTCCACGATATTGGAGATGAAGATTAAAGAATGGCACTTGTCTTGAGAAGAGATTAAAGTCGGATATTCTCAAGGGAGGGAGCTGGGAGCTGGGAGCTGGGAGCGAGCGAGCACAGATAATTAGGGTGGGGGGGGGGGGCTGCATTGTGGGAGCATTCATGCATGCAATATCTAATTAAGAGTAACAGTACCAAGAAAGAGGAGCTAGCAGCAAGATATCAAGAAGATATACATGCATGCATGTCCCCAGATCGATGTCTGCTGCCCTGCCCAGCACCGATATATCAAAAAGGAGAATGAATGAAAGAGGAGGAGGAGGAGGAGATCTCTTCTTTTTACTTTTATATAAGAGGCCGGATCTAGCTTTCTTCCTTCCTTTCCTTCTTTCTCTGACACACACACACACACACACACACGAATTAATTCATGGGAATGGAAGGGAGATGTGAAGAAAACAAATTAATAACTAAGAAGAAACGGAAGAGAGTAATTAATTAAGCACAGAATTGGCCACGGGGATAGATTAGCTGTACTTGCTACTATAGCAACGCCTAGCTAGCTCGAGATACACACGCACACGCACACACGTAGTGATCGATCCTAGCTACATCTGCCTTGCTAGCTGCCTTGCATTTAATTTGCATAATATTGTACGTACTGTGTTAATATATAGTTTGCTTGGAGAGGAGATACCTTATAAATTGTGTACATCGATCCCTCCTGCTGGGAGTTCGAGGATTAATTAAGATATATATATACATATATATATATATATGTATATATATATTCCCTTTTCCTGATGCTAGCTATATAAGTAGTCACTTATTAATTAATTATTAAATGGAGATATTAATCAAGGAGACTGTGGGTACGTACGTACGTACTGTTATAATAATATCAATCTTTCCACAACGAATATATATATGATCATATATATATCAACGTAACTTTAAAGCTGATCGATCATCGCCTCTGTGAGGTTAAGATTAATTAATTTATCAAGCAGCTAGCGTTGATCGAGGGACTTCTCTCTCGATCCTCTCTTCTATTTTCGTGAAGCTTTGTATGCAATCTTCTTGATCCATTGATTGATTTGTTGATGATCAGAGAATAATATATATTTTTGGTTTAAATTCCGCTCCTAAGTTGCTTTCGATCGAAATCCTTGAAAATAAATTTGGAAAACTTTAACATAAACTAACATATATATTATAAAAAAAATCAATAACATCAATATTTTAGCCACACCACTAATTTAATCACCAGTACCGTAACTATTATCATTCACCGTCTCATTACCACACTATCATCATATTTCTCACATTATTTTTTATTAAATACAAAAAAAAAATTGTTCTATGTCAAATATTTTCAAAAAAATAAAAAAATATATATGGGTCTTTATTTTAATAAATATTTTTATATATATAAATCACTAGAATCTGTCAAGAGGGAATGGTACAGATTTAATTACCTATAATTTTCTATGTAGGGATAACTAAAATCTATATAATATAATACAATAACGAAATTTATTTTATGTTATTTAGGGATTCACATGGTTAATAAATAGGTAAATGATGGGGAAATGGGATTAAACCATTTATTAATTAGATGTAATGATTTTTTTATTTTATTTAATGTTGGTTTATTTTTTCTTAATTAAAGGTGAGATCGATGGGGTTTACATATCATTGAAGACAAGTTATAGTGTTAATATATATTATGATAAGGGTATAATATATAATCCATCAATTTATTTTCTTAAGAAGTTTGAGTTTATATATATATATATATATAGTCATCGGTGAGAGAGAGGTAGTTTAATTTAAATTATTTCTTGATTAGAGAATTAATTTAGTCATCGGTGATGAGATGAGAGAGAAAGGTAGTTTACTTGTATAATTTCAATAAATCTGATTACATTTGTCAGTAACGAAAGTGTATTTATTAATTAGAGAATTAATTTACAATGAATTAAGGACACATGATTAATATATATTCTCTAATTATATATAAATATAGATAAATTGAAGAAAATAAATCCATAAATTATAAGAACTTTATCGAACTATAAATTTACTTTATTTATCTTTTCCATACCTTAATTTTTCCTTCTGTGTTCTTGATAGATAGGAGCTATATATTGTTGGATGGTTTGTAATGACGACATGGGAGTTCATTTCAGCACATATATAGAATGCTCTTAAACAACATCCATCACCACATCTAGTTCTAGTTCTAGTTCTAGTTATTGTAATAAGGATATGTTTTTTAAAATTAAAAATATATCAAAATAATTGTTTTTTATTTTTTTTATTTGTAACATTAACATATTAAAATCCATAAAAAACACTAAAATTAAATACACCAATTTAATATATATATTTTTCATATGAAACTTATTTTTAAAAACAGCAAACTTCCAAACAACTATCTAGAAAATTAAAATGTGGAAGGCAATGCACACCTTAATTAAATCTCATAATTATATGTCATGCCTCCTATATATATATATAGCTCTTCCTCTTCTTTTTAATTCTTAATTATTCAACTCTTGATAATCATAGTCATAGTGTATAAATTAAATAACAGAATCTACTTTTACAACTTTTTCTAGCTGCAAAACAAATTCAGATGCGCTTCTGCCAAGAATATATATATATATATATATGAGCTGATTGTTGTTGAGAAAAAACTGTACCTTGGGTTATATATATATATATATATATTTTATACAGCACAAAAGGTAGAGGGGGGGACAAAGGCAGACCCCACCAGCCATTAAAGTGACTCGAGGAATGATCAATTTCTAAAGAAAATCATGAAACGAACAGAAACAACTTGTAAGTAAGTAATTAATTTAATTTATAGTAAATATTATACTGCTTTTCTTTTTGGTTTCTCAGACAATCTCTCTTTGATTGCAATCACTAGACTCCAGAGTACAAGTTAGAAAAAGGGATCCAAATGCTAGAAATTTCAAGGTAGGCACCAATCATAACCCTTTCACTTTTCCTCTTCTTACAATTTATTCTTCTAATTAATTAATTAATTAATTACCATGCTTCTACTCCTCCAGTGGGTGTTCTTTATATATATATATATATATATATATTCATTGGAATCCATCCTTTTCCCCGGCCCATCTTTTATTCCTAGCACCTAGCTTTCCATGGAATATTTAACCTAGCCCAGATTCACTCTTACACAAGTACTACTGTTCTTCTTTATTAATTAATTAATTATATATATATATATATATATATATATATCAAGATAATAAAAATATTGTTTTAAAAAAACTAATATTCAGGTGATTCACTCAAATGAGTTTAATAAACTCGATTAATTTAATAACATGATTAGAGAAAAACATATCAACAAAAAAAACAAAACAACAACGACAACTTAATGCAAAAGATAAACGCTTATCAATATTATAAAATATATCTTTACAGATATATCAATAATCATATTTGTTAACAAAGTGAAAATTAAATAAGAATGACATAATTACATAGAAACTCAATTCTCAACAAATACAATGACATGACGAATAGAAAAATTTAAAAGAAAATAAATTTAAAAAAAAAACAAAAAAGAAACTGACTTGATTCTATCTGAGTCATTACATAGGTAAATTCTTAAAAATACATCGTCCAAAAAAACCGAACATTGAGACCGAATCATAACATAAAAAACAAAATAAAAAATAATTACAAAACAAAATTCCTAACCAACCAAAATAACTAGGGATAAACTTGAAAAAACAAATTAAAAAAGGTTAAAAAAGAAGAAAAAATATATAGATTTGAGAACAATGAGAGCTAAATTTGACACAAATAAAATTAAATTAAATTATAAGGAATGAATTGAAAAACAATTTCGTTTAAGAAAAGGATAAGAAAAATTAAAAATAAAAATAAAAAAACAAGGATCATATTTGATATATAAATTAAATGTTAAGAGATGAAATTAAAGAAAAAATTAATTCAATAAATGATTCAAGACCAAATACATTACAATTAAAAGAATGAGGACTAAATCTGATATAAAAATAAAATATCAAAAGATGAAATTGAAAAAAAAATTAATTCAATAAATGATTCAATGTTAAATACACTGCAATCAAAATAATTAGGACTTCATTTGACTCGAGAAATAAATAACTAGACTTCTTTGTATTTTTGCAATGACCAACATATTTTTTTAGGAGGAAAGAGGAAGGGAAGAAATAACATGTGCCCAGAGCGTTTAAGTATTTTTATTATACAAAAAGAATTGAAAAGCCCGAAAAGCCCTTTGACCTAAAACAAACATTTTTTTTCTTTTAAGGGTAATTACTGAAGTGATTACATTGTGTATTAAAGATGTAAAAATATTGATTAACCCCTTCTTTTCCTATAATGACCATTGGGTTCCAAGAAAAAGATCTTCCTACCCCTAAGTCCAAGCTAAGTGAGTTTTCCCTTCAAGGGTAAAATAATACGTGTAAATAGGATTTTTTAATAAGCAAAATTGATCAATGAATATTGAGTAAAAAATTGAACTAAATTAACTATGGCATGGATCAATTGTTTTCACTTTGCATTGCGGCTAAAACATCATTTGCCTAAAATTTGAAATCTATTTTTGCTTAAAATTAATTTTTTAGTATTTCTTAATCGTTTTGATGTGCTGTTATCAAAAATAATTTTTTTAAAAAAAATATTATTTTAAAATATTTTTAAGAAAAAAAACACTCTAAAAAAAATTATTGTTAAGAAATATAGGGTTTTTTTTTTCAGAACAATGTAATATGATTAATAAGTGTTAAATAATCCAACAATAACGAGTGTGATTACCAATAAAATAAATATAATATTGACCCTTATTATGGCAATAGGAGAAGGTTCTCACACATTAAAATAAATCAAATCAAATGGAGAAGAAGAAACAAAAATACATTAATTAAAGGTAAAGTGGAAAATTTTGTCAGTTTAAATCTATTACAATTAGAAATATCACAAGTTTGTAAATTTTTAAGGCTCTTATAGATGCCAAAAATCTCAAATGAGAAGACGAAATATGACTTAGATGAGAATGACATAAATAAAAACTAGAAGAAGAAGGACTTAAATGAAAAGAAGACAAATCAACACTAGCAGTAACAACTGACACTTTTAACTCATCCAAAATATATAGTCCCTTCTCCCTACAGCCTGTCTCAATCAACTTCTAAGACTGTCAATCATGCATATAACAAAAAAAGAGGAAAAGATGATTAAATAATCATATTTTTTACCAACAGAAGCAAAATTCAATGTGAGATTCGGAATAAGATAGATATTAGGGAGAGACAAGTAAGGTGTGATAACAATACCAACACCTGCTAAGGGTATAGAAGTGTCATCAGTAGTCATGACATGGATAGAAGATGAAGAAGACATATAAGCAAAAGATGAAAAATCTGGAGACATATGATATGAAACACCAGAATCTAAGACCCATCCAAAATATGACATACCTAAAGAACTATGAGGCAACTGATCTACGAAAGAAGAAACATATGTAGTTTGTGGTTGTAAGGAGAGAAACTTCTGAAATTACTCAACCATAATACTAAGATCGGTGAAAGGACCTGATGAGACTGTTGTTGCAGTATTATGTTGTGGTGTTTTTGTAACCTTGAGGTGGTCTATAAGCATTAGATTGTGATTGACTGTCAGGTTTCTAGGCTTGACTCTATTGTCCCAGCTAAAGACACTGAGTCTTCCAATGACCTTTCTGCTTATAGAATTGCACTCGTCGAAGACAACCCTTATGTAAGGCTTATTCTGATTACTGGAGAATGATTTAGAAGGTACTGCTAGCACTGAATGATTAGAAGTAGAGAGAATTTTCTTTTCAGAATAGGACTGAAGATGTATTTCTTCAGCTAATAACTCATTGAGAACCAAGTCAACAGAAAAAAGTGGTGAACGATGCAAAATTGAACCTCTAAGTCCTTTAAAATCATTGCGAAGTGCAGTTCTGAAGATGTATTTCTTCAGCCAATAACTCACTGACAACCGAGTCAACAGAAAAAAATGGAGAACGATACAAAATTGAACCTCTAAGTCTTTTAAAATCATTGTGAAATGCAGTTACAAATTGTACCAGTCGTTGCTGCTCTTTATGATCAATATAGGCACCACATGCCTTTAATTTTGTTGATTCTGTAAGAGCCAATTGATCCCAAGCTGGATCTATCATAGTAGAATAAAACTCTTGAATACGGTTAAGAATGATAAAATAGCTTAAGTTGTATCTTAGCTAACCTTTTCTATTTATATGTATGCGGTAGTACACGGCAGTAACTGTAGGAATCACAATATTAGAATAATCCTAAATTTATTTATATATATATATATATATATATATATATATATATATATATATATACACACACCCCCTTAAGCCGAGGATGGAGGATCGACCCAAAGCTTGTAACAAAAAGTAGTAAATAAAGCAGCGGAAAGTGGCTTAGTAAAGACATCTACAAGTTGATCCTGAGAGGAGATAAAATGAATCTGAATCTCTTTCTCTGCAACTCGGTCTCATACAAAATGATAATCCACCTCAACATGTTTAGTACGAGTATGGAAGATAGGATTTGCTGAGAGATAAGTGGCTCCAAGGTTATCATACCAAATGGTGAGAGTAGAGACAGAGAGAACTTGTAGATCTGTTAATAAATATTGAAGCCAGATGACCTCAGCACAGCATTGTCTACTAAGGCTTTATACTCAGCCTCAGTAGAGGAGCGCGCAACTATACGTTGCTTGCATGATTTCCATGAGATTGGCACTCGACCAAAGAAGACAAGGTAACCACTTGTAGATTTGTGATCATCAATACTATCAACCCAATTTGCATCTATAAAACCATGTAGAGTAAACGAGAAACCTCGAGTGATATGAAAACTATAAGATGTTGTACCTTTCAAGTAGTGGAGAATGCGTTTAACAAAGCCCAATGACTTTGTGAGTGGGAAAGAAGGAGACAATGACAGCGGCAAAAGTAGAAGAAGGCTGCAATAAAAAGATATTTTTCACTTAAAATTGTATTTAAATAACAGGTTAATTAAGAGGACGGCATGATCAATTTGTGGTTGCTGCCGAACATCATATCATATGGCAGGTTAATTAAAGCTAGCTACCTACCTAATGGAAGACGATCGATCATCGTGTTTATGATCTTGACTAAACATATATATATCTACACATAATAAAGTATCGGTTGGTGCATTTCTAGATACGATGTATACCTCCATTTATCCATGTCTTTTCATGAAACCTCTTGACTCCAGAATTATTGCTCGGGCGACATGACATTGCCTCCCTCCATCCTTGAATCTTCTCGCTCGCTGCTGTCATTTGCCTGTTGCGACGTCGTCTGTTGATACATAAATACAACAGCGCACTGGTTGTCTATATATATATATATATATATATATCATGGCAGTGAGACATGCTTGCATATTATAAACTGTTATCATTGTTTCCATTTGAAGTTAGGTTTATGCCTTATAAACCCTAAACAATCAATGGCAGGCAACCGATCAATTAATTGATTAGGAGGTTCGATGTATAATCTTAGAAGAAAGTAATCAAACCCTATTTCGAAAGTCAAATAGTTTGTTTTCTTTCGGTCATGATCGATCATTATAATTAAGATGAAATGTTGAGAGTCTTGATGAGACCTTATTTTTCATCGGTTTTTTCTTTGCTTTAGAAAATGATTAATTTATACATGTATGTGTATGCTAATCTATTATTATTAATGTGGTATTTTAAAAATATTTTTTAATTAAAAATTTATCGAAATATTATTTTTTTAATATTTTTATAGAAGGTATATTGAAACCATAAAATATCTAAAAATACATCAATTTAATATATTTTAAAAAAACAATTAAATAAACAGAAGGTAAGGAGCTTAGTCCACATCACACCTATTGTTCATGCGTGCATTTATTTTATTTTATTTTAAGTTTTGTTTGATATTGTTGTGTTGTTTTATATCATGTTGTTGGAGACTTCCCCCTATTTTATAAGAAAAAAAAAAAGATGAATAATTAATTAAACAAGAAAAGATAACCTTAATTTAATTTGCATCTCGAAAGATTAGTGTTGTTCCTAACTATATATACCCCAAGAATATATATTATTAAAGATAAGAAGATATAAATATATAATAAATCTATTTTTATAATAATTTTAAAATGAAATTTTAATATATATAATTTGTTTTTTTGGGGGATGGGTCCCCTCAACATGTAGTAGTATATACCATCACGACGTTACAAGAAAATGAAGAATGGAGGAGGGCCACGTGTACGGGGATTAATGCTACTGGGAAGGCACGTTTACTTTCTTTTTATTTATTATAAGTCTTGACTCCAACTCTCCTGGCTGTCCCTGCCTGCCTTACCTCACGCCCATGCACCCGCCCATTTGTTTTCAAATCTAACCCATATATGATCCGGTTTGGATCATGGATCCATGAATCTAATTTCCCATTTTTCAATTAAAAAATAATCCTATTTTTTAATTAAAAAATAATTTTTTTTATCCGACCGGATTTTGATTGTGTTGTGTGAAAAAATTAGAATAATCGAACAGATATTAACTTGATTGATTAAGTCTAATTTAATTAATCACTACTTATTAGTACAATTATATATAAACTAAACCTGATTTGAAAGTTTGAAATGCTCGGTTTTTAGAACGACTATCAAACCGATATGAGTTTTACAATCATGCATGCACGTACCTTCCTCGTAAAGAATATGTGGTGTATATAGATAGTTGTTAGATTTAAATCATTATCAATTTTATTATTATGAAACCCTAAATATAACATAAATTAAATATACTTTATTAAAATAATATTTTTTTTAATATTATCACATTAAAATCATTGAAAAAAACATCAATTTCATGTTTTTATAAATAAAAAAATAGTTTAAAAAGCACTTTAAAAAATATAATGAGACCTCAAAAACAAACACTCCATGACTATTAATCTTCTGGTTAAAACATGGTTCTTTTTCCGTGTTTAATATTATGGTTTACTTGAAAATATATTAAAATAATTTAATTTTTTAGATGTTTTTTTTAATCTTTTACATGCAATGTTTACATCAAATTATAACATATACTAAAACTGCTCAGTGTTTTAGTCCACAGTGAAACGCTGAGTTGTTTTTTTTAATTTTTTTTTTGTTTTTTATGATTTTATGGGTTTTGTTTTTTGCTTTTTTTCTTTGTGTTTTTTTTCTTTTAATGAATTTTTTTGTTTAATTTAGTTTGTTAATGTTAATTTTTTTATTTAGTTATCAGACTTTTATGACATAGATCTCGGGTTTGACGGGTTAACCTGATTTGACGAGTTAACCTGGAATTTTTTTTTGCTTTTTTTTCTTTTTAATTATTTTTTTTCGTTTAGTTTAGTTTGTTAATGTTAAATTTCTTTCTGTTTAATTATCAGACTTTCATGACATGTATCTCGGGCTTGATGGGTTAACCCAGTTAATTCTAGGTTAACTTGTCAATTTTTTTTTTCTATTTAGTTATCAAATTTTCATGACGCGAATCTCAGGTTTGACGGGTTAACTTGATTTGAAGAATTAACCCAGTTAATTCAGATTTTCTTCTTTTTCTTCATAAGTTTTTTTTCTTCTTATTGATTTTTTTATTTGTTTTTTTATTTTTAATTAATCTATTTAATCATCACGCTTTTATGACATGACCTTACAGCCAGACCCACATCCAAGGCTCTCGAGTTCGTTGTTACAGCCAGATTCACTTAAACTTGAGTTATGTAAGTTTAATATTATTATTAATATTATAAATATTACTCTTGGGTCAAGCATTGCAGCTAGACCAAAAGCTCTTGGGCATATCTTTGCAGAAAGACCTAGCACTCTTAGATCTTAGCCTTTTTTTGATATTTTTTATGCAAGAAAAAAAAATTAACCCGTGGAGTGTGCCTTTATTTTTTTTTTCTCTTTTCATTTTTAAGTCTTTTACTATAGACTGCACAGTGCAAAAAAGCTGACGCCTTTAGTTTCTTTTTTTTTCTTTTGTCTTTTTTTTTGTTTTTTAATTTAGTTTCTTAATATTAAATTTTTTCTGTTTAATTATCAGACTTTAATTGACATGGATCCCAGTTTTAACGGGTTAATCTAGTTGATTCAGATTTTTTTTCTTTTTCTTCATTAGTTTTTATTTTCCTGTAGGTTTTTTTTATCTTTGCTTTTTCATTTTTTTTCTTACTATTGGGTCTGGTATTATAACCAGACCCACTTAAACTTGGGTCATGTAAGTTTAATGTTATTATTAATATTATAAATATTACTTTTAGGTCAGGCGTTGCAGCCACACCCAAGACTTTTAGGTATAACTTTGAAAAAAACCTAATATTTTTAAATCTTAGCTTTTTTAAATATTTTTTATATAAAAAAAATTAACCTGGAGTATCACGCGGGTTATCTAACTAGTCAAAACTATTGAGAATCACCAAAGAAAAACATCAACGTGGTGATGCCTTTTAAAGGCAATGCAATTAAAAACACAAAAAAAAAAAGAAAAAAAAAATGCCGACTCATGTCGATTAATTAAGCTTCCATCCAGTGGCGTAGTCACAGTGGATCAAAAAGGGGCAATTGTCCCCTTAATTTTTTTTTAATATTTTAATATTAATATATTAAACTCATATGTTAATATATATATATATATATATATATATATATAATTACAGCTCATTACCCTAATTTTCCCTTTTCTTTCTTTATCTTCCCCTGTCTAAAATGATTCACCTGCCATTCGCTGCCTCTTGCTTTACTCATCAATTAATTTTTTTTGCCTTTTGCTTTATAATTTAGATAAATTTTCTTCATTTTTTCTATTTATTTTATTATCTAATTTTAGTTTTATTTTTTTATAATTAGTTATTAAAAATATTAGGGTTTATGATAATTTAGGGATTTTGATATGAATATGATCAAAATAAATGTTTAAATCTGTTAATTTAATCAATTAAATGTTTCTTTTCTTATTATAAAAAAATAAATTAATATTCATGCAAAACCATTATTCCTAGCATCTCTTGCATTGACAGAGTAGTTTATTGAAATTTAATATTTTCACATGATTTGTTTGTAAGTAAAATATCAAGTAGAAATCATGTTTTTCAAGCATTGTTTCTCTGACACATACACTAGGCATTGTTCCTCAATTAAATGTCTAGAAATGATTAAGTATAATTTAATCAACATACTTATTTTATATATATATATATATATATATATATATATGAATTGAAATAGGTTTTGATTTTGATGAATTGACGTGTATTTTTAAATTAATTTTACTTGATATAAATTAATATATATGTTTTAAATTAATTTCTAATACATGTCTATATAAATAATATTTGTTAATAATAAGAAGGTAGCAGCTAACTACATAAGAAAATCATCGTAAAGAAAGAGGAAAACTCCAAGAAATCTCTGATTTAGGTTTGATCAGAAAACTGAGAGTTTGTCAAATAGGAGCTTCATGAGATAATAAATGCATGGGAATAGCTAGGCAGGCAGGCAGGCAGGTGCCATTAATTTTGCTGCATATATATAGAAACTAGAGAGATGAAGCCCCGCAACTCCAAAACATTCCATGATTAGTGAATTATATACACACTACAAAACTAGCTGTAATCCACCAAGTCCATTTCCTTAATTTCCATTCAAATAAATGCTGCTTTTAGGGATCGTATAATATATATATACTATATAGTACAAAGCATGGAAGAAGCAAATATATATATATATATACAGAGCCGATTGGGTATCAGTCACTCACATCAAGAATATTACCAAAAGGTGGACCGATAATATTTAGCATAAATCTAATTCTTCTCCTACCAATGAAAATAATTTATGTGCTTAGATTTCTACTACCACGTCATCAAGAAAAGAATTTATATATATGTTTATCTTTTTAAAAAATATATTCATGCATATAAGAAATATATACTAGCAGAGCCGGCTTCAGCTTGGAAAGAGAGCTACTTGAGCAATTAATGGCTCAAGACCTTCACTTAACAAATTAAAAATCCCAAAGAATAAATAAAATATATTTATTAATTATGATTTATAAAATAAAAATTATGTGCACTTGATAAAAAGTCCCAACTACGTACAAAATAAAGATTGCAGAATATTTTATATATATATTTTTTATATTTTAAAAGGCTACAATTAGCGGAAGTCCCAAATATTCACCTTAAGCATGCTCCGAGAAAAAGCAGCTACATAATCACAAGGACTAGCTAAACGAATTAAAGACAATTAAGCATTATATAATTGCTTAATTGAAGGAGGATGTCGTTTTCGGGTGGTGTTTGCTTAACGTAACCATGCAGTTTTTTTCCTGCAAGAAACTTCAAATTCCATCCATGCCTATCCATCATTTCCCAGCTCGACAAGGACATGTAGCTGTTCCCTTTTTACACCTAGCTAGGCCACTTCCATTACACAAACTACTTGCCCCACACATGTCATGCTGATCTCTCACTCGTGAAGACAACACAATTCAACTGCAAAGCAATTTCTTTTACGACGAAGAAGAAGAGAAACTCAACATCCTCACATCCAAGTGCTCCTACTGTTACTAACAAGTGATTTGCCAAATCTTATGACTCTCGTGAGCACGAGCCATGAAGGAAGGGATGATAGAAGATAATTCCACTCATGCCATGCAAAAATTCAAGCCTAACTCCCTTTCGTTTTTCTTTAACACCAGCTGAATTCTCTTTTGACCTGGGGCAGCTAGCACTATGGGCCCATTGTGTTTCAGACAACACCGTTATCGAGTCAAGAGTCAAGACCCATCAAGCTACTGCCAGCGCGTATCTGGGAACTTTTGCCATCAACAACTACAGGCTGGAAAAGTGGCTTTACTAACACTGGCTGTACGCGTAATTTAAGCCCAAGACTCAACAGACATTCAGCGAAATGAGTGGATGATCCTGGAAAATCAAAGAGAACAGAGTGCAGATGACGAATGACCATTGGTACATTACTATTTCAGTGTTAGTTGTCAGAAATTAATGCTTCAAAAGGATTGGTAGCAGGGAGGAGAATGAATCAAATCCTTCTCTCCCCCCTTGGCTCCCTTCATCCAGTTTAAGCACACTCAATTCCTTCTGTGGGAGTTGGTATAAACCAACCTAAATGCTGACAATACAATCTCTGAGTAGAAATATGTTTACACACAAAGGCAATACAATCTCTAATTCGAAGCCAAATGTCAAGCTGTTGTTTGCATTTGAAAGCTACATCAAATCTGGTATATGCTTTGAGGTTATTTGAAGAGTGTACACCAAGACTTTATTTAAATAACCAAGTTGAGAAGTCAAAGGAATCAGAAACTCCAGCAATATTCACTACTGAGTTCCAAGTATCCCTTTGGAGGAACTGAAATCAAAGAACGAAACTAGAAGGCACATGTAACATGCCCATTCAGATTGGAATCTGCATGAAAAGCTTATCTATGTGATACTTTGTGCCTTGAGAACCCAGATTGATTTCTTAATCAATACGACAAACCTCTTTAACCATATAATGAAGAATCCCAACAGCCAAATAAAAGATAATCTTCACCATTCCTAAAATTCCTACCAGGAAAGTCATTTCCTGCATCCTTTATAAACAACATAGAAAGGGGGTGAGAGGAAAAAAAACAATAAAAAGCGAAGGATGGTGGCATCCAGATTGAGCGAGTCATTGCAACAAAAGACCCCAATGACTGAGAGTAAGCATACCAAGCAGTAGTCCTTGCTTATTCAAAGAAACGCTGAATCAAAAGGGCTTCTCATACTCCTGCGGTGTTGGCTGCTCCCAGGCAGGTATGAAGCCTACAAGAAAAAACAAGAGACTTAGTCCAGTAGAAAAGATGGTGTCAGATAAGATGCTGCGAAATATTAACTGACAAATTGATGGGCTATTTATTTGCTCAGAACATCTGCAGCATGCATGTTAAAACAAAATTTCTGTGCTGCTTGATGATAAAGATGAATATCAACTAAAACACAGCATTAATGAATATGATTTAACATGCTCATATGAATTAATACCGTGTTCTTAGTTGAACAAACAGTTCTGCTATGCCTCTGAAATCTGGATTCCTCTAACCGAGGAGAGTGAATAAAAATGAACCAGTAGGACCAGCCATCTAATGGTTCATTTCATATAGACATTTACTTATATGACATTCACAGGACATCAATGTTGTAAACTTGCTTTTGAAACCAATACACACTACTATCATATTTTATGTAGCTAGCAGATATAAATATCCTTGCTCCTGCTGAGTAGATAACTTCTGCTTGTAGGCCAAGTTTACGGGACCTTATAGCAGCCTTTTAGTTATACTTTGAAATCTCTTTGCATTGGTTTCAATGGACACCAGTATCATTAATTTGCTTGTTTCACAAGATAACTATTAAGGTATTGCCATTTTAAGTTCTATGATGAAGACAGTGATGCAACTGAAAAGAATTCATCCAATTCTCATATAGCTGCATCTCAATGACGTGGGAAAAATTTGGTGAAGACATGTATAATCATAGAGAAACAAGTTTTGGAAAAGATGATTTTGACCTAAAAGCAGACCAATAAAAAACCCTTTTTTCTTAGTGAATGTGGTTATGATAAGGACTAAAATTTTGGAGCAAAACATAGTTTATAGACTATTGAGCACCCTGGAATCCTGGAGTGCACTTAAATTTATTAACTGTCAATTTTCATTTCAAACAATTTTGAAGCAAATAAAGCTAATGCAGCATCATGATTTACTATTCCCCTAGCTTTTATTAAAATTGCACATTTTTTGGAGTGCACATCAGGTTTTTGGTAAAAGACTTCAGCATTAATTTGAATGTCAAGCAGAAGCAGAGATGCCAGAAAGTTATTAAAGATGCCAGGAGAATTCCTTCTCCAATTTATATGCTATTTTTCGTTAAAATATATTACTTATCTATAGATCTATGCACAACTTATTGTAACAAAAAAAAAAAAAACAATTTTCACAATAATGTGAACAACCATCACCAAATATACCTTGATGGTTAATGGTGGTAAAAATGCGTTTGTACAGCCTATTAGCATGCTATTAAACACCAGAGTTAGGCAGATCAACTACATGAACTCTAGATTTATAAGAAATCAAACCAAGAAGTTAAATATGTGGCATACTTAATGGTATTTCTCCCAGGGACATATAAATCGAGTCATCATCACCAAGAGTCCCCTGAAACAATCAGTAATACTAAGTGAGTTATTCATCAACTATATGATGGAAATGTATTTATTTATCTATCTTCCACTACCAAAAAGATGAATTCTAAAACTAAGTGCCGCATAAATTCCATGAGATCATGTGCATAGAATTATACATTTAATGAAGCAATTGATTGGGATATGAATGGAATGCATGCAGCATCAAGTAGCAAAATGCATACATCTTAAAATTCTTGCAAACTTTATTTTTTTATTTCAAAGAAAGGCTACTTGGTTTTCATGTTCTATTCAGGCTAATAGGCTACTTCTATCATACCTCTCCATTGTCAAGGCCCATTTCGTTTGGCAGTGGATTTATGTTCTCCGGAACAGAGGTACAATTTGGGAAATTGCTGAGAAACTCTGAGAGCATAAGACCATCATAGTTATCCTGAACATCAGTAACATTACCAACATTCTGTGAATGGTTGGGAAAACCTTCTGTCCCATTAAATGCAATCTCCGTCCTAAGAAGATGGACAAGTTAAGATCAGGTAGAAAAAAACTACATCCAGTATCTGAACAGACTAAAATGAGAAGATCATAAACACAATAATGAAGAAAGCTTCTTGATGTGAGAAACATGCAAGGTACCTGCCATTATTGGTTGACAAGTTAAGAAACATATAAGAGCAAAGAGAAGGAATAATTATAAAAGGAACGTACTTTCTTTGTGAACTATCAAAGTCTTTGTCTTCCAGGGTATCATTCTCTAAATCAATTATTTCAACCTGCTTACCATCAGTCATATGTCTAGTATATTCACCAGAAATGTTGGAATTACTCATTGACAAATCAATGTCAACCTGTGGTGCTTGTTTTCCGATTGTCATAATAGATGGGTGTGTGAGAACCGGATCACTACGATGTGTGTCATTCATATCAGATGTTTCCATGAGATTAAGATCAACGATTTTAAATGAACTAGGAAAAAGCTGTTTCTCTTGTGCATACTTGAATCCTGGTTCACCACCAGTTCTTGGAAATCGAGAATTACTAACATAAGTGTCTTGAGTAGCAGCCATGGTAACTTGCTGACCAGGTGAAACCCTCTCTTCTTGAGAACCCCCCGCATTTTCATTCAAATTAGAGAGGTGCAAGAGCTCTTCAGTGGTGTTAACCAAGGATGGAAGCCATTCTCTAGGTTTCTTCACCACCTCGCTAAAATCACTGCCTTCTGCAGCCCGTTTCTCACCTCGCTCTTTGACTGAGGTGGACCTTCCAAAACCAGAAGGCCCCAGGCTTGATTCTTGTTCATTGTCATGTATAAAAGCTCTAACTGGAAAAGAATGAGACCTCACACATTTTCCCTGCACAGCACCATATTCAGGGCCTTCTTCATCCACATCCTCGGCAGACTGGACAGCAGCTACTTCAGTTATTTCAGAGTTGGGACAATTTGAATCACGAGGTGCATTTGCTAGCACATCAGCTGCAGAAACATTGTCCAGGCCATCTTGAACTGAATCTTCAGATCCTTTGTTAAGCCCAATACCAGAAGTGCCTTCATCTTCATTATTGGGAACTTGATCAACCCTGGAGGACCTACATGACAATGCAGAGCGTGTTTTCGTTGGCACATTGGCGAACTTGCTCAAAGTTAGTAAATCAGATCCATTCTTGCCCGAGATGTCACCCTCCACGGCACTCTGCTGGATAGGTAAATCCTCTGGAACAATCTGTTTCTCAGGTTCATAATCATAATTGCTATCCTTCACCTCCCCGTTCCCAAGATTTAAGTTTGCTGGATCACCAGAGCCCTTGGAGGGTTCGCCACCAGTCTCTTCTTTCGGAACACTAGAAGAACTTGCCTTGGAGCCAGTTTCATCTGGGTGGTTGTACTTGCTCAGTCCTGATTCTATATCAGCAGTTTCTTCACTTTCTGGTGCCACCCCACTCAGACCAGATTTCTCCATCCCATCACCAACATCATTGCTAACTTGCTGCTCTTCATAGTGTTCAGAAACTGTATCACTCTGCCCCTCCATATCAGGGGACACTCTATTCCTATCCGACAATGGCCCACTCCTCCCATATTCTCTACCCCACTCTGCACTATAACCCCGGTAATGTTCTCCTCTCCTCCTTCCTTTCACATGATTTCTCGAATTGAAGTCATCAGAGTATCTTCTCCTGCTCAGTCCAGTATCAGAAGCGCCACTCCCTAGCCGAGAATGGGCAGATGTTCGGCCCTCATGCATAAGGTCTTCTTGTTGCCTAAAGTCCTGATAATCCCCAGCTTGCATTTTGAAACCACCATTCTGCCATTTACCAGAAAGTGCACTCTGAGGTAACAATCCCTTGGAAACTAAATACTCAGCTGCAAGCCTACCAGCTTCCATCAAAACATCACCCTTCTGTGTCGGTGGCTGAGGAGGTTGGCGAAAAGATCTGGGGTGGCCCTGGCCACGGCCAAAGCCACGGTTATTGAAGCTTCTGTGTTCGGAATTGTAAAAGCCATGGCCTCTAGCTGAAGTATCTGGTGATATCCTGGATGCACCCACGCCCACCCCCATGGCACCAGACCTGTATCCATTTCCAGGACTTCTATGCCTAGCATGCATGTTCCTGCTTCTGATAGTATGTATACAAGTGAAATGCTTATAAACCCTACAAGCAATCAATTGCCACAAAATTGAATGAAAACCAATGATAGCAAATACAGTACAAGTAGCACAGGTTATTGTAGCTCCGAGCAGCAAGCCCGTAATCAATCTATCATCAATCAGGGAATTTACAGACAAGACTAATTCTTTCTCATATTATTCAGCTACTATAAGGAGAAGGAAAAAAATCCCAGAAAGAAATGATATTGTAGAGGTAAGAGGCAGGTAGCTAACAATCAAAAAGTAAACTTAATATTAACAACAGTGCAATTGTGTAAACTTAATCAAAAAGTCAACAGATGAAAATAGTCAAAATATGAAGCAAATCCAGGACACCCAGAATCTGAAACGCAAACATGAAGAGGGATCTTGTCTAAAAATCTGACCTTTCTTGTGTTTTGCTATTACGGATTGTACAGTGTAAATGTCCAAGACAAGAAGAAGAAGATCCAGAGGTGTGGTTATTAGGGTTTGAAGATCCCACATCAACATCCCATCATCATCGTCATCATCATCATCTACAACATGACAAAGAAATGAAGAATAAGAATCCTCAAAGTAGTCGAATAATTAATTTATCCAGTGTGTAAATAAAAAGGGAAGAACTTTAAGGTCAAATCGATCACAGGTAGCTTTCTTTCGAACAAGGAAATGTAGACACGTATAATAACTCTACGAATTCAACCTCTGTTTTTTTTCCCTTCCGTTTCTCCTCCCGCTGATGGTGAGCGGCTATTGGATTGCTGGAGGTTCAGTTTTCAGTATTTTCTTTTCTTTTTTGTTTAAATTTTCCTTTCTAAAAAAGATTAAAAAAAATAGAAAAAGGAAAAGAGAGATTGACAGGCAGAGCGTGAGTGATAGATAATTTTTTCCGCACGTCAATGCTCTCTCTGGCACGTGTCTAAACATGGTTTATTTAGTAATGCGGGGATAAGATTAATTATATATTTTTATTATGCCTGCTAAATTTATACAGGCGATTCAAACCATATGTGGCTTAAAAAAACATGATAAATAATGTCTTTTGAAGCTAAATATAATTTGAAACGCAGCAAGAAGTTAGCATAAACATCGATATTCTTAACTCGACGCATCTCAAACACAAACGCATGCAAACAAGTCCTCTTCTTGACTTGGGATGCAGATTGTTCTTTCACCACTGGTTTGCTGATTTCATAGGAATTTAGGGTTTAATTTGGTTCAAGATTATTGTACTTTTAGAAGAGCCTTTTGTTTTAGTTTTACCCTCGAGTTTAGGTACAGGAATGGAATGGGGGCGTGGTGGTGTTGACTCTTGTGTGGTGAGGAATGGAATGGGGGTGTGGTGGTGTTGACTCTTGTGTGGTGAGGAACGGAAATGGGTGGGTGGGTGCTAAAGGTGAGGTGCTCTTTCCACCCACAAGAAAAAGGTAAAGTGAGCGTGTCATTTCTGCTCTCATTCTCATTGTATGAAATTAATTAAAATACATATAAGCTAACCGAACATTCATACTAATAAAAAAAAAGGGAAGAAATTCATTGTTAGAAATGCAAGGCAGGCGAAGCCCATGAGTGACTGGTGAAGGGCTGTGTAACAAGAAAAGGAACAAAGGGCCACAGGCTACTTTCATCGATGGATGTTTGATGGTAGCGTGCACAACGCCATCATCTTCTTTCTCTATTGCTTGAATAGGGAATTTAGGTTTAATTTGGTACCAAAATAAAAGACAGTGCTCGAGATTTTGTCTTGATCATATTGCATGGTATTTGTGAATTGTATGATTTCTTTTATGAAAAAAGAAAAAAGAAAGAGAGAAGATGAATAGACGTAGAAATTGTCAAATAACCAAAGCATATACTATTATTGTATTTGACGATATCCTCTCACGTTAAGACAATTTATCAATGTCGACGCTTCTGTATTCAGGATTGTAAAAGCCGTGGCCTCTAGCACAAGTATCTGGCTGGGTATGCCCTCCATGCCCAGCCACATGGAACCTGACCCGTGCCCATCTCTAAGACTTCTAAGCCTAGAATGAATGCATCTTTCTGATTCTCACAGTATCCTCCTAATCCAAGCGCAATGCTTATAAACCCTACTAGCAATTAGTTGTCGGAACAAAAACACTTGAAAACCCATGATAGCAGATGAGTGCGTGCAAGTAGCGCACTCACATAATCATGGCTCCAAGGAAACAATCTATCTTCAATTCCTTAATGAAGCAATATGGAAGGAAGACATGTTGGATCTAAAGAATCACGTTGGCAGTCAAACAAAGTCTTGATTAACGTCGAACTATCAGCCTCCTGCATCTCCCTTTTCTTTTTCTTCCTTCTTTTTTTTTTTTTTTTTTTTTTTTTAAATTTCAGTCATGCTTTGGACATTGAAATGTATCTAGGATATTACATCTCCAAGGTGCAATTTGTGCATGGGGAAAACCCACCACATAATATTTAATTATGAGCCTGCAAGCCAAGAGACTCAAAAATATATACTGATTATCTGTGGACTTGGATTAATTCCAAAATACGGACATCCAGCTATCCGGGTCTCTCTTTCAACCTGTCTTCTGCTGCGGCAGTGCACAAAACTCTGAGACTTGCCTAGCACTTATATCACCACATTAATGCCCGTTTTCAATCATCTCAATATCATCCTCTTTTCTGTTCTGATGGACTCGTCCCCTCCGAGCTATCTCCTCTCTGCAATGGAGAAAGATATCCCAACCAAACAGAAGTTTCAGGAAACGGAAAATGATTAAGATGCCAAGATAATGAAAGAAAAAAGAAAAAAGAAAAAAAGAAGAAGCTTGACATCAAATAACACAATTAAATGTATTTTCCTAGTCAATAAAATAGAGAATTCACAAAATTGATGTGATATTCACACATATGCCACTATGGCACTGTGTCCACTGATAAGGTGTTCACAACATTCTTGTTCAGTTACGAGCTGTATATAAATAATGAAGAAAATTCACAGAATCAACAATCAAAATCTGTAGGCAAATTCAATGGCCTAGCAAGCTTGTTTTCAGGTATGCTAGTTATTGTACAGAAAGCAGGTCCCTGCAAACTCAACAGAGAAATAAATCTGTGTCGCATGGCATGTTGATTACTAAAACACGAAACATCTCTTAAAGCTAAAACAAAATTGTTGGTATAACGAGTATATAGCTGACTCAAAAATACTTCACACTTGTATATTTGAATGATGTAACTTGCCAATATCACCTAACCATTTTCATGCTGGTCACAGAGCTGACGCAAAAATTCATTACTTGTGATATTTCAACGGTTGGAAGTTCCTATGGCAGCTGGCTACGCTTTTAACATTAACAGCCAACTTGTTGATCTAGGCTGGTGGAATCCACAGTCAGAAAATTTTCTGCCAAAAAGATGGCTGGGTTTTTAACTCACGCAACAACCTTCCATTTTGTTTCACAAGGACAATGTACAGTTGCAAGAACTAGAGCACTCATTGGTATCAAACACTGGATCATTATCATATGTAGAAAAGAAACTAAGACCAAAAACTACACGTCTAAAATACATGACGGAGAAGACAAAGTTAGAGAATCTGAAACCAGGAAACATGCATCGATTATAGAAAAGAAAGAAAGCTATAGTTGAGACATAAAAATCAGTAAGAACCTGAGGCAATTCCAGATTGAGTCATAATGAAGGATAGCAACAACCCTTCGTTTCCAATCTTTTTGAGAGCCTCCACTACGCTTAACCACAGGCAACTGCTTGATGCCTTTGGCCTCCATCAAATCCTTGGCAATTGCCAAATCAGTGTCAGGATAACATGTCAAAAGTCCACGAACTTGACCTCGGTACCTTATCTCCCGGGTGCAAACAGTAGAAACAAGACAGGTATTTACCTGTACCAAATAAAAAATAAAAACTTTAAATATCACACTGGAAAGCATACACAAGCAGAAAGAAAGTTATCTTCATCCTTTTATACATCTATGATTGTTGAATCACCCGTGGAAGCATCGCTAGATGTCTTGGACAGCCGTCTGATGTCGCCATATGTTAGTATTCCTTCCAGTAAATCTTCATCATCAACTACGAGCAAGCAATTCTGTTTGCTGTCATGCATATATTTTATAGCTTCTTTCAATGTTAAGCTTAATGAAACCTTTGCATAGTTCTTTGACATGGCCTTAGAAACCTAACAACAAGCAGGGAAGAGTAGAGTAAATAAATTACACCTCAAAATAATACACAATTCTGTCTGAAGAGAGGGGGTTGGTGCACATTAAATAACAAAAATAACTTAAGCATAAAGCTTCATTTCTTAAATAAATCAATTGTCCAGACAAAAAAATGGAAAAATTCAAACCTTGAGATTTTCTGCAAGCAAATCTTCATTGATTGCTTCATCATCAGTATCGTTTGAAAGAGAAGAATAACCTCTAGCCAAACTCTGAGCACCAGGTTTTTCATTCTCCTTGCCATGGTCAGCCACAGATGGGACCCATATCGCTAACCCAACAGCTCCCTGCTCACATTTCATGGCAGAAGAATTAAATTAGCATTTAAAATGTGAATGCCAGGAAACATATGGCACCGACCACGACAAAGCCTACTTGGCAATGAGCCAATGACAACAAAACGTTTTCAGTCCCATTTGCAGTGATATCAGATTATTGATGAGACCAAGCAGCAAAAATACAGTTGACAGTTTATTAAACCAAAATACACTGTTTCTATGCAGAAATATAAGGTTTAGGATAAAATAAACATCTCAACAATCAAGATTATTCTGGAAAAATTATCAAGTAAATCTAATTACCATGAGGGGAAGGATTATCCTGTAATCTTTTGTCAACTCAAACAGAAGTAGAATTGATGTCAAGGGCACTGAACAAACTGACGCTAACGTAGCAGCCATTCCAACCTACAGCAAAAGATTTGAAATACTTTAATCAACTTGATACAAATTAAAAGGCACTTTGGCCAAGAGAGAGATATCGAGACCGCATCTCATTAAAGTTACAATAGCCCAAAATAAATACCATCTTACCAATGCATATGCCTGTGGCTGGGCAACGGCAGCATTTCCTGGAATGGCTGAATTGATAAGTTCTGCAGCTGAACCTCCAAATACAGCACCAACAGCTGCACCAATCATCAAACTTGGTGCATAAAGGCCACCTACAAGCAACGAACCCTTACACAGAGCAGTGGCCACAACTTTGGCTGCTGCTAGTTGGGTTAATAACCAGATTCCAGGAGCAGAAGCACTCTTTCCAGTGTGTAAGATTTCTTCAACATTGGTGAAACCCCAATACAGTATTCCAGGATACTTCAGAGCAATTATTCCAGCTCCTAAACCACCTAAAGCAGGGCATGCAACAGGATGAAGGCCAAATTTTTCTTTGATAAACTCAAATGATTTGGTGAACCAAGTGACCAAGCGAGTGAAGGCCACACTTACAACACCACATAGCATGCCCAAAATCAGGTATAAGGGTAATTCTGCAAAGCAGAACCAAAAATAGGATAAAAATAGTCAGATTTTGCTAGTGATACCAGTTTCTTACTAGATAGGATTTGCACAAAAAGATCTCACTGTTTTTTTTCTTCATTTAGTTAAATGGGGAGAAAAATGAAAAAGGAAAAAATCATTATAATGTGTTTTAGACAGACGTTCATGGCAAATGCAGCATCATAATATAGAAATAAATACATCAAGAGAAACGAATAATACCAGCAGCAGATTTCAAATCATACGATGGCACTGTAAAAGCTGATTGTGTTCCAAGTAACGTGTTTGATACAGTTGATGATATTACAGAAGCCAACAGAATCATTGCAGTTGTAAATGGAGGTGAATTTTCAGCATGGAGAGGCCTCAACACAGTTTCAATAGCAAAGAAACAACCAGCAACAGGTGCATTGAAACCTGAATGAGAAGTGCAAAAAGAAAATTAGAATGGAATTCAGATAAGAATTTGCTGGAGCAGAATGGATAGAAACAGAAGAAGGAACTGTGATTTGATCCTGACTTTGTTTACATACCAGATCACCAGGGAAGCAGAGATATGAAATACAGTTAGATTGACAAAAACTACAAGATGATTGCAGAAGATTTCAGTTGTGTTTGGAAATTAGAGATTCCTACTCAAGGGAAAAGGCTAATGAATGCACTACACATGATTAACATGTAAAGGAAATCAGTCTCAACATCCAGATTCTTAATTCCCTCCTTGAAACATGCATGTCATTTTCCCATATTTTTTCTTTTCAATTTTTTTCTTCTAAAATGCCATATAAAGTGTCATTACTCCTCCTTCAAGCCTTATCATGCTCAAGTTAATTACTTTAAGGCTAATTTTTTATGAACAGTTGGTCTTCCATTGACTAGGAGGTGCAATCTAATACCTTCACTTGAAAAAACAGAACATATGGGTTGCATTATAAGTGAATGACAGGCCATATAAGGTCGTGTTGTTTTAGGCTATAAATGACCAAAAGTTACCGGATGCTAGTAAATATATATAAAATAGATGATCTTGAAACCAAAGCAGCCAGCCACAGCCAGGTAATATCTGGCTTTTGAAATGGTGATTATCTATGGAAGCAAATGAGCAGAAACAAAATCTTATCATGTAAGAAAGGAGAGATACCTGAAGAAATCCCAGCAGCTGCGCCAGCTGCAATAAGAGTATTCATCCTTTCTCTATTGTTTGCCATCATTAAAGAGAATCCATGGGCACATGATTTGCCGATGTCTACACTAGGTCCTTCAGGACCCAAAGAACAACCAGTACCTAAAGTAACAGCTGCCTGAATGGCTTTCACTGTAGGAAACACTCCTGCGACCAAATCAAAACCTTTTCTGTGAGAAGAAAGGTTCTGCCTTATTTGCTCCAATATTTCAACCAAGCCATGCATCATTCCAACAATAACTCCTCCAGCGACAGGGATTAAAAGAATCCGATGCCAAGTGTCTGACAGCCTTTGCAGACGGAGCCATGCAGCACCCTCGTTTGGAGTCCCAGCCCAGGCCCATTCATGTATTAAATGAACCTAAAGAAGCATTACCAAAATATCAATGACAGAAATCCTGAGGAAACTAGCAATGCAAACATAAGTGCATGAAAAAGCATAAGAAAGAAACATGTACGCCTTTTTTTTTCCTTTCTTCCCCCTTGCTGTTCTTCTTCTTCAATATGAGACAAAATCATGTGATGTGATTGCACAGTTGATTGTTAAAAGGCTTATGGCAGAGAATTGAGTAGTAAGCAAAATCAATAATAATAATAATAATAAAACTTAAGCACAGCCAATTATTGAGAAATTAAACAGAAACTGAGCAGCAAAGCACAATGAGAATGAAAGAGAGATCCATCCACATGAATTAAAAAAAGAGAGTGAAGAAGGCAGGGAAAAACAAACCCCTTTATTGAAAGCGGCGACACAGAGACCGGAGGCGAGACCGAGAAGGCAACCAATAAGAAGCAAGGCCCATTCAGGAGTGGCACCATTCTCTAAAACGTCGTCGTCGTCGTGATCATTAATATTCTTAACACGGTGGTCATAATTACGATTTTTGCGGTGGTCATGATCTGATATGGATGGAGTGTCGTCGTCTTCGTCGTCTAGATGATGATAATGAAGATTGTTGTTGTTGAGAGAGGAGGAGGGACGACGACCTGAGAAACCTCGAATCAGATCTTTGATAGCAGCAGTCTTCTTATGTCCTCCTCTGCTATTATCACTGCTGCTTCTGTTGAATCCTCCACCTCCTCCTCCTCCTGCTTGTGCTGCTTCCAAGTCGTTATTGTCTACAACAAGTACTAGTGGTTGTTGGTCATGGTCATCGTGTTGTTGTGTAATTGATGAATTGGATTTGAGGAGGAGATGCTTCTGATCGCCGTCTTCCATTGTTTCTCTCAACATTTTTATCTCTTTCTTTCCATTCCTAGATTCCAAATCAAATCAAATAACTGTATATATATATATATAAAATGCCTTTCTTCTGCTTCTTCTTCGTCTCCTCCTTCTCCTCCTTTGCAACAACAATTAAATTACTTCTTCTTCTACTCCTTCATTTTCTTTTTTCCTTCCTCTTTGCTCTGCTAAACTGCTAATTAATTTAATTGGTATTTCCGTCCTCGAATAATATTACCTTTTCTCAATCTCAACTATTCGATCTGGCTGGTCCAAAGCCAAATTCCATTTAGATACTCGAATTTATTTTTATTCTGATTCTATCCTTAAGACTGATCATTCCTCTACTCGCTCCACCCAAATCCTATTGATATTGGACACCACTCCCATCAATTTTTCTTTCTTTCTTTCTTTCTTTTTACTCCATCATTGTGCAATTAATCAAATCATATTTTGTTGTCTCAATTTCTATTCAGGGCAATAGACTGTTTAATGTCAATTTCATACTATTTGGTTTCAAAAAATGCAATTGGATCCTTAACCTTGTGGTTCAACTCCTGCCCTGCTAGTGGTAGTCCATGCTATGAATGAAATCCGCTTGCCCCCACTATTACATGACACTCATAATTTACCACCAACACAACACGCTTTTTTTGCTCCGTTTCGGGGCGTAATCTTTTTTTTAAAAAAATAAATAAATAAAATTGGGTTTGTTGGTTATTTTATATAAAAAAATTTAAAATATAAATTACAAAATTTATTCAAGTATTTAATTAATTAAATTAATAATTATTTAGGTAAATAAACAAAAAAATATTAACAATAAATAAAAAAATTTTTAAAAAAAATTAAGAGATGGATGTATGTCAAAATAAAAATATTTGATCTTACAAAATAAAAAGTTTATTTATTTGTGTCTAGTGAATTAATTTATTAAAATCAATAAAAAATAATAGAAATAAAAACACATACAAAACTAATTGAATAAAAAAAATATATGAAACAAAGCCAAACATATCATAAATATTATTTTATAAAATAAAGTTCATTTGTGTATGTGTGTAAAGATTTCTTCAAAAAATAAATATAAAAAAATACTTTTTAAAAAAAAACTCAATTACCCATGATACGAGACAGGAATAAGTCAATAGAGAAGAGATTATAGACAACCATTTAACCAATTTTTTAAAAATAATAAAATCATAAAAAAATAAAAAAAATCTCAAATCGTATGAACTTTTCAAACTCTTTACCCGTATCATTAGAAAAAACTAAAAACTTATTTTCCTAACAAATCAAACACTATAGAATAAAAATTTAAAAATCAAAAATAAAAATAAATAATAAAAAAATAAAAATCAAAAAATACAGACACCACCAACATACCAGCACATCTTCAACACGCACTAATAAATTTTTCAAAGTATTTTTTCAAATGAAAAATCCAGGATGCTCTCCGTAAACTTAAGAATAAAAAAAAAAATTTAAATTCATGAAAGAACACAAATGCCACATACTTATGCCTTGATTTTTGTTTTTTCCGGATAAAAATGTATTTTTACTTATTCTAATATGTGAAAAACAAAAAAGAAATCCTTGATCCAGCTGTGATTGTATTTTTGTTTTACTTGAGAAGTAAATAAATATTTTGACTTTTTAAAATTTTTGAAAGAACTAAATAATCATTTGTGAGTTTTGTTGACTTTGTAGGTAAAAAATATATTTTAACTGCAAAAGTTAAAAAAGATTCACACCCCGAATAATTCTGATGTAATGTTGAATAGAACTCTAGAAAAAAACTATGAAACCACTCCAAGTAACGAAACATCTTATATTTTTTTTCACTAAAACTAAAATAATAATTTCACCATGTGAAGCTGCAACCTCCTCTTCTGTTAGTATCATGTTCTGCAATCCCAACCAAAGGGACACAGTTTTATGTTGAAATGGCACAGAGTACAACACAGATATAAGAAGATCAAATTCCCTAAACCCTAAAAACACTAATTTAATACACCTCAAGCAGCGCTTCCTCCTCGGAAAATATTGCTCTTGCTTCTATGCATATATGAGAGCGCCACATCAAGAGGAAAAAGAGAACGAATGGTTTTTGCCCTTCTATTTTCCTTGCAACAAAAGTAAAATAATTATAACAACAATAAATAAACGTTTGAGAATACAAGGAAATGGAGAACTTTACATCTGAGGCCCAAGAGGCAGCCTACTCATGATTTGCTGATACAGTGTTCGATTGTTGGAGAGGTTCAGACTAGGTTCTGTCACTGGCCCCATCTTTGGTTCTTCTTTCGGCATCATGAACCCCATTTCGTTCCCAGGATGTTGCTGCGCCAAGTATGGATGAATGGGCATAACAGGCATCTTTGGTTGGCCCTGACCTAAGCCAGCCATTGCAAGATTGGCCAAGCCAGGTTGATTCATTCCAAATGAGAAGCCAGGCGAAGGCCCCAGCTGCTGCCTTCCAGGCAGGCTGAAGGATCCAAATGCAGGAGGCCGCTCAAACCTAGCCATGCTATTGTGAACCTGTGATGGCTCATGTCTGTGAACTTGGGTTTGAACAGCAACAGCAGCTTGGCCTGGGGTGGCATTGGAGGTGCCAGAGTTCACATGGCTGCTATTGCGAGCAGCAGGAACATCGTGATTGTGCTTCCCCTCGTACGTAGTGATCACTGACTTGAGATCATGTGATGCCCTCTCCACATGCTTTCTAACCGTGCAGCCTGCACTAGTACACTTGTAATAACTCCTGCAAAAAATCACCCGATTATCAATTTCAAATTGTGAACAATTGATTTTTTGCCTTCTGCACAAGAAAAAAGGATTATTATTATTTGTGGGCGGGGAGTTTCAGCAAGAGGCCAATGTTGATTTAACAACCTAGGATTTGGATTTCCTTTCACAACTTTCTGCCCATACTTTCGCCAGCGATATCCATCATCAAGGATATCCACCTCACTGGTTGTCTGGACCACAACTCTAGGCTCACGAATAGCTCTGGTGGCTCCACTCATTTCAGTTGCATATGTTTCAATTTTCCTGAGATGTCAAACAACATCAGTAAATCTTGTGCTGATAATAACGTCATGAGAGGTGCATGCATGGAAAAACAAAGAGATGGAGTGGTAACCTTCTCTTCGACTCAGATTCTTCTCCTTCACCATCGTAACCTACACTGCCATGTGTAGCCCGATCATCATCTTCATCATTTGAAAAGGTAGACGAGGCATCAATGGCATCACCTGACTCAAAGGGAGTTCCACTCCGAGCCTGTACCGAGGAGGATGGATTCCCAAATTCAGGGCCTGGGCCCCCAGATGCTGAAGATGTAACCTCGACATTGTCACGCCTCCAATCAGAAGTCCCTGCAGCAATTCCCTTTTGTGTACCTGCCCAAGCCGAATCATTAACAGAACCAATCTGTGGAACAACTTGTTCAGGAATGTCCAGTTGTGTATCCAGTGATCCAACAGCTGACCTCCGGTTGGGTAGCGGCTTGGGATGGCTGTGCACCCCCTTGTATATGATCTCTGTTATATGGCCCTCGAGAGAACGTTCCACTTTCTTCTTAACTGAGCAATTTGGATGAGTGCACTTGTAATAACTCCGTGGATATTCACTTCCTTTTACTTGTTTCTGTCCATATTTTCTAAAATTATATCCCTTGTCAGATGGCGTGCCACCAGCAGCCATTGAATCTCCACTGGCTCTTTGATCTCCTTCTTCATCTTGTTGCTCATCAAGAGGAGAAGAATGCTCAGCATTGCCACCAACAGTATCAAAAGTCCTCTGATCTGCTACGGTATTTCCTCCATTATCCTTTTCAGTTGTCAATTTGAAGAATTCTGCTGGAAAATGAAGGGAGTTTCTACTCTCAGACTGAACTTTGGCGGGTGCAACATCATGTGACTGAAGAGCATTTTCAGAGTGAACAGAAACATCGATACTGGGAAAGGATTGCTGTGGAAAAGTGGCTGAAGTTATCTGTATGAAGAAGGCAAATTTTAACCCTAAGATAGACATATTATTTACCTATTTATATCCACTCCCTTCTAAGTGTCACGCTTGGAGTGCTGTTTTTTTTTTTTTTTTTTTCCCGTCCAAACAAATAGTCAAAAGGCAAGACTGCCAAGTGTAATTACCTTGCTTGTTCCACCAAGGAAAAATGAAGAGCCCGATTCTCCCATAGGCTTGAATGCGAACGAAGATGAATTGATGTCTTCAAAGAAAGTTTCTTTACTATTGTCAGGAAGTTTGGAGCCCGCTGTGGAGTTCTTACTGCTACCATTTGGAAAAAATGAAAACTTTCCAGTAGTTGGAGATGGCTGAGCCTGAGGAGCGAGGCAGAAGAACTCATAAAAAAATGTTTTAACTTTCAGTGTAGTATTAATGTAATATAACGTTGATCTTGGCAAGAGAAAAAATTTAGAGATTTAAGATGCTACTGAGTGACCCTCAAACAATGGTCATTGCCAGATAGAACAGCCTTGAACTGAGTAATTTGAACTCAGAAATATCAAAAAAGCATGTTTTATCTAGGTTTTTCTGTGGCTACTCCAGACATGTTCTGGTGTACAGATATTTAATCCATAGCTTGTCAACCTATTTCCAAATCAAAAGACATTTAATATTCATGTCCAAGCAAAAGACAGTGATTTACAGCAACAACATCATGATAAATGGGTACTTGCAAGGTAGGGTCTACATAGTTTTTGAGCTGCAGCACAAAATTAAAACTTTCGCATTGGACTTAAACATTGATATCTATATCCAAGCTTTCACATAATCCAGATTCGTTGTATGTAATTTCAGTGTGAAAAGATTCAGTCATCACATGCCAAAATATCTGTTTCCCAAAATTCCATCAAACATGATGAGATCATGCTTGAATAAACAGAGAAATATGAAGATGAGCTAAAATTATTAATTATTAAAAAAAGCTAAACATCTTCCAGTGATTTCTTAAAATTTAAACGAGCAACCAATAATCTTAAGTAACAAATCAGGGTCCTAATCCGTCAAGATGTGAAGAAAAGGGAAAAGAAGAAAGCAACCACCCCAGAATGAGGACATCGTATTTGGGCAATAAATACAGAAATCAAAAGTAGAAGTCGTACTTATATTTTATTGAGCTCATATTGATCAAAGCTTAACCAGAATTAATGCCTTAGCGCAACAATCTGGCATTTAATAAGTTATGTTATTGGATTCAGTTCTTTGTTATTCTGATCTAACTTGAATAATGCATTGATTGCAAATCTTGAGAGCTTGTCACTGTCTCCTCAGATTCCATTTTTCTCAAAGGTGGCAACAATACTTCTCTTGAAGGCCAAGAGCCAACCAAACAGCATGTAAGAATTTCGAGATTCTAAAACTTACCAAGTTTGAAAGGAAAACCGGAGATTCCAGCAAGGTTGTCGGGCTGAGACCAGGTGGTATTGTCAAATAAGGAGACCTAATCTCAGGGTTCAGTGAAGTTTCAGCAGACCTGATACTTTCTGTATTCAACCTTGGAGCATTAAATCCAGCTCTGGCTGCCATTCTTTCAACGAGACCTCCACGTGAGTTTGATTTTTGCTCAGAAAATGAACCCAATTCAGTCAACTGGGCACCACTAGTTCGTGCTCCATCTTTTTTTTCGGCATTTCCTGTTGTCATCTGCTCTGGTTGTCCCAGAAAGAGCCCTTTAGTTCTATTCTCCCCAGGGGGTTCTGTGATTGTACTTGAGTTAATATCATCACCTAACATAGCTGAGAAAAATGCTCTTGGGCTTGGACTAGGAGGTACCCAGTCACCAATTATAGCAACATTATCATCAATCCCAGCCATGTTTCCAAAACCTTGGAACAAGGTCTGAGGCAGCTTTGGGGACGGCTAAGTTCCTGAAAGGTTTAAGCAAACATATTACTACATGGCTCAATAAAATACAGTTCCAGGAGTTCAAAGAATCACGAATCACAAATCACAAACATGCCAGAAAACAAAACCCCATAAATTTAGTTGCAAAGGACATGTAAGTAGAAAAAAAGGTCGACAAAAGGTTGCCCTTTTGAACTGAATTCTTGTTTTACTCAAGCTACAAAACCAACACTTTCACTCAACAAACTGCAACATACTTGAGGTTAGTATACAATAACTGGAAAGCAACACAAAAACAAAAATTGCATCCAAACAATGTATTTTCAGTTATCAAAAAGAGATTCGGCAAAAAAGTAACAACTTTGCCAGTAACTTATTCAAATTGAACCCAACTCAGCCTGATTTCCAATTCCAACTAAGCATTTACCAGAAGGGAAAAAGATGAACAAAATGGACAAATGGGCAGTTATGATGATCAAACTTGTTTCCATTTTTGTTAGCTGTCAAAAAGTAGCAACCATTTCTATAATATTACAAATGGATGATAAAAGACGACGTTCTTAATTTGATGATGTTTTATTGAGGAAACCAATAAAATGAAAGGGATAAAACTTCACAAACTTAGAAACACATAACATCCAAGCTTAAATATTTCCCATCAAGATCTAACAATAATAAGGCATTTGATATTACCCAAAGAACGCAAAATAAGAAAGATTCTGAAGATAAAAAAAACACCCCACAAAATAAAGTCCAAGATTTAGACTAAAAAGGTGATTTAAATTATGAAGCTGAAGGTCAGTATCTTAAAATGGCAGGGAAGATATACATGTCAGACATACAATAATAACAATAACAATAACAATAACAATAATAATAAAAGAATTTCAAAATTTGAGAGATACCAAAAAAAAAAAGGAGATAGAGAGAGAAGGAGAGAGAATGATTAAAAATGATTACCTGATTGATTAAGGAGTCAGGCTAAGATGATGATATCTTAGGAAAAAGACCCACCACCACACCTCAACCTTCACCACCACCACCACCAACCTGACCCTTCAATGAATGAAGTCCGGTTCCTTTGATCACCTCTCTGTTTAATTCAATAGAAATGGAAATGACCCACTTTTTTGTTTTAGCCCAAAAATGATATGATGATGTTTATTGATTTTGAAAACCAAAATCACAAAAAGGAATCACCTTTATTTATTTACAGTCAAGAGGTTTTTTAAAATAAAAATAAAAACCAACAGACAGGGTTAAAAAGGAGAGGAGATGATTGTGGAAATGGAATGGTGGGGGACCAGAAATGGATGGAATCTTTGAAGAATGAAAAGGAAAAGAAAGCAAACAACAAAAGCTTTATGGAACAGCATGTTTCATCTTCTTGTTTCTAGTTTCTACATTAACCTTCCTCGCTCCCCCAGCATTTTTTAACTACTCTCTTGAATAAATAAACAGCAAGGTGTGGGGCCCTTCTCAGTGGATCCAGTTAGGAAGTGCCACGCGGGTGCTCAAGGGCAGTATTGCCAAGCAGGTCTTGAGATGGGTGGTCGAGATGGATTTGAAAAGGCAGGGTGCAGAGGAGGGAGGGTTGCAGGGGATTAAGGATTTGGGATTTTGCATAATTAGGGGATTAAAGAGTGGTTGCTGAGGCTAAAATGAAGAGGAAAAACAAGATTCAATAATGGCAAATATGTGTAACGTTGGGGTGTCAAATTTCGTAGGTGCCTAACACCTGTGTGTTTTACCTCCTATGAAAGTGAAAGATGTTATAACTAACTCAATCTTCTATTTAGACCCAATAATCTCCTAATCATTCAATCCATCCTCTCCTGGTGCTGCGGTTAAAAATGATCTTAGATTCTGGTTTTTGGATTAGTTTTTTCGAATGTTGTTATTATTACCAAATAATAAAAAAAAAGTATCCCTCGCACTTTTATTCAAGAACACATTCACCATGGATTTGATGAGTTTTGCTTGCTTTGTGAACGAACGGAGGCCCCAAGGATGCAGGATCATGGAGTCTAGGATGGGGACAAACGGAAAAGGCTTAATTCCCATTTTTAAACCACTCTCTTGGAACCATCTTACACACTCATAATAATAAGGATTAATCTTATATTTCATTGTAATAAATCATAGTAGAGTTTTACATATTCCTTCCGACTGCTAAAGGGATCCAATTCCCTAATCTTTTCGGTGGAAATGCAACGCAGCAGTACCGGCCTCATCCTCCTCTCTCCCCTCCTTTGCTAAATAATGGAGAAAGAATTTTCTTTTGTATTGCTGGTGGTCTGGTCTGATCTGATCTGATCTTGTGAGGAGTTGCCCACTCACCAATCAAGTAATTAAAGCTATTCTTCCTACCATCCTATTCCCTTTTTTTTTTTCAAGAAAAAAAACCCAATTCTTGAAATCTTAAATATTTCAAGTTAAAACAGGAGATGCAATTTTAAGATTATCTTCTTAAGAGAAATAATATCAATTAACCTATAAATTGCTCGAAGATATCCTCGCCATCATGGGAAAAAGAAAAAAAAAAGTATTGAAAATATATGATCTTTCAAAAGCTATCATAAAGAGAAATAGATATACCAAGTTGTACGTACTGCAATTGTAACATTCCTAACCTCAAACCTACCTTACCCTGTTCATGGACAACCTAGCAATGATCACCAACGCTATGTCACACACGACTAGCCGGCTAGTAGTGGTAAGTTTTCAACCAAAAATCTTTGAATGCACGCGATGAAAAGTTATTTCATGTTTAAGCGACAGTGATAAACGATGATCGTCAGATCATTTAATAGCAGGCAGGCATGCAACAGTATTATCAACCAAAAAGAATACTTTCACCCCTTTTTCTCAATTCAATCATTCACTCTCAGAATCACAAGTTAACAGTGAGAAGTAGTGCTGATGCATGCATGGTGCAATCTCACTCTATTTGCTGATTACAAGTATTTTTTGCTGGTTTGGTCTGTGATTTTGATGAGGAAAGGATTATCCAGGAAAGGAGACGTCCGACGGGCACTTCTTTCTTTCCTTCATCTCATCTCACCTCACCTCGCTTCCCAGTCAAAAAGATGCTATTTGACCAAGTGTTTTGTCTTTTTTACACTACCAATGTTTTCTCAACAAATCAAATCCATTGGCAAGTGGACCCCCATTGCAGGACTAATTTCACCTTTCCTGCTGTAACATGCTTGGGAGATTACTGCCTGCTACTGATTTTTAGAAAGAAAAACTAAGAAATGGAAGCAACATCAGAGATGAAATCATGACAGGGATATATGTATATGCTATTTCTTATTTAGTTCTGACATGTGAAATGTTTGTGAAAATATTCTCATCACGGACCTCTATTTTTTACCAAAGCCGAAGGACCCCTGTACTTTATCTTGAGAATTTGTTGCTCGAGATACCTTGATTCATGCTAGAGACCAAGCAACCGTTTAAGCCTAGTGAGGTGCTCTGTCTGCTGTGTGACTTTCACAACCTGTTTGTCTCCATTTTTGTCACAAACCCAGGAAAATTATAAAAGAGTTGTTATTGGTGGGGGACCTCAAAAAGGGTGGGATTGGGACGCTGGAAGCCAATCTTGGACTCTTTCAAGATAAAACTGGAGTCAGAGAATTAGCCAGTTTTCCTGTCAATGGGACCTCTCCTTGGACTGAATTCCATGGCTGAATAATCTCAAGATTCTGTTCCCAGTGGGCCATATGGACCCCATCTTAGAAGAGCTGAAAGAGCCCTGCTATGTAGTAGACGTGTGCCTTGGATTAGCATTGTTTTGGCCCATACTGAGACTAGAGGTAATATTTAGACTTGTCTGTGGGCCTTTCCAAGTCATAGATGTTTTACAGGCATCAATCGTGATTCAGGAAGGACTTGAATGATTAGACAGAAAAGGATTGAAGCACTGTAATCCAGGAGATCATGCGTTGAATGCAGGTATCTATCTACACAGTCACATGCAGGTTAGGAAATGCCCTGTAATGTTATGGAAGCTAACTATAGAGAGGGGCCTCAAATCAGGTGCGTGGAGCTGCTCAGTTGAGCTCAATGTAATATTGCTTTAACTTCTCACTGAAACAGCTACATGTAAAATGCATGGTTTGTAATGCCCTGCATCACCAAAAAAGAACATTATGGACTATGCTAATGCCATGAGAATTGAGAAGGAACAGAAACAATTATCCTTAACCAAAAAATAATTAAAAAACAACATTGTTATGCATAATCAATCCCACTAGTGGATGGATTTGAGACTAGATGACATCTTGGAATTAAAAAAAAAATGGATTGAAGAAAACAGGAATGGTGGGCCACGTTGGGTTTGTTTTCTTCCCTAAAATCAGAAGCAATCTGAGGACTTTCGGTAGGAAGAATTTGAGTCAGGAAATATTTGTTTACATGCATGCTTATGTTGACAAATGCATCTTTATCAACCACAAGAGTTCTGTCAAGAACATCATGAGAGAGTTTTGAGTCCTGGAGGCTAAATAAAAGAGATGTTGACGATGCTCAAAAGATTCATATTCCTAAACAGAAACCTAGAACTAGACCTTCCTTGATTAAACAGGCAAACAAAGATTATAACGGGCCTAACACTCAACACACAGGATGCCATATATACCAGCATTTGCTTATGTCACCATATTGTCAAGAGTTGCCTTTTCTTTCTTTATTTATCCGTTTTACACTGCCAATGGATACTTTGAAAGCGCAATGAGATGAGCACAAGTTGTTACAAGAGATTCCATTACTTGAGATGCTGCTTGTTTACAACAGTTGCAATCAACAACGAGAATATAATTAATATTTACTATTCCATTTATATGACCTCAGTCTTCACAGGTCTATTTATATGATGCTGCAAGACCACTGGCTTTTTCCCTAAACTTTCCTTTTACATTCTGAATGAATCTCAATAAGATGATGTCAAAAATTCTGCAGTGTTCTTGAAAAGAAACTTGGATAATCTTTAGCTGCCTCCCCAGGGGTGCTTCAGTTAAATGGTTGGCGGCGTGTGTTGCAACTTGATTTGGAGGGTGTGTAATAAATCTAAAGCAGCTTGAAACGGTATAGCCTTCATGACGATACGTAAAAGGAAAAAGGCAAAAGACTAATGGGAATGTTACAGAGGTTGACTGGAAAAGAAATGCTCGTGGATCATCATATTCCTGAATCAATTGCTTTAATCCATTCCACATCATCTACTGAAGTTCACTACTAAATGCAAGAAATGCACTTGTGATTTACTTTCCAACAATGCTACCACTACAACTTTACAGAACAGTGTGTCCTTTTCTAAAACCATAGCTTCCTATAAACAGCAATAATTGGAAAATAAACAAACAAATAGTGAAGCATCAGTTAGCAAAACTGTGACGGAATAAAGAAGCTAATGGTGAAGAGAGACAAAGTTTCAAGTCTTTTGCATTATACATGGTGATCAATGGAAACAAAAGGTATAAGTTTCCCATCGTTGAGCAACTGAAGGACCCGTTCGTTTGTTCTCTCCCCATTTTCCTGCAACTTTCTGTTTGTCATTTCAGCATTCTATTATTTACAGTAGCTGAAATTTGAAGGATTGCCCCATATCCAATTCAGAAGTGCAAATGACCACTTCCATATCTGTAATCACAGGCAGAGCAGATCAAAGGTGCCAAAAGACAAAACCTTATAGTCCAATCAAAAGCTAAACATCATTAGCTAGACTCTTTCTCCCTGAATTCATCAATGCTTGCATCTTTCAAAGAGAAACTATCTAGGATATCGCTTTCAGAGTCAACCTGAAGCTCTTTGAACATAGCCATAACCTGTATCATGGTCGGCCGTCTGAAAGGCCTGTCATCAAGGCACTCGAATGCGATTCTCAAATACTGGTATAATTCAGCTTCTCCAGATTTTTGTGTCATTAACTCAGGGTCCAGTATCCCATTGCTTCTCTTCTCTCTATATAGCTGCTTTGCCCATCCAACAAGGTTGTTATCATCACCAAACTCAGCGGAATCTATTGGCTTCTTGCCTGAGAGGAGCTCCAGAAGTATGACACCATAGCTGTAGACATCCCCTTTCGATGTGCATCTAAAGCTCTGATAATACTCAGGGGGCACATAACCTGGAGTTCCTGCAAGTGTACTCACGCTAAGATGTGTGTCAAGGGCGTTCACCAATCTTGCCATTCCAAAATCCGAAACCCGAGCTTCAAAGTTTTCATCTAAAAGAACATTGCTAGACTTCATGTCACGGTGGATAATGTGAGGTATGCAGCTGTGATGTAGGAAAGCAAGTCCTCTTGCTGAGCCTATTGCAATCTTCTTTCTTGCTGCCCAATCAAGCCTTGAGCATCCTCCTTTGGACCTGTCATGAAGAACAGACTCTAAACTCCCCCATTTCATGTATTCATACACAAGAAGCCTCTCCTCTCCAATTTTGCAGTAACCCAGCAAAGGAACCAGGTTGCGGTGCTTGATCTTCCCAATAGTTTCCATTTCTGCCATAAACTCTCTGTCCCCCTGACCTGTGACATGAATCAGCTTCTTTATAGCAACAACACATCCATCTTTTAGTTGTGCCTTGTATACCTCTCCAAATCCACCAGACCCTATTAAGCTATCAGCACTGAAACCATTCGTAGCTTCAAGTAGATGGGCAAAAGTCAACTTTCTTAGAGGTTTCTCGAAAGTGGCAATGTTGATGCTCAAAGGCTCAGGAACACCTGAAAGTTTCCAGCTGCTGCTACCTGAAGTTGGGAGGCTGTCGATGTACTTCTCCCTCTGTTCTTCCTTCCGCTGGTACCTCTTTACTCGATAAAGAGCCAATGTAAGACCAAAGAGGCATAAGACAAAAAATGTGATGCCAATGACCACCCCTACTTCCACAGATTGCTTCTTTCCCCCAGTGGTAAAACTTTGGGGGTGACCTCCAGAGCTACAAGGGGGCAATGGTACACCGCAGAGGCCAGAATTGTTTTCATACCTGGATTGGGGGAAAGTAGTTAGCTGCCCTCCAGAAGGGATAGGACCAGTGAGGTTGTTGTTCGACACATCAAGATCACTAAGAAATGAGAGAGTCCCTAAAGACCCTGGTAGAAATCCTTGGAGATCATTGTGTGAGAGATCCAGAACTCCAATTGCTTTCAAACCTCCAAAACTGTCAGGAATATTTCCGGTTAGCTTATTGTGCCCCAAGTTCAAGACCTGCAAATAGCTCATCGAACCAAAATTTTGAGGGATAGTTCCTGACAACGAATTGTAGGCAAGATCAAGGAATATCATGCTGCCATTTGTGACGAATGTATAAACTGTCATGCCAGAATAAATTCTTGTTGTTGGACAAGAGTGAACCATAGGAAGATTTTCCAACCTTTCTGCCCGGATCCCCTGAAATTCAACCAGTCCCCCAGCTCCTCGGCATGATGTCCCACCCTCATTTCTTACAAATGCAAACTGCTTCCCGGATACAATTCCAGGAACAACTAGACCAGCTTGGTCTGCAAGCTCGGGTGGGAGAGGACCACTTAGGTTGTTGCTGTTCAAATCAAGCCAAATGAGGCTCCGACAATTGCCAATCTCTGGTGGTATTTTCCCGGTAAGTGAATTGTTACCCATTTGGAGAACAGCCAGATTAACTAGATTTCCAACGCCAGCAGGAATTTCTCCAGTAAGCCGGTTGCTGGAAAGGGAAACCCAAATCATATTAGTGCAATTACCAATGGACTGAGGAATGCTTCCTGTGATGAGATTGTTATTGAGAATCAAAGTCTCGAGGTTTCCTCCATTAACACAAATGCCTTCCGGGATCTCACCAGTGAGATTGTTTGCCCACATAACCAAGTCCAAAAGATTTGGCAAGGTCCAAACCTCCAAGGGAATTGGTCCATTCAAGCTGTTGAAACTAAGATCAATGCTCCTCAGGTTTTTGCAGCTTCCAAGCTCTGATGGAACTTTTCCTGAGAGGTAATTATCAGCTAGGAGTAACTTTTGGAGTGCGGTTGGGTTCGAGGAGGAACACAACTTAGAAGGAACATCCCCCGTGAAGCCATTAGAACTGAGGTCAAGCACTTGAAGATGAGTACAATTTGCGAGAGACAGAGGCACGGTACCAGTAATGTTGTTGAATGGAACATACAGATATATCAGACTTTGAAGATTGCTTACAACAGTAGTGAGGAAATCCCCGGAGAGTAGATTGTTGCCAAGATTCAGACTCTGCATAGAAGAACACGATGCAAAAGTCAGCGGCAAGCCACCAGTGAGTTTGTTTGCTGATAGATCCAATTCCTGTAGAGTTCCACAGGTCTGTCCCAACTCAAGAGGAATGTCACCATAAAACAGATTGTGAGCCAGAGACAACTGCCTTAGATTCGTGAAACTCCCCAAAAAGTTACCAGGAATCTTTAATTGTAGCTCGTTACGGGAGAGGTTAAGCGTCTGTAGAAGCACACAGTTCCTCAAACTTAATGGAAATCCAATGCCGGAGAGCCTATTTTGTGACAAACTGAGCCAAGTAAGATTGCAATAGTGCCCAAAATCAAGGCTGGAGAAGTTGGCAGAGAAGTTGTTGTGTGAGAGATCCAAATATTTGAGAGATGGAGAGTCTGCAACAAAATTAGGTGGTATCTCCCCAGATAATAGATTGTATGAGAGGTCTAAAACCGATAGACTGTTGCAGGACAAGGGAGTTACCGCAAGTTTTCCAGCAAGCTTGTTATCGGAGAAGTTAAGAAGATTCAAGTTCTGGCAGGTGGAAAGAGAGTAGGCCAGCCAGGTGGAATCAGAAATAGTATTGCGAGAGAGGTCAAGCTGTAGCAAGGAAGGACTAAATCGAAGGGAACCACCAGGAATGGAATTATGAGAGAGATTAACATAAGAGAGGTGATTGCAAGACTCAAAAAAGGACTTTCTTGGAAGAGGGTCCGAGATGTTGTTTGAAGACAAGTCAAGACTCTCAAGAACACAAGAAGAGGAAGCAGAAAGATAAGAAGCAGAGAAAGAATTGCCTTGCAAATAAAGATGTTTGAGAGATGGCAAGGCCTCAGTTAGGTTATAGAGGTTTAGGGTTCCAATGAGACCACCGTTGGTGAGGTTGAGAGTGGTGACATGGGAATCAAGAGAGCAAGAGATGCCTGACCATGAACATGGAGTAGCAGAATTCGGAGACCAGTTGGCTAATAAATTATTTGGATCAGATTGAACAGAGGATTTCTTGAAGGCTAATAATCCCACAACTTCATTATTGGTACTTTGCTGCGATGACAACTCTCTGGTTTGTGATGATGATGGCATAAATAACAACAGCAACAGCAACACACAACCAAAGATTCTAATCATGGCTTTGTGTGGTGGCCTTTGTGATGATATCCTCCATTGTTTCTTCATTTTTTTTTCTTTTGGGGTTAATCTGGGTGTTCAGATTTGCTGAAATATCCCCTCTTAATTAGTCTCTCTGCATTACAGGTGCAATTGAATCAATCTTGAAAAAATGAAAGCTTAATCTCTCCTTTCTTCTGTCTGTTAGCTTCTCTGTATCTTCCTTCCAATCAAAGAAGCATCTTTCCCAAAGCATTTAGAGATCTGTTCTTAATTAAATCCTCTTCTGAGGTTTCATATTTCACCAAATTTCCAAACTTTGACTTGTTGCTTGAAAATCTGAAATAAAGAAAAAAGTAGTATTAATTAATAATAAATTAAGAAAAGAAAGAGATGGTGGAAATCACTATCAAGGTAGTAATCAAGTGCACTAAAATTCCAAACCTTTACCCCAAAAAAACTGATAATAATAACATCAAAAAAAAAAAAACAGAGAGAGAGAAGGGGGGGGGGGGATTTACCTGGAGAAGTTATGAAGTAGAGGGAAGGTGATGTGATGGTTTCTTGTAGAGTACAAATTAAGTCCAAGGAAATCAGAGAATCAGTTAAGGAAGAAGACAGAAGAGTGCGTGTGTGTGTGAGGGGAAGGGTACGATGTGCAGAAAGAAAGAAATGTCGGCTGTCACTTGTTGACAGATAGCATTACCACCGTGTGACAGACATAAACTAGTACTGGAAATAGCATTACCAATTAAATAAACCAAAATTATTCAAGAATCAGCCAGAAACACGAACAAGAACAAGCAGTCGTGCTAGGCTGCTCAGCCCAGGTGCAAGGCAGAGGTGGAGGCTTAGGAGAAGAAGAAAATAGGCATAGAAGTAAAGAAAGAAAAAGATGTCAAGACCAAGTAAAGTGACATCTCCACACGCACACATTTCAGAGGGAGAGAGAGGAGAATAGAATATTAGTAGTAGTGAGTCTCTTGAGAGGACAGGTTGAATGGTGGTGCATTGGGGGTAGGCAAGGGAACAGAGAGAGAGAGAGAGAGAGAGAAGGCAAGGGAAGGAAGGAAGGAGGCAAGGGAAGGGAAGGGAAGAGTGAATTGTGGGAGATGTGAATCTGTTGCTCCCCCACTTATTTTTTTTTTTAAATTGTTCTCATTTTTCGGGTACAGTCAAACCTTTGGATTTGATTCTCTCTTCTCTCTCCCTTCCAAACTCCATCTTTTCTAGGAACTAGGAGGAGGAGGAGGAGCTTTTGGCTTGCTTGTACGCCTCTCCCTCATATATATATATATATATATATATATATATATATATATATATATATATATATATATGTATTCCATTTCTCACCTCAATTTCTTTTCCTTTCTTTAATCTTTCATACTCCACGGTACTTCTTCTACTGTATCGAAATCTTCATTTTCCGAATTTAATTAAATAAAATACTGAGAAAGCTACATCCTAATACTCGTGCATAATAACTAGAAATTTGTAGCTTTTTACCCCTAACGTGTATCTCATCTTAACATGCCATAAGACACGCTAGCTCACCACCCTAAGTTTGCCCCTTTTTTGGCACTTCACTGCCCCGCCCCGCCCCTCCACGACTCTTTTCTTTTCATCTCTGAATCATCTTCGATGATGATGTAGTTTGGTTTACTCACCGCCATTTTCGATTCGAATGTATATTCAGGTGTGCACCCGATACATGTTTGTATTAGGATTACCATTATTGTTGCTCGGGGAAATTTCTTATAGAGGCAGTAGCAGCTAGCGCTCCTAACTCCAGCTAGCATGCACTTCAGTTCAGACAACAATATTAAAAAGATTCTAAATATCATTCTCCTCCTCTTCTTCTTCCTTGTTATTATCATCACGACAAGCAAACAATTTTCCAAGTCAATTGTTAGCAAATCCGGCCGGCGCTAGTATAAAAATAACTCACATGACATGAAATACTTGTAGTGGAGTGCCCGAAAGGCAACTCAATCTAAGCTGTCAAGTTTTCCTTCTTTATTTTCATTGCCACTCATGATTTATATAATTAATCTATGTTAATATTGGGAATATATGTACAATTCCTCGATTAGTTTTTAATTTAATTAATTATGGACCAGCCTTTTTTTCTTCCGCGCGCGTTACTCTTGATTCGTTCCTTGGAAAGTTGAATTATATTTATTTTATAATAAATTACGCGTTTTTCAAATTATTTTTTTATTTGAAAGATGTTAAATTAATATTTTTTAATTAATTGTTTTTATATATAATTTGGATGTGCTCTTATAAAAATAAAAAATATATAAAAATATTATTTTAATATATTTTTAATTAAAAAACATTCTACACCACATCG
>Ga0325401_1000079_pt1 | contig 52600 bp, 46 predicted proteins | sample PopdelMetagenome_FD_205666 | JGI IMG/M metagenome (GOLD analysis project Ga0325401, IMG submission 205666) | Populus deltoides microbial communities from Bellville, Georgia, United States - Xylem-PdKOR-R2 | ecosystem: Host-associated > Plants > Phyllosphere > Stem > Wood/Secondary xylem | place...
AGGCGGCCGCGGCGCCGAACAGGCCGGGTTGGGGATGGGTGATGAGTTTGACGGGGATCGAGGCCATCAGTGACTGGAACCGGCCCTTGGCGACGAAGCGCTGGTCGAACCCCGAACGCAGCAGCCGGTCCTTGATCCTGAGGCCCAGGCCGCCGGCGATCACCACGCCCTTGGCCCCGTGCGCCAGCGCCAGGTCGCCCGCGACCGCGCCCATGGCCAGGCAGAAGCGGTCCAGCGCGGCGAGCGCGATCGAGTCGGTCCCCTCCAGCGCCTCGGTCCAGATCGTCCGGTCGTCGCGGCTGGGGACTGCGCGGCCCTCCATCTCGGCCAGCGTCTCGTAGATCGCGACGATCCCCGGCCCCGAACAGATGCGTTCGGTCGACACGCGCGTGAAGGTGCGCCGCAGCCGCTTGACGAAGGCGTCCTCGATGCCGTCGAGCGGGGCATAGTCCATGTGCCCGCCCTCGGTGGACAGCACATGATAAGTGCCGTTCGTCCGGAACACCTGCGCCACGCCCAGCCCGGTGCCTGGCCCGCACACGGTGGTGACGCCCTGCCCGGGCAGCGGCGTGTCGGGGCCGCACAGATGGACGAAGTCGCCATCGGGCAACTGCCCCACCGCATGGCCGACCGCGCCGAAATCGTTGATGATCGTCCAGGTCGGCGCGCCGAGCCGTTCGGGGATCAGCGACGGGCGGATCACCCAGGGGTTGTTGGTCAGCCGGATGACGTCGCCGGTGATCGGCGAGGCGACCGAGATTGCCGCGGCGGCGGGCAGCGAACCGCCGTTCGCGGCCGCAAAGGCCTGCCACGCGGTCTGGAGCGAGGCGTGCTCGGCGGTCTTCTGGGTCATCGGCTCGCCCAGCGACACGACGCGCCCGCCCGCCACCTCGGCGATGGCGAAGCGGGCATGGGTGCCCCCGATATCTACCGCGACGACTTGCATCCTACCTCCGCTCACCCTCACCCTCCCGGCGCTCCGCGCCTCCCTCCCTCTCCCGCCGGGAGAGGAAAGGTGCCCGCCCGGCAACGCCGGATGGGACAGTGCGGGCGTCTATAGCCTACAGACCCGCCCCCGCCAGCACCGCCGATGCGCCGCGCTCCGCCTCGTCCGCCAGCCCGCGGAACAGGCCGAACAGCTCGCGGCCCATTCCCGCCGCAGCGGGCGGCGCCTCGGCGAGCGGCCGCGCCGCCCATTCCGCCGCGGACACCAGCACGTCGAGCGTCCCCGCCACCGCATCGACCCGCACCAGGTCGCCGTCGCGGATCCGGCCGATCGCGCCGCCGACCCCGTCCGCGCCCGGCAGCGCCTCCGGGCTGACATGGATCGCGCACGGCACCTTGCCGCTCGCCCCCGACATCCGCCCGTCGGTGACCAGCGCGACGCGGAAGCCGCGGTTCTGGAGCACGCCGAGCGGCGGGGTCAGCTTGTGGAGCTCGGGCATCCCGTTCGCGCGCGGCCCCTGGAACCGCACCACCACCACGACGTCGCCGTCCAGATCGCCCGCCTTGAACGCTTCCAACACGTCGAGCTGGTCGTGGAACACGCGCGCCGGCGCCTCCACCACCCAGCGCTCGCGCTCCACCGCGGACACCTTGATGCACGCACGGCCGATATTGCCCTGAAGGATGCGCATCCCGCCATCGGGCGAGAAGGGCCGCTCGGCCGGGCGCAGGATGGTTTCGTCGCCGCTGTCGCCTACCGCCTCCCATTCCAGCGCCTCGCCCGCCAGCACCGGCCGCTCGCCGAACGCCGACAGGTTGCCGCCCGCGATGGTCAGCAGGTCGCGGTGCAGATACCCCGCGCCGATCAGCTCGCGGATGACGAACGGCATTCCCCCCGCCGCCTCGAACGCGTTCACGTCCGCGGCGCCGTTGGGATAGACCCGCGCGATCAGCGGCACCGCGGCCGACAGCCGGTCCATGTCCTCCCAGTCGATCACGATCCCCGCCGCCCGCGCGATCGCGGGCAGGTGGAGCAGATGGTTGGTCGACCCGCCGGTGGCGAGCAGGCCGACCGCCGCGTTGACCACCGCCTTTTCGTCGACGCACAGCCCCAGCGGCCGGTAATCCTCGCCCCGCGCGCCGATCGCCGCCAGCCGGTGCACCGCCGCGCGGGTCAGTTCCTGCCGCAACCGGGTATCGGGATTGACGAAAGCGGCGCCGGGCATGTGCAGCCCCATCACCTCCATCATCATCTGGTTGGTGTTGGCCGTGCCGTAGAAGGTGCAGGTCCCCTTGCCGTGATAGGCCTGGATCTCGGTATCGAGCAGTTCGTCGCGGGTCGCCTCGCCCACCGCATAGCGCTCGCGCACCGCCGCCTTGGCCTTGTTGGCGATCCCGGTCGGCATCGGCCCGCCGGGGATCAGCACCATCGGCAGGTGACCGAAGCGCAGCGCCCCCATCAGCAGCCCCGGCACGATCTTGTCGCAGATGCCGAGCAGCGCCGCGCCCTCGAACGTCCCGTGCGACAGCGCGATCGCGGTGGACAGCGCGATGGTGTCGCGGCTGAACAGCGACAGCTCCATGCCAGGATAGCCCTGGGTCACTCCGTCGCACATCGCCGGCACCCCGCCCGCGACCTGCGCGGTGGCGCCGACCTCGCGCGCCCACACCTTCATCCGTTCGGGATACCGGTAGTAGACCGCATGCGCGGACAGCATGTCGTTGTACGCGGTGACGATGCCGATGTTCATGCCGCGATCGGCACGCATCGCGTCGCGATCCTCGTCCGTCCCCGCATAGGCATGGGCAAGGTTGGCGCAGCCCAGGTTCGGGCGGCGGATCGTCACCTCGCGCTCGCGTTCGATGAATTGGAGATAGGCGGATCGGGTGCTCTGCGACCGGGCGACGATCCGGTCGGTGACGGCCTGGACTTGGGGGTTCATCTGCCTTCCTTCGTCATGCCGGGCCGGTTCCGGCATCCACGGCTCCGCGAGCGTTGCGGCCGGCGTGTCTGCGGCACGGTGGACCCCGGGACAAGCCCCGGGGGTGACGGCTCAGCCTAGGGCGCCCAGTGGATGTCCACCGGCAGTTCGGTATCCGCCAGCACCCGCCCGATCGGATGGGGCGATCCCGCACCCTGTTTGATCGCCTGCTCGATCACGTCGCGCTTGCCCTGACCGGTCACCGCGATCATCACCGCCTTGGCGCCGATGATCCCTGCCCGCGACAGGCTGACCCGCGCCACCGGCGCCTCGGGGGGCAGCGGATCGGGCATCACGCCCAGCGCGCGCCGCTCGCGCGGGCCGTTCAGCGCCTCGTCGAAGTCGGGACCGGGAAAGATCGACGCGGTGTGCCCGTCGCCGCCCACGCCCAGCAGGCACAGGTCGAGCGGCCAGTGCAGGTCCTGCAACAGCGCATCGGCGGATCGCCCGGCCGCCTTGTAGTCCGGGGTCGCCGCCGGCACGATCGGCACCACCCGCGCGCCCTTGGGGATGAAGATCTTGCCCAGTGCGGTCACGTTGGACAGCGGGTCGCCCAGCTTGACGATCCGTTCATCGGTGGGGACGATGGTCACCTTCTTCCAGTCGAGCTTGGCCGTGGCGAGCCGCTCATAGGCGGGCAGCGGCGTCTTGCCGCCGGCGAACGCCACCACCGCCGATCCGCGCGCATCCAGCGCGGATTCGATCACGAACTGGATGTCGCCCGCGACCGCCTCGGCCAGCTCGGCGGCATCCTCGTAATCCCACCATTCGATCTCGTCGCTCATTCCGTATCTCCATGATCCTGGTGCCGCTCGCCCCGAGCGAGTCGAAGGGCAGGCGCCTATGCTTCGACATCGCCCGGCACGGACGGTGCCGAACGGCCGAGCGGGTAGTCAGTCGTCCTTCCACGTCACCCCGTCGCGCTCGGTCAGCGCGATCGCGGCGGACGGGCCCCAACTGCCCGAAGGGTAGCTCTTGGGCTTGGTGTCGTTCGCCTCCCATCCCTTGCGGATGGCGTCGATGAACGCCCATTGCGCCTCCACCTCGTCGCGCCGGACGAACAGCGTCTGGTCGCCCTCGATCAGGTCGAGCAGCAGCCGTTCGTACGCGATCCGCCGCCGGGTTCCGGCGAACTCGTGGTCGAGCGACAGGTTCAGCGGTACCTCGCGCAGCCGCACCCCCTCGCGGTCCAGCCCCGGCTCCTTGGCCATCACCAGCAGCTGGACATATTCCTCCGGCTGCAACCGGATCACCAGCACGTTGGGCTGGAGCAGACCGCCGCGGCCCGCGAACATCGAATGGGGCACCGGCTTGAACTGGATGACGATCTCCGACCGGCGCGCCGGCAGCCGCTTGCCCGTGCGCAGGTAGAACGGCACCCCCTGCCAGCGCCAGTTGTCGATATGCGCCTTGACCCCGACGAACGTCTCGGTCGACGATGGCTTGCCCAGCTCGTCGGTGTAGCTCTTGACGAACTGCCCCTTGACCGCGCCGTCGGCATATTGGCCGGTGACGGTGACGTGCGGCACCTCCTCGGGGCTGGGCAGCCGCAGCGAGCGGAACACCTTGGCCTTTTCGTCGCGCACCGCGGTGCCGTCGAAGCGGGCAGGGGGCTCCATCGCGATCAGCGCGACGAGCTGGAGGATGTGGTTCTGCACCATGTCGCGCAGCGCGCCCGCGCTTTCGTAATAGCCGGCGCGCTCCTCCAGCCCGACCGTCTCGGCGATCGTGATCTGGACGTTGTCGATCCCGCGCGCGTTCCACACCGGCTCGAAGAACGAGTTGCCGAACCGCAGCGCCAGGATGTTCTGGACGGTTTCCTTGCCCAGATAATGGTCGATCCGGAAGGTGCGATCCTCCGGAAAGCCCTTGGCTACCGCGTCGTTGATCTCGCGGCTGGTCTTGAGGTCGTAACCGAGCGGCTTCTCCAGCGCGATCCGGACGGTCGATCCGGCCAGCCCCGCGCTCTCCAGCCCAGCGATCGCCGCCTCGAACAGCGACGGCGCCGTGGACAGGTAGATGGCGAGCCCGCCCGAAACGTCGCCCACCTTGTCCGCCAGCGGCGCGAACGACGCAGGGTCCGACAGGTCGGCGGCCTGATAGGCCACGCGGTCGAGGAAGGTCGCCAGCGCGCCCTCGTCCTTGCGATCGTCGGGCAGGAACTCGCCCAGCGCCGCCTTGGCGAAGTCGCGGAAGCTGGCGTCGTCATGCTCCGACCGCGCCGAACCGATGATCGTCAGCCCGTCGGGCAGCAGCCCGTCGGCATGGAGGCCGTAGAGCGAGGGCAGCAGCATCCGGCGGGCGAGATCGCCCGTCGCGCCGAACAGGAGCAGCTTGGCCACCGGATTGCGCTGCATCGATCTATTCCTTGCTGAGGACGAGGCCGGCGAGCGGATCGAGCCCGGCCATGATGTTGAGGTTGTGGACGGCCGCGCCGCCCGCGCCCTTGCCCAGATTGTCCAGCGTCGCGACCAGCCGCAGCTGATCGTTGACCGGATCGGCGAACGCGTGAAGCGTCATCCGGTCGGTGCGGGCATCGTCCTCGATCCCGATCGTCGCGACCTCGCCCTGCGACACCCGCACCAGCCCGCCGGCGGGATAGGCGCCGAACAGCGCCGCATCGACATCCCCCTGCGTCAGGCCCGGCCTGAGCTGCGCGAGATGCAGCGGCACCTCGACCACCATCCCGCGATACGTGTTGGCGACCGCGGGCTGGAATACCGGCGGGCGGGCCAGCCCGGCATGGCGCGCCATCTCGGGCAGGTGCTTGTGCCCCATCGCCAGCGCATAGGCGCGGAACGCGGTGGGGGCCGCTTCGCCGTTCTCGAACTCCGCCACCATGGCCTTGCCCCCGCCCGAATAGCCGGAGGTGGCGTTGACGCTGAGCAGCGCCTCGTCGGACAGCAGGCCGTCGCGCACCAGCGGCCGGACCAGCGCCAGGAAACCGGTGGGGTAGCAGCCGGGATTGCTGACCAGCCGCGCGCCCGCGATCCGCTCGGCCTGACCCGGATCGAGCTCGGCAAAGCCATAGGTCCAGCCCGGCGCCGTCCGGTGCGCGGTCGAGGCGTCGATGACGCGGGTCCGGTCGTTGCGGATCAGCGCCACCGATTCGCGTGCGGCATCGTCGGGCAGGCACAGGATCACGAAGTCGGCGTCGTTCAGCGCCTCCGCCCGCGCTGCCGGGTCCTTGCGGCGTGCCTCGTTGAGCACGATGGCCGACAGGTCGGTCCGCCCCGCCAGCCGGTCGCGGATCTCGAGCCCCGTCGTGCCCGCCGCGCCGTCGATGAAGACGCTCGCGCTCATGCCGGCCAGCTCAGCGCATCCCGGCCGACATAGCCGACCAGCGCACGGGCAGGCGCGATGCCCCAGCCATGCTCGCCGACCAGGTCGAGCACCTCGAACGTCTCGCCCGCGTCGAGCGTCGCGATCGTCGCACCGCCACGCTCGGCCGACAGGTCGGTCGCCGCCGCCAGGACGCACGGCACCGCCGCGGCATAATGGGGCGCGAACACCCGCTCGGCCAGCCTGACGTCGGCCAGGTCGGGGCGCACGGCATGGGTCAACGGATCGAGCACCGCCGACGGGCCGGTGAGCGCGAACGCCCTACGCGGCGACCGGGCGGGCGACGGGGGTGTCGCCGTCGCCGATGAAGTGCTCGAACTCTTCAAGAAAATCTGCCCCCTCCGCGGTGCGCGCGACGAAGATGTTGCGCTTGTCGCTGTCGTCGCGCTGGCGGCGCAGATAGCCGAGCGCACCCAGCCTGTTCAAGGCGCGGGTGACCACCGGCTTGGAAACGTTGAGCGCGCGCGCCAGTCCGCGCACCGTGTGCGGCCCCGGTTTCAGGTACACCACCATCAGCAGGGCCATCTGCCGGTTGGTAAGATCGGGCTCGCCCGAGCGGACATAGTCGACCAGGGCGGTCATCCAGGTCGCCAGCGAGTGGGGGTCTGCTGCTGCCACGGCGTTCCATCCGGTTGCGGCGGTCGGGCGGAACCCGATGCCTCGTTTCGCGATCATAACGCCCGCCCGGTGCGCTGGTTTCCCGGGCATTTTCCTTTAGTTCCCGTTTCGAGCCGGGGGTCGCGGCGGCGGCGGGCGCCCGCGCGGTTGATCGCGGGAAAGCGCTCGCCTATGTGCCGCGCGTCATTCCCGGTTCCGGATTACCCGATGTTCCCGTTCCTGCTCGTCGTCCACGCCCTGATCGCCGCCGCGCTGGTGACAGTGATCCTGATGCAGCGATCGGAAGGCGGCGGGCTCGGCATGGGCGGCTCGCCGTCCGGGCTGATGTCGGCCCGCGGCGCCGCCGATTTCCTGACGCGCGCGACCACGGTTCTCGCCAGCCTGTTCGTGCTGATGTCGATCATCCTGGCGGTGCTCGCCGCGACCCGGCGGACCGAGACGATCGATACCTCGCTTGCCCGGCCGCGGACGGAGATCCCCAGCCAGCCGGCGCCCCGCGACGCCGCGCCCTTCGGCGGGCAGGCGGCCGACACCGCGACCAACGCGGCCGCGGCCGCGAACGGCGCCGTTCCGCTTCAGCGCTGACGCCCTCCTTTCGTCGCAACCGGCCCCGCGGGTGACCCGCGGGCGCTTGTCGCGCGCCCACTATCCAAGCTAGGCGTTTCTTCCCATGGCGCGGTACATCTTCATCACCGGCGGCGTGGTCTCGTCGCTGGGCAAGGGCCTCATGGCGGCATCGCTCGCGGCTCTTCTCCAGGCACGCGGCTATCGCGTCCGCATCCGCAAGTTCGATCCCTATCTCAACGTCGATCCGGGCACGATGAGCCCGTACCAGCATGGCGAGGTCTACGTCACCGACGACGGCGCGGAAACCGACCTCGACCTTGGCCATTACGAACGCTTCACCGGGGTCGCCTCGCGCCAGTCGGACAACATCACCTCCGGGCGCATCTACAAGACGATCATCGAGCGCGAGCGTCGGGGCGACTATCTCGGCGCCACCGTTCAGGTGATCCCCCATGTCACCGACGCGATCAAGCAGTTCGCCCAGGCGGAGACCGACGACCTCGACTTTGTGCTGTGCGAGATCGGCGGCACGGTGGGCGACATCGAATCGCTGCCCTTCATCGAATCGATCCGCCAGCTTCGCAATGAACTCGGCCGCGGTCGCTCCGTCTCGATCCACGTCACGCTGGTGCCGTACATCGCCGCCGCGGGAGAGCTGAAGACCAAGCCGACCCAGCATTCGGTGCGCGAGATCGCGGCATTGGGCGTCGCCCCCGACGTGCTCGTCTGTCGCTGCGAACAGCCGCTGCCCGTCGCCGAACGCGCCAAGATCGCGCAGTTCTGCAACGTGCCGGCGTCCGCGGTCATCCCCGCGCTGGACGCCCGGAGCATCTACGCCGTTCCGCTCCAGTACCATGCCGAGGGCCTGGACGCGGAGGTGCTGCGCGCCTTCGGGATCCAACCGGGCGAAGCGCCCGACCTCACGCGCTGGCAGGACATCGTCGAGCGTCTCACCAATCCGGAAGGCGAGGTGACCGTCGGCGTGGTCGGCAAATATGTCGGCCTTCAGGACGCGTACAAGTCCCTGAACGAGGCGCTGGTCCATGGCGGCATCGCCAACCGGGTCAAGGTCAACATCCGCTGGATCGACGCCGAGTTGTTCGAGGGCGAGGACGCCGCCGAGATCGCCCGCAACCTCGAGCCGTGCCACGCGATCCTCGTCCCCGGCGCGTTCGGCGAGCGCGGCGCGGAGGGCAAGATCCGCTCCGTCCGCTTCGCCCGCGAACGCCGCGTCCCCTATTTCGGCATCTGCTTCGGGATGCAGATGGCCTGCGTCGAGGGCGCGCGCGACCTCGCCGGCATCGCCGACGCGTCCTCGACCGAGTTCGGCCCGACCCCCGAACCGGTGGTCGGCCTCATTACCGAATGGATGGGCCGCGAGGGCCTCGAAAAGCGCGAGGAGCAGGGCGACCTCGGCGGCACGATGCGGCTGGGCGCCTATGACGCCGCGCTTGCCGGCAACAGCGTCGTCGCATTGATCTACGGCAGCACTGCGATCAGCGAGCGCCATCGCCACCGCTACGAGGTCAACACGCATTACAAGGACGCGCTCGAACAGGGCGGCCTCGTCTTCAGCGGCCTGTCCCCCGACGGAACCCTCCCCGAAATCGTCGAACGCCCCGACCATCCCTGGTTCGTCGGCGTCCAGTTCCACCCCGAACTCAAGAGCAAACCCTTCGACCCGCATCCCCTGTTCGCCAGCTTCATCGAAGCGGCGGTCAAGCAGAGTCGGCTGGTCTGACATCCAACGCGAAAAACGCCCGGACCGGTTGGGTCCGGGCGCCCCTCAGGCAACCTTCCGGGAGTTCAAAGAAGGCGCCGAGCTCTCAGGCCGCCTGCGCCGCGTCGGCGGGGGCCGCATCGACCGCGGCGAGCGGTGCGCCCGTGCGGATCGCGATCGACTTGGGCTTCATCGCCTCGGGCACCTCGCGGACGAGGTCGATGACGAGCAGCCCGTCGTTCAACCGCGCATCCTCGACCAGCACGAAATCGGCCAGCTCGAACCGGCGCTCGAACGACCGGTTCGCGATCCCGACATGAAGGAAATTCGCGTTGTCGCGCTCGTCCTTCCGGCCGGCGACCAGCAGCAGGTTCTGCTGCGCGGTGATCTCGATCTCGTCGCGGGTGAAGCCTGCCACCGCCAGCGTGATGCGGTAACGGTCGTCGGCGACGCGTTCGAGGTTGAACGGCGGGTAATTCTCGGGCGCGGACACGCGCGCATTGGTTTCAAGAAGGTCGAACAACCGATCGAAACCGATGGTCGAACGACGATAGGGCGTAAGGTCGAGACGCATATCAAATCCTCAGCTGAGCGAGTTGACGTGGAACCGGCGCCCGCCGAATGGCGCAACACCGTGACGGCCCGTTGCGGCGCCGTCTGCCAGCAAGATGGTGATGCCCCGCATCGCGTCAAGGGCACGATTTAGTCAGCGTTCGCAATGACCTGAAGCTATCCTATCGCCGGCCCAAGCAGATCGGGGCTGGTTTCCCTACTCGGTTGATGGAGATTGCGCGGCGGACCGAGGGAACGACAAGATGACGCTCACGCTTGCGCTGCTGATGGCCGGCCAGGTCGCCACCGGGCAGACCTCGCCGGACCAGACCGCAGGTCCCGGCGGCACCCCGGCGCCGTCGCAGGTGGAGGCGACCCCGCTCGACGATGCGGCGACGCAGGCCGAAGGGCGGCTCGGCCCCGCGCAGCAGGGCGGCGACATCATCGTCACCGCCCGCCGCCGCAACGAATCGGTGCAGACCGTGCCGATCGCGATCTCGGTGATCGGCGGGCAGGCGCTGGCGGAAACCGGCGCGTACAACGTCAACCGGCTGACCCAGCTCCAGCCGACGCTCCAGTTCTATTCGACCAACCCGCGCAATTCCGCCGCCAACATCCGCGGGCTAGGCGCGCCGTTCGGGCTGACCAACGACGGTATCGAGCAGGGCGTCGGCATCTATGTCGATCAGGTCTATTACAGCCGCATCGCGTCCGCGACCTTCGACTTCACCGATACCGAACGGATCGAGGTCCTGCGCGGGCCGCAGGGCACGCTCTACGGCAAGAACACCACCGCCGGCGCCATCAACATCTACACCCGCGCGCCGAGCTTCACCCCCGAAGCGCGCGTCGAGCTGACCGGGGGCAATTACGACTTCTTCCAGGGCAAGGTGTCCGCGTCCGGTCCGCTGGTCGACGACAAGGTCGCGATCCGCCTGTCCGCCGCCGTCACCACGCGCCGCGGCACGATCCGCAACGTGCGGCAGGACGAATGGCAGAACGGGCAGGACAATGTCGGCGTCCGTACCCAGATCCTGTGGCGCACGACGCCGGACCTGACGCTGACCCTGTCGGGCGACTATAACCGACAGAACCCGAACTGCTGCGTCCAGTATTACGTCCGGACCGGCGCCACCCAGCGCCCGCTCAACCGCCAGTATGCCGCGCTTGCGGCGGCGCAGGGGTACGTCGTGCCCTCGACCGACGCGTTCGATCGGGTTACCGACGTCGATACCGACCTGCGCGCCAGGCAGGAACTGGGCGGCACCTCGCTGCTCGCCAACTGGGATGTGGGGGCAGGGACGGTGACCTCGGTCACCGCGTTCCGCTTCTGGCATTGGGATCCGTCCAACGACCGCGACTTCATCGGCCTGCCGATCACCACCGTGTCCGCCAACCCGTCGCAGCAGCAGCAGTGGAGCCAGGAGCTGCGTTACGCCTCGTCGGGGGAGCGCACGCTCGACTACGTCCTGGGCGCGTTCCTGTTCCACCAGACGATCGACACGCAGGGGCTCCAGGTCCAGGGGCCGGCCGCGAGCGCCTTTCTGCTCAACCCGACCAGCGCGGCCGGGAGCAACCCGGCAACGCTCGACGGGCTGACCGCGCGCAACACGATCGGCTTCTCCAACACCTCGGCGGCGTTGTTCGGCAAGCTGACCTGGCACGCCGCCGAACGGCTCCAGATCGCGCCGGGGCTGCGGCTGAACTATGATCGCAAGAAGGGCGACTATCTGTCGCAGGTCACGAACGGCACGGGCACCCCGCTGACCGCCGACCAGCTCGGCGTGCTCGCGCCGCAAAGCTACCGTCCCGATTTCGACAACTGGAACCTGTCGGGCGACCTCACGGTCTCGTACGACATCAGCGATGACGTCCATTATTACGCGACCTATGCGCGCAGCTACAAATCGGGTGGGATCAACCTGTCGGGCCTGCCGCTCGACGCCACCAACACCGGCGTCGACCTGTCGGCGCAGACGGTGCGCCCGGAAAAGGTCAACCACTTCGAACTCGGCCTCAAGACGCAGGCCGCCGATCGCCGGATCACCGCCAACCTCGCCGCCTTCTGGACCGAGATCGACGATTATCAGGCGACGGTGAACAACGGCCAGCTGACCGTGATCCGCGGCTACCTGGCCAATGCCGGCACCGTGCGCACCCGCGGGCTGGAGCTCGACACCGCGTTTCGCCCGTCCGAGCGCGTCAACCTCTACGCCAACGGCGCGTTCACCGATGCCAAGTACGTCCGCTTCCGCAACGCCCCGTGCCCGCCCGAGCTGTCGGGCGGCAACCCCGCGCTGAACGGCGCGGCACCGGCGCCGGCGGGCACGCCGGGATTGAGCCCGCTCAGCTGCGACATCTCCGGCCAGTGGCTGCCCGGCATCTCGAAATGGTCGTTCTCCTATGGCGCGGAGTACGATCATCCCGCCCGCGTCGGCGGGCTCGATGGCCAGTTCTACATCGGCTATGATGGCAGCTACCGGTCGAAATTCTCGTCCAACCCTTCGCGCTCGCTCTACACCGATATCCGCGGCTACGCGCTCAGCAACATCCGCGCGGGGTTCAAGGCGCCCAATAGCTGGAACGTGTTCGGCTGGGTCCGCAACGCGTTCGACCGCAACTATTACGAAGTGCTCGCCACCCAGTCGGGTTCGACCGGGCTGATCGTCGGGCAGCCCGGCGACCCGCGCACCTATGGCGTCACGGTGTCGCGCGCGTTCTGAAGTTCCGCCGCGACCGTCCGCGCCCGATGCCGGATGTGTCGCGGCACCCGGGCGCTGCCCGTGTCGCGGTCAAGCTATCAGGCAGGCGCCGGGCCGCTGCGTGAACCGGCGTCGGCACGGCTGCGCAAAGGCAGCGGAGGCCGAGCCGCCGCGCGGTCCATCGATGCCGAAAGTCGAGCATGGCGAAGGGCACCCCAACGGCAAACGCCCGGACCGTTGCCGATCCGGGCGCCTGCGTGACGATCGCTCGTCAGCCCCCTTGGTTTCGGCGCCGCCCGCACGCTCTGCTTGGAGCGGGGCTGGTCGCCTTTGTTTCCCCGAACCACGGCCACGGCCTGTGTCTCAGATGCATTTTGGGTAGATCAGCCCGCCCGGCTTGTCACCGTTCATGTGGCCGCAACGCGACGATTGGCATGGGGCTGTTGCGCGTCCGCCACAGGCGGGCGTGGTTGCCAGCCGCACCGGCGGGTCGTAAGCCGCCTTCACCCTTCTGGAATGCTCCACACCCGCATGATCCTGTCGCGCTACGAACGGATGATCGCCCGGCGCTACCTGCTGCCTGGCCGCGGCGAGCGCTTCATCGTGCTGGTCGCCGGCTTCTCGCTGGGCGCGGTCATGCTCGGGGTCGCCGCGCTGGTGATCGTGATGAGCGTGATGAACGGCTTTCGCGCGGAGCTGTTCGACAAGATCGTCGGCTTGAACGGCCATGCGGTGGTGCAGGGCTATAATGGCCGCCTGCCCGACTGGCGGCGCATCGCGGCGGAGGCCAGGGCGACGCCCGGCGTCACCAGCGCGGTGCCGCTGATCGAACAGCCGCTGTTCGCCACCTATAACGGCCGCTCCGAAGGCATTCTGGTCCGCGGCATGCGGCTGGCGGATATCCGCTCCAACGCCCAGCTCAATGCCAAGACGCTGATGGGCTCGCTTGCGCGCGTGACGCCCGGCAGCAACCGGGTCGCGATCGGCTCCCGCCTCGCCGAGGCGCTGGGCGCGCAGGTTGGCAGCTCGATCACCATCATCAACCCGCAGGGGCCGGCGACGCCCTATGGCACCATGCCGCGTTACGTCAGCTACGAGGTCGCGGCGATCTTCGAGATCGGGGTGTACGATTTCGATAAGGCCTATGTCATCATGCCGATCGAGGATGCGCAGACGCTGCTCCTTACCGGCGACACGGTCGGCATGGTCGAGCTGGAGACGGCCGACCCCGACCGCGTGGGCCAGATCCTCGCGCCGCTTGCCGACCGGCTGGGCGGCGGCGCGGTGATCCAGGACTGGCGCCAGATGAACGCCCAGCTTTTCGAGGCTTTGGCGGTGGAGCGCGTCGCGATGTTCGTGGTGCTGTGCATCATCATCCTGGTCGCGGCGTTCAACATCGCCTCGTCGCTCATCATGCTGGTTCGCGCCAAGACCCGCGACATCGCGATCCTGCGCACGATGGGCGCGACGCGGGGGGCGATGCTGCGCATCTTCATCACCGTGGGCACCACCATCGGCGTGCTCGGGACGCTGGCGGGACTGGTGCTCGGCGCGGTGTTCCTGTTCTTCCGCCAGGGCGTCGTGAATGTCGTCCAGCTCGCCACCGGTCAGAACCTGTGGGACCCCTCGATCCGCTACCTGACCGAGCTGCCGTCCAAGACCGATCCGGTCGAGGTTACCGCGATCGTGGTGATGGCGCTGGTGCTCACCTTTCTCGCGACCCTCTACCCTGCGTTCAAGGCCGCGAACACCGACCCCGTCCAGGTGCTCCGCTATGAGTAGCGCCGTTCTCGAGACGCGCGATCTCGCGCGCAGCTTCACGCAGGGCGAGGAGACGATCCACGTCCTGCGCGGCGTCGACCTGTTGGTGTCGGCGGGGGAGATCGTCGCATTGCTCGGCCCCTCGGGCTCCGGCAAGTCCACCCTGCTTCAGGCGGTGGGGCTGCTCGAGGGCGGGTTCGAGGGTTCGATCCGGATCGCGGGCGAGGAGGCCTCGCGCCTCGACGCTGCCGGCCGCACCCGCGTCCGCCGCGACCGGCTCGGCTTCGTCTACCAGTTCCATCACCTGCTGCCCGATTTCGACGCGACCGAGAACGTCGTCCTGCCCCAGCTCATCCACGGCGCCACCCGCGCGGAGGCGGACGGCCGCGCACGCGATCTGCTCGCCACCCTCGGCCTTGGTCACCGGCTGACCCACCGCCCCGCGCAGCTGTCGGGCGGCGAGCAGCAGCGGGTCGCGGTCGCCCGCGCGCTCGCCAACCGCCCGGCGCTGGTGCTGGCGGACGAGCCCACCGGCAACCTCGACGAGCACACCGCCGATGTCGTGCTCGCCGAGTTCCTCCGCCTTGTCCGCGGCCAGGGTTCCGCCGCGCTGGTCGCGACCCACAATGAGCGGCTGGCGGCCAGGATGGACCGGGTCGTCCGGCTCCACGACGGCACGTTGCAGGGGCAGGGACCAGGGCAGGGGCAGGGGCAGGGGCAGGGTACATGACCGCGATCACCGACCACATCGTCCGCGCCGCCGATGGCGGCACCGTCCCGCTCGACGCGCACGCCGGACGGGTGCTGCTGATCGTCAACACCGCCTCGCGCTGCGGCTTCACCCCGCAATATGAAGGACTGGAGGCGCTCCACCGCCGCTACCACGACCGCGGGCTGTCGGTGCTGGCCTTTCCCTGCAACCAGTTCGGCGCGCAGGAGCCCGGCGACGCTGCCGAGATCGCGAGCTTCTGCCGCCTGAGCTACGACGTCACCTTCCCCGTCTTCGCTAGGATCGACGTCAACGGCGCGGAAGCCGATCCCCTGTTCGCGACGCTCAAGGCCTCTGCCCCCGGCGTGCTGGGGTCGAAGGCGATCAAGTGGAACTTCACCAAGTTCCTCGTCGCCCGCGACGGCGCCACCGTCACCCGCTACGCGCCGACCGTGAAGCCCGAGGGGATCGCCGCCGATATCGAGCGCCTGCTGGACTGACCTTCGGTGTTCGGCGACCGCATCGTGCTGGGTTGCCTCCTCGCGATCATCCTGGCCACGCTGGCGTTGCTGCTGGTGCTGATGGCGCTGGTCCACCGGCTGATCGGCGTAACCTATTGAGGGATCGCAAACGCCGGCGCCCCGCGGCGGTGGTCGAGCCCCGACGCCACCGCCGAGACGCCGCCGAACAGGAAGCTCAGCCCCAGCACATAGCCCGGCAGCGCCAGTGCCGAGAACGGCACGGTGGCGACGATCACCACCGCCAGCACGATGTTGAGCGCCCCCAGCGCGATCATCCACCCCCGCCGCCGCCGCATCCGCGCGCCGATCACCAGCTCCAGCGCGCCGCGCACGCCCAGCCATACCGCCACCATCAGCGTCAGCGACAGCGCGCCCGTTACCGGCTCGAACACCATCACCAAGCCGACCAGCAGCGACAGGATCCCGAACCCGATCTGGTAGCCGCGCCCCTCGTGCCCGCGCCCGAACACGCCCGCGCCGATCGAGACCGCGCCCGCCGCGGCAAAGAAGCTGCCCACCACCAGCGTCGCGGCGAACGTTGCGGAGAACGGCCACACGAACGCCGCGCATCCCAACATCACCGACAGCACGCCATAGCCCAGGATCCATCCCCAACCCGCGCCTGCGCGGGGGCGATCGGCACCGGGCGGAGGAGGGGCGGGCGAACGGTAATCGGTCATGCGCGAACTCCTGTGCGCCGCCGAACGGCCCGCTCGGGTCACGGTTCCCATGGCCGAATCGCTGCGGGTGCCCTAGATGGGGACGATGCATTCCGGGTTCGTGCCGCTCCGCGTCTTTTCCTGCTACACGATGCTCGACGGGGCCATCGATCCGAAGGCGATCGCCAAGGCCGCGAAATCGCATAGCTTTCCTGCCGCCGCCCTGACTGATCGCAACGGCCTCTATGCCGCGATGGCGTTCTCGGATGCGGCGCGGAAGGACGGGGTGCAGCCGGTGATCGGCACCATGCTGACCGTGTGCCGCCCCGACATGCCCGACGGCGCGCCGCCCGTGCTCGACTGGATCGCGCTCTATGCGCAGGACGAGGCGGGGTACGACAATCTGTGCGCGCTGGTGTCCGCCGCGCATCTCGGCCGCCCGATCGAACAGCCCGCGCATGTCGACGTCGATCTGCTCGCGCGCCATGCCGACGGCCTCATCGCGCTCACCGCCGGGGGCGAGGGGACGCTCGCCCGCCTGCTCGCGGAGGACCAGCCGGACCGGGCCGCCGCCTATCTCGATCGGCTCGAATCGATGTTCCCCGACCGGCTGTTTATCGAGCTCACCCGCCGCGGCGACGCGGTGGAGACGGCGGCGGAAGCCGCGCTGATCGACCTCGCCTATGCCCGCAACCTGCCGCTGGTCGCGACCAACCCGTGCTGCTTCACCGAGTCGAGCTTCGGCGACGCGCACGATGCCATGCTCTGCATCGCGCAATCGACCTATGTCGAGACGGAGGACCGCAAGCGCAGCTGCCCCGACGCGTGGCTCAAGCCCGCCGCCGAGATGAAGCGCCTGTTCGCAGACCTGCCCGAGGCGATCGAGAACACGCTGGTGGTGGCGCAACGCTGCGCGGTGATGGCGCCCAGTCGCAAGCCGATCCTCCCCACGCTCGCCGGCGACCTCGCGGGCGAGGCCGACATGCTCCGCCGCGATGCGCAGGCCGGGCTCGAGGCGCGACTCCAACGCATCGCCGAACTGGAGGGCAGGCCCCTGCCGACCGTCCGCCCCGAGGCTGTCGACGGGCCGTCGGCCTCGGCGGCGGACGCGCAGGCGGAGGACTGGACCACGCCCTATCGCGAACGCCTCGCCTTTGAGGTCGACGTCATCGTCCAGATGGGCTTCCCCGGCTATTTCCTGATCGTCGCGGACTTCATCAAATGGGCCAAGGACCATGACATCCCCGTCGGCCCCGGTCGCGGTTCGGGCGCGGGGTCGGTGGTCGCCTGGGCGCTGACCATCACCGATCTCGATCCGCTCAAGCTCGGGCTGCTGTTTGAACGCTTCCTCAACCCCGAACGCGTGTCGATGCCCGACTTCGACATCGACTTCTGCGAGACCCGCCGGGCCGAGGTGATCCGCTACGTCCAGGAGAAGTATGGCCGCGATCAGGTCGCGCAGATCATCACCTTCGGAAAGCTGAAGGCGCGGGCGGTGCTCAAGGACACCGGCCGCGTCCTCCAGATGAGCTACGGCCAGGTCGATCGCCTCGCCAAGCTCGTCCCCAACCACCCGACCGACCCGTGGACGCTCGAACGCGCGCTGAACGGCGTTCCCGAGCTCGCGCGCGAATACGCCAACGACAATCAGGTCCGCCGCCTGCTCGACCTCGCCCGCCAGCTCGAAGGACTGCCGCGGCACAGCTCCACCCATGCCGCCGGCGTGGTGATCGGCGACCGGCCTCTCGCCCAGCTCGTTCCGCTCTATCGCGACCCGCGCTCGGACATGCCCGTCACCCAGTTCGACATGAAATATGTCGAGGGTGCGGGGCTGGTGAAGTTCGACTTCCTCGGCCTCAAGACGCTGTCGGTCCTGCAAAAGGCGGTGCAGCTGCTCGCCAAGCGCGGCGTCCACGTCCAGCTCGACGCGCTCGCCTGGGACGATCCGGAGGTCTACCGCCTGCTCCAGCGCGGCGACACGGTGGGCGTGTTCCAGCTCGAATCCGAAGGGATGCGCCGCACCCTGTCGGCGGTGCGCCCGACCAACTTCGGCGACATCATCGCGCTGGTCTCGCTCTACCGCCCCGGCCCGATGGACAACATCCCCAGCTTCGGCCGCCGCAAGCAGGGCACCGAGACGATCGAGTACCCGCATCCGCTGCTCGAAGGCATCCTTTCCGAAACCTACGGCATCTTCGTTTACCAGGAACAGGTGATGCAGGCCGCGCAGGTCCTGGCCGGCTATTCGCTCGGCGGCGCCGACCTGCTGCGCCGCGCGATGGGCAAGAAGATCAAGGCGGAGATGGACGCCCAGCGCCAGACCTTTGTCGACGGCTGCCTCCAGGCGAACGGCATCGCCAAGGGCAAGGCCAACGAGCTGTTCGACCTGATCGACAAGTTCGCCGGCTACGGGTTCAACAAGAGCCACGCCGCCGCCTATGCGCTGCTCGCCTATCAGACCGCGTGGCTCAAGGCGCACCATCCGCACGAATTCTTCGCGGCGTCGATGTGCTACGACATGGCGCTGACCGACAAGCTCGCGATCTTCTGTGACGATGCCCGCCGCCTCGGCGTCCGGCTGCTTCCCCCGTGCATCAATGCCAGCGGCGCCGAGTTCGATGTGGAGGTCGTTCGCGCCCCCACGGAGGCGGAGCCCCAGTCCGTGCTCCCGCCTGCCCAACAGTCGGATCTCGCCGTCCGCTACGCGCTCGCCGCGCTCAAGTCGGTGGGCGAGGGCGCGATGGACAAGCTCGTCGCCGAACGCACCGCCGCCGGCCCGTTCAGGTCGCTCGACGACCTCGCCCACCGCGTCGACCCGCGCCTCCTCAACAAGCGCCAGCTCGAGACGCTCAGCGCCGCAGGCGGGTTCGACGGGCTGGAGCCCAACCGCGCCGCCGTCCACGCCGCCGCCGAAACCGTGCTTGCGGTCGCCGCCAGCGCGCACGACCAGCGGACCAGCGGGCAGGGCGGGCTGTTCGGGATGGCCGACACCGCGGGCGAATCGGTCCGCCTGCCCCGCGACGCCCGCTGGAGCCTTGCCGAGCGGATGGAACAGGAAAAGGAGGCGTTCGGCTTCTTCTTCTCCGCCCACCCGGTCGATCGCCATGCCCAGCTCGCCCGGATGCATGGCGCGCGCCAGTTCACCGCGCTCGGCGCGCTGCCGATCCCCGACGATGGCACCCGCGTCGGCGCGACCATGGCGGTGCTGGTCGAGGATGCGCGCTGGCGCACCTCGCAACGCGGCAAGCGTTTCATGATGGCGCAGCTGTCCGATGCCAGCGGCCAGTTCACCGCCACCTGTTTCGACGATGCGGTCGCCAAGGACCTGGAGGATGCCGCCCGCGTCGCCGCCTGCGCGCTCGCCACCGTCGAGCTCGACCGCCGACCGGGCGAGGACACGCCCCGCGTCTCGATCAAGCGCCTCCAGCCGTTCGAGGGCCTGGCTAGCAACGCCCGCTTCGTCGCGCGGATCACCATCGACCACGCGGCCGCCTTTGCCGCGCTCGCCGACCTCCTTGCACCCCGTCGCGGCGCCCGTGGCGAGGTCCGGGTCGACGCCCGGCTCGACACCGGCCCGGTCATTCTGCTGCTCGGTCGCGACTTCCTTCTCGACCCCGAGCTCGCCGAGGCGATCGAGGCGATCCCCGGCGTCGCCGCGGTCGACCTGGGCATGAGCGAGACCCGCCTGCAACTGGTCGGCTGACCGCCACCGCGCTTTCCCGTCGAGGACAGGCGTGGGTCGCCGCAGCGGGCGCAACACTTCCTCACACCCCGCGCTTGCCCGGGCCCGCTCCGGCCCTATCATCCCGCGCAAGGGCGAAGGCCCGCGGCAAAGGAGAGGGCGGATGCACGACACCATGCAGGATTTCGAACTGCGCGTGCCCCGCCTGCTCGACCATGCCGCGCGCGAGCATGGCACGCGAGAGATCGTCACCCGCTGGGCCGACGGCAGCGAGACGCGCACCGGCTGGGCCGGGATCGCCCGCGATGCCCGCCGCTTCGCCGCCGCGCTCCGCCGCCTCGGGATACGCCCCGGCGATCGCGTCGCGACGCTGGCGATGAACCATGCCCATCACCTCGTCGCCTGGTACGGCGCGATCGGCGCCGGCTGCATCGTCCACACGATCAACCCGCGATTGTTCGACGATCAGCTCGCCTTCATCGTCAACGACGCCGCCGACCGGGTGCTGCTCTACGACCGCGCCTTCCAGCCCGTCGTCGATCGCCTGCGCGATCGCTGGCCGACGATCGAGCACTATCACGTCATGGACCCCGGCGACGAACCCGAGGGCCTCGCGCAGCTGATCGCGAACGAGCCCGAGGGCGAATGGCTCGAAGGGGCCGAGCGTGACCCGTGCATGCTCTGCTACACCAGTGGCACCACCGGCGATCCCAAGGGCGTCCTCTACACCCACCGCTCGACGGTGCTCCACGCGATGGCGGAGGTGCAGCCGGCGGTGTTCGGGCTCGAGATGCGCTCGGTCGTCCTGCCGGTCGTGCCGATGTTCCACGTCGCCGCCTGGGGGCTGCCCTTCGCCGCGCCGATGGTCGGGTGCAAGGTGGTGCTGTCCGCGGTCAACGACCCGGCGGTGCTGTGCGAACTGATGAACCGGGAACGAGTCACCCACTCCGCCGGTGTCCCCACCGTCTGGCTCGGCCTGTTCGGGCACATGGACGCGACCGGCGCGCGCCCGGAGCACCTCGAACTCGTCACCATCGGCGGATCGGCCGCGCCGCGCGCGATGATCGAGCGGATCACGGCAATGGGCATCCGCGTCAACCACGCCTGGGGCATGACCGAAACCTCGCCGATCGGTACCGCCGGCGGCCGCGGCCCCGACTGGGACCTGCTCGACCCCGACCAGCGCCTGCGCCAGGCCGCGATGCAGGGCCGGGTGCCCTTCGGCGTCGAACTCCGCATCGTCGACGACGCCGGCATCGAACAGCCCCGCGACGGCCTGTCCGCGGGCCGCCTCCAGTGCCGCGGGCCGTGGGTGGTCCGCCGCTATTTCGGCGCGGGGGAGGATGCCACCGACGCCGATGGCTGGTTCGACACCGGCGATGTCGCCCTGCTCCATCCCGATGGGACGATGCAGATCACCGATCGGGCCAAGGACGTCATCAAGTCGGGCGGCGAATGGATCAGCTCGGTCGCGCTCGAAAACGCCGCGGTCGGCCACCCCGCGGTGGCGGAGGCCGCCGCGATCGGCGTTCCCCACCCGCGCTGGGACGAACGCCCGCTGCTGCTGGTCGTCCGCAAGCCCGGCGCGAGCGTCGCGGAGGCGGAGATCGTCGCGCATCTCGCGACCCGCGTCGCGAAATGGTGGCTGCCCGACGCGATCCTGTTCGTCGACGCGCTGCCTCACACTGCGACCGGCAAGCTCCTCAAGACCGCCCTTCGCGCGCAATATCGCGACCTGCCGGCAACAGCCCCGTCCTGACCGGTCCGGCCCGGCCCGCCTCAGCGCTGGTCGCTGCCGGTCCCCGCCGCCGGGTCGTCCTCGTAACCGGTCGCGTGATTGCCATAGCCCGCACCCGATTCGACGCTGTCGTCGGTGCCCATCCGGTCCGCGGCCTCCTGCGAGCCCTCGCCGCCCGCGTCCTTGTCGGCATCCGCCGCGTCGTCCTGTCCGCCGCCCATCTGCGTATCCGTCATGCGTCGTCTCCTTGATCGCTCCCGAACGCACCGCCACCGCAGCCGATCCGCTCAGAACAGCTCGCCCTGCGCACTCGCCGGCGCCCGGAACAGGTCGCGACGCAGCACGATCCGCTCGCCGTTCAGCCCGTGCAGCCGGCACGCCCGCCGGAACCGCACCCGCAAAAGCTCCGCCCACGGCCCGCTTCCCTGCATCCGCGTGAAGAAGCCGGGATCGTTGTCGCGCCCTTCGCGGATCGACCTGATCGTCGCCATCACCTTGCCCGCGCGATCGGGGAAATGTTCGTCCAGCCACGCCCGGAACAGCGGCGCCACCTCGTGCGGCAACCGCACCGGGATGAAGAACGCCTGCCTGGCCCCGGCATCGGCCGCCGCCGCGATCAGCCGCTCGATCTCATGGTCGGTGATCGCCGGGATCACCGGCGCGATCGAGACATACACCGGCACCCCCGCATCGGCGAGCGCCCGCACCGCCTTCAGCCGCCGGGCCGGGGTCGGCGCGCGCGGCTCGATCGTGCTCGCGACCCTGGGATCGAGCGAGGTCACCGACATGCACACCGCCGCCAGCGACCGCGCCGCCATCGGGGCGAGCAGGTCCAGGTCGCGCACCACCCGGTCCGACTTGGTGGTGATCGTCAGCGGGTGGCCCGTCTCCGCCAGCACCTCGATCACCCCGCGCGTCACCCGCCACTCGCTCTCGATCGGCTGGTACGGGTCGGTGTTGGTCCCCAGCGCGATCGGCGCGACGATGTAGCCGGGCCGCGCCAGCTCCGCCCGCAGCAGCGCCGCCGCATCGGGCTTGGCGAACAGCCGGCTCTCGAAATCGAGCCCCGGCGACAGGTCGTGGAACGCATGGCTCGGCCGCGCGAAGCAATAGATGCAGCCATGCTCGCAGCCGCGATACGGGTTGATCGATCGGTCGAACGGCACGTCGGGCGACGCGTTGCGGCTGATGATCGTCCGCGGCCGCTCCACCGTCACCGTGGTCCGCAACCTGGGCGCGTCCCCGTCGATCCCCTCCCGCGCATCCAGCCAGTCGCCGTCCGCGACGACTTGCGGCAGAGCAAATCGGCCGCTCGCCGCATTGTGCGTGGCGCCACGGACAGGGCGGGAGGACATGGGTCAGGCTTGTCACAAAGCCCAGAACACAACAAGAACAATATTGCGACAGGAGTGTCAAACGATCCATCCATTTGGGATGCAATTGTCGACCGCCATGGTCGCGAAACGGCTCTCCCTTTGGCATCAAGGCGTCGGGCCGGCCTCATCCGATAACGACCGGTGGTCGGCTCAGGCCATTATCAAAGGGGGAGACACCATCTTGGCGATCACGTCGCACGCTCAACTCGACCAGGTGCGCAAGCAGTGCAGAAGCATGGTCACCAAACGGTCGATGGTGGCCGGCGCGACCTCGGCCATTCCGGGCGCGGTCGCCGGGGTCGCGGCCGATGTCGGCCTGCTGATGGAGATGCTGCCGCGCATCAACCGGGCGTTCGGCCTCGATCCCGAACAGATCGACCAACTGGACGAGCAGGTGCGCCAGCAGATCATGGTTCTGGCGGGCAATGCCGGCGCCCATTTCGTCGGCCGCGCCGTGACCAAGGAGCTGATCCTGGCCGTGCTGAAGCGGCTGGGCGTGCGCGCGACGGCAAAGGCTGCGGCAAGCTACGTTCCGTTCGTCGGCTCGGGAATCTCCGCAGTGCTCGGCTTTGGCATGATGAAGATCGTCGGCAACCAGCACATCGAGGAGTGCTACCGCATCGCCAGGGAGGTGCTCGATCCCGAAGCTGCTGTCGCCGTTCCAGCCTGACGGGTCCGCCCTACCGCTCCAGCAGTCGCGGCATCAGCTCCGCGAAGTTGCAGGGGCGGTGGCGGCTGTCGAGCTGGTCGCGCAGGATGCCGTTCCACGCGTCCTTCACCGCCCCGGTCGAACCCGGCAGCGCGAAGATGTACGTTCCCGCCGCGACGCAGGCGCAGGCGCGCGACTGGACGGTGGAGGTGCCGATCGTCTGGTAGCTCTGCCAGCGGAACAGCTCGCCGAACCCCGGGATCATCTTGGTCGCGACCCGCTCGACCGCCTCGGGGGTCACGTCGCGCCCGGTCACCCCGGTGCCGCCGGTGGTCAGGATACAGTCGACCGCATCGTCCGCCACGCCGTCGCGCAGCCAGGCGACGATCGCATCCTCGTCGTCGTGGATGATGTCCCGCCGCGCCAGGACGTGCCCCGCCTCGGTCAGCAGCGCCACCAGCGTGTCGCCCGACCGATCCTCGGCCGGCCCGCGCGTGTCCGATACGGTCAGCACGGCGATCCGCAGCGGCGCAAAGGCGCGGCTCTCGTCAATTGGCACCCGCGACGCCTCCGTCGGTGGTGGCCGCCACCGCCCGCTTCGGCGCGATCCGCACCGCGGCGGCACCCGGCAGGCCGGGAAAGCGCGGCCACATCCCCTGCGCCAGCGCCGACCGGCTCGCCGACGCCGCGCGCCCGCCCTGCGCCTCGTACATCCAGTAGTTGCGCAGCACGGTGGTGACGTAGCCGCGCGTCTCCCAATACGGGATGCTCTCGATATAGAGCAGCGGGTCGCCGCCGTCGCGGACCATGGCGTTCCACTCGCCCACCGGCCTGGGTCCGGCATTGTACGCCGCGATCACCTTGGGCAGCAGCCCGCCGGTCGAGCCCATGTCGCGCAGCCGCTCCAGATGGCGCTGGCCGATGTCCATGTTGGTCGCCGGGCTCGCCAGCTGCACCTTGTCGATGACGAGGCCGCGCTCGCGCCCGAAATCGGTGGCGGCGGCGGGCATGATCTGCATCAGGCCGTACGCGCCGGCCGGGCTCGTCACCTTGGCGCGGAACCCCGATTCCTCCAGCGTGTGGGCATAGACCAGCGCCTTGTCGACCCGCCATCCGCTCGCCGGGGTCCAGCTCGGGGTCGGGTAGCGCGCGGTCACGTCCGCGCGAATGCCGGCGGGGCAGTTGTGCGCCAGCCACACCGCGGTCGCGGGCAGGTCCAGCGTCTCGGCGAGGCGGACCAAGCTGCCGAACTCGGCCGGGCTGCCGATCCGCGCCTGCTGGCGCACCACCTCGTCCGCCCAGTCGGTTTCGCCCAGCTCGACCAGCGCGGCGGCGACGCGGACGTTGGGGCGGGCGTCGAGCGCGCGCCAGTCCGCCTGCACCAGCCCCGCGGGCTTCACCCGCTCGCGGATGCCCAGCGCCTGGCGGGCGAGCTGACCGTAGAAGCTTTCGGAGAACTGCGCCGCCGATTTCAGCCGCGCCTCGATCCGGTCGGGCCGCGCGCACATCATGTCCGCGCGCGCCGCCCAGTACAGCGCCGCCGCGCGCAGGTCGGCATCGGCGGCGCGGCCTGCGACCCCCTCGAACCCCGTGCCCGACGCGGTGCAGTCCCCCGCGCGCCACGCCGACAGCGCCGCCATCCACCGGCCCTGTACCGCCCAGTCGCTGAAACCGTCCGCCGCCTTGCCCGCGAGCCGGCGGGTCGCCGCATCGTCGCCCGATAGATAGTACATCCAGGCGACCTTGGCCTGCCATTCGGTCAGCGCCTCGGGGCTCAGCCCCTGCGTCGCGTCGAGCAGCGCCTCCGCGCCCACCCCATCGTCCGCCTTGACGAACGGCTGCATGGTGATCGCCAGGTCCGCCGCGACCAGATCGGCCTTGCTGCTCCTCGCCCGCACCCGTCGCGGCGCCCCGTCCTGCCACACCAGCCGCTGCGGGACGGGCAGCGGCGGCAGTTCCAGGACGCCGCGCGCCCGCGCCAGCCGCGCGACCTCGGCCGCCTGGGGCAGTTCGGGCGCCTCGGTCAGCAGCGCGACCAGCGGCTCCGCCTCGACCCTGGGCGATCCCTTGGCGGTATACAGCCGCGCCCGCGCAAAGGCATGGAGCGGCCCCGGCTTCATCCCGTCCAGCGCCAGCTGCGCGTCGGTCCAGCGGCTTTCGCGGATCGCGGCGAACACCGCGGCATAGCCTTCGCGCTGCCCGGCATCGAGCTGCGCCGGGACGCCGCGGGGCAGGGCGGCGGATCGGGTTTCCCCCGCCGCGCCCGGTTCGGCGGCGCTCGCCATTCCCCCGATCATCGCCAGCGCGACGCCCGCGCTCGCCAGCCGTCCGATCATTCCTCACCCATCCCGTTGACCAGCGCCTGCAAGTCCTTCCACGCCTCCGCCTTTGCCGCCGGACGTTCCAGCAGCAGGCGGGGGTGAAAGCTCGCAACGACCCCCGTTGTCCCACCCTTATGTTTTATCGGCCGTAAACCGTCGCGTGCCGCCATGACATTGGTCCCCAGCACGGCACGACTGGCCGCATCGCCCATTACCAGCAGCCGCCGGGGCGCGACCAGCGCGACGTGATGCAGCGCCAGCTCGCTCAGCCGCGCCTCGACCTCCGCCCCGATCCGTCCCGGCGGCGGCCGCCGCAGGCACACCGATGCGATGTGCACCGCCGCGCGCGACAGCCCGACCGCGGCCAGCATCCGTTCGAACAGCGCCCCCGCCGCGCCCTTGGTCAGCAGCCCCGCCGCGTCGTCGTCGCGCTCCGGGCAGTCGACCAGCACCATCACGTCCGCCCGCGCCGGCCCGCTCGCCTCGACGGACACGCCGCGCCACCCCGCTTCCGGTGCCTCCGCGCCGCGTCGCCAGCCCAGATAGGCCTCGTAATCGTCGGGCAGCCCGCCCGCCGCCGCGGCCGCCGGCTCGGCGGAAACGGGCAGCGCGGCCGGTCCGGCCAGCCAGTCGCGCGGCACCTCGTCGACCAGCATGTCGACACCAGCGTCGTGCCACCATTCCAGCGCACTCGCGATCGTCCGCGCCCAGTCGAGATTGCCGTCTGCCCCCACCCCTGGCCTTGTTGCCCCGGTTGACGCGGCGGTCAACTTGGTTGAACGCGAACGGGAGCTGAGATGTTGCCCGCCCGCGCCCGATCGAAGGGGGCGTATGGCGTCCGGAGGATGCGATGACGACACGCGAATCGATGCCCTATGACGTTGTGATCGTTGGCGCAGGGCCTGCCGGCCTGTCCGCCGCGATCCGCCTGAAGCAGCTCGCCGTGGAGGCCGGTTCAGAACTTTCGGTATGCGTTCTGGAAAAAGGGTCGGAGGTCGGCGCCCATATCCTGTCGGGGGCGGTGATCGATCCGCGCGGGATGGACGAACTGATCCCCGACTGGCGCGACACCGATTGTCCGCTGGCGCAGACGCCGGTGACCCAGAACCTCCACTGGGTGCTCACCGCCACCAGGAAGTTCAACCTGCCGCACCTGTGGACCCCGCCGTTCCTCCACAACAAGGGCACCTATACCGTCAGCCTCGCCAACCTGTGCCGCTGGCTGGCGGGCCGTGCGGAGGAACTGGGCGTCGAGATCTTTCCCGGTTTCGTCGCGGCCGAGATCCTGTTCGACGACGATGGCCGGGTAAAGGGCGTCGCCACCGGCGACATGGGGGTGGCGCGCGACGGCACCCACAAGCCCGACTGGCAGCCGGGGCTCGAGCTCCACGCCAAATACACCTTCTTCGCGGAGGGCGCGCGCGGCCATCTGACCAAGGAGGTGATCCGCCAGTTCGACCTCGCCCGCGATGCCCAGCCCCAGGTCTATGGCCTCGGCGTCAAGGAATTGTGGGACATCGCGCCCGACCGGCACGAGCCGGGCAAGGTCGTCCACACCCAGGGCTTTCCGCTCGGCGACGACGCCAATGGCGGCGGCTGGATCTACCATCAGGCGAACGGGCAGGTGAGCATCGGCTTCGTCACCTGGCTCGGCTACACCAACCCCTATATCTCGCCTTTCCACGAGATGCAGAAGTGGAAGACCCATCCCGCGATCGCCGAGCTGCTCGATGGCGGCAAGCGGGTCAGCTATGGCGCGCGGGTCATCAACGACGGCGGGCTCCAGTCCATCCCCAGGCTCGTCTTTCCCGGCGGCGCGCTGATCGGCTGTTCGGCGGGCTTCCTCAACGTCCCCCGGATCAAGGGGACGCACGGCGCGCAGAAGTCCGCGATGATGGCCGCCGAAGCCGCGTTCGCCGCGATCCAGGTGGGGCGCGAGGGCGACGAGCTGTCCGCCTATCCGCAGGCGTTCGAGGCGTCGTGGCTCCACAAGGAGCTGTCGGTGGTCCGCAACGTCGTGCCGCTGGTCAAGAAGTTCGGCGACTTCATGGGCTCGGGCCTGTCCGGCATCGCGATGTGGATGGAGCATTTCGGCCTCCGATGGCCCTTCACGATGAAGCACCATCCCGATCATGAAAGCCTGTGGCGCAAGGACCTCGTCCAGCCGCCGGTCTATCCCAAGCCCGACGGCGTCCTCACCTTCGACCGGTTGTCGAGCGTGTTCCTGTCGAACACCAATCACGAGGAGGATCAGCCCGTCCACCTCACGCTGCGCGACCCCGACATTCCCGTCGCGTACAACCTGCCGATGTACGACGGTCCCTCGCAACGCTACTGCCCCGCCGGCGTCTACGAGTTCGTCGGGGTCGAGGAAAACGACCCGAAGTTCGTCATCAACGCCCAGAACTGCGTCCACTGCAAGACCTGCGACATCAAGGACCCGTTGCAGAACATCAACTGGGTGGTGCCGGAGGGCGGCGGGGGCCCGAACTACCCGAATATGTAGCGCAGCGCGGCATGCGCCGTGCCGGCGCAAGACTCGCGCAAGCTCGGCCGGCGGGTCGCGCCAGCGAACCCGTCCGACGTCACGGCGTGGCTTAGCCACGACGCCCCTTCTTCAGCGGGCGCAGCCAAGGCGTAGCGCAGCAACGCCGCGGCGCCCCCTGCGCCCGCCCGGCCGACCTCGCCCGGGCGAGGATCGACGGCGTGGCTCCGCCACGACGCCCCTTCTTCCCCCGCCGCCACCCTCTGCCCACAGCACGCGGCATCCACTCCCAACCCCCGTTCGTGCTGAGCGAAGTCGAAGCACCTCCACCCACACCGCCCCCAACGACCCTCACCCGAACAGGCAAGCCCGACGCCCCGAACAGCCTTGACCCACGCCCCCGCTTCTTCTTCACCCAGACCTCGCCAAGCGGGACCCCGCCGATGCGGGGGTAGCGGAGATCATGACGTGACCATCACCGAACCCGCCCCCGCCAAGATCAACCTCGCCCTCCACGTCCGCCGCCGCCGTCCGGACGGCTATCACGACCTCGAAACCCTGTTCGCCTTCGCGACCGACGGCGACACGATCGCCATCGAACCGGCCCCCCACGACAGCTTCCACATCACCGGCCCCTTTGCGGCCGCTCTCGGTGTCCCCGCAAAGGCGGGGACCCAGTCCGGGCGCCCGCCTTCGCGGGACCACGACGGCGACGACAACCTCGTGACCCGCGCCCGCGACGCCTTCCGCGCCATCTTCCCCCTCCCGCCGCTCGCGATCACCCTCGACAAGCACCTTCCCATCGCGTCGGGCATCGGCGGCGGTTCGGCCGACGCCGCCGCCACGCTGCGCGCCCTTGCTCGGCTCCACGCGATTTCCCCCACCGACCCCCGCCTCGACGCGATTGCCCGCACGCTCGGCGCCGACGTCCCCGCCTGCCTCGGCGGCCGCACCACCTTCGGCACCGGCCGCGGCGACGACCTCCAGCCGCTGGAGGGCCTGCCCGGCACCCCGCTGCTCCTCGTCAACCCCGGCGTCGCGGTCTCCACCGCAGCGGTGTTCCAGGCCTGGGACGGCATCGACCGCGGCCCGATCGGCCGGGGCGACCTCCTCGCCCGCGCCAGGGCCGGCCGCAACGACCTCGAACCGCCCGCCCGCGCGCTCGCCCCCGCGATCGACGCCGTGCTTGCCCAGCTTGCCGCCGCCTCAGGGGTCCTGCTCGCGCGCATGTCCGGCTCGGGCGCGACCTGTTTCGCGCTGTTCGCCGACGCGGCCGACCGGGACCACGCCCGAACCACCGCCAAGGCGCGCCGTTGGTGGACCCTCGCCACCACCCTGGCATGAGGAAACTATCCCCGTTCCACCCTTGTTCTGGCGGAACGGAACGCGTACATGGTGGCTGACGCGTTGCTCCACCGGCGCGCTTGCTCTAGCGATGGACACACCCAATGGCCGCCAAACTTCAGGTGATCGACTCCGTGGCAACCGCGAACACAGACCGGCAAAAGGCGCTGGACGCCGCCCTCGCGCAGATCGACCGCGCGTTCGGCAAGGGCTCGGCGATGAAGCTCGGGCAGAAGGAGGCGATGCAGGTCGAAGCGATCTCGACCGGATCGCTCGGCCTCGACATCGCGCTGGGCGTCGGCGGCCTCCCCCGCGGCCGGGTGATCGAGGTCTACGGCCCCGAATCGTCGGGCAAGACCACGCTGGCGCTCCACGTCATCGCGGAGGCGCAGAAGAACGGCGGCACCGCCGCGTTCGTCGACGCCGAACACGCGCTCGATCCCGTCTACGCCAAGAAGCTCGGGGTCGACATCGAGAACCTGATCGTGTCGCAGCCCGACACCGGCGAACAGGCGCTCGAGATCGTCGACACCCTGGTCCGCTCGAACGCGATCGACGTGCTGGTGGTCGACTCGGTCGCCGCACTCGTGCCGCGCGCGGAGATTGAGGGCGAGATGGGCGACAGCCATGTCGGCCTTCAGGCGCGCCTGATGTCGCAGTCCCTGCGCAAGCTGACCGGCTCGATCAGTCGATCGCGCTGCATGGTGATCTTCATCAACCAGCTGCGCATGAAGATCGGCGTGATGTACGGCAATCCGGAAACCACTACCGGCGGCAACGCGCTCAAATTCTACGCGTCCGTGCGCCTCGACATCCGCCGCACCGGCCAGATCAAGGACCGCGAGGACATCGTCGGCAACGCGACCCGGGTAAAGGTGGTCAAGAACAAGGTCGCTCCCCCGTTCAAGCAGGTCGAGTTCGACATCATGTACGGCGAGGGCATCTCCAAGATCGGCGAGATCCTCGACCTGGGCGTCAAGGCCGGGCTGGTCGAGAAGTCGGGCAGCTGGTTCTCCTACGACTCCGTCCGCATCGGCCAGGGGCGCGAGAACGCCAAGACCTATCTGCGCGAGAATCCGGAAATGGCCGACCGCCTGGAACGCGCCATCCGCCAGCGCACCGACAAGGTCGCCGATGAACTGATGGTCGGCCCCGGCGAGGACGACGACATCTGACCGGCCCCGCGCCCACCTGCAAAGGCCCGCGCACCCGGCGGGCCTTTTCGCGTCCAGCGCTCGCGACGGGAAAACAGGGCGCAGGCCGTGACCTTTACTGACCTTTCAGCCGCGACGTGTCCGTTCGGCCCGGACCCGTCGAACCCCGGTGGTCGCCGCTCCCGCCCGATGGGCACCCATCCGCCGGTCGCGGCTGTTCGGGATTGCTTCCCCCGATGACCGCCGCGGCGGACTGGCAGGCCCGCGTCGGCGATGTCTGGGCGGCGGAGTGGCGTCGCACCGACCGCAGCCTTTCCGACCTGTCCCGCCACCTCGACGCCGCGATTCTTGCGGCGGCACCGCCGGAGCGGGCTATCGCCTTCGATGTCGGCTGCGGGGCAGGGGCCACCAGCCTCGCGCTCGCCACCGCGCGTCCCGACCTCGCGATCGTCGGGCTCGATCTGTCGCCCGCCCTGCTGGATGTGGCGCAGCGACGCACGCCGGCCAGCGGCGTCCGCTTCGTCCGGGCGGACGCCGAACGCGACGACCTCCGCCGCTTCGGCCGCCCCGACCTTCTCGTCTCGCGACACGGCGTGATGTTCTTCGCCGATCCGGTCGCCGCCTTCGCCCGGTTGCACGCGCTCGCCGCGTCCGGCGCCCGGCTCGTCTTCAGCTGCTTCGCCGAACGCGTCCGCAACGCGATCGCGTACGACCTGCCGCGCGCGGTCCTCGACCACGTGCCCGCCGATCCGCCCAACTACCGGCCCGGTCCGTTCGGCTTCGGGGACGCCGGCCTCGTCACGCGGGTGCTCGCCGCGGCGGGGTGGCACGGCGCCGAGTCCCGCCGCGTCCGCTTCGACTATCTGGTGGGGGAAGGGCCCGATCCGGTCGCCGATGCGACGGACTTCCTCCGGCGCATCGGTCCCCTCGCCGCGCCGCTCGCCGCGCAGACCGAGCGCGTGCCGCTTCTCGCCGCCGCGCTGGAGCGCTACCGTGCCGGCAACCGCGTCGCCCTGCCTGCCGAGGCATGGCTGTGGCACGCACGAACAGGGGAGGCCGCATGATTACCGTCCACCATCTCGAAAACTCGCGCTCGCAGCGCATCTTGTGGCTGCTCGAGGAACTCGGCCTCGCCTATGAGGTCCGCCGCTACGAGCGGAACAAGGCGACCATGCTCGCTCCGCCCGAACTGAAGCGCATCCACCCGCTCGGCAAGTCGCCCGTCATCGACGATGACGGCCTGGTCGTCGCGGAAACGGGCGCGATCGTCGAGTATCTCGTCACCCGCGCCGACGGTCGCCTCGGGCCACCCGCGAACCGCGACGACGCGCTCGCCTGGCGCTTCTGGCTCCATTATGCCGAAGGCTCGATGATGCCGCCGCTGTTCGCGATGCTGGTCGCCGGCCGCATCCCGCTGTTCGGCCGCCGGGTGCTCCAGCGGTTGCAGCCGATGATGGACACCCATCTCGACTATATCGAATCGGTGCTCGCGAGCCGCCGCTGGTTCGCCGGCAGCGAACTCACCGCCGCCGACATCGCCATGAGCTTCCCGCTCGAGGCCGCCCGCGCCCGCGCCGGGCTCGACGGCCGCCGTCCGGCGACGATCGCCTGGCTCGACGCGATCCACGCGCGCCCTGCCTATCGGGCCGCGCTGGCGAAGGGCGGGCCCTACGCCTACGCCTGAGGGTCGCGGCTCCCGATCGCGTCGAAGCTGGTCTCCGCCACCGCTGGCCCGTGCCCGCTCGGCGCGGCCGGCCTCGACACCTCGGGCGTCTCGCGCGGGTCGAGCCCGCCCTCCCATTTCGCCACCACCGACGCCGCCACCGCGTTGCCGATCACGTTGGTCGCCGACCGCCCCATGTCGAGGAAGTGGTCCACCGCCAGGATCAGCAGCAGCCCCGCCTCCGGGATCTTGAACAGCGACAGCGTCGCCGCGATCACCACCAGCGACGCCCGCGGCACCCCCGCGATCCCCTTGGACGTCACCATCAGCACCAGCAGCATCGTCACCTGCTCGCCCAGCGACAGGTCGATGCCATAGGCCTGCGCGATGAACAGCGACGCGAACGTCATGTACATCATCGACCCGTCCAGGTTGAACGAATACCCCAGCGGCAGCACGAAGCTCGCGATCCGCGGCGGCACCCCGAACCGGTCCAGCGCTTCCAGCGTCCGCGGATAGGCCGCTTCCGACGACGCCGCGGAAAAGGCGATGATCAGCGGGTCGCGAATGTACCGCACCAGGAACCGCGTCCGCTGCCCCAACAGTGCGAACGCGATCCCGATCAGCAGCAGCCACAGGATGACCAGCCCCAGATAGAAGCTCAGCATGAAATAGCCGAGGTCGCCCAGAACGCCGGGTCCCCGTTCGGTCAGCGTCGAGGCGACCGCCGCGAAGACCGCGAGCGGCGCGACCCGCATGACGTAGTTGGTGATCTGGAGCATCACCGCGACCAGCCCCTCGGTCGCGCGGACCAGCGGCGCCGCCTTTTCGCCCACCGCGGTGATCGCGACGCCGACGAAGACGGAGAACACCACGATCTGGAGGATCTCGTTGGTCGACATCGCCTCGATCATCGAGGCGGGCACGATGTGGCTGACGAAGTCCTTGAGGTTGAACGCGGTCCGCGCCACCCCGCTCGACTCGGTCACGGGCGGCAGCGGCAGGTCGAGCCCGACCCCCGGCTGGAGCAGGTTGACGAGCAGCAGCCCCAGCGTCAGCGACAGGAGGCTCGCGCACACGAACCACAACAGGCTCTTCAGCCCGACCCGCCCCAGCGTCGCGGTATCGCCCATGTGCGCGATCCCGACCACCAGGGTCGAGAACACCAGAGGCGCGATGATCATCTTGATCAGCCGCAGGAACAACGTCGTGACGATCGAGAAATAGCCGGCGATGGTCGTCAGCCGATCGGCGGTCGCCGGCGTCCCGTCATCGATCGCGGCGTTGATCGCCCAGCCGACCGCCAGCCCCGCGACCAGCCCCACCATGATCCAGAACGTCAGCCGCTTGGCCATCCCACACTCCCGTTGACGCCGCCACGGAAGGGGATTGTGGCGGCCGGGTCAAGCGCCGTATCGCGTGGGCGCATGACGCCGACCCGCCGCCAGCTCCTTGCCGCCGCCGCGGCCGTCCCCCTCGCCAACGTCGCGGGCGTGCTTCGTGCCGCCGAGCCGGACCTGTCGGATCTGACCGATCTCACCACGGCCGCCCGCCCGATCGACGCCGCCGAACGCGCCCGCCGCCTCGCCCGTGCGCAGGCGCTGATGCGCGCCAACGGCATCGGCGCGGTGCTGGTCGAGCCGGGATCGTCGCTGGTCTATTTCACCGGCGTCCGCTGGGGCCGCTCCGAACGCCTCACCGCCGCGATCCTGCCGGTCGAGGGCGAACCGTGCATCGTCACTCCCTTCTTCGAGGAGCCCTCGGTCCGCCAGAGCCTCGCCGTCCCCGCCGAGGTCCGCGTCTGGCAGGAGGACGAGGACCCGCTTGCCGTCGTCGCGGGTGCCCTGCGCGACCGCCGCCTTGCCGCCCGCCCGATCGGGATTGAGGAAAGCGTGCGCTACTTCGCGGTGGAGGGCTTGATGGCTGCGCTGCCCCGCGCCCGCGTCGTCAGCGCCAACCCGGTCGTGCGCGGCTGCCGCATGGTCAAGACCCCGGCCGAGATCGCGCTGATGCAGCTCGCCACCGACGTCACGGTCGCCGCCTATCGCTGGACGCATCCACGCGTCGAGGCGGGAATGACCGGCGCCGAGATCGGCGCACTGATGAACGCCGCCACCCGGAAACTCGGCGGTACGCCCGAGTTCGCGCTCGCCCTGATCGGCCCCGCCGCCGCGCTTCCCCATGGCAGCCGCGAAGTGATCCGCGTCGCCGATGGCCAGGTCGTCCTGATGGACTGTGGCTGCACGGTCCAGGGCTACCAGTCCGACGTCTCGCGCACGTGGGTCCACGGGTCCGCCACCGCCGAACAGCGCCGGGTCTGGGACACGGTGGCCAAGGGCCAGCAGCTCGCCTTCCGCACCGCCCGCCTCGGCACCCCCGCCGGCGCGGTCGACGATGCGGTGCGCCGCTTCTACCAGAGCCGCGGTTTCGGCCCCGGCTACCGCCTGCCCGGTCTATCCCACCGCACCGGCCATGGCATCGGACTGGACGGGCACGAGCCGGTCAACCTCGTCCATGGTGAGGCGACCCCGCTGGCCGCGGGCATGTGCTTCTCCGACGAACCCGGCCTCTACCTGCCCGGCCGCTTCGGCGTTCGGCTGGAGGACTGCTTCCACATGACCGCGGCCGGCCCGCAATGGTTCAGCGAACCGCCGCGCGCGATCGACCGGCCGGTCTGATCGCGCTGTCCTACATGCGATCGCGGCATTAGGGTCGCGGCATGACCGCCCGCCCGGCCACCGTCCGTCCGCTTGCCGCAACGCAAGTGGAGGCCGCGCGAAAAAACGCGGATGCCGGCGCCTTCGGTAACTTCGCCCTCCGGCCCGCAGCACAGCAGCGCGCTTCACACGCCGCGCGCGCTCGCCTAAGCCGACAGCCATGACCTCGACCAACGACATCCGCCGCGGTTTCCTCGACTATTTTGCCGCCGCCGGCCACCAACGCGTGCCCTCGGCGCCGCTGGTCCCGCAGAACGACCCGACGCTGATGTTCGTCAACGCCGGCATGGTGCCGTTCAAGAACGTCTTCACCGGTCTGGAAACGCGTCCCTATTCGACCGCGACCTCGTCGCAGAAGTGCGTCCGCGCCGGCGGCAAGCACAACGACCTCGACAATGTCGGCTACACCGCGCGCCACCACACCTTTTTCGAGATGCTCGGCAACTTCTCGTTCGGCGACTATTTCAAGGAACAGGCGATCACCCATGCCTGGACCCTGCTGACGCGCGAATGGGGCATCCCCGCCGACCGGCTCACCGCCACGGTGTACCACACCGACGACGAGGCGTTCGCGCTGTGGCGGAAGATCGCGGGGCTACCCGACCACCGCATCATCCGCATCCCCACCAAGGACAATTTCTGGACGATGGGGGACAGCGGCCCGTGCGGCCCCTGTTCCGAGATCTTCTACGACCATGGCGACCACATCCCCGGCGGCCCGCCGGGCAGCCCGGACGAGGATGGCGACCGCTTTGTCGAGATCTGGAACCTCGTCTTCATGCAGTATGAGCAGGAGGCGAATGCGATCACCGGCGAGCTGCCCAGGCCGTCGATCGATACCGGCATGGGGCTCGAACGCATCGCCGCGGTGCTCCAGGGCGTCCACGACAACTACGATACCGACACGTTCAGGGCGCTGATCGCCGCCTCGTCCGAACTGACCCATGTCGCCGCCGATGGCGAGATGAAGGCGTCGCATCGCGTCATCGCCGACCATCTCCGCTCCGCCGGCTTCCTCGTCGCGGACGGGGTTCTCCCCGCCAACGAGGGGCGCGGCTATGTCCTGCGCCGCATCATGCGTCGCGCGATGCGCCACGCCCATCTGCTCGGGGCGAAGGACCCGCTGATGTACCGCCTCGTCCCCGCGCTGGTCGCGGAAATGGGTGCGGCCTATCCCGAGCTCGTCCGGGCGCAGCCGTTGATCGAGGCGACGTTGCGCCAGGAGGAAACCCGTTTCCGCCAGACGCTCGACCGCGGTCTGCGACTGCTCGACGAGGCCACCGCCGGACTGGGGCAGGGGGGCACGCTGTCCGGCGAGACCGCCTTCCGCCTCTACGACACCTATGGCTTCCCCTATGACCTGACCGAGGATGCGTTGCGCGCCCAGGGTCACACCGTCGACCGCGCCGGCTTCGACACCGCGATGGCCGAACAGAAGCGTGCCGCCCGCGCCGCGTGGAAGGGCTCGGGCGCGAAGGCGTCGGACGACCTGTGGTTCGACATCGTCGAGGCGACCGGCGCGACCGAGTTCACCGGCTATGCCAATGAAGTCGGCGAGGCGGAGGTGCTCGCGCTGGTCGTCGACGGTGCGCGGGTCGATGCCGCCGGTGCCGGCGACACGGTCGCGATCGTCGTCAACCAGACGCCTTTCTACGCCGAATCCGGCGGACAGGTCGGTGACACCGGTATTGCCAGCAACGACAACGGTTTGCGCGCGGTGATTACCGACACATCCAAGCAGCTCGGCCGGCTCTGGCTTCACCACGCGACCGTCGAGGCGGGCGAGATCAAGGTCGGCGATCCCGTCCGGCTGTCGATCGACCTCGGGCGCCGCGCCTCGATCCGCGCCAATCATTCGGCGACCCATCTGCTGCACGAGGCGCTGCGCCAGCGCCTCGGCGGTCACGTCGCGCAGAAAGGATCACTGGTCGCCGCCGAACGGCTCCGTTTCGACTTCTCGCAGCCGGTGGCGCTCTCGCCCGCCGACATCGCCGAGGTGGAGGCACGGGTGAACGCGCAGGTACGCGGCAACGGCGTCGTCACCACCCGGCTGATGACTCCCGACGAGGCGATCGCCGAAGGTGCGATGGCGCTGTTCGGCGAGAAATATGGCGACGAGGTCCGCGTCGTCGGCATGGGCGAGGATGCCGACGGCACCTACAGCCTCGAACTGTGCGGCGGCACCCATGTGTCGGCGCTGGGTGAGATCGGCCTCGTCAAGGTGATCGGCGAAGGGGCCGTGTCCTCGGGCGTCCGCCGGGTCGAGGCACTGACCGGGGAAGCCGCCCGGGCCTGGCTCACCGCCCGCGACGAGAAGCTGCGCGAGGCCGCCGCAACGCTCAAGGCCGCGCCCGACGAAGTTCCCGCCCGTGTCGCGCTGCTGGTGGAGGATCGCCGCCGCCTCGAACGCGAACTCGCCGACGCCAGGCGCGCGCTCGCCCTGCATGGAGCGGCCGGTGGCGGGCAGGGGGGTGCTGCCGGTCCCGAGCAGGTCGGCGGAGTCGGCTTCGTCGGTCAGGTGCTCGACGGCTTCGATGCCAAGGGGCTGCGCGGTGCGGTCGACGAGGCCAAGCAGCGCCTGGGCTCCGGCATCGCGGCGCTGGTCGCGGTCAATGACGGTCGCGCCTCGGTCGCGGTCGGGGTCACCGCCGACCTCGCCGGGCGTTTCAACGCCGTGGAGCTGCTGCGCCGCGCGGTGTCCGCCTTGGGCGGGCAGGGCGGGGGCGGGCGTCCCGACATGGCACAAGGCGGCGGCCCGGACGGCAGCAAGGCGGGCGAGGCGCTCGCCGCCATCCGCCAATTGGTTGATGAATCAGCGGTTCCGGCGGTCTAGGCTGTCCTGATGGATCGATCGCCGGGCGGGAGAATGGGGTGACTGGCTGGCGGATCGGCATGGCGGCGGCGCTCGGCACCGCGCTGGCGTGGGCTGCGCCGGCGGCCGCGCAGACCCCGCGCGAGCTGATCTTCCAGTCGGCGTTCGGCGCACAGAACCAGGCCACGGCACTGGAACGGGTTCGCCGTGCCCTGGCGGTTGCATCGGCGGCCAGCCAGCGCGACCCCGCCAACGAGGAGGCGGCGGTGATCGCCGCCGCCGCGCAGGGCTATGTCGCCAAGCTGACCGGCAGCCGTTCGGAAGCGCTCAAGGCCCGGCGACAGTTCGACGCCGCCGCCACCCGCTTCCCCCGCAACGCCGAAGCCCAGCTCGGCATCGGCGCCTGGCATCTGGCGGTGGTCAACCGGGTCGGCCGACTGCTCGGCGCGGTGGTGGGCGCAAGCAAGGGCCGGGGCTTGGCCGGCCTATCCCGCGCCGTCGCCCTCGGGCGGGATCGGGCGTTCGCCCCCGGCGTCGCGGGCATGATGCTGGTCGAAGCCGATCCCGCCGATGCGCAGGGCCGCGCCTGGCTCGAACAGGCTGTGCGCGCCGATGCCCCCACCGTGCCCGACCGCATCATCCAGCGCGCCGCCGCACAGGTCGCCGCCCTGCTCCGCGCCGGCAACGGTCAGGCCGCGCAGGCACTGGCCGACCGCTCGCTCCCGTTCGGCTGGTTCCAGCCCGGGCGCTAGACTTCACCCAGCCGCCGCACCCGCCGGATGCGCGGCTCGCGCTCCAGCGCCGCCTCGCGCCTGATCGACTGGCGCAGCTCGTCGCGCTTCTCGTGGATCGATGCGATCACCGGCCCCATCGCGACGCCAAGGTCGACCAGCACCGTCTCCGACAGCTGAAGCGAGCTTTCCAGCGTCTCGGGAACGGCATCGGTGACCCCCGCCTTGTACAGCTCGGCGGCGTGGCGCGGATCGCGGGCACGCGCCACGATCACCAGCTCGGGCGCCGCCTGCCGCATCCGGCGCGCCAGCCGCACGGTGAGCACCGGATCGTCCATCGTCAGGATCAGCGCACGCGCACGCGCCAGGTCGAGCCGATCGACCAGTTCGCCGCGCGACACGTCCCCGAAGACCACCGGATAGCCCTGCTCGCGTGCGTCCGCCACCGCGTCGATGTCCGCTTCCACCGCCAGGAACGGCTGGTCGTGCACCGCCAGCATGTCGGCCACCATCCGCCCGACCCGGCCAAAGCCGATCAGCACCACCCGCGCGCCATCGCCGTCCGCCGGATCCGGCATCGGCGGCTCGGCCCGCACTTCCATCCGCCGGGCGATCGCGCGTCCACCCTTGGCGAGAAGGGGCGTGATGGTCAGCCCGATCGCGGTCACCGTCTGCCAGAAGGCAGCGGTCGACGGCTGGATCAGTTGCGCCTGCGCGGCGGTGGCCAGCACGATCAGCGTCGTTTCGGACGGGCTGCCCATCAGCAGCCCCGTTTCCACGGCGACGCCGCGCCGGGTGTTGCCGACCCGCAGCATCAGGAACGTGACCAGCGTCTTCACCGCCACCACCCCGACTACCGCCGCGAGCAGGGCCGGCCAGTTGGCGCCGATCAGCCTGAGATCCAGGCTCATGCCGACGGTGATCAGGAATACACCCAGCGCCAGTCCCTTGAAGGGCGCGGTGATGATCTCGACCTCGTGATGGTACTCGGTCTCCGCGATCAGCAGCCCAGCGAGCAGCGCGCCGACGATCGGCGACAGGCCCGCCGCGGTCGTCGCGACCGAAGCGACGATCACCACCAGCAGCGACGCGGCCAGGAACAGTTCGGGACTCTTGGTCCGCGCCGCCTGCGCGAACAGCCGTGGCAGCACGATCCGGCCGCCCAAATACATCACCACCACCGTTGCCGCTCCACGCAGCGCCACGCCGGCGATGCCCCAGCCCGCACTCCCCGCACTGGGTGCCATCGCGCCCAAGGCGAAGATGATCGGCACCAGCGCCAGGTCCTCGAACAGCAGCATCGCGAATGCACCGCGCCCGACCGGACTGGTCGTTCCGACCAGCGGCAGCACCAGCGCGGTCGACGACAGCGCCAGCGCCAGCCCCAACCCGGCCGACCCCGCCCATGGCTGGCCAAGGACATGGAGCGCGACTCCGATCAGCGTGGCAGACGCGAGAAGCTCCCCCGCACCCAGGCCGAACACGGCACGCCGCAGCGACCACAGCCGGCGAAACGACAACTCCAGCCCGATCGAAAACAACAGCAGCACGATGCCGAACTCGGCAAAGGGGTCGATCGACTCCCGATCGGTGATGGTGATGTGGTAAAGCCAAGGCACTCGATCGACCAGCTGACCCAGCCCGCTCGGCCCCACCAGCGCGCCGACCAGGATGAAGCCGATCACCGGACTGATCCGGAACCGCGCGAACGCCGGAATGACGATCCCGGCCGCGCCAAGTATCACCAAGGAGTCGCTGAAAGTGGCGGAATGGATCGGTAGCGGCATCGGCGCATTGTTAGGGAGGGGTGACCGATTGCGCCACCGCCGATCTTGCACTCACGAGGAGACGATGTGCCGCATGCCACGCCACTGATCGCCACGATCGTTGCCGGACTGGTGATCGCCTTTGCCTTCGCAATGGTCGCCCAGCGACTGCGGGTACCGGTGCTGATCGGATATCTACTCGCGGGTGTCGTCGTGGGGCCGTTCACCCCCGGGTACGTTGCCGATCAGAGTCTTGCCAACGAGCTGGCGGAGTTGGGGATCATCCTGCTCATGTTCGGCGTCGGCCTGCATTTCTCGCTACGCGATCTGCTCGCGGTGCGACGGGTCGCCATCCCCGGCGCGGTTGTCCAGATCGGCTGCGCAGTGCTGCTCGGCATGGCGCTGGCGCAGTGGTTCGGATGGTCGCTGCTCTCCGCCTTCGTCTTTGGCCTTGCCCTGTCGGTTGCGAGTACGGTGGTGCTGCTGCGCGCGTTGCAGGAGCGGCGACTGGTGGACAGCGACAAGGGCCGGATCGCGATCGGCTGGCTGATCGTCGAGGACTTGGCGATGGTCATGGCGCTTGTGCTGCTGCCCGTTCTGGCGGCCAACGGCAACGATGCAGGAGCGCTGGGCAAGGCGCTGGCAATTACGGTGCTCAAGGTCGTCGCCTTTGCCGCGTTGATGTTGGTCGTCGGTCGGCGCTTCGTACCGTGGCTGCTTCATATCGTGGCGCAATCGGGGTCGCGGGAGTTGTTCCGACTGGCGGTGCTCGCGATCGCGCTCGGCGTCGCATTCGGGGCGGCGATGCTGTTCGGCGTGTCGTTCGCGCTGGGTGCCTTCTTCGCCGGCATGATCCTGGCCGAAACGCCACTTAGTCAGCGGGCGGCGGAGGAGACGCTGCCGCTACGCGATGCTTTCGCAGTGTTGTTCTTCGTATCGGTCGGCATGTTGTTCAACCCGACCATTCTCCTGACTCAAACGGGCCCGGTGCTTGCGACGCTGGCGATCATCATGATCGGCAAGTCGTTGGCGGCTTACGGCATCGTGCGCGCCTTTGGGCGCGACAACGCTACCGCGTTGACCATCTCGGCGAGCCTCGCGCAGATCGGCGAGTTCTCCTTCATCCTGGCGACGCTAGGTACCAACCTCGACATCCTGCCCGACGACGCCCGTGACCTGATCCTGGCGGGCGCGATCCTGTCGATCGTGCTCAACCCGCTGCTCTTTGCGGTGGTCGACAGGGCGGGACAGCGTGCGCAACAACGCGATGCCATGCCGATCGGCGGCGCACGCCCGCCGTCAGCGGCCGGACACGTCCTGCTCGTCGGATGTGGGCGGGTAGGGTCGCGTGTCGCCGCCGGTCTGCTCGAAATGGGCGAGCGGGTCACCGTGATCGAGACCGAAGAGCAGCGTGACAACCTGCCAAATCACGATCTCGCGACGGTGGTGCTCGGCAACGCCGCGCGCGCCGAGACGCTGGACCGTGCGGGGGTAGACGACGCACGCATGCTGTTCGTCGCCATCCCTGCCGGGTTCGAGGCGGCCCAGGTCGTGCAACAGGCACGACGCCGCAATCCCGAGCTCCACATCGTCGTCCGCACCCACGCCGATGCAGAAGGTGAGCACCTTCAGCGGCTGGGAGCCGACCACATCATCATGGGCGAACACGAGATCGCCCGCCGCATGATCGACGAGGCACTTGTGGGCGTGCACTGACGGTCGGCGAACCATCAGTGCACGGGCCGGCTCAACCCCAGTTGGCCATCTCGCTTTCCAGGTTGACGCGGACGGCCTCGAAGAACTGCTCCGTCGTCATCCAGGGCTGGTCCGGTCCGATCAGGATAGCGAGGTCCTTGGTCATCTGACCGCCCTCGACCGTTGCCACGCAGACACGCTCGAGCGTCTCGGCGAAGCGGGTGACATCGGGCGTATCGTCGAACTTGCCGCGATATTTTAGCCCACCCGTCCACGCGAAGATGGATGCGATCGGATTGGTCGAAGTCGCCTTGCCCTGCTGGTGCTGGCGATAGTGGCGGGTAACAGTGCCGTGCGCGGCCTCCGCTTCGATCGTCTTGCCATCCGGGGTCATCAGCACCGACGTCATCAGGCCCAGCGAGCCGAAGCCCTGCGCGACTTGGTCCGATTGGACGTCGCCGTCATAGTTCTTGCACGCCCATACAAATTCACCGTTCCACTTGAGTGCAGAGGCGACCATGTCGTCGATCAGGCGATGCTCGTAGACAATGCCGGCCGACTGGAAGACGTCTTTGAACTCGGCCGCGAACACCTCCTCGAAGATGTCTTTGAAGCGGCCGTCATAGGCCTTGAGGATCGTGTTCTTGGTCGATAGATACAGTGGCCATTTGCGCCCGAGCGAATAGTTCATGCTGGCACGGGCGAAGTCGCGGATCGACTCGTCGAGGTTGTACATACCCATGGCGACACCCGACGCAGGAAAGTCGAACACCTCGTGCTCGATGACCTCGCCGCTCTCGCCTTCCCACTTCATCGACAGCTTACCCTTGCCCGGGACCTTAAAGTCGGTCGCTTTGTACTGGTCGCCGAACGCGTGGCGGCCGACGACGATGGGGTGGGTCCAGCCGGGAATCAGCCGAGGGACGTTGCTCATCACGATCGGCTCGCGGAAGATCACGCCCCCCAGGATGTTGCGGATCGTGCCATTGGGCGACTTCCACATCTTCTTGAGGCCGAACTCCTCGACCCGTGCCTCGTCCGGAGTGATGGTGGCGCATTTCACACCGACGCCATAGCGCTGGATTGCCTTGGCCGAGTCGATCGTCACCTTATCGTCGGTGGCGTCGCGATGCTCGACGCCGAGGTCGTAGTAATCGAGCTCGACGTCGAGGTAGGGCTTGATCAGCCTTTCGCGGATCCATTCCCAGATGATGCGGGTCATTTCGTCGCCGTCGATCTCCACGACGGGCGTCTTCACCTTGATCTTGGCCATGTCCGGCTCCTTGGCGTGGCGGTTTGGCTCGCGTCTAGGGCGCGCGTCCGCGGCTGGCAACGGGCGGAACGGGCGCGTCCGATCGCGAAGCAATCCGCTTGCATGACGTCACGCGCTTGCTGAGTCGGCAGGAACAGGGAGGATGTCAGGATGACGAGGGGTTTCCAGGAAGCGTTGGCCAGCGTCGCGCTGCTTGCAGGAACGCTCATGGCCGTGCAGGGCCAGGACGCCCATCCCAGAGTGTTCGTGTCTGCAAAGCTCGGCACCAATCTGTGCTACGTGCGCGCGCTGAGCGCCGGATTGCAATCGCGGTACGGATTTGGCGCACGCAATCCTCATGGGACCGGGCTGCCCGACGTCGGCAAATTGCGCTCTTAACCCAGTTCGACGCTTCCGCCCGTTCCGGCGTGAGGCGGCAACCGTCTTTCGGGCTCCAATGCCGCGTCCGACGGGCTCGTCGACGGCCTTGCGCAGGGTACGAGGGCCAACCTTCGATGCTTCGACCTGTTCTCCTATCGAGAGCGACCTATGCCGATCCCGAGGCTTACCTGCGGGCTGTCTGATGGAACACACGCATGTCGCGTATCCACCACGGCGTCATCCAAGCGTACGGGCTTCATGCATTTCGACAGGGGCCCACTTGACGACCCGCATCCATCAGGCGGTCGGCGCCGAAGTCGCCCGGTCGCCGGGCGCTACCGGGGTGTCCGAGCCGATGAACTGGGCGCTGATGGTGGCGGGCATCGATGCGACTGGCGCTGCCCTACGTCGCCGTCGCGCGGCGGGCAGTCGGGGCAGCGCGCGATTGTCTTGAACGGTTCACCTCGGTACACCGTCCTCATGCCCTCGCTCGACAAGCCGCCCGTTGCCACCACCACTGTGAAATGGCGTTTTCCCGCCGTCCATCAGGAAGGGCACAAGTTCGTTGCGATTGCCGTCGGGTTGACGCTGCTCGCGACGATCATCACCAAGGTGCTGTTCTGGCCGTTTGTCGGCTTGGTGATCTGGGTAGCAGCCTTCTTCCGCGACCCGATCCGCACTACCCCGCAGGGCGAAGGGCTGGTGGTCGCGCCGGCCGATGGACTCATTACCATGATCGAGCGGGTGCCGGTACCTCGTGAACTCACCGCCGAACTGGGTGATGCACCGCTGGTACGAGTATCGATCTTCATGTCGGTATTCGATGTCCATATCAATCGTTCACCGGTGGCGGGCACGATCCGGCAGGTGGTCTACATTTCCGGCAAGTTCCTGAATGCCGATCTCGACAAGGCTTCGGACGAGAACGAGCGCCAGCATTTCGTGGTAGAGGGACGCGATGGCCGCAAGATCGGCTTTACCCAGATCGCCGGACTGGTAGCGCGGCGGATCGTTGGGTTCGCCAAGCCTGGTGACATGGTTGCGGCCGGACAGCGAGTGGGACTGATCCGCTTCGGCAGTCGCGTGGATGTGTACCTGCCCGACGATTGTGCCCCCCAGGTATGCCTCGGGCAGCGGTCGATCGCGGGCGAGACGGTGGTAGGCCGCATCGGCGGACGGCCGACGACCGGCGTATCGCAGTGATTGGCCAACTGGCTGTCGAAGAAGGGGGTTGATGCCTATGCGATCGCCTCGCTTGCGGCGTCCGCCGCATGGCCTGCCGTTGCGGGCGGTGGCACCAAATGCCGTTACGGCGCTTGCCCTGTGCTCAGGCCTATCAGGTGTGCGCTTCGCGATCGGCGGGGAGTATCCGTTCGCCGTTGCGATGGTGATGGTTGCGGCGGTGCTGGACGGCATCGATGGTCGCATCGCTCGACTGGTACGGGGAGAAAGCCGCTTTGGCGCCGAGCTGGACTCGCTGTCCGACGCCATTTCCTTTGGCGTCGCGCCGGCGCTGATCTTATATCTTTGGTCTCTCGTCGCGCTGCCGCGGGTAGGCTGGATCGTTAGCTTGTTGCTGGCCGTGTTCTGCGCCCTCCGTCTCGCACGCTTCAATGCACGGATCGACGAAACGGACCAGCCGCACAAATCTGCCGGCTTCCTGACTGGGGTGCCGGCACCCGCCGGTGCCATGCTCGCGATGTTGCCTATGTTTCTGTGGTTCTGGACTGGCGAGCCGCGGTTCGCCTCGCCGTGGCTGGTCGCTCCTTGGGTATCGATCGTTGCGCTATCGATGGTGTCGAGCGTGGCCACCTACTCCTGGACATCGCTACGGCTGCGGCGAAACGTCCGATTTGAGGCATTGGTCCTCGTCGTTCTGCTAGGTGCTGCCTTTTTGACCGCCCCCTGGCACACGGTAAGCGTCGCGTCTGCTGCTTACGCTCTGTCAATTCCGTTCAGTATTGCGAGCTATGCACGAATCAAGCGACTGCGCGAATCCGACCGGCCGTCGAGGGAGGCGTCGCCGCCCAGCGCCTGACAGCGATTCGACGTTCCGCCAGCGCCAACGTCGCTAGTGGTGTAAATCCCGCTTCGACGTTCCCACTTGCCAACCGCGCGATCCGTTGCCACTGTGGCCGTACTGTCATCACTATCATGCCGACCGAAAGCGCCATCGCGCCGGCAAAGATCAGAACACTCATTAAAGCCATCATCATGTCCGCCTCCCGACGCGAACGTGTTTAATCACGTCGCAACTCGCCTGATTGCTGTCGGGTTCCGCGCCGGTCTGGCTGTTCTGAAACAGCGGTAACCTGCGTAATTTATCTGGGGGTCCGACTCGATCGTTCTTGGGATGTTCTTGTGTTCTTCTAACGTTCCGGTGTCAACGCGGAGTTTGCGAAAACCTGGCTTGCTTCGCTATGTGCTTGCGGCTAAAGGCGCGCGCCTCGACCCCGCATGGGAAGCATCACACACCGGTGCGCAGGGGCTATGCCCACAGCGTCATCCGCTTCCCAGAGGCTTAACCGGAAGGAACATCCATCATGGCGGCACCCGTCGTTACCATGCAGCAGCTGATCGAAACCGGCGCGCACTTTGGTCACCAGACTCACCGCTGGAACCCGAAGATGAAGCCCTACATCTTCGGCGATCGCAACGGCGTCCACATTCTTGATCTGTCTCAGACGGTACCGCTGTTCTCGCGCGCGCTGGAGTTCGTTTCCTCGGCGGTGGCGTCCGGAGGCAAGGTGCTGTTCGTGGGCACCAAGCGCCAGGCGCAGGAGCCTATTGCCGACGCCGCACGTCGGGCCGGTCAGCACTTCGTCAACCATCGTTGGCTGGGTGGCATGCTCACCAACTGGAAGACGATCTCCAATTCGATCAAGCGCATGAAGGCGTTGGAAGAGCAGCTCGGCGGCAACACCGCGGGCCTTACCAAGAAGGAGGTGCTCCAGCTTACCCGCGAGCGCGACAAGCTCGAGCTTTCGCTCGGCGGCATCCGCGACATGGGCGGCATCCCGGACGTGATGTTCGTGATCGACGCCAACAAGGAAGAGCTGGCGATCAAGGAAGCCAACACGCTCGGCATTCCCGTCGTTGCAATCCTCGACTCGAACGTGTCACCTGACGGCATCGCCTTTCCGGTACCGGCGAACGATGACGCCAGCCGCGCCATTCGCCTGTATTGCGAGGCGATCGCGATCGCAGCGACCCGTGGCGGTCAGGAGCAGCAGTCGCGCCGTGGCGTGGATCTCGGCGCAATGGCCGAGCCGCCCGCCGAAGAAGCGTTGGTGGTCGAGCCCGAAGATCAGGCCGCGGCCACAATCGAGGGCGCGGGCGCTGAGACTGAGCGCGCGATCGACGCCTGATCCGTCGCGTAACTGACATGCGGGCGGGGCATGGCGAACGCCTGCCTCGCCCGCAGCCACATCTGCGAACATAAAGGACAAGTCACATGGCCGATATCACGGCTTCGATGGTCAAGGATCTGCGCGAGAAAAGCGGCGCGGGCATGATGGATTGCAAGAAGGCGCTCAACGAAACCGCCGGCGACATGGACGCCGCGATGGATTGGCTGCGCACGAAGGGCCTGGCCGCGCAGGCGAAGAAGTCGAGCCGTACCGCGGCAGAGGGCTTGGTCGGCGTCGCCGTCAGCGGCACCCGCGGTGCGGCGGTCGAGGTCAATTCGGAAACCGACTTTGTCGCCAAGAACCAGCAGTTCCAGGAGTTCGTGCGCGAGGTGACCCACGTCGCGCTGTCGAGCGGCGAGGATGTTTCGGCGATCAACACGGCAGCCATGCCGTCGGGCACCACCGTTGCCGAGACGCTGACAAACAACATCGCCACGATCGGCGAAAATCAGGTTCTTCGCCGCGCCCGCGTGATCGAGGTGTCCAAGGGCGCGGTCGTACCTTACGTCCACAATGCTGCTTCCACGGGCTTGGGCAAAATTGGCGTGCTGGTGGCGCTTGAGAGCGAAGCGCCTGACGAGGTGCTGCAGACGCTCGGCAAGCAGCTCGCGATGCACGTCGCCGCGGCCTTTCCGAAGGCGCTGAACGAAGCCGATCTGGACGAAGTCGAGATCGAGCGCGAGCGCGCGATCGCGACCGAGAAGGCCGGCGAGAGCGGCAAGCCTGCCGAGATCATCGCCAAGATGGTGGAGGGATCGATCGCCAAGTATCGCAAGGAGCATGCGCTGGTCAGCCAGCTCTTCGTGATGGACGGCAAGACCAAGATTTCCGACGTCGTGGCCAAGGCAGGTAAGGACGCGGGTACCGCGATCGTGCTCAAGGACTATGTCCGGTTCCAGCTGGGCGAGGGCATCGAGAAGGAAACCTCAGACTTCGCCGCCGAAGTCGCCGCCGCTTCGGGCGTACCGCAGGGCACCTCACCCCAGGCATGACCAAGATGGGGAGGGTGCTCACCTCTCCCCATCCTTACACCTCCTCATTGCCGTATGTGCGCCAGGGCTCCTCCTTGCCCGCACGACGGGTTGTGCGCCGGGTCGCGTTCGGCAGGTAGGAGGCATTGTTGCCCGCCTCCCTTGGTCCCGAGGAGATTTGGTGCAGGCCATTGCTCCAGCGCATTCCCCCGAGTACCCCGCTCCGCATGACAACGCGCCATTTCAACCGCATCCTCCTGAAGCTGTCGGGCGAGGTCCTGATGGGCGAGGGTGGGCTCGCGATCGACCCCGTCGTTACCGCCCGTGTCGCGCAGGAGATCGCCGACGTCCGTGCACAGGGGCATCAGCTTTGCGTGGTGGTTGGCGGCGGCAACATCTTCCGGGGCCTGTCCGCGGCGGCCAAGGGCATCGAGCGTGCCACCGCCGATTATATGGGCATGCTTGCCACGGTCATGAACGCGCTCGCTGTCCAGAATGCGCTGGAGCAGATCGGGGTGGAAACCCGGGTCCAGTCCGCGATACCGATGGCCAGCGTTTGCGAACCATTCATCCGCCGCCGCGCCGAACGGCATCTGCAGAAAGGGCGGGTAGTGATCTTCGCTGCCGGCGTCGGCTCGCCTTTCTTCACCACCGATTCCGGCGCTGCGCTGCGCGCTGCGGAGATGAAGTGCGATGCCCTGTTCAAGGGTACCAGCGTTGATGGCGTCTATGATGCCGATCCCAAGAAGGTTCCCACCGCGCGCCGCTACGACACGGTGAGCTTCAGCCGGGTGCTGTCCGACGACCTCAAGGTGATGGACGCCTCCGCAGTGGCCTTGTGCCGCGACAACAACATCCCGATCGTGGTCTTCAACATTCGCGAGCACGGCAACTTCGCCGCTGTGCTGGCGGGCCAGGGCACGTCCACTATCGTCCAGAACCAGGAGAAGACCGATGCCGGCCTATGAAAAGGCAGACCTCGAACGTCGCATGACCGGCGCCGTGGAGTCGCTCAAGCACGACCTTGCCGGCTTGCGTACCGGGCGCGCCTCCACAGCTCTGCTCGATCCTGTGAACGTCGAAGTTTATGGCAGCCACATGCCGCTGACGCAGGTCGCGACCGTTTCGGTGCCCGAGCCCCGGATGCTGTCTGTGCAGGTCTGGGACAAGTCGAATGTCGGCCCGGTCGAAAAAGCGATCCGTTCGGCTGGGCTCGGTCTCAACCCGATCAACGACGGCCAGACGCTTCGCCTGCCGATTCCGGATCTGACAGAGGAACGTCGCAAGGAGCTGGCCAAACTTGCCGGGCAATATGCCGAAAAGGCACGGGTCGCCGTTCGCAACGTGCGCCGCGACGGCATGGACAGCCTCAAGGTCGACGAGAAGAAAGGCGTGTTTGGCGAGGACGATCGCAAGCGCCACGAAACCGACATTCAGAAGCTGACTGACAAGACCATCGCCGATCTGGACGCCGCGGCGCAATCAAAGGAAAAGGAAATTCTCGGCAAGTGAGCCTGCTGGTGCCGGGCTTGTCGAAGTGCTGCTCCGCCCCCGACCGCTTGGCGACGGAAGAACGGTTTCTTGGCAGGTTCGGAACGAACGGAGATGGATGTTTCAGATGAGTAGCGCACCCATTCTGTCCGCCGTTCCCACCGCCGCGCCTGTTCCACGCCATGTGGCGATCATCATGGACGGCAATGGCCGCTGGGCGAAGAAGCGGCTGCTGCCGCGCTTCGCCGGACACAAGGCCGGGGTGGAGGCTGTGCGTCGCGTCACTCGCGCCGCACGGGCGATCGGGATCGAAGCGTTGACGCTGTACGCCTTCTCCTCCGAGAATTGGCGACGACCCGAAGCCGAGGTCAGCGACCTCATGGGGCTTCTTCGTCACTTCATCCGAGCCGATCTGGAAGAACTCACGCGTGAAAACGTCCGCTTGCGGGTGATCGGGAATTACCGCTGCTTCGCGCCCGATTTGGTAACGATGGTTGACGATGCGATCGCGCGTACCGCGGGCAACACTGGTCCGATCCTTGCCATTGCGCTGAACTACGGTGCCCAGGCCGAACTGGCCGAAGCGGCACGGCGGCTTGCGCATCGGGCGGCCATGGGTGAGATCGCGGCAGACGCGATCGACGAGGCCGCGATCGAGGCCGAACTCGACACCCATGGCCTGCCCCCACTCGACCTCGTGATCCGATCGTCGGGAGAACAGCGCCTGTCCAACTTCCTGCTCTGGCAAGCGGCCTATGCCGAGTTGCTCTTCGTGGACACGCTGTGGCCGGATTTTGATGCCGACACGCTCGCGCGCGCGGTGGCGACGTTCGGCGGGCGACAGCGGCGGTTCGGGGGCCTGTGAACAAGCTCGACGACCCTGCCGCGCTGCCCACTCCGGACGCCAAGCTCCGCACGCCGTCGAACCTCCGACTGCGAATGATCGCCAGCGTCGTGATGATCGCTGTGGCCAGCGCGGCGTTGCTGCTGGGCGGGCTCCCCTTCTGGCTGCTCGCCGTAATTGTCGCGCTGGTGATGATGACCGAATGGGCCGACCTGCACGGCGTTTCATCCCGCGAGAAACGAATCGCGCAATTCGCGTTGTCGGTGCCGTTGGCCGTGATGGCACCGCCATCGCTGGTGATCGAGAACCGCGACTTCTTCGCAGCCGGGCTGCTTGCGGGTGCGGCATTCTTCACTGTCATCGTCACCAACCGTCGCGGGCTTGCTGGCGGCGTGCTGTATTGCGGGCTGCCCGTGCTCGCGCTCACCTTTTTGAGGCGGCAGGATGGCGGACTGTTGGTGTTCTGGGCGCTGTCGCTGGTCTGGGCGACGGATATCGGCGCCTTCTTCGCCGGCCGCACGATCGGCGGACCGAGGCTCGCCCCCCGGATCAGTCCGGCCAAGACTTGGTCGGGGCTGATTGGCGGCATTGTTCTAGCTACCGGGCTCGCGGTAATACTCCGATTGGGTGAGGGCCTGCCCGGCGAACTGGTGGCGGCTACCCCGTTACTGGCCATCTTGGCGCAAGGCGGCGATCTGTTTGAGAGTGCGCTGAAGCGTCGGGCGGGGGTGAAGGATTCGGGCCACATCCTGCCTGGCCACGGAGGTGTGCTCGATCGACTGGACGGGCTGGTCCCGGTCGCGCCGGTGGCGGCACTGCTCGTCATCGGCCTCGTCGCCGCGCAATGAGGACTGTCACTGTCTTGGGTGCGACCGGATCGGTCGGTACCTCGACGCTCGATCTGGTGGAGCGTGTACCCGACCGGTTCCGTGTGCGCGCATTGACTGCCAACAACGATGTGGCTGGTCTCGCCGCCGCATCGATGCGTACGGGAGCCGAACTCGCGGTGGTCGCCGACCCTGCTTGCCTGCCTGAACTGAAAGCCGCGCTGGCGGGGACAGGCACGCAGGTCGCGGGTGGCCGGCGGGCGGTGATCGAGGCTGCCGTGGGCGCCGACCTGACCATGGCCGCGATCGTCGGCTGCGCCGGACTGCAGCCGGTAATGGCTGCGGTAGAGGCGGGCGGTACTGTAGTGCTCGCCAACAAGGAGCCGTTAGTGTCAGCGGGCGACTTGGTCACTGCTGCCGCCTGCCGGTCGGGCGCGACGCTGCTCCCTGCCGACAGCGAGCATAATGCAATCTTCCAGTGCATGGACGCACGCCGGCCCGAAGGCGTGCGGCGCATCGTGCTCACCGCCAGCGGTGGCCCGTTCCGTGACTGGTCGCTCGCCGACATGGCCCGGGTCACCCCCGAACAGGCGGTGGCGCACCCCAATTGGTCGATGGGCGCCAAGATCTCCGTCGACAGCGCCACCATGATGAACAAGGGTCTCGAACTGATCGAGGCTGCGCGTCTGTTCCCGATCCCCGCCGACCGGATCGAGATCGTCATCCATCGCCAGTCGGTAATCCACAGCCTGGTCGACCATGTCGACGGCTCGATGCTGGCGCAACTCGGCCCGTCAGACATGCGGGTGCCGATCGCCCACTGCCTCGCCTGGCCCGAGCGGATGGCAACGCCCATGGCCCCGCTCGACCTCGTAACGCTCGGTCGGCTCGACTTCGAGGCGCCCGACGAAGTGCGCTTCCCCGCCCTTCGGCTGGCGCGCGAGGCCCTGGTCGCAGGTGGCGCGGCGCCGGCAATCCTCAACGCCGCCAACGAGATGGCAGTGGCAGCCTTTCTCGACGGGCGGATCGGCTTCCTCGAAATTGCCGCAATCGTCGCTGATACCCTCAGTCGGTTCGTGCCGCCCACGCCGGAGACGATCGACGCGGTACTCGCGATCGACGCGGAGGCGAGGGGGTTGGCGGCACACCGGGTAGAGGTGGGCGTGTGAAGGATAGCGTGGCTTGATCGAAGCTCCCGGGTTCCTGCTGACGA